>Ga0307377_10005243_pt1 | contig 13943 bp, 19 predicted proteins | sample TR3MG_FD_202535 | JGI IMG/M metagenome (GOLD analysis project Ga0307377, IMG submission 202535) | Soil microbial communities from Risofladan, Vaasa, Finland - TR-3 | ecosystem: Environmental > Terrestrial > Soil > Coastal area > Acid sulfate soil | place: Finland: Risofladan, Vaasa | collected... | reverse complement strand
CGACACCTTGCGCTCCGTCCTCGGGATGGGCGCCGCCGATGCCATCAACGACGTCTTCTGGACCCTGTTCCTCTCGAACCCGAGCTCGTTCTTCGGGACCGCGCACGGCAACTATCTGACCGGGGCAAGCTACACCCTCGGCGTCGACGGACTCGACGCCCTCGAGCAGCTCATCCTGGCGCAGACGAAGCCAGCCGTCGGCGCGGAGACGAAGCCCATGCCGCTCGGGCTCCAGCCGAAGGTGCTGCTCGTGCCGCACCAGCTCGGCGGGTCCGCACGGGTCCTCCACAAGTCGACGGAGATCCGCAACACGACCGCGAGCACGAAGTACCCCGTCGCCAACGTCTACGCCGGCAAGTACGGCGAAGAGGACCGCACCCTCTGCATCTCGCCGTTCATCGGCAACTCGTCGTTCACCGGGTACTCGACGACCGCGTTCTACATCTTTGTCGATCCCGAGGTCCTCGCCGCAGTCGAGGTCGCGTTCCTGAACGGGAAGGACGCGCCGACCGTCGAGTCGGCCGACGCCGACTTCAACACGCTCGGCATCCAGCTCCGCGGCTACCACGACTTCGGCGTCGCCATGCAGGACTACCGCGCCGCCGCGAAGTCCAAGGGCGCCGCGTAAGCAGAGCGTTCGACCCGGGCTCCCGGCGGAAGGGGCCCCCGCCCCTCCCGCCCCGCCCGACGTAATGGTTCTTTCGATCACCGTTTCTGGAGGGCCTCTCTCATGGCCACCGCACTCGTGCTCTACGTCGCGCCGGGCGAAGTGATCGACTACACGCCCGACTCGGCGGTCTCGGCGGGCGACGTCGTCGTCGCCGAGGACCTCGTCGGCGTCGCCAAGCACGACATCGCCGCCGACGCCCAGGGCGAACTCGCCCTCGAAGGCATCTTCGACTTCCCCAAGTCCACCGCGTCCTCCTCCGCCATCGACTTCGGCAAGAAAGTCTACTGGGACGAGGGCGACGAGGAGGCGAAGGAAGACTCGGAGTCCGGGGCGAACAAGTTCCTCGGCCTCTGCGTCCGGGACGCCGAGGACGCCGACGAGTTCGTCCGCGTCAAGAAGGTGCTGCCGGGCAGCTGATGCGCCGGCAGTTGATCGGTCTGCCCGTTCCGCGTGTGAGGAGGCGGCGGATGCTTTCCGTCTGCATCGCCCACTCCGCGAGGTCCACCGTCGCGGCGCGGGGACAGCTCATCGCCCTGTTCCCGCGCTGCGTCGCCTCGCTCTGCTCGGCCGTCGCCGAAACCGGCATCCCGACCGAGCTCATCGTCGCGGACTACCCGGCCAACCGGGACGCCGGCCCGCCGCTCGCCGACTGGCTCCCCGGCCGCCGCACCATCCCGCTCCGCATCGTCGAGATGACCGGCCTTTGGGACAAGGGCGCCGCGCTCAACGCCGCCGCCGCCAAAACGAGCGGCGACGCCCTGTTCTTCGTCGATTGCGATTTCCTCATCCCGCCGGAAATCCTCCGGCGCGGCATCGCCTACGCCGGCGACGGGCTCGCCTGGTTCCCCGGCTACCTCGCACAGAACGGCCCGGGCGGACGCTTCGACCGCGTGCCGAAACACATGGGCTGCGGAAACATGTTCCTGGGGCGCCCGCTCTGGGAACGGTTCGGCGGATGGAGCTCCGCCACCGAGCACGGCGTCATCGACCATCCCGCCGGCCGCTGGGCGACGAAGCTCGGCGTCGCCGCCGAGCCGGTCGACAAACGCAAGCCCGTCCCGGGCTTCGTCCACGTCTGGCATCCGAAATACACGGGATGGGCCAAATGAAAACAGCGCTTCGACTGCTCGATCAACGGATCCTGAGCTGCTATGCCGAGGCGCGTGAGCTTGCCTGCGGCCGGATGTGCCACCCCCGCATGGTGATCGTCTATCCGACCTATCGGTGCAACCACAACTGCGTCGGGTGTGACTACGCCGTCGAGTCGATGAACCGCGCCGAACGCCCCGCACAGATGGCGACCGAGCATTTCCGCTCCGTCCTCAATCAGTTCACCGCGATCGGCGTCCGCGCCTGGGAAGCCTGCGGCGGGGGCGAGCCGACGCTCCATCCCGATCTGGCCGAGATGATTCTTCATGGCTCCTGGCTGGGCCTGCGCTTCGGCCTGCTCACCAACGGCACCCGCCTTGCCGGGCCGCTCGTGGACGTACTCCTCGATCATGCCTCCTACTGCCGTGTCAGCATCGAGGCCGCCACCCGCGAGACGTTCGACCGCTACAAGCGCCCCGCGACGGCCGAGGTCGGCTTCGATGCCGTGGTTCGCAACGTCCGGGACCTGATCCGGCGGCGCGACGCCGCCCGCTCGCCGCTCGTCGTCAGCTACAAGTTCGCCGCCGACGTAAACAACTGGCGCGACGTTGCCGCCGCATTCCCGCTCGCCCAGGAGCTCGGCGTTGACTCGCTCCAGTTCAAGGCGATCCGCAACGTGCCGTCCGAGATGGACGCGCACACGGCCGCCTGCGCGACCGCGCTCCTCCACCAGGCTCGCCAGGACTACCCCGATCTCAGCGTGCTCGGCGGATTCGACCGCCACGTCGCCGATCCCGCCGACGCGTCCCGGTGCTGGCTCAGCCCGCTTGCACCGACCGTCGATCCGCGCGGCGACGTGTACCTGTGCTGCTACTACCGCCACCGCGTCGAGAGCCACCGGCTCGGCAACCTGTTCGATACCCCGCTCGCCGAGTTCTGGGGCTCCGACGAGCATTGGCGGCGCATCCAGGCGATCAACCCGGCCGAGTGCGTCCGGTACGATTGCCGGTTTCTGCGCTACAACCCCGCCATGAGCGAGGCCATGACGGCCGGGCAGCTGGAGTTCATCTGATGACCATGCTCAAGCTGTTCGGCGAGCCGCGCCACTGCGACGCAGCCTTCTATGCCGGCCTGCCGCTCGCCGATCACATCAACCAGCCCGAGCACGCCCTCCGCCTCTACGTCGCCGCCGCCTACGTCCTCTACTATGCGCGGTTCGCCGGCTGCACCAGCGTTTCCGACCTCGGCTGCGGGAACGGCGGGCTGCTCGAACACGTCGGCCGCTCGCTCGGTCCCGACGTCCGGCTCCGGGGTTACGACCTCCTTCCGGCCAACGTCGCCGATGCCCGAGCACGCGGGCTCAGCGTCGAACTCCGTGACCTTGTCGCCGAGCCGCTCGCCGAAGGGGAACGACCCGACCTCGCCGTGATGACGCAGACGCTCGAACACCTGCTCGATCCGGAGGCGTTTCTCCGCAACGCGCGTCATCTCGTCGTCGCCACCGTCCCCTGCAACGAAAATGCGGAGCGGCACTACGGACAACACCTCTGGGCCTGGACCGGCGGATCGTTCGGGAAAATGTTTCTCCGGGCCGGGTTCCAGGTTCTCGTCTCCGCGCAGGTCGCCCGAGTGCAGCTCGTGGTGGCCGGGAGGAACACGTGATCTCGTGGGTGCTCGCCGCGCGAAATGACGGATACGGCGGGAGCCTCGCCGGCGTCGGCAACTTCGCCATGCGCCGGCTTCAGATCACCGTCGAAAGCATCCTCGCCGCTTTCGCGCAGGAGATCCTCGTCGTGGAATGGTGCCCGCCGCCGGACCGCGATCGGCTCCGGGCATTCCTGCCCGATGCACCCGGTCTGCGCCTGCTCACCGTCCCGGCCGAATTCCAGGCCGAGCTCGACGCAGCGAACCCGGCGAAACAGAAGCTCCCGTTCTACGAATATCTCGCCAAGCACGTCGGAATTCTCCACGCACGCGGCGACATCATCCTCGCCTGCAACGGCGACAACATCTTCCCCTGGGCGCCGGCGGGAGACTCGCCGGGCCTCCCCAAGACCCTTACCAGCATCTCCGACGACCGATACGTCCGGGCGGTCCGGCACGAGATCGCCGCCGCCTTCGCCACGCTGCCGATCTCCGAGTTGCTGCATCTCGCCGAAAACCATTCGCTCCCCGTCCTGCAATCCTTCCGCACGGCGGGCGGAGACTTCTGCGGATTCACCCGCGCGGCCTACGATCGGCTGGGAGGCTACACGCTGGTCCACGGCAACCGCCAGGTCGATTACATGTTCGACCGGGCGGCGCGCCGCCGCGGCATCGAGCGGATACAGACCTACGAGCACTACCACCTGCATCACGAAAACTCGATCGGCGAAGCGCCCGGCCGCCCGCTGAAAGTCGCCGAGGCCCCGCCCATCGAACCCGACCTGGTGACGCGATGCGTTTCGTCCGTCGAGGAGATCCGGCTGTGAGAGTCTTCGTGATCGGGACCGGACGCTGCGGGACCCGGACCTTCCGCATGGCTTGCCGCCATATCACGAACTTCACGTCCGCCCACGAGTCGCACGCCCGGAAATGGATCGGCTGGCTGGACTACCCGGACAACCACATCGAGATCGACCACCATCTGACCTGGGCGCTGCCCCTCCTGCTCGACAAGTACCCGCCCGGGGCCGAGACGCTCTACGTCCACCTCGCCCGCCACCGCGAGGACTGCGTCCGCTCGCTCCAGGCCCGGCACCTGATGGACCTGTTCGCCGAGCTCTGCTGCTTCGTCGATTGCTCGAGCCGGACCCCCGACAAGCGCCGCGCCGCCGCCGAGTTCTACGTCGATTCACTCACCCGGATGATCGACCGGCTCCTGCCGCGCGGGCAGTCGATGTGGCTCCGCATCGAGGAGCTCGCCGACGTCGGCTGGCCGAAGTTCTGGCCGGCGATTGGGGCACAGGGCGATTACGACGCCGCCGTCGCCGAATGCCGCAAACGATACAACCGGGGCCTCGAGTCCAAAGGCGAGGAAGTGAGGGACGAGCATTGAAGCGGCCCGAGGAAAACCGCGAGGTCGTCCGCTGGATACTCGAGCACCTCCCGCCCGACGGCACGCTCCTCGACGTCGGCGGGAACGTCGGCAAAATCTCCGAGGCCGTCCTCAGCGAACGCCCCCTGGCCGCCGTCCTGCTCTTCGAGCCGCTCCCGAAGCTCGCCGAAAAGGCCCGAGCCCGACTCCGCCCCTGGCCGAACGTCCGAATCTACCCCGTCGGCCTCTCCGATCGCGCGGGCACCGCGCCGATCTACACGGACCCCGACAACCCCGGCTGGTCGACCCTCGACTCCGCGTTCGCCGCCGGCAAGACCGTCACCCGCGTCGAACTTGCCCGGCTGGACGACTACGGGTTCGACGACCTCGACGTCGTCAAGCTCGATTGCGAGTTCTGGGAGGGCAAGGTCCTGAAGGGCGGGCGCCGCACCATCGACCGCTGCCTCCCCGTCATCGTCTCCGAGCTGTCCCGCGGCTCCGAGGACCTCTGGTACGAGCGCGTCGGGGAGATGGAACGCCTATTCGACCTCGGCTACCAGCGGATCGACTACCGCGTCACGAACCGCATCAACGTGCTCTTCGAGCCGCCCACGGAGGAAGCCCGGTCATGATCCCGAAGCTCATCCACTTCGTCTGGCTCGGCCCGCCCATGCCGTCCTGGGCGGAACGGAACGTCGCGGAGTTCCGCCGGCTCAACCCGGACCACAACGTCATCGTGCACGGCGCGGAGGACGTCTCCGACGAGTACCGCCACCTTTGCACGCCGAAAGAGCATCCGTCCACCAGGTCCGACCTCATCCGCTATGGCTTCCTCGAGCAGGTCGGCGGCTGGTACTTCGACGTGGACTACTGGCCGCTCCGCCCCGTCGCCGACATCGAGCACGCCTACGGGCTCGACGGCTCGCAGCTCTTCGCCGCCTGGATGAACAACCCGCGGATCAACAACGGCGTCCTCGGGTGCGGGCCCGGCCTCCCGCTCTGGCGGACCCTGGCGAAGTGGATTCACGCCGGCGGCGTCCAGGGCCGGTACGGCGGGCGCACCAAGTACGGGCCCCGCCTCGTCACCCAGCTCTACGAACGCTTCCCCGACCAGGTCTGCATCGCCGCCTGGCCCTGGTTCCACGGCGTCCGCGACGTCGACGCCGGCAAGACCTACCGCCGGCTGACGCGCGACCCGAACCCGACGCTTCTCCGCTCGCTCGTGCCCGAGACCGGCGGCCAGCTCCCGTTCGCGTTCCACCTCTGGGCCCATACCCACGCCGCGCAGCTCGAAGGCCGCGCGGGGCACGTCGTCGCCCAGGCCGGGGCCGGCGACCGGCTCCTCGCCGTCTGCGGCCAGGCCCCGCGGAACGACACCGGCAACCGGCCGTGGCGCCAGATCGCCCAGGCCGCCGCCGCGCTCGGGTTCCGAGCCGAGATCGTCGACTACCACAAGCGCGACGCGCTCGACCAGTGCTCCGACATCCCCGAGGTCGTCGTCTTCTGGAACGGGCTGAAGAACATCCACCGCCGCCACGCCGACGCCGTCGCGCGGTTCGGCGCGACCCCGCTCATCCTCGAGCACGGGTTCTTCGACCGGAACCGCCACTTCCAGGCCGATCACCAGGGCATCCTGCACCGCGCGTCCTGGCGCGAACGGGTCGCCGGGCCCGCCCCGCCCGACGGGCTCGAGCGGCTGAAGAAGTTCTACCCGAGCGGCCTCCGCACCAGCGCCCGCCGGCCGAACGGATACGTCCTCGTCCTCGGCCAGGTCAACGGTGACAGCCAGCTCATCGACAGCGAGATCGTCAGCGAAAAGCCGCTCCAGCGCGCGATCAAGGGCGTGCTCCCCGACGGCGTGCGCGCGTACTTTCGCCCGCACCCTGCGACCGCCAAGAAGCGCCGCATCCGCCGCCGCGAAATCCTGCCGTTCCTCGGCGACGGCCCGGACCCCCGCGAGACGGAGACGTATCGCAAAACGAAGACCGGCACCGGGCTCGCCGACGCGCTCGCCGGCGCGATGTTCGCCGTCGCCATCAACTCCAACGCGCTCAACGAGGCCCTCGCACTCGGTGTGCCGTGCCTCGCGTTCGGGCCGTTCCTCGGGATCGACGCCGGCGTCGTCCATCCGACCAGCCTGAAGATCCTGCGGAAGGACCTCGGCGAAATGCTCGACGGCTGGCACCCGGCCGACGACGCGGTGCTCAACTACCTCGCCTGGCTCGCCGCCCGGCAGTGGACGATCGAGGAGTTCGGCGATCCCGCGCTGCTCGCCCGGCTCCTCACCGACGCCGGAGTCGAGCTGCCGGAGCGGCCGGCCGATTCGGAGGCCGCCGGATGACCGACCAGCTCAACACCGCCGTCGGCTGGCTCGCCGGAATGATGAGCGAGTCCATGGCGCGGACCGTCACCTATGCGCGCGGCGAGGACACCGTCGAGATCGCGGCGACCGTCGGCCGGACGGAGTTCCTCGTCGCCGGCGACGACGGCAGCCAGCTCGCCGTCGAGAGCCGCGATTACGTCTTCACCGCCGAGGACCTCGTGCTCGACGAAACCGTCACGCTGCCCGAACGCGGCGACCGGATCACCGACACCGTCGCGGGCGCCGAGCACGTCTACGAGGTCATGGCGCCCGGCGGGCTCCAGCACTTCCGGCTCTCCGGCCCGGACAACAACCTCTGCCGGGTCCACACGAACCTGATCGAAAGGGGCTCCTGATGAAGGATTGGCTGACGTGGTTCATCTCATTCGGGCTGCTCGCCGGGCTCCTCCTCTGTTCCGCCGGCTGCGGCTGGATGGCCGTCAAGCTCGGGGACTCCGCCGTCCAGCGGCTGACCGAGCAGGTCGAGGCCGCGAAGGCGCAGGCGGTCGAGGCCCAGACCCAGGCGGCCAGGCTGGAGACGAAGCTGGCGAAGAAGCTGGGCGAGATCAAGGCCGTCGCCCCATTCCCCTACGCCGTCCTCATCGGGCTCGTCATCTTCGGCGGGATCGCATTCGTCGTGGCGCGGAAGTACGCCGCGCCCCTTGCCGGGCCGGTCGCCGTCGTCGTCGCCGGACTCTGCCTCGCCGTGATCCTGAAGACCTATCTGCTGACCGTCATCGTTGTGACGGCGGTCGTGGCCGGGCTGTATGGGGCCTATCTGCTGCTCCGCTACTTCCAGTGGTTCAAGGACGTGGCGACGGACAAGACCGGCAAGAAGAAGGGCCTCACCAAGAGCACGCAGGCGGCCTTGGCCGCGGAAGGAGCTTGAGATGGCTGGCAACGGAAACAATCGGCTCATCAAGTGGTTGGGGCTCGGCCTGACCGTGGTGCTGGTCGCCGGAGGGATCGTCTTCGGCTATGGCCAGCTCAACGCCCGCGTCGACACGGTGCAGGAGCGGCAGGGGCGGATCGAGCAGAAGCTCGACGAACTGATGAAGGGCCAGGCCGAGATCGCGGCCCAGTTGCGGGCCCAGCGCCCGCGGAAAGAAGGAGGCTGAGGGTGGCCCTCGCTTATCCGGTAACGGTGACGAACGACAAGGACCGCCTCGCGGTTTGCTGGCGGCTGTTCCAGAAGCTCCACGACGAGCACGCGGCGGAACGCGAGAAGTACGCGCCGGCGGGCAAGCCGTTCCCGCCGGAAAAGCTCGACGACTTCCGAGCGTATCAGGCCGAGTTCGAGCTGCGGCAACAGCAGGTTTTGAGCGAGATCAACCGGCTGAAGGCGGCGCTCCGCGAGTCCGCCGAATACGATGCCGGGCTGACCGACCATCCCGTGCTGGTGAAGGCTGAACGCTGATGGCCTACGAAGACCTCCAGAATGATTATACCGAAGTGGACATCGGGGCGGACCGCGTCGTCCTCTCCACCGTAACGGCCACAGTCAGCAACATCGACCGGGACGAAGAGGTCTACGTCTACAAGGACTTCGGGGCCGCTCACTTTGATGTCTACGAGCATCTGTCCGAAGTGGAATTCACGGGGAACAACGGACAGTTCGCCTATGGCGCCGCGAACGTGATCGGCGGCGAGCTCGACGACTTCTACAACAACACCGACGCCAGCGGCTGGGTGATGAAGTACGACGGGGCGAATTACAGCATCGAAATCTGGCACATGGAGAGCGGCAACCTGCGCGAGTTCGACCAGTATACCCCAGCCGCGCAGGACACCCCGTACTACGTGAAGTACACCCGCCTGGAGAACGGCGACTGCGGTGGGCGAGTCTACAGCGACGCGGCGCGGACCAACTTGCTCGATACCCTCACGATGAACGACGACGGCGACGCCCGCCGCTATTCCTTCGGAATGAGCGGGATGGACAAGCCGGCGAGCGGCGACGCGATCAGCTACCTCGTCACAAACATCGACCTTCAGGAAGCTCCGCCGGCGGCGGGGAACCCTTGGTACGCATACGCACAGCAAGCGGCGTGAGGTGACACATGATTCCGATGCTTGTTGATACGGCCATCGAGGTCGTTGTGAACGTCCTGCCCTTGACCGACGACGGCGATTTCAAGTCCATCGAGGAAGCAATCGCCTACGACGAGAGCGGGATGGACCTCAACTGGAACTTCCAGCAGCCGGACGGCACGGTCAGCCAGACGAACGTGACGCCCACGAGCGGCGGAGACTACGACTGGGCGCACGTCGGCAACGGCATGTACAAGATCGAGATTCCCGCAGACAGCGGTGCCAGCATCAACAACGATACCGAGGGCGTCGGCTGGTTTACGGGCGTCTGCGACGGGGTGCTGCCCTGGGCCGGCCCGAGATACCTGTTCGCCAAGGCGAACGTCATCAACTCGCTGGTCACGGGCTCAGATACGCTGGAGGTGGACGTGACGCAGCTTCTCGGCTCTGCCGTACAGGCGGCCAACGGCTATATCGGCATCGACTGGGCTCAAGTCAGCAACCCGACGGCCACCATCGACTTCACACAAACCACAATCGGCGTAGTGACGACCAACACCGACATGCGCGGCACCGACGGGGCCAACACCACGGTCCCCGACGCCGCGGGCACGGCCGCCGGGCTGCACGCGACGACGGACGCGAAGATCGACGCCGTGCAGGGCGACGTGACTACCATCGCCGCCGACGTGGCGAATATCGACGGGGACGCGATGCGCGGCACAGACGGCGCGAATACCACGGTCCCGGACGCCGCCGGCACGGCCGCCGGGCTGCACGCGACGACGGACGCGAAGATCGACGCCGTGCAGGGCGACGTGACTACCATCGCCGCCGACGTGGCGAACATCGACGGCGACGCGATGCGCGGCACAGACGGCGCGAATACCACGGTCCCGGACGCCGCCGGCACGGCCGCCACTCTCATCAGTAACTTGGAAACGCATGGCGACGGGGCCTGGGCGACGGCGACGGGGTTCAGCACGCACGGCGACCCGACGGCGGCCATCGAGGCTTACGGTGATCTGAACTGGGCGACCGCGACGGGGTTCAGCACGCACGGCGACCCGACGGCGGCCATCGAAGCTTATGGTGATCTGAACTGGGCGACCGCGACGGGGTTCAGCACGCACGGCGACCCGACGGCGGCCATCGAGGCTTATGGCGACCTGAACTGGGCGACGGCGACCGGCTTCAGCACGCACGGCGCGTCCGATGTGGTCACGACAATGGAGGCGGACGGGAGCAAGCTCGATCATCTCTGGGAGACGACGGAGGACGACGGCGGGACTCGGCGGTTCACGGAGAACGCGCTCGAAGAAGCCCCCGGCGGGGCCACCGTCGATCAGCTCCTGGCCGGCATCATCGACGGCACCATCTCGCTCAAAGTGGTGCTCGAACGGCTGAATGCCCTTGCTCAAGGCAAGATCGTCAAATCAGGCGGTACGTACTCGTACAAGAAAGAGGACGGGACGACGGACTCCTTTGAAAACGTCATCGCGGCCGGAGGGCGCAACCTGTGACCATCGCGGTCGGAAACATCACGAGCATCGGCACAGCCGGATGGTGGAAAGATTCCGACGTCGACGTGTCGGTCCCCAGCACTCCCACGATTTCCGTGATCGATGATGAATCCGGCAGCTCCTGCACCGTTACCATCGACGGCGATCCCGGCGTGACGAACTACGTCTACTACGGGCTCAATACGAATTTCGCCTGGTCGGCCGGCGGGAACCGTTCCGGCGACGGCACGGTGCAGATCGGCAGCCTCACCGACAACGAGCGCTATCTCGTCATCGCCGTCAGCAAGTCTCCGGCCGGCGTCTATTCCTTGCCGTCCGATCCTGCGACCGTCCGCGTCACGAGTGGCGGCCCGTCGCAAATGGCACTCGACATCGCCGACGCCGTGGTCTCCGAGCTGAACGCCGGCTCCTGGTCGCAATCGTTCACGGCCGAACGGATGTACCACCCGGTCCACAAGCTTGCGGACATGGACACGCTCCACGTGACCGTCGTCCCGGCCGGCGCGACCCGCGAGATCGACACGCGCGGCAGCAACCGCGGCAGCTACGACGTCGATATCGGCGTGCAGAAAAAGTACCAAGCCGAGACGGCCGCCGAACTCGACCCGCTCGTGGACCTCGTGGAGGAGTTCGAGGAGTACTTCCTCGCCCGCCGGTTCGACGACCCCGACGTGCTCTGCACGGCCAGCGAAACAAGCCCCGTCTACAGCCACGAGCACATGGAACAGCACCGGCAGTTTACCGCGATCCTGACCCTCACCTTCCGGGCCCTCGAATAGGAGATTCCCATGAGCTACACGAAACGCTCACGGCCGCGATGCCCGTGCGCGGCGGACTCTACAACAACCGGACGCCCTGACCGGAGCCGATGACCCCGATGCCCACCCTTCGCGACGAACGCGGCCGATTCCTCTCCGGCGGCCGGGGCGCCATCGGCCTGTCCGTCCGCACGCGAACGGACATGAAAAAGCTGCTGAAGAAGGCGCGCCGCGCGAACATCCGCTCGCTCGGACACGCCGCCGGGTACCTCCGCAAAACCGCGCAGCGGAGCATCCGAAAGTCGCCGCAGGTCTCCGCGCCCGGGCAGCCGCCGCACACCCGGAAGGGCCGGCTCCGCCGCTCGATCCTCTACGATGTCGAAAAGAACCGCCAGGGCGCCGTCATCGGACCCGTCCGCTATCCGGGGCCCGTCCTCGCGCAGCCCGTGCCGTCGAAGCTCGAACGCGGGGTTAGGCGCCACGTCATCCCGGCCCGGAAGTTCACCGCCGCGGACTTTCTCAAGTACGGCTACGGGCCGATGGATGTCAACGTTCCCGGCCGCGGCCGGTCGACCTGGACCGAGAAAGGCAAGGTCCCCGTCGTCCGCGGTCGTGTGCGGACCCAGGCCCAGGCCCGCCGCGCCGCACGCCTGCACAATACCTGGGGCATCGGCGGACGCCCGCCGAAGCCGCTCGCCGAACGACCGTACATGGTGCCCGCACTCGAGAAGGTGCGGCCCAGACTCCCCCGCCACTGGGCGGATTCCGTGAGATGAAAGGAGATCGCCGATGAGTCGCAAACTCGGAATGAACGCCAAGCTCTACAGGAACAACGGCAGCTACGACGTCCCGGACTGGGAAGAAATCGACAACTGCCGCGACCTCACCCTCAACAACGAGAAGGGCGAGGCGGACGTCACCACCCGCGGCAACGACGGGTTCCGAGCCACCCTCGGGACCCTGAAAGACGCGTCGATCGAGTTCGAGATGGTCTGGGACACTGACGACGACAACTTCACTGCGATCCAGGAGGCCTACTTCGAGAACACGAGCATCGAGTTCGCCGTGATGGACGGCGACATCGAGGAGGACGGTTCCCAGGGTCTCCGGGCGACGATGGACATCATGTCGTTCAGCCGGAACGAACCGCTCGAGGAAGGTCTCACCGTCAGCGTCACGGCGAAGCCGACCTACGCCGACCACGCGCCCGAATGGCTCACCGTCGGCGAGTCGTCCTGATCCGCGTGACCGAAAGGAGCGCCCATGGCTGAGTTCCGCGACAACGAGGGCCGCAGCTGGCCCGTCATCTTCACGACCGCGACGTTCAAGCGCGTCCACGCGGCCCTGGACGTCGACCTCGGCCGCATGGTGAGCGACGGCTCGATCTATGAGGTCCTCGCTGACGACCCCATACTGCTCTGCAACATGCTCTACGTCGTCTGCAAGCCGGACGCCGACAAGCGGGGCCTGAGCGACGAGGACTTCGGACGCGGGCTCGCCGGCGACGTGATCGACGACGCCATCACCGCGCTGATGGAGGGCCTGATCGATTTTTTCCCGAAAGCCCGCCGGCGGCTCCATCGGAAAGCGCTGGCGGCGTTCGCCACCCTCGAAAAAAAGGCCCTCGAAAAGGCCGAAGCGATGATCGACAGCGGCGAGCTCGAAAAAGAGATCGACCGCCGCCTGGCGTCGTTGAGCTCTGCTACCGGCTCGGAGGAATCGCCGGAGTCGACCCCGGCCCCCTGAGCCTCCGCGAGCTCGTCTGGATGGCCGAGGCCCGGCAGAAGGACGACTGGGACCACACGAGCAGCGTCCTCTGCCTGATCGCGAACGTGAACCGCGACCCGAAGAAAGGGCGCCGCATGCGGCCGCACGACTTCCACCCGTTCCGCTCGACCGGCCGGACCGGCCTGCCGCTCCGCGCCGACAACCTCCACGCCCTCAAACGCGCGTTCGTGAAACGCGGGAAGGGAAAGAGGAAGCGGGCGGCGAGACCTCATCCTTTGGAGACCTGATCCGTGGCACTGTCCGCCAACATCCGCGCCGGCGGAGCCTACATCGAGCTGCTGCTGCACGACAACCGCCTCGTCCGCGGGCTGAAGCGCGCCCAGTACCGGCTCCGCCGGTTCGGCCAGAGCGTCACCGCGATCGGGAAACGCATGATGATGGTCAGCGCCGTCCTCGCCGCACCATTCGCCTACGCCGCCCGCACCTTCGCCGGGTTCGACGATGCCATGCGGAAGACGAAGGCCGTTACCGGCGCGACGGAGGCGGAGTTCCAGACGCTCACCACCACCGCCAAGCGGCTCGGCCGGACCACGAGCTACACCGCCGCCCAGGTCGCCGACGCGATGACGGAGCTGGGCCGAGCCGGGTTCAAGCCGAAAGAGATCGACACCGCGATCGGCGGCATCCTCTCCCTCGCGCGCGCGACGGACACCGAGCTGCCCCGCGCCGCCGAGATCGCCGGGAACGCGCTCCGCGGCTTCGGGCT
>Ga0307377_10005242_pt1 | contig 13944 bp, 19 predicted proteins | sample TR3MG_FD_202535 | JGI IMG/M metagenome (GOLD analysis project Ga0307377, IMG submission 202535) | Soil microbial communities from Risofladan, Vaasa, Finland - TR-3 | ecosystem: Environmental > Terrestrial > Soil > Coastal area > Acid sulfate soil | place: Finland: Risofladan, Vaasa | collected... | reverse complement strand
CTAGCAGTTCTTCATTGACGGCTATGTTGCTCTTCCCATCAAAGGTTTGAAGCGCATCTCATTGAAAGGTCAAAAGACCTATGACCTCGAAGTTGAGGAGGAACATAGTTACGTAATAGGTCAGGTGGCTGTCCACAACTCTAATAAAAATGGAGACTACTTCAATGAGTGGAGTCTCCTGGGAGATACGATCCCGCCTGATGTTCAGGAGTTTATACGGGATAAGGGTCTGCCGATCCCGGCTGAGTGGGGATACAAAACCTTCGAGCGGTACGCCTATCCCTACAAGCATCACGACAACGACGATCCAGCCAAGTCCTGTGGCGAGCGAGTCTGCTGCGCCGACTACAATCACAAGATGCACCGGGTCGAGTTGATTGTTTTCATCCGCGGGGACAAGGCTCCGGATGTCATCCGGAAGATTGATGCCGGCGACCCTGTTGCATTTTCAATGGGAGCTCGGCTTCCTTTCGACGTGTGTTCCATCTGTCGGAAACCTGCGAGGAGAAAGGACGAATACTGTGATCATCTGAAGAGCATGCTGAATTATGTCTTCCCAGATGGCCGAAAGGTGTTCGCCTATAACTACTTCCCCAGGTTCTTCGACATCTCCATCGTTACCGTTCCTGCTGATCGTAGCGCGTACAGTCTGAAGAAGGTTGCCGAGTATCTTCAGAATGGCCAGGCTAAAGTGGTTTGGTCACCTGGTATGGACTACACAACTATCGTTCCTAATTTGAACCCCAGAGAAGATCATCTGGCATCAACGGGCATGGAGAAGTTTGCTAGTCTATTTGAATTCTTGGCCAGCGGTGGGAAGACATCTGTCGCTGACATCGACAAGATGGTTTCTCCTCATTCAGAGTGTGGCGCCAGCGAGGTCAGGGTTTCGCCTATTACCCCCGACTTAATGGATGTTGTCAAAGACTTGGTCGATAAGGATCAGACGGCAAAGATGCCGATCTCTGATAACACCATGTCTACCTTGAAACAGTTTCCACTTAACAAGGTACTTTCAGGACTGACTTCTTTGGGTATTGTTCTTCCGGAAGATGACGGAGATGAGTTGATAGGCGATCAAGAACTTCCTGAAAATTTGGAGTCTCTTGATTTCCCTGAAGAAGAGTCTACACTTATAAATGTCTTGAAGAGGTTGATTCCCGGCCGGTCAATGTTCAACCCTCACTTCTCGATCCGCTTAGTGCGTATGAGTCGAGACGGAGCGGAAGGACAAAAACCAGAAGGAATTAGCTTAATCAAAAGCGGGAGTACAAGTCGCTATCGTAGGTGGCTTAGTACTCGGGTTGATCTCGATAAACTCGCTGAAAGAATACAAAGACCTGAGGTGCGGATGATTCTCTTTCCTGGAGAACTCGAAAAAGAGATAGTAGGACTCTCCGGGGATTCGATGACTGACGAACCTGATGTCTTAACACCTTTCATCGTGGAGATCGGGGCATAAAAAAGCGACCCGCAGGAGGAAAAATGAACATCGCTGAATTTGTTTCGAAAATCAAAAGCTCTGGCGAGTTGACAAAGCTTGCTGGACAGGGCGATGGAACGTCCTTGTTGAGCGACGATGAACTCGCCAAAGTAGGCGAGGACCTCAAGTTCTCAGGGAAAGTTTTCGGCCACTACGTGGTTGAAGGCATGCTGGAGAAACTTGCCCAGGAACCTATTCCTGCACAGGGACAGGCTCCTTCGTCTCAGGCGAATGAGGCAAACGACTCGGGCAGCACGTTCAAACGCATCGCGGACAAGATCATGGCGGCTCAGGGATACAAGTCCCCTGGCACAACTCCATCCCTACCTGGGTCTGATCCTCTTGTAACGGGTGAAACCACCCAGCCCAAGCAGGTTGACAGTCCCAATCCTGATGAAACAACCGGTTAGGTAGGAGGAAGGCATGGTGGGCTTGCGCAAACTAGCGGCTGATTTTAAGGTCGCTACCGAGGGAATGGATGAACAAGATTTCATTCTTATGAGTGCGGCTGTTGAAACCGTTCTTCTTGAGAAAGAAGCGGGAGTATCTGTCGAAAACTTGACGAGTGATGAAATTCTCCTTCTTTCGGCTGCCGTTGTGGATAACCTTTTAGGGAGATAAACGGATGCCTCACAACATGAAGGACGTCTATGACGGGATCATCGAATCCGAAACGCAGACCAAGTTGGCTAATGTCCAGCGTCGGTATGCGGACGATCCCGTTCGTATTGAACTTCTCGATCAATCCGTCGATCATGTCAAAACGGCCATGGCCCAGGGAGAACTTCCGGCGATGAATTCGTCTGAGGTTTTGAGCATGGCGGTTGAACTGACCGAGGGAATCATGATGGAGAAAGAAGCCGAGGAGTGGAACGAGGTCGGCTTGACAGTCGCCAGTCTTCTCCAAGAGCACTTCGACATCGGACCCGATGACATCGAAAAAATCGCAAGTGAAGAAGAAGCCGACTTGTTCGGTCGATTCTGCGCACGAGTCTATGCCACTCATGTGAGCGGCGAAGACCACCTGAGCGACTTCCTGGAAGCGTAGTAGCGATGAGCATAGTTAACATCCGAGAGGCAGTAGAGAGCATGAAAGCGGACACCTCCGCTAACGAGGTCTCAAGTAAGACCTCAAATAAAGGCCTTGACAGCCTACTCGACGAAGTTGGCAATGTTCCTTCAGATAACACGACAGATTCTCTTACCAGTGAGATCGACGCTATGGTTGATCTGGCTGCGGACGAGGAAAAGGTTGCGGCAGCAGTCGCAGTCGAACGTCGTTGTCACATGAAGATCGCTAAACTACTCGCTTCTCTTGACGTAATCTCGGAGGTACGTTCTTGAGCGATAATAAAGACTTAGCAGTGAGGGTAAAAAATCAGTTACTTTCACAGCAACATTTAATCAAACGCGCCTCAGCGGACCTCGATGAGTCGTTTCAAAAGGTAGCGAATCTCGAAAGTGAGATTCGTGTTCTTCGAGATACACTCGACTTGGTTACAAGGGGATTCATCGATCCAGCCACAGTGCCAGATAAGCTGGCAGAATTCCTATCGGACCCGGATCAGCTTAACGTCATAAAAAAGGCGATTGACATGAATCTCCAACTGACACCGACTCTCGGGATGCTCGTCGGGGAAGGCGGCCCCTCAGAGGAGGCTGACCCTCTTACTCGTTTTCTTGCGAGTCAGATCGATCGGTAACAAAAACAATTAGGAGATCAATTCCATGGCGGACGAAAGAAGGAAAACAACGTCGGTCGTTCGACTGAACTCAAAGCCGAGCGCCTACAACATCGAAAAGATCGCGGACGGCGGAGTAAATATCGCTGAAGGCCGTCTGTTCGTTGAAACCAGCGGAGTAGCCGCCCTTGCCGGAGCCACTGACATGTTCGTGTGGCTGAACTGGCTGGATACCGACGCCGGATCCGTTCGAGACTCAGTCTCCAACGTATTCGACAAATCCTCACCCACAATCAATCTCGATGCTGGTGGGCTGGCCGGGATCATCGGAAACGGTGTTCCCATCGGACTCGAAGTGGCCGAATGGGATGTCAACGGAACACCGGCCAAAGGCGATCTTGTCATCGTCGGAACCGGCGGCAAACCCAAGAACGTGCCGTTCGCATCAATCGTGGCGAACACTCCGTATTTCGGGGTGATTTATCGGATCAGTGAAGGGGTCCTTTGGTTCCTCTTCGAATCCGTAGCCCACGTTAAGTCTGCATAATTATGTCGACTTAGGTCATCTTAAGAACAACAAAAAGGAGATTTCAACGATGGACATTACGCCTGAAAAATTCAACCAGGCCTTCGGCGCGGCCATCGACGCTGGCGGGGACACGCTCACGAAATTGGCTGAGCAAACTCAGCTTTTCGTGCAGCACAAACTGCGTGAGAATTCATTCTTTCGCAAGATCCTTCCTCCGGAAACAGTCACAGAACGCGAGTGCCAGCGTTCGGTCAACCACGACTCGCTGACCTACCTCGACGAAGTCGAGCCGGATTCGGTCGCCATGCACGTCAACTGGCGTGGCGAGCCCGAGAAAACCTACGTCATGGGACGCAGGTACGAAATTCCGTTCCACACCATCTCGTCCGACGAGTTCGTGAAGACCGAATCGGAACTTCGCGCCTATCGCATGCCGATCATGAAAGTGATCGAGCAGAACATCATCAAAGACATCCAGGAGCAGGAAGACGTTACGGGCATGAAGCACGTACGCGCCGCCCTGACCCTCGCCACTCGTTCACGGTACAACGACCTCGTCAACCGCGGCTTCTTGTCCACAACGCTCAACTTCGCCTCGCAAGACGAGCTGTACCTCTATCTCTTCACCCAGAACAAAGCCTATAACGGCGGTTCATGGCCCGGCACCGGTATCCCCACGTCCGGCCTTAACCTGGCCCGCGGCTTCCATTCCAATCTCCTCATGTCGGATCAAACCGAGTTCAATCGCATCGTCCTTCGGGACGTGGCGAAAGTCGCCACTGCGCGTCAGCAGAAAGCCCGTTGCTTCCTGATGCACGAGTACGACTTCACTGACACGGTTGCCTGGTCATTGAACGAGGCAGGCCTCGAAATCACTTCGGAGATCGTTCGGGACGGCTACAAGTACACCACCATGGGTGGCTACACGTTCGTGACTACGGTCAGGGACAACCCGAAGCTTGTGCAGCCCGGCCAAATCTTCTGCTTCCCGGCCCCCAATTTCTTGGGCCGCTTCCTCATCCTCGACAACACCAAGTTCTTCATCGATCGTCGCTTCCGCGTCATCACCATGCAGGCTTGGGAAGAAATCGGCGCCGGCTTCGGCAACATTCTCGGCATCTCCTGCATCCTCTTGAGGGGTGCTGACATCAATATACCGGTCGTCTACGAAAACGCTGCGGGAACCGAGTTGGCTCGCGGAACTCAAAGAATCATCAATGATCCTTCGCTGACCTCGATTCCGGCACCGTATTAAATCGCTGCTAATAGGCTGATGAAGAATGGGCCCGTCGCTTTTAGTGGCGGGCCTGTTCTATAATATGGGAAGAGTAAAAGAGCAGGAGAAAGATAAGTTATGCCGCAGGTAATTCAGTTCACGAATCAGATGTTCGATTATGGAATCGAGCGTTTCTTTCCCGAGAAGGTCCATGTGGTACGCGCTACTACCTTGGATAGTCGTTTCATGACATCTCACGGAAGATTTTGCATTATCGCTGACGACGGCGATTTTGTGACGCACGTCGGGATTGAAGTGATGAAATCGGCGCTCTTCTTTGTTGAACACAAACTTGGATGGGATTTTACTTATTACCAAGATCCGTTACTTGAAAAATCAGAGGAGAAAGATGGGAACGACAGTGGCGCAGAAAACGATGAGCGAACAGACAAGACGGAAAATTCAGAGGGAAAATCTGAGGGAGAGGTTAAAGAAGATAATGACAGTAGCCTCGAAGAAACCGGCGGAGAGTCTGACGCTCCAGGATCTACGGGAGATGGTGAAAGCGGGACACAAGAAAGTGGAAGACCTACTGGAGAAGATGATGCGGGACACGAAATAGTGACCGTTTCTGATGATCCGGAAGAGGCAGGGGAAAGTCTTGAACTGGCGTCAGACGAGATCACTGCCAAGGTCGATGACGATGACGACGATGACCTTCCTTTCTCCGAAGACAAACCAGAGCCCGCACCCGAAACTAAGTCTACCCAGAAAAAAGGCGGTCGTAGAGGGAAGAAGGATAAAAAATGAGCGTAATCCGAGTCCCCAGAGCATTGGTAACGGAACTCCGAGCTATTCTCAGAGACTATCCAGAAATCAATTACATCTACGAGGACGAGGAAAGCATCGATTCCCAATTAGCTCGGTCTCTTTATTCTGGAATGGAAGACTTCAATAACGTCCCTCCAATTCTCTCGACAGAATTCTCTTTCGAGAACATTCCGAAGCGATGGGTTCGTCCGGTTCTCGATCTGGCTGTCATACGGGTATTGACTGAAGTATCCATTTGGATGGCGAGGAACGAGTTTCAATACCAAACGGGAAACACTTCTGTCAGCCTATATAACCAATGGCGCTCATACCAGGCTCTCGTACCGCAGTTACAAGCCAAAGTAGATAGAACTGTCCAAGGACTGAAGTACGATTACAACGTGAAGCAGGCGTGGGGCGCGAATTTGACAGAACTCTTTGAGGGGTGGCGGGGGATAGATTCTGAAAACGCTTGGGTAATTGTTTCGGCATAGGAGAATCGTAATGGCTGTATACGTAATTCCGGGACAAAGCGATATCTCCTTAGTCGTGGGCGGCGTAGGGGACAAGACCACGACTGTGGTTTTGAAAGCTGGTACGACGCATGTGCGGCTAAAGAATCTGGATTCCGTGCAGGGTGTCATGTACGCCTTCGAATACCCACCGCCGGTTCCTCCTAATCCTCAGCGACCAGTGTTTCCTGCCGACTGGTCTAAACTTGATCCTAAGAGAGAAGTGGAATTCCCAGCAGCGACATTCACTTCAATCCATTTTCGAAAATTGAAATTCATCCGCGGAATGAGTGCGGAGAGTGATGTGCCTATTGAGGTACAATTAGGTGAGACTGTTCAGGCGGTGTAATTTTAGAGAGGACTGAAATGTCCGTTTACATTGTACCAGGTCAAGATGATCTTTCGTTGGGCATCGGTGTCGTCGGCGACAAGACCGTAACTGTGCCTGTTACCGGCTCTACCCACGCAAAGATCTTGAATGAAGACAGAACCCAACACGTTCTCTACACATTCGATCCTACTCCGGCATTCCCGGCTGATTGGAATCGAGTTAATCCCGGAGACGAATTGATGGTCCCAACAGGTGGGTCCACTAATCTTTATCTCAGAAAGAAGATTTTCATTCGTGGGAAATTCGCGGTTAACGATGTTCCCATTAACATCCAAGTGGGTTTGACTAACCAGGCTACGTAACGAGATCGATGTCTTCCCCCGCGTTCTTACCTGGATACGAGTGAGGTCAACGCAGAAATGCGTTTATGAATTTTACTCCCGGGAATGAGAGTGGCGGGGGAGACGCACGCGGCGCGGGCGTGGCCGCCTAATTCTGGTGGAAGATGAACTACCTTACGGATCCGCGAACGGCGAAGAGGGGGTTATGATCAGGTTCGACGCGTTAAACGTCTACCAGGTCTCGCCCGCTGCGAGGATCGTTCATTGGCTATTAGCGCCAACTAACGAAGACCTCACTGACCTTACGGTCAAAATATTTCGGTCGTATAGTCCGGACCAAGACTTCGAAGAAGTGGCGTCAGTGGATTATCCAACAACGTATTTCCGCGATGCCGAAGTGAATGTCACGAGTTTTTGGCGGGAAGTATATTACCGGGTTACCGCCGTTATCCAAGGTCAGGCGTATGATTCTTCTGTTCAAGGATTGAATCCTGCATTTGCGGCTATCGCAAAGGAGATGATAAGGCGCACGGACATCTTGCTCCGATTCGCTGGAGTCCCCGCGATGGTTTACCTCCGTAGGCACGGAGAACGCTGTCCTGTATGTTGGGACAGCGTGCTGCAGAAAGTCACCTCGAGCAAATGTCTTACGTGCTTCTCCACCAGTTACATGGGCGGTTATTACGATCCTATTCTAACACTCATCAATATCGTGCCTGAGCGTAAGATAGACCAGCCTGACGTCGTGCTGCGTCAACCTACGCAGACATCGTTTAAGATGGGCACCTATCCGATTATCCGACCGGCAGATCTCGTTTACGAGGTAAACCAGGGGGCTCGATATCGCATAGATGATATTATGCCGGCGGAAATAGAACGAGTAACTACAGCCCAAGATTTCACGGCAACCAGACTTGTGGCTTCTGATATTTCTCACATGATACCGATTCCTGATAAACTTGTGCCGGCGATTATCCCGGTCCGAAGTCATCGGATTCGGAAGCGTTATCAATATGTAGGTAAAGAAGACGGCCCACCTGAAAGGATCCCGCTATGGAGATAGATACGAAACCACCTAAGTTGCCCGAGCAAGAAAAAAAGCCGGGGCTAGTGCCTTTCATGCAGAAGTCTGTCGAGGAGTCTATCAACAAACAACTCGATAAGGCCTGGAAGGAAGACGATGACCCTGGACTGAATAGTGTGGAGCGTGAGCCGACCGAGGTTCTTAAGATGTCCGAGGCGGACTATTACGTTAAGGTAGGTTCCGCTATCATGAGGAAAAAGATCGAGAGAAAGATCAAGGAATAATGTCTCTTGCCTACATCGTATTTTCTGAGAATTATTCTCCAGAGATCAAGGCGGAGTTTGCCGGGGAAGTTGAAACAGGTATCAAGGCTTTTCTACGGCAAACTTTGAAGAATCCCACCGGTCGTTTGGAGGATAGTATTAAGGCTCACGTCTATGGCAAGTACATCGTAATTGAATCAGACGTGCCTTATGCCAGAGAGGTAGATCAGGGAAAGAGAAGCTCCGAGCCGATGTGGAGTTTGATTAATCGAGTGGTGCCTATAAAATTAGGGGGAGGAAGAACAATTTTCCGAAGGGTAACGCTTGAAAGTATTCTCAAAGGTAAATGGAGAAGTAAGCCGCGACCGGGAATAAATTTCGTTGAGGGCGGCGTAGCCATAGCAAAAAGTGAAATGTCAGTCAGGGAACAAGTGAATGTCGTCGTCCAGAAAATCTGGAGTTAAATCGGAGGAAGCAATGATCAGTGACCATATCAAAGGCGCAGCAGAACTTTCTTTTGCCCGGGAGGTGGTTGGGATTTCAGGTGATCATGTAAAGATCGCCGGAACACCGTCCTCTCTTCAAAAAGAAGGAACCGGAGAAATTGAAAAGAATTTCGGAAGTATCAAGAAACTTTCCGAGATGAGTCTTCCGGAAATCTTTCAGGATCCCAATTTTCGGAGAGGTGTCATGGAAGAGATCGATTCCAGCCGCCATATCTGGGAACCTGTGGTAGAGAGCTTTGTGCGGTCGCATCGCGGTATGGAGTAATTCATGTCGACCCCTGATTTTGGTGACGTCATTACACGCGTAGGGGATTTCTTAAGATATCCTCGGCGTGTTATGTTGGAGATACTTCGTAGCGCTTTCAGCTCCGATTATCTGTTCACCAATACTGCGGGTCACCAACTTGAGAATCCTTACTTATACAAAGCCGATGCCCATGGGAATACTGAGAAAGATAGTCAGATTGAATTCGCTGATGCGTGGACTCAGGAGTTGGACGCCACTGATCCTCGTCCTATCGTTTTGATACAGCGAGGACCCCTCGGCTTCCACGATTCCACAATTGATGGATTCAAGCATTCAGACGCGAGAGGCTTGGAGATTGAGTATGCTGACTGTCTCCGAATTCCACTCACGTTTCTGTGCTTTTCACAGGAAGATCTCGAGTCCGAGGAAATTGCTCTGACGACGGCTCTTGTTCTACGATTCTTCAGGAAGAAGATTCTGAAAAAGACATTACTACATAAGGTCGATACCCCGCTCATCGGCGAAAGAGCCGTGATTTCAAGAGGTTCCAGGAGCGATTTGTATTCGACTCCTGTTTCTTTTTCCGTGCATATGCCGATCAACTGGGTAGTGAAAGCCACGGATCCGAGAGAAGTTAAGGGATTTGCGGTAAGTTCCTCATTTTCTTCACTGAAGTGAGATTTGTATAGGGAGTTTGAAAATGGCTGGAGAATACAGGCCTGACGCTATCATTTATCAGAAGTTCCGGACACCTACTCCCACGGTAGGAGCTACCTCTCTTCTTCTCTTGACAGTCGGTGTCAATAGACAGATCGAGTGGAAGAAGAATGGTCAGGAGTATCAGGGCGGGCAGTCCAATAACCCGTTCAATTTTCCTGATCTGATTCTCGGCTCGGATGTGGAGCGAGATACTGCTGCTGACGTAGTTCTTCGACCCCATGTCTTTCTTAAGAATCGATTCGGAGAGGCGGAGGTCGCTCCGACATACGATTGGGCTTCAGAACCGCAGACTTTCACCTTGTCTCCGACTCTTTCCGCAGTGTTCGAGATCTCTGACGGCGTTACAGGCGCTTACTCGTCCGTCACTGGAAAGTTCACTGACGGCAACGCCGACTTCATTGACGACGAAGTTGCTGCCGGCGACAAAATTCTCATTGATGGCATTCCATCATTGGACGTCGTTCTACTTATTAACGATGGCGAACTTGACGTTACCAAGATCGACAAGGCACCGGGGACATTCACAGGCGACCTGTCGACCAAGGACGGCAACAGCGATAGAACCTTCCAGGATCTTACTACAGACTTCATTACCCGTGGATTTAAGATCGGTGATATCGTGTCTGTGCTTGGATGGGACGTTGCTTCTGAGGCGGATGGCATCGATTACAGCGCGGAAACGCTCGGTGTCAGGACTATGTCCGGACCTACTCAGAACTTCACCACTCTCTCAGGTCCTGTATCTGGTCCACCGGCAACAGTCGACATCGTTTGGATCAAGGATGGTCTTAACTGGGTTCCTACATTCTCGGTCACGGGAAACGGCATCACTTCGACCTCCGCCGAGGTGCAAAATCTTATCACCGCATGGCCGCAACCTTTGGACATCGATGATAACGAGGTCTTCGAGATCTTCCGTTATACTCAGACCGATCTCCTCCCGGCTCCTGGGACGTTCCAAGACACTACAGGTGCCTACTCGGTCCTGACGTTGGGAGTAAGAACCTTCAGTGTAACGAGCGCTGTCGACTTCTCTACGCTCCTCCCCGTTCTCGAGGCCATCGATCCTACACTATCCAGGTACTCTATCGCCGCAGCCGACGGCTTTGGTGTGATTCGGCCTCTCTTCAAAATCGTCCCCGGAAGCGGTACTGCCGCTCCTAACTCTACATGTCAGATAACTGACTGGGATCCGGCCAGGCCCGGGCCAGGTGCCGTCGCGCTTCTCACATGGGAAATCTGGGATGACGGCGTCACGCCGCTCGCTACTTTCATGGGTGCTGATATTACGGCTGAAGCCTCGATTACTCAGAAGCGCACACTCACGTCCACCTATAATACCTTTCAAACTGATCTCGTTGCGGTAGGCGATATAGTCTACTCTGACGCTGGTGTCGCGCTCTTTACAGTTACCGACATCAACTCAGAAACCGAGATTCTTTGTACAAACATCGTTCCAGGGAGTCCCGCTTCAACTTGGTATAACACGGAATTTGGTTTCTATATTGCAAGACAGACCCAGGCCGAGTTGATTGTTAGTCGAATTGTTGACGAGAACAATCTCGTACTTCGTGAGGCGATCTCCGGATCACCTATCAATGAAGCCTTTACCGGTCTCGTGTACGAGGCTGAGATCGCCAATGTCCTGTACGGCATTAACTACACCATAGAGAAGACCCTTACCGGCGCCGCGTTGGCCGCAGACGTCCTGGTGACGTACACAGCTCGTCGGAACGATAAGACTGATGCTCCCTTTACGGTCGATCTTAATACGTATGAAGATGTAGTAGGTCCCGCAGTACCGGCGAACCCCTTGGGCCTGGCATGCTTCATAGCCTTCCAGAATCTTTCTGGTCCTATGCTGTGCTACCAGATTCAGGATGACAACATAGATGCCTGGGAAGACGCCATTCCCTACCTCAAAGTAGATTCAGCCTACGTCGTATGCCCGTTGACGGAGAATGAATCAGTTCTTTCACTCTATCGTTCCTTCGTCGAACTGGATTCGGGGCCCTTTGAGAAGCGTGAAAAGATCTTCTTTCAATCCCACAGGTTTGAGCGGATTGAGACGCGAACCACTGATCAAGTCGGGGACGGCGCGGTATACACCAAGACCAGCACGTCAACCGTCATTACGGTTTCCAGGGATCTGGAGGCTTACGACGTCGTTGTCGGCGACATCTTCGAAGGCCTGACCCCTGAGTTCTCTGCGCGTATTATCTCTATCGTCTCCGGCGTTTCTACCGTCATGACAGTAGTGAACGACAACGGTCTTCCGATAGGAGTAGGGACGGCCATCTCCGATTGGTATGTCCGGTCGAAAGACCTCACAGATCGAGAATTCGCGGAGAAGATCGCGGCTTATCCCCCAACCATTTTGAACCGTCGTTTCCGCAACGTGTTCCCAGACAGGCATGAGGTTCAATTCACCGACACTACGGACCCGACTGAGACTTCTGGTCTTTATGGGGGCGGTGACATCGTGGCTACGGTAGAGGGCTATTATGGGGCGCTCCTCGAGGCCGCCAAACGCTCTCAGCAACGACCTGCTCAATCACTCACTAAACTGGATGGACCGGGTCTCTATCGGGTACTGAATCCTTTCGGAACCTCCGTAGAGTTAAACGACATTGTAATTGATGGCGGAAATTATCTCATCGAGGAGCCCACTACGGGCGGCAATACCTACGCTATCAGAGCCATGTCGACGGATACCACGGCCATCTACAAACTCGAGGACTCGGTAACTGCTCAGATTGATTATTTCGCCAAGCTTCTGAGAATCAATCTTAAGCCCCTTCTCGGTCCTTACAACATTGACGGCGGTCCGTATTTTGATCTGGTAAGCGCCACTGTCAATGCCGTTATCAAGAAAGTAGTGGATGTCGAAAAGAATATGAGGAACATTTCGTTCCTATCTATACAAGAGTCAGAAATAGCGGTCGACACCATCGAGCTTACCTTTGAGGTGGTTCCTTACGTCGCCGCCGCTAAGATCCTCGTGACGATCTTCATATAGGAGTAATTTAATGAGTAATACATTAACGGATTGGAACTGGGCGTCAGAGCATGTACAAGTCGAATTGAAAAACGGCGAGTACGTGAGTGCGGAATCCACTCTCATGCTAGCCGGTCCGTCTCGTTTGAGCATGGCACTTTCCGGTAACGACGGTAATATGGGCCGATATCTGTCGCCCATCGGTCTCATACAAATGTTCACTATCGGCCAAAACCGACAAGTGGCACGACTCTTTGAGATCGGATCAAAGCGATCGTATTTTGTTCCCGGCAGACTGTTCTCCAACTTCCAGATGAACAGGATTCTGTTCTTTGGCCCCAGTCTCCTGCGTCTGCTTTATTCAGTCGCGCCCGTAGGTTCGGGTCAAGGTCAGCCGCTTAAACAGGTTGAAGCCGGTAAAGAGACCCCTAACGGCGCAGCTACCCTCACGCCTCCGACGGATTACAAAAACCTATTTCCCGACAGCGTTGAGAAAAATGGGTATTTGTTGCCTCCAGGGTACGGAGGAGTAGCGGCTAAAGAAAACAGAGACTTCTGGATCAACTTGGCGTCTGAGGTTTTCAACATACCGTTTGGCGTTTGTATGGTGACTAAGGACGCGAAGCAGCGTCCCTACGGCGCCTTCTACCTCGAGGATATGATGATTGAGGCTCACACATTCGGTGTAGACTCGAATAACATCGTTATTGCCGAGGGATGCAACGGTCAGTTCGATATGGTTGTTCCTCTATCGATTCAAGCACCAGGGGTATAAACAAGAAAAGAAGAAATGGAGCCGAGTTAATCCTCGGCTCTTTTTCTTTCTTCATCGATGTTGCGTTTACGTAGATGTACGTACAGCTTCCGTAGGGCGTATGTTTCTATTTGCCTGATGCGCTCCTTTGCCAGGCCGTAGAACGCGGCTATCTGAACCAGCGTTTCTTCTTCCTCTAATCCTATCCCGAATCTTCGTCTGACGATGTCCTCTTCGGCCGGCGTTAATTTACTGAGAACATTACTTATGTTCTCTACAAGTTCCCTGTTTTCTGCTTTCTTACTATAGGTGTTATGGAGGCACGGTAATGTTTCGTCTATTCCGTGAACGACTACTCGCTGATTGCCGCCTATTCTCTGGAATGTTCTAAGATCATCTGGTGTCCACCTAAGGTATTTAGCCACCTCTTCAGGTGTTGGATACTCTCCTGTTGATGCCAGGAGAACACGAGTTCCCGTCTCGTATTTTTTCTTCATCGTGTCCGGGGATACGACCGTTTCTTTTTTG
>Ga0307377_10005237_pt1 | contig 13948 bp, 18 predicted proteins | sample TR3MG_FD_202535 | JGI IMG/M metagenome (GOLD analysis project Ga0307377, IMG submission 202535) | Soil microbial communities from Risofladan, Vaasa, Finland - TR-3 | ecosystem: Environmental > Terrestrial > Soil > Coastal area > Acid sulfate soil | place: Finland: Risofladan, Vaasa | collected... | reverse complement strand
GAGAATTAAAATGAGTAAGAAATTACAATTGACATCGGTTAAAGTGGTGTCAGAAGAATATAAGAAATTTAAGATGAAATGTATAAACACGAATATCTCTTTACAACAATTAGTTAACGCGACAATAATGTTATACAATGGTAATGGTGGATTTGATGATACGATTCACGCCGCAATTTCAGGGAGTGTGTAATATGATTGTAAGGGTTTTATGTAAAACAAAATGGGTTTCGTTACGAGGGATGAAAACAAAACTAACGGGCGACAACGAATATTATTATTTACACGAAGATGCTTGTAAAGGTGAAAAGATTTCAATACTCCCTTATCGTTATTTTAATAATGGAGTACAATATCTTTTGAGAAATGAAGTCACGCCACCGTGGGGCACTCCACCAAAACAATTTGTGAGTTCAATCACTGGTGGGGTAGAGAATGGCGATGTATTAGAAACGGCGGTACTTGAAATGGCCGAGGAATCAGGTTATGAAGTTAAGAGGAAAGATTTGAAATTTCTTGACATATCATTTGGAACAAAATCGAGTGATACGGTATATTATTTATATACTGTCGATTTGAGTGGATTATTTCCTACTGCACAAGCTCAAGGCGATGGTAGTGTATTAGAAACGATGGCAGAATGTTTTTGGAGCGACACGATAAAAGATGCGGTAGATCCGTTAGTTTATGTATCATATTACAAAATACAAAATATTATAAAAAGATAAGGAGTTTACGATTATGGAAGAATTAAAACCAGCCGAACAATGGCGAAAGGATACCTATATTCCATACGAGAATAGGAAAAAAATATTATTACTCAGTGATGATTTGAGGTTACCGAGTGGAGTGGGGACAGTTTCACGGGATATAATTTTACATACAATACATCATTTCAATTGGGTGCAAGTTGGTGGTGCTATCAAACATCCTGAACAGGGTAAAATTGTTGATATGGCACAAGAGATAAAGAAAACGATTGGACTTGAACAAAGTTATATGAGAATATATCCGGTAAATGGATATGGTGATCCTGATTTGATTCGTTATTTGATACAAAACGAAAAAGTTGATGCTGTAATGCATTTTACAGACCCACGGTTTTGGGAATGGCTGTATCAAATGGAACATGAAATTCGTCAATATTGCCCAATATTATTTTATCATGTTTGGGATGATTTACCATTTCCGATGTATAATCAAAATTATTATGAAAGTTGTGATACGATTGCTTGTATATCAAAACAAACCTATAATATAGTTAAGAATGTTCGCCAGAGAAAACCTATTACCAAAGACGAATTGAAATACATTCCACATGGTATTGATGAAGTTGCATTTAAGCCTTTGAATATAGGGAATCCTGGCGAAACACTTACTAAAAAAGATAAACAAAAAAAAGAATTTACAATAACTGAATTTGAAGAAATGCTAGATTTTAAGAAAAATCTATTTGGTGGTAAAGATTATGATTTTTCAATACTTTATAACAATCGTAATATTCGTCGTAAGATGCCAGGAGATGTAATTCTCGCATTTAGCGAATTTGTTAAAACATTACCTGAAGATGATAGAGAAAAAGTTGTATTGATAATGCACACCGCAGTATCTGACAATAATGGAACGGATTTAGCAGCCGTTAAAAATGCAGTTGCCCCAAAATGTAATGTTATTTTTTCGAACAATAAACTTGATCAAAAAAGCATGATGTATTTATATAATATAGCTGATGTGACAATAAACATAGCATCAAACGAAGGATTTGGTCTTTCGTCTGCTGAGTCATTGATGTGTGGTACTCCAATAATCAATAACATCACGGGTGGATTACAAGATCAAGTTGGTCTTAAAGACGAAAAAGGAAAATATCTTGATCCTGACGAACATTACAATGCTGATTGGGGCAGTAATCACGATGGACGATACAAAAAACATGGCGAATGGGCTTCTGTTGTATTTCCATCAAATAGAGCACTTGTAGGTTCGCCACCGACACCGTACATTTTTGACGACAGATGTAAGTTTGAGGATGTTGCTATTGCTATGAGGTATTGGTATGATAAGAGTACGGACGAAAGAATTATTGCGGGTCAAAAGGGTCGTGATTTTTTATTTGAAATGGGAATGACCGGTCGCAAAATGGGATTCAATTTTATGGATTATATCAATTCATCAATAAACAATTGGAAACCAAGAACAAGATTTAGTGTACATGCTGTATAAGGAGAAATGTTATGAAATTAGATAAACAAACCAAAAAAAAGGTCGTCGAGGCGATTAGCGACAAAGTAATTGAAGAAAAAGTAAATGAATCTCGTGACATGATACTAAATTACAGAAACGGTATATATTCAAGAGAGGAAGTTACAAAAAAAGAAATAAGACATTTGATGAAAAGTAGTAAGAAAGAAAAAAAAGAAAAAAATATAATAAGAATAAGAGAATTTTTTGTTTCTTTAATAAAAAAATTAGAATTCAAAAAATTTAGAAGTCGTAACGAAAAATTACTTAATCACAGAAAATAAAGGAGTTACAATTATGAGTGATAAACCACTTTTACTTTTTACAGCACCTGTCGGGACAAGGTCAGGCTATGGTCATCATGGTAGGGATGTGGTGAAGACATTAATAGAAATGGATAGATTTGATATAAAGATTATGGATTTGCGTTGGGGTGGAACGCCTCGTAACGCTCTTAAAATTGATAATCCTGACCATCAACCTATTATTGAAAGAATAATGTTGGATAATAAGTTAACAAGGCAGCCAGAAATTCATGTACACCTTACCGTTCCCAATGAGTTTCAACCAATGGCGAAATATAATATAGGTATAACTGCTGGAATCGAAACAACTATGTGTTCTCCTGAATGGTTAGAGGGGATGAATAGAATGAACTTGAATATTGTTCCATCGAATCACGTAAAGAATGTGTTCCAAACAACCGTATGGACACAACGAGATAAACAAAATAATCCAGTGAAGGAACTTCGGTTGGTGTCGCCGATTGAAGTATTGTTTGAGGGAGCTGACATGAATGTATATCATAAGTTGAAACAAGGTGATGAAGTACCACAAGCGATAAAAGAAACTTTAGACAATATTGAGACGCCATGGAACTTTTTATTCGTAGGTCATTGGTTAAAAGGCGAAATAGGTCAAGATAGAAAAGATGTAGGAATGTTAATAAAAGTATTTCTTGATACGTTTAAGAATCAAAAGAATGCTCCTGGACTTATTCTCAAAACAAGCAGTGCTACATTTAGTGTTATGGATAGGGAAGAAATACTTTATAAGATTAATATTGTTAAAGGTGGTACGCCGGCTACAACATTACCAAAGATTCATTTATTACATGGCGAATTAACTGATGAAGAAATGAATGTTATGTATAATCATCCAAAGGTGAAAGCTCACATATCATTTACAAAGGGAGAGGGCTTTGGTCGCCCATTACTTGAAGCGTCATTGAGTGGAAAACCTATTCTTGCTAGCAATTGGAGTGGGCAAGTGGACTTTTTGAATCCACAATTAGCGATAATGTTACCTGGACAACTTACAAATGTACACAAATCAGCTGCTTGGGATAAAGTTATTCTTACGGAATCACAATGGTTTACTATAAATTACAATTATGCAGCTGCTATGATGAAAGAGGTAGTAAAGAATTATCAGAAGTATTCATTGAATGCTAAGAAGTTAGCTGAGATAAACAAGTCGAAATTCACGAGAGATAAAATGAAAAATGAATTTGAGAAAATTCTTGACCAATATTTACCTGAATTTCCAAAACAAACACCATTGAGTTTACCAAATCTACCACAATTGAAGAAAAAAGGCGAAACAACATTAAGAATTCCAACACTTGGCACTGGTCAATCTGAACCAAAGAAAATCATTTTACCAAAGTTAAAACTATTGAATGCAGTAGAGCATGATCATGGAAGTGGAATAAAAGCTGATGATATTGAAATTCCAAAAATAAAATTACCAAAATTAAAGTTAGTGGGATCTGAAGAAAATGAAAATGGTGATGAAAGAAAAGAATAAAAAATAAAGGAGAGTAAAATGGAAGAAAAGTTTACACCGTCATCTGGAGAAATGGTAGATTGTCCAGTATGTGGGGAACATACTGCAATTGAAGAAAAAGAAGACGACATATTTTCTTGGATGTGTATAAGTTGTGGATATACATCAAATACATTATACAAAAAAAATTCATCTACGATTCGGAAGGTATTTAGTACATCGCCGAAACTTATCAACGAATTGAAAGTACATGATAAGAAACGACACATTTATTGGATACCAACCGTAATTAATATGCCAAGTCGTGGATTGATTTTTCCTGAAGGAACAAAAACACAACTTATTTGGACTTATATTCCAATAATCGATATACCAGAAAAAGACCAAATAAAATACCCCATTGGTAACAGCGGAAAATTTCATACAAAAAAACTTGAACCATCTCAAGCGAAGAAGTTTACTCGTTTTTACGATGCACTTCAAGAAATGGGGGCAATCATACAGGTAGAAAAACTTGACAATCCATTTACATCAAAGGAGAATTAAAATGGCAATAGAACCGCGTTCCTGGTTAAGATTTCATGAAAGGAATATAATTCGTGAAGATGCTACAGTGAATTTGACTACATTGAAGCCTGGACAAATAGTAAGGTTCAATTATAAAGGTAAATATGCAAGAGTATCTCGCCCATTAGTATTAGTTTTAAATCCATATTTTAGAGGGAAAATGCATGCTATATCGTTGGATTATATTAGTGATAGATTACTCAAAATTTTATATAAACTTGTTAGTGAAAAAATATCTGGAAAGATTCAAAAACTTACTGGGTTGAGACTTCCTTTACTCAAAGCAGACATTGGAAATCCACAAACATTTTATGACAAACAAATGAAAAGATTCATCAAGAGTTATTATGAGGGAAAAGAATCGCCTTATAGGACATATGAACGTAAGGGAATGACTAATGTAAGAGTAATTGATTATAGATTTCGTGATATGTATATGGGCTCAAGTGAGGGATTAGAGGAATCTATTGAAGCAGGACCTGTAAAGAAAGGATAGTAGCACGTTTCGCAAATTTGTTTATATTTATATGTAAGGGAATAAAGGAATAACATTATGAGTAAAAAGAGAGCAACATTTAATTTGTCGGAAAAATTGTTAGAAAGGTTAGACAATTTGCCGAGAAAACTTTTACCAAATAAATCTCATTTGGTGGAAGAACTTTTGGAGAAATGGCTTGAAGAAAACGAAGTGGGAAAGAAAATGTTCTAATTGTGGCGAAATTATTACATATAAGTATAGTGTAAATTATAGTAGGGCTAATCGTTGGAATAGGGTATGTAGACGGTGTTCAAGAATAGGTTTAGATATGTATTCTGATGAAAGGAAAGATGAAATTAAAAAGAAAATAAGTCAAACGATGCTGACATCGGATAAGTTTAAGGAAGGAATTGAAAAACGTGAAAAGTTTCAAAAAAGAAGTGATGTTCGTCGTAAAATGAGAAAGTCAAGAATTAAATATATAGAATCATTGAACGGACAAATAAGTCCGAACTATAATCCTGAAGCTGTGAAAATAATAGAAGAATATGGAAAAGAACATGGTTACAATTTTCAACACGCCGAGAATGGTGGAGAGTTTCATATTGAAAAACTTGGATATTGGGTTGATGGTTATGATAAAGAAAAGAATGTAGTTATTGAATATTATGAAAAATTTCATAACAAACAAAAAGAAAAAGATGAACAAAGGAAACAAGAAATTGTAAAACATCTTAGTTGTAAATTTATTATTATAAAGGAATAAGTTATGTTTGAAAACATTTTGGATTTTTATTTTTGTGAAGTGTTTGGCGAAAACCCACCAGATTTTATTATGAAGCCGGTTGAAGGTAAAAATGGGTTATATACAATTATAATGCCTAACGAAAAAAGACCACGCACTTTACAAGAAATAATGGAAGTTTTGAATACGCCACCTGATTTGTCTGAATGGGAGAAATGGAAGGAACAAAATGAAAATTAGTTTTGCGTTGTTATGCCACACAGAAACAACAAGTTTACGCAAGTTATTAGACACATTAGTTTCGCCGAAACCATACGATAGTGAAGTTGTTGTGGTACACGACGATGTTGGCGACACAAATGAAACTAAAATGGTATTAGACGAGTATAAGAATAAGATAAAAGTTTATAATCGTCCATTAAATAATCATTATTCTGAGCAAAAGAACTTTATGACTGAACAATGCTCGGGTGATTGGATCGTAAACCCGGATGCAGACGAGATATTTCCTGAATATATTTTAGAGAACATTCATTTGATAATAGAACAAAGCGATACTGAATGTATTTGGTTACCGAGAATAAATATAGTTGAGGGTATGACACCTGAATTAGCGCCTCGGTTTGGTCAGCGAATGGATGAAAGGGGTTGGATAAATTGGCCAGACCCGCAAAACAGAATATATTTGAATGATTATCCAAGAATACATTGGGATAAACCTGTACATGAAAGGGTTGTTGGATACAAGACACATTCACTTTTACCATTTGATATTGAATTAACAGAACATTTAGCGATAAAACACATAAAGACATTAGATAGGCAAATAGAACAAAACCAAAAGTACGGAAAAATAATGGGGCAGATATGATTTCTGAACAACACGAGATTGAACGATACAATGAATGGAGAAAAACATTTACTGGTTTTACAACAAATCGTTATGATATAATCAACCATTTAATAAAGAAAAATGATTATGTAAATTATTTAGAGATAGGCATAAACGATGGCGACAATTTCAAAAGAATTGAAATAGAACATAAAGATGGTGTTGATCCAAATCCAATACAAGATGGAATACAATGTGCCAATTATTCTGTTTCTTCGGATGATTTTTTTGACTTGTTGAAAGGTCACGATGAAATAAAATATGACATCATTTTCATTGATGGGTTGCATCATTGGGAACAAGTTGAAAAGGATTTACTCAACTCTTTAAATCATTTACAATCAAAAGGTGTTATAGTGATGCATGATTGTAATCCAATGTTTGAGGTAACACAACGAAGGTATGCGGTAGTTGGTGCGTGGAATGGTGATACATGGAAAGCGTTTACTAAATTTAGAACAACACGAGAAGATTTAGAAATGTATGTAGTTGATACCGATCATGGAATTGGGGTTGTGAGATTTGGGCGACAAGAATTATATGAACCAATTGAACTGAATTATTCATTATTAGAGAATAATAGAGAGAAACTTTTAAATTTAATAAGTGTAGAACAATTTTATAAAAAGGAGAAAATATTATGAGTAAAAAATCATATTTAATTAGATCGTATTTTTCGGCTGGTACTATACCTTCAGTATTAGAACAAGTAGATGCGAACGAAGCTGTTATTGAGGGTGGATTGGTTATTTTTTTAGCAGAAGGCAGCAAATTTGCTGCATTTGATTTATCACAAGTATATTTTGTAGAAATACCACACGAAGAAGCGATAAAGGAAGAAACGATAGAAGAAGAAAAGAGTGAGTAGTGATAAAAATAAAGTTACACGAATATGACATACATCGAAACGAAACAACATTTCGTCCATTAGTTATGATAAGAAATGAGTTACGTGACGTTGGTGTTGAGTTGGTTGTAGACGCAGCATCATACGATTTTACATTAGTAGGTCAAGCGTCAATAGCGAACAAGAAGTTACCGCTTGACGAGTCAGTTGATTTTGGATTGGCGACACTAAAAAAGATAGATGGAGATTACATTATCATAGATGGACAAGATGCTCCAACTCTGATAGGAACTGCGGATGTATTACGACACGTATACAAAGACAAAAGATGTAAGTTATTTCTCAAATCATCATATTACAAAGACTTTGATATGTATAAAAAAGAATGGGCACTTGGTAGAATGTATTGGGGATATGATCGTCCAGGACCTGATCAATTACAATCGAGATATGGGGCAAATTATTCTGTACCTGACATAGATGATATGAAACACAAGATGAAACTTGCTGGATTTAACTGGTTGTCTACTGTGACGCCAAACTGGAATATGCCAGGTCGCGGGAACGATAAATACAATGACATTTCTGCAATGTTTCAGTTTCCAATGGGTAAGGATATTTACGAACATGGACATTTACAATCTTATCATTATGATAATTTTCGCCGAGGATTGGTTGATAAGTTAGAAGTATTAGAAAATAAGTATAACGTGGCGAGAATAATAAATGGAGTGAGAATTCCACAAGATCAATATTACGAGAAAATGAAAAACTCAAAAATCGTTATTGCTCCATTTGGATATGGTGAAATGGCGCCACGGGATATAGAATCATCGATGTTTGGAAGTGTATTATTAAAGAATGATATGAGTCATATTGACACGATACCAAACATTTACATTGATAGAGGAACTTATATGGCTATCAAGTGGGATTGGAGTGATTTGGAGAAAAGGATAGACGAAGTTTTATCAAATTGGCCTTATTGGGTAAATCATTTGGCGACACAAATGCAGACATCATATGAAGCCGGAAATTGTACTTGGAATAGAGTATTACACATACATAATTTATTAAAAAATTTAGATGGAATTGGAGTAGAATAAATGGAAAAAAAACAAAAAATAGATAAATTTATAAAAGAGTTGATTGACGAATATGGAATAGTACCGAAGTTTGCTCACAACAACAAACAATTTGATGGAAAAGTATTTTACTCTGGCCCATTTTTTGACAACGAAGAAATTTCTGCGATTATAGAAACTTTAATATTTGGTAAGTGGTTTTCAAGTGGCGAAAATGTTTATAAGTTTGAGAATGAGTTTTCAAAAAAGTTTGGAGTAGGACATTCATTAATGGTAAATTCCGGAAGTTCAGCGAACCTGGTAATGATTGCTGCATTAAAGAAGTATTTTGGTTGGAAAGATGGAGACGAAATCATATTATCTGTTGTGGGTTTTCCAACAACCTTGTCGCCTATAATCCATAATGGATTGAAGCCAATATTTGTTGACATTGAAATGGACAGTTTGAATTTTGATTTACGTCGAATTGAAGATAAGATCAATTCAAAGACACGAGCAATCATTATATCACCTGTATTAGCCAATCCACCAGACATGAATGCTCTTATTGAGCTTAGAGATTATTATAAGGTAGAACTTATACTTGATAATTGCGATAGTTTAGGTTCAAAGTGGAATGATAAATTTTTAACTGATTATGTAGTTGCGTCGTCTTGTTCGTTTTATCCTGCCCACCATATAACAACTGGTGAAGGTGGTATGGTATCTTCAAAGATAAAAGAAGTTATAGACATTGCTCGTAGTATTTCTTGGTGGGGTAGAGATTGTCATTGTATTGGTATGGCGAATTTGTTACCGAATGGTACGTGTGGGAATAGGTTTAGTAAGTGGTTAGAACCAATGTATGACGGTGTAGTTGATCATAAGTATGTATTTACAAATCTTGGTTACAACTTGAAACCTTTAGACATTCAAGGTGCGATGGGGGTTGTACAACTCAAAAAATTTAACGAGGTTTGTGCTTTACGACGAAACCACAAAGAAAGAATAGAGAAAATTTTTCTAAAGATCAATGGTGTAAAAGGGGTAAACGTATATGAGGAAGCTGACGTATCTTGGTTTGGTGTTCCAATTATATGTGAAACAAGTGAGTTGAAAGATAAGTTAATAAAACATCTTGAGTCAAATGGAATACAAACAAGAAATTATTTTGCAGGGAACATTTTGATACATCCAGCGTATAAGGAGTATGGGAATTGGGAAGATTATCCAAATTCAAATGAAGTGTTACGAAAAGTATTTTTTGTAGGTTGTTCGCCTCATTATACCAATCAAGTCATAAATCACATAAACAAAGTTGTAGGGGATTTTATATTATGAAATTCGCACTAATAGTAGATCATTGTAAAGTAGAGTCATATGTGGTAAGAGATCAAAAAGCCTATAAAATGAAATCGCCCGAGACGCCTTATTCATTTCATCATTCAATAGGTAATGAATCATTTATGGGTTTTTGGGGTTATCCATTTGTATTTGAAGGGTGTTTTATAAATTGGGGTGAATGGGAAGAATTACCAGATTTGGATTTAGATGTAATTTTTGTTGTAATCGAAAAAGATTTTATTAATTGTCAGATTAATGATTTACGAAATAAATATCCAAATGCACAAATATTTTCTGTTATTAAAGAAATGGATACTTATAGTTGGATGGGAACATTTGGTCATAGAATTGAAGTGTATAAACAATGTGATAAAATTTTTATACCTACAATAAATGTAAAAATGTATGATGGGCCGGATGATATAAGTTTAATGGAATATACAGAAAGAATTGTTCACTATTTACCCCAACCAGTAGATACACATTACTTATATGATAATTTTTATCAAGAGGAACGAGAGGAAAAGATTTTTTCTTATTTTCCAATTCATACTACTTCTCGTTGTGGCGACACCGAAAAATTCACTCAATATATTAGTGAGAAATATGGAATACCTTTTGTACGGCAAACAACACAATTTAGTAGCAACCAATGGGAAGATTTTTTGAAGTTGTGGACACCTTGTACATTTCATTTCAATCTTGATCCAATTCCGTTTTATCCTGGGCAACAAGCGATGCAGTGTGCTGCTCTTGGGGTAATACATATAGGTGGAATAAACGATTCACATCCGATGTTGTGGCCGGAGACGGCGACAAACAATAAAAAAATATTAGAAGATAGATTTGTAGAATACACACAAGATACAGATAAAAGAACCCGTGTATTGCAATATGCTCGGAAACAATTAAACAACATTTATTCATATGACGCGATAAGAGATAGATTTAAAGAAATAGGAGTAAAAAAATGAAAGAATTATTAATTACTGGTGGACTTGGTTTTGTTGGGTCGTATACAATAGAAAAGTTTAAAGAAGATGGAAATTATAATATTACAATAATAGATAATCTTTCAAGTAATGTTATAGATCCCGCGGATGATATAGCCGAAGGTTGTACGGTTATGGTTCAGGATATATTAAAATATGATTGGAACGATTCACAAAAATTTGATATGATAATTCATTTAGCGAGTCCTGTAGGTCCTGTAGGTATTTTGAAACACGCAGGTAACATGGGCAGAATGATTATTGACGAATTATATTGGTCAATGGAAGGCGCTCTTAAATTTGATTGTCCACTTATATTTATTAGTACATCAGAGATATATGGGTTTCGTGATCATCTTGCATTTCTCAAGGAAGACGATAATAAAATGTTAGTTGGAACATTCAAAGTTCGAAATGAATATTCGATGGGTAAGTTATTAGCGGAGATAATATTATCAAATACGGCAAAAGTAAAGACTAAACTAAAATATCACATTGTAAGACCTTTTAATATTTCTGGGCCAAGACAATTGAAAGCGGGCGGTTTTGTTTTACCAACATTTTTTGACCAAGCGTTTAAAAGTGAGCCAATAACTGTTTATCTTGATGGTGAACAAGTTCGTGCGTTTACTCATGTAAAGGACATTGTAAAGGGAATATATTTGTTGGTACAAGAAAAAGTACCATACAATCAGATATGGAATATAGGCACTCGTGGAAATAATGTTTCGATTAAGGAATTAGCGACGATGATAAAAGAAAAAACAAAAAGTAAATCTGAGATTATATATGTTAATCCAAAAGATTTACATGGGGCGTTATACGAAGAAGCTTGGGATAAAGTACCCGATTCTTCAAAAATAGTTGCAGAGTTGGGATGGAATCCTGAATACGAATTACAAGATGTTATTGATGAAATGTATCAATATTATATGAAAAAGGAAAATTTATGAAAAAAATTATAATTTCCCCACACATTGATGATGAAGTGGTTGGTTGTGGTGGTATAATAGATGATGATACATTTATAATAGAATGTGGAGTCGAAGATAGAAATTATGTTAATAAACAACAAAGAGTAAAAGAGATTAATACTGTATGTGAAATGACTGGTGCGAAATATAAACTTTTAGATAATATAGTAAATACTTACAATCTTCGTAATATGATTGGAACATTTGAATCGATAATAAACGATTTTAAACCCAATGAAATTTATATTCCGCATCCTTCATATAATCAAGACCACCGTGAAGTTTATGAAGCGGCTTTTACAGCTGTTCGGCCACATGACGTAAATCATTTTGTAGAACACGTATATGTGTATGAACAACCGCATGTTTTTATATGGAATTGGAATCATGGTAATTTTTCACCGCAATATTTTGTTCCTATTGATATTGAGTTTAAAATAAAATTATATCTTGAGGGTATGTCGTCAATGGTAAGAGAACATAGAAGTGTAGAATTAATACGAGCTCTTGCTGTTTTACGAGGAAAACAAAGCAATTGTAAGTATGCTGAAGCGTATCAAGTTTTACGTTGGGTAAAATAAAGGAGAAAAAATGATAAATGCAGAACATATTACAATAGGGAAAAATGTAAACATTTCAAAGAGTAGTCGCATTTATTCCGAAAATGTTGTTATAGAAGACAATGTAACAATAGGCGACAATACTATAATAAAATCAGATAATGTTTTTATTGGAAAGAACACAAAAATAGGCAATAACAATGATTTTTTAACTCCTACATCATTTTCAATTGGAGCGAATTCTATAATTTTAGACAATAGTATTGTTGTTTGTAGAACTTTTGAAGCAGGTGATTATTTGTTTATGATGAATCAAATTGAAGTTAAAATGGGTGGAGTTAAAAGCAGAAATTCTCATATAAAAATGGGTAAATATGTAATGTTATGTGATAAAGTAATGTTAAATTCGTCAGATTCAATTACAATAGGTCATAATGTAGGAATAGGAAACGAAGTTAATATTTGGACGCATGGTGTATATGTATCAATTTTACGTGGATTTCCTTCCGATTTTGGTCCTGTGACGATAGGGAATAATGTTTGGATACCAGCCCGAATTCAAATACTTTCAAATGTTAATATCGGAAACAATGTAGTAATAGCATTAAATTCTATTGTAAATAAAAGTTTACCAGATGGTTGTTTGGCTGGTGGTATTCCTGCAAAAGTTATAAAAGAAAATTTATATCCTAAAGAAACTTGGAATGAAGATCAAATAAATGATATTATTAGTGAATATAAATATCAAATGGAATGGAAATTACCGGAGATTGATTTTGATTTAAAAATTATAAAACCGTATTTTCTTGAATTGTCGATAAAAAATGGGTCATCTGTTATGAGTACGAATACCGATACATATTTGTTTGATTTGTTGAATTTTAAAATAATAGGCGATAATATAGAAAATGGGCTTGTCCAAGATTTTAGAGATTATTTAAGACGGCGCGGTATAAAAATTTATGATGGTACACCATTTAAAGGTCTCGTTGCATATGAATTTAAAAAATATGAAGAAATTGAACAAAAAATTGTACCTTTAATTGTGGAGTGATTTATATGAAATTTGCTTTACTAATAGATAAGATATTACACGAATCGTTTACGGTTAATGATGATGGATGTTTTAAGATAAAAACAGGAGAACCATACAGTCATCATAGTTCAATTGGGAACAAAACCGCATTTGGTGTGGTTAGTTGGCCTTATGTATTTAAGGGAGATTTTATTAAGTTAAGTGAATGGGATGAATTACCAAAGAATGATTATGATGTTATTATAATTATTGTTGAAAAATTTTATGATGAATATCCAATTTCAAAGATTAGAAAAACATATCCAAATGCGGTTATTATCGCATCAATGAAAGAAGATACGGTATTTTCCTATAATTACGAAAATGCTGTAAAATTTTATAATGATTGTGATGCGGTAATTTTTCCATTTTATAAAGAAC
>Ga0307377_10005236_pt1 | contig 13948 bp, 15 predicted proteins | sample TR3MG_FD_202535 | JGI IMG/M metagenome (GOLD analysis project Ga0307377, IMG submission 202535) | Soil microbial communities from Risofladan, Vaasa, Finland - TR-3 | ecosystem: Environmental > Terrestrial > Soil > Coastal area > Acid sulfate soil | place: Finland: Risofladan, Vaasa | collected... | reverse complement strand
TTTATGAGACTTTTTAAGAATTCTCTCTAAGTAGGTCATATGGCGACGAAATACTTCGTGGCTATTTAACACTGGTATAACTATACTAATCTTTTTCATGTATCACCTCACATAACGCTGTTTTATATCCATCAAGCTCAAGAGACGCAAGACGGTGTCTTCCATCATATACGCTTCCGTCTGGTCTTAAGAGTAATGGATGATTCTGTGGAGTACGGTCATTATCTTTTTTCATATCTCGTTTTACTTTTCTATAAAAACTTCTCCCGTAACTCCCACCCTTACTTATATCAGTTAGTTTTAATCGTTCTATATCAGTCTTAAACAAAATACTATACATTTGTCTAGGAGTAGGGTCTCCAGTAGAATCAAGATTCTCTATTGAAGCTACCTCTTTCCAATTTTTAAAACATCCTCTAACTAGTCTCGAGTTAGATGCAGCCCGATATAATTTATGTTTAGCGTCGTCCGCAGACACTAAAATAACATATCTACATTTACGACGAATAAGATTAAGAAAATGTAAAAACGCCGAAGCATAAATATGATAATGAGTATTAGCTAATAAAATATAATCGGCAGCAGGAATCTGATTTATAATATTATTAGTACAATCGTAGATACTCTCATCTATCTCGGACGCAATAACGTCAGCTTCAGCGTATTTTCTAGCAACGTCACAAACTTCTTCATTGCTATCTATACCTAGTATTTGTTCAAACCCGTGTTCTTTTGCTAATTTTAAAAATAAGCCATTATTACACCCTATATCAACAAACGTCATTTCAGAACAATCTTCAGGTAAAAAGGGCTTAATAAAATTATCCCATTTACCTTCATTAAAGAATTTAGATTTTTCTCTTTTTCTTCGAAGTCCCTGTTGAACTCCATCTAGAACAACGTTCTGATAACCTTTCATTATTTAGCACGCTTTTTAATGAATACTATATTATAATAAAAATGAACGGACTCAATCTCTAACTTATCGCTCAATTCATCTATCATATCTTTTAGTTTATCCATACAGACCTTATCGGTAGAACCTCTCCAATATAAATCCTCTATAACGTACATTCCTCCAGGCTCAACGCTATCCCATAATAGTTCTAACGTTTCTTTCTGGTGAGAAGCTAAATGACTACAATCGTCTACAATTAAATCCCATTTACCTTCGGGAATTACTTTCTCTTTAAAGAACTTATTGTCTCCTTGCATTCCTTGTAGTAAGGTAACGCGAGGAAGGTGTTTAACTAACCTAGCCCTAGAAGTATCTTTATCAACACCGTATATCTTAGCTTCAGGAAATACTTCGTGCCATAATAACAAAGACCCTCCATGAGATACACCTATCTCAAGAATCTTCTTATATTTATCTCGCTTATCCGCTAAATGAAGGTCGTAAGCAGGAGTATAGTTATGAATCCATAGTTTATCAGTTCCTCTATAAGACTCTTTAGTGAATTGCTGTACGGCTAAATCACAAATAGAATTAGGCTCATAAGTAGTCGGGTTTTCTTGTAACTTCTCTAAAATCTCCCGATTCTTAAATAACCTAACAGGAACAACTTGATGACCTAAAGCCTTCTTAATAGCAAGCCGTCTTAAACCTCGATGAATATTAATCTTTCCTCGTTTCTCATCTCTCCAAGCTTCTAACGGGGCTTTCATACCGTTCTCTTTAATATCATGGTATAATGTAACTCCGTCTTTCATATGAAATAAACAACGAGATTCAATTTTTTCATTCTTAGGTTCAGTCCATCCAGTAAGTAAATAATCGTAATACGGATGCGCTCTAAATTCATCGTCAGTTTTAAATTCAACTCCATCGTGAATATCTTGAAAGAACTGTATACAATGTTTATATAAAGGAAGCCTAACCATCTTACGATAATCCCAAAACCACTCAAGGTTATTAAGAATATCTCTAATCTTATAAGGCTTACCGTGAATATAAGATACTTGTCGTTTCAAAACAGGAGTATCTTGTTTAAGATTAGAAACAGAAGTATGGTTTTCAGGGCTACCTTTACGAGGTTTAAACTTCCTTAACCAATAATTAATATCTCCCCAATGAGGAATATCCTTAGAAGGAGGAGCGTCTTTACCTAGCAGTTTAATCTTCCTATTAGTAGAGTCTCCATGACAAATAACTAAATTGGGATTAGGAGTTGTAAATGTTTCGTGTCCGTAATCTACGACTCCGAGTTTGCTATCAAAGACTCCCATCTCTCCGCAATACTTGTCTGGTATATTACCTCGCTTCTCTCTAGCTTCTAGAACCTCAATTAGCTTTTCTCTCTCCGCTATACATTGAGATAAAATAGGTCTTTCACGATAAGAGTAAGTCTCCTTATCTAAATGAAGTAACCATCTATTAAGATTATAAGCAAACGGTTTATCCTTTGGCGTATATAAAAAATGCTCTTTGGTATAGAGACAATCATCTTCACAAAGAGCAACATATTTAGTTTTAGCTTCCTTAGCAGCTCTCAATACTTGCCTGTAGATGTTTTGAAGAGAACTTTCTTTTGGTACGACGAAGTTTCTTCCTAATTCCATAGGCTCTTGAGATACGCTAACGATAGGGTAATTAAACCGTTGTATACTTCTAACAACGGGGTCAAGTATTCGTTGAGATACTCTATTTGCGGTATAGAACAAAACAGTTAAGTCTTTTCTTTCGTTCCAACCTGGAGGGTTAAATTTATCTATTAACCATTGTAAAGGACGTACAGCGCCTTCCCATTTATCGTTCAACCACAAATCCCTAGAGTACTTTCGAACTCTTTCGATTTGGCTTCCAGATATCTGATAAGGAAAACCTTTCCGTCCGTTATGTTGTTTAACTCCTCCGCGAAACCAATGGGCAAACCAAGTCTTTTTATTTACTATTAACTTTCCACCTGATAGCCAAGCCTTTAAGGAAACTTCTATTCCTTGTTGACCCCAACCACCTTCGTGTTTTTCGTCGCAACCGCCTTGCTTTAAGAACTGCTCCTTATGCATAAACCAACCTGGACCCATATTACACATAGTCTCGTCGATTAGTTTCTCGCTTTTAGGTTTCTGATTACCGCTATAATACATCGCCCTGAACGGTTTTTCAGCATCAGGAGCAGTGATATACATATAATCTGTCTTCTTATGTAACTTAGGTTTCCAAGTTGCAATATCGAGATTATACATACGTGGAATAACAGTCCAATCAGGCTCGCAATCCGCAGCAAGCTTTACATCAAATCCTTTGTCTACTGCGCAGTGAGCGTCTAGCTTCATAATGTATTTACCTTTACAGATACTTACACCATGATTAATAGCAGCTCGTTGTCCTATCACTTCTTCGTGATGAACAAATTTAACCCTGTCGTCCTCTATATGAATTTGAGGGTCAGGGAGCCAGCCATCAAGCTCGACTATAATTTCAATCTCACCTTCGGCGTTTTCTAAAATGTTTCGAAGAGTCTTTTCTAAATATTGCTCTTCTCTAGCTGGAATAATTACACTTAGCATATAGTTTCCTTATTTTTATGTTTAGTCCTTACGTTGTATTATGAAATAGAGGCAAGGAGACAGTTCCTTACCTCCACTAATTTTTTACTATATAATAACTTAAAGAATTTAAAGAATACTGAAAACGCCAGTAGTATCTTTCTTAAAAATCGCTATTGTTTTACTAATCTTATCTTTTGTGGGAAGGTCTTTTGGTATTCCAACTCGAACTTCAGGTAAATTATAACTTCTATTATCAGGGTTAATTAATATAGAAGCTATTAAGCTAATTAAATTTCTTTCTCGTTCAATAGGCTCAGGATGTACTTCACTAGCCTCTACTATAAAATCTTTGTAATTATTGGCACTAATATGGATTAAAGAAGCCTGAACATACTTTTCTATAATGCTATCAGAATAGTTCGGATAATAAGTATAATTTATCTCGATAGTATCACCAGAAGAAATACCGCTACTTCCAGTAATAGTAACCTTATTGGTAACGGAAGAATATTCCCACAGCCCAGAACCTAGCGATACTCCGTTAACCATTACGTCAGTAACGGAAACAACGTAAGCTTCTTGGATATTAAAAATATCACTGGTTACATAAGAATGAACGTCTACTCCGCTCTCTACGTTATCCTCTAATAAGTACCGTACTTTGGTCGTTAAATCAGTTAGTGTGACTGCCATGTATTCTCCTATTTAGAGTGGGGAAGGAGCGGGCGCTCCCTCCCCGAAAACTCTAGTTAATACGATTAGCTACGTGTGAACTTCGCTAATGTATAAGGGTTAACTACGGCTGTAGCCACTTCCTCAAACCCGATTACACCGTATGCAAGGTAGCGTGCGGTACCTGTAACAGTGATAGGATTAGGAGAACTAAGAACGAGACGTTCTGGTGCTCCGCCATCTTGTGCGATTACTCCGCCAAGCATCTTCAATGTGTCCAATTTCTTACGGACGAAAAGAAGAGGTTTTCCAACTTCAGTATCTTTAGCAACCAAATAGGCTACCGTAGAAGCAAGTACTGACGTAGGACTACCGTCGATGTTCACAGTCTGAGCTGCGCCTACACGGACAGTATCCACATTCAAATCAGCAAATGCTTGCTTCAATGAATGATACTTGTTGTCGTTCCAATCCCAAAGAGTAATATCCTTATTAATGGTTGAACCCATAATAAGAGTATAGTTATCGCCGTAATCTACAACACCATCAATCATATCAATCAATTTAGGAAAATCAAAACGAGTCTTTCCTGAATCGAGAGTATAAGTGTTACCAGATTGAACTGCGCCGTCAATAAGGGAAATAACTTTGTAATTTTCATACGCGTTAAGTGCCCTATTGATTGTAACGAGTTTGCGAGCGATGACCTGCTCTTTCTTCTTTGCCAAGTCCGTGAACTTGAAGTAGTACTCTGGTGTTGCGATGTCCACGAAGGTCAGCAACGCAGGTGTGTCAGGCGTTACGTTCTCTTGGGTTACCGCTCCTGTAGAAGTAATGACATAAATCTTGTCAGTATCCTGCAGTACATCAAAGTAGTACGTGTAATCTTCTGGTTCGGCTGAATCAGTTTCGCATACAGCTTCAACCAGGCTAGAAAACGGTCTACGTGGGTCTTTCGGCTCTCCTATGATACGGGCAATTTCAAGTTGATTCAATTGTCGGTTATCGTCGGCTGCCATTTCTAATTTCATATCTTCTTCCATCTTGTGTTCCTCCTTGTATTATTAAACTAAAAGTTTTAATACTTTTTTAGTAAAGTTTGTTATTCTAAGATTTCCGTGCCTGGACCAAACGCCCTAGTATGGATATTCTTTTGAGTATTAAAGACCGACAACGTAGGTTTCTCTTCTTTCTTTCCGCCTACCTCTAACGATGCTTTTTCTACTTTACCAGCTTTTAATTCGCTATTCTCTTTTTTAAGTAAAGCGATTTGATATTCCTTCTCGTCTAACAATTGCTCATCAGACATCTCTTTAGCAACTTCACCAAGAGCATTTCGTCTCTCAATCAACGTTTCCGTAGTCTTCTTAGCTTCCTCTACCTTAGCTTCGATAGATGCTTGTAAGTCCTCTACGTCTTTTGTTAACTTAGCGATTTCGTCTTCTTTAGCCTTCAAGTCGCTTTTAAGTTCAGCAACCTCAGTTTCACGTTTTTCGTCTGCTGCTTTTGTTTCCTCAGCTTTAGTTTCCGTAGCCTTTAATTCTTCAGCCTTGCGTGCTTCTTCGGCTTTAGTCTCTTCGACGAGTTCTTTCTTTTTATCATCTTCCATCTTAATTTCCTCCTCGTTTCTATTTCCTTGTTTTAAAGTTTTCACTTTCGGTTTAAGAGAAATCTCGACAACCTCATCATTATCCATTCTTTTTGCCGAAACTTTCATATTTTTAAAATCTATACTATCAATATTTAAATACGTTTCTAGCTCTTCTTCAGTTGAATAGACTAATGATAGAATCGTTTCAAAATCGTAAGTATAGAATCGGGCGATTTCTGGCTTCTTCTCTTCTTTTTCCATACTTTCTTCTCCTTTAGCAACTTCTTTAATAAAAGTTTTAGGAGCAGAAGTTTTACTAGCAAATTCGAGTACCTTTTTTTGGTTATCCGTTTTTGCCATTTCAAGTACTTCGCTTCCTGGGAAAGCAGGACTAGTGTTAATTAATAGCGCTCCTCCAGAAAACTCGATATTAGAAAAAGTATATTCCGTTTGGGCTGCGTTCGTGAAATTACGGACACCATAAGCTTCAAACGAGATAGCTAACACTCCGCCCTCCATTAATTCTTTAATAGCTTCATATTCATCTGGAAGGTTTCCCTTAAAGAAGAACCCGTAAGCTATAATCTTATCGTCTTCCAATTTGGCATCTGCCCAATGTCCAACGATTTTCCCTCTTATATGGTCGAAATCTATCGCTTTGCCTGAGATAGTTGGAAGAGCTGCCTCTACTTCTGCTTTCTCTAGAGTACAACCATTCAGATTCTGTCTATCGGTAAAAGCGTAAATACATTTAAATACAGCTAGGTCTAATGCGGGTAATACAATATTTTTAGACTTAGCGACTTCCATTAGCTCATCATCATCTGCTCCCATTTCTAAAAAGCGATAACTAGAATTATAAGTAATATCATTTAAAAAAGTTTCTAATTGTAGTTTATCCATATTATTCCTTTGCTTTTCCTAGTGCGTTTCCTAACTCTATTTTAGTAATGACAGTTAATCTGTCTTCGAGCCTATCAATTTGTTTCTGCATCATTGCGCCTTCTGCGCCAGTAAATCTATCTGCTGCAGCTAACGTGATAGTATCTTTTATATTTTGTATCTGTCTTTGAATATCCGCAACTTCAGTTATAGCTATGTCCTTATGGTCAACATCTTGAAGAATAAGTCTTTTTTCTAGATTTATTAGCTGTATCTGACACTGGTCATACAAAGCATTAATCTCTGTTTTTAAATTTGCAATATCTGCAATAGCACTCATATGACCTGGTAAGTTTGAGTGAAACTCGTCAGCTTTTGTTATATAAGCCATCTGCTGTTGCATCGGTTTTACAATAGATACCATAGTTGGAACCATAAATCCTATCAAAGCGATAACGGCAACAGTTAGACCTACACTCTGCCGAACCCAACTCGATTGACTGTCAGGATTAGCTCTCCTAATAGCAGTCATAATATCTTGTTTATCTTTAGACATATCTTTACGTAAATCCGTAAAGCCTCTATTCATATCAGCTATTACGCTGTCAATTCTTTGGTGTGCGTGGTCTGTTTCTTTTTGCCATTGTTCCATTAATTATCCTTTGCTTTGCCTCTAACTTTTCTTTTCTTGGACTTCTCTACTTTTGCTTCTGGACCATCTTTGTTTTCGTCTTCTTTATCTTTAGCTGGGTTCTTTTCAGTCTCTTTTGGTTTTTCTGGATTTAACTCCTTGCGCTTCTTTTCTTCTTCGGGAGTATCCGTAGATTCCTGATTCTGAATAACAGGAGGATGCATTGCTTCATCAAGCCCCGCTTCAGTTTCATTCTTCCGACGCTGTACTTCAACTGGGAAGTCCATTCCTCCAACAACCTCAGTAAATGTTTCTTTAGACAATACGCCTCTATCGTACATACTACGAAGTACTTGTCGTACGTCTCTATCTAAAAACTCTTTCATAGGAGTATTATAGATACTTATTTCTATTTTATCTCCAAAAAGTTTTCTATGATTAGGTTTATTAACTTCTACAATAGTTTTAATAAGGTCAGTCATTAAAGTTTTAAAATCCCGAATACCATTATTCAATTCTGCTTGAAATGGTTTAGGATTTAAAACAGATTCTTTACGAGTTGTAGAAATACCTTCAACAATTTCTACTAATCCAAGTCCTCCAAGTATACGTCTTTCAATTGGAGCATAAAGCTCGGCTTTTAAAATCTTAGAGTATTCTGGAATTACATGTTCTATTTCAGTATCGAAGTTAGTAGTATAAACAGGAGTTCCACCAGGAGCAGTCTTTCTCTCGTCGAGAAACGCCTTCATATTAGTTTTAACTTCTTTTAAATCTTCTTCGCTATATACAAAGTCTGGATTATTAGACAGAGCCATAGCCTCAGTCCCTTTTTTCATCATAAACATATACTCAAGGGCGTTGGCTATTACTTGCTCTCCTTTTTGAGCAAGAAGTTCTAGCGTCTTCATATTTTTAAAGACACCGCGTTTAATAAGGTAAGGACAAGGATATAATACGTTCCAAGATTCAAAAGGCTTTTGTACAAAAATCTCCTCGTCTTTTTTCTGAGGAAGTCTAATTATCTTTGGTTTTCCGTCTTTTCCTTTTCCTACAAAAACTCCGTATTCTTCTTCTCCTAAACGACGAACACCGTCGGGAGATTTATCCTCGACGACGATTGACTCTCCTTCTACGAACCAAAGTTTAGTAGGTAGTTTAATTCCGTCTACGTCTTCCCAAACGCTTCTAAGTAAAAGAAGAGAAGAACCTTTCCATCTTTCTCGGTAATACTCTTTTGCTAAAGCGTTAAGTCCTGTAGGAATTTTACCTCGAAGACTTTCATTTATATTTTCTAACCACTTATTTAATAAGTCGTTAACTGTCTTATTATTAGTTTCAATATCGTATTTAACTAATGCGCTATTAATACCAAAATCTAAAAGCGAATTAACTAAACCAGAAACATCGTTTTGTAATGAACCTTTAACAGCAGCTACTCGTTCTACGTATCCGCTAGGAACATTTACTGGTTGAGAATTGAATAACGTCAACATATCAGACCACCAAGTCAAAGCGGGACTAACCTTCATCCTATCATAAATTGTACCCATAATTTTTCCTCTATTTGGTTATGAAACCTATTTTAATTTAATTATTTCCAACACCATAACCATATACATCATAAATATTTATACGCCGTGTTTACTAAACTTCTTTGCGTTGATTGGCTTTGCGTTAATAAACTCAGTATTCCAATGAGCTATCGCAAATACCTGAAAAGCCTGATACAAATGGTCTTCGTCAGCTACGCAACTATATATTACTCTTTGACCAGATTGCGCAGATACTATAGAGTTAATTTGAATATCAAAGTCGTGAGAATTCTTTTCTGGGATTAATACTTTCCCATCGTATAATAACGTCTTTAATCTCTTAACTGACCACTCGCTTACGTATTCCTCTACAAAAGTAGGCTTACCGTCTTTAAAGATAGGTCTGCCACTATCGTCCTTATCAAAACCAACTGAAATCTTTTGGGAGAAGTTACACCATATTAAATTCTCTCTAGGGAAGATTTCTTCTAAAGAACGAAAAATTGCTCTACCAGTACCGTCGGTAGTATCTATTCCAATTATGTTAACGTCTAAATGTTGAGCTAAGTATTTAAAGACTTTAAATTGCTCTTTATCCGTTAATCCATATAAACTAATTTGAACTAAGAAGTTATAAGTCTCATCTACCTTAGTTACCATAATAATTTCAGTAGGAGCAGCCTCCCCGATATCAGAACATAGATAAACCATATCCGCATTCTTAGGGCGTTCGATTTTATCTAGTATATTCTCGAAATTAGCGAACTCTGACTTAGGAACTTCGAATTTCTTTAATTCTCTATTCTCGACATAGTAAGGTCGGATTCTTTCCATATCAAATACGGAAACACCTTCCTCTACTACTTCCCCTTTAACGAATATCCTATAACCTATTGAATTCTCTCCTCCGTACTTCTTAATAGCCTTTTCTTTTTCTTCGTCGTCAAAGAAAGGGTTAATATACTGAGGAACGTTTAATACGTGGGGCTTCTTAGTAATATCGTAAAATACTCTACCAGCAGGTGAATGCTTAGTAAAGTTAGTCATTCCAGATGCTCGTTCTACGCATCCAGCTTCATGTTTTGAGTCTACTCTCTTTTTATATACTTCTTCGGTTTCGAATGAACACTCTTCAACCCAGATTTTCTTAAGATGCTTTTGGAAGAATTGAGAACCAGGGTTCTTTTGGGCAATATTCATATTAATGCCCTCAATAACCGCTTTATTTTTGGAAGTAATTAAATATGTAGGACTGCGCTTAGAATTTTCTTTCCATTCACTTATAATAGGATGGGTCTCTAAACAACCAAGAAGTGGCTCAACAACGCCTCTAATATGAATAGCGTCGTAAGACGTTATACCCATTGGGTATCCGTCTAACATAACAAAAGATTGCATCATATCTATTTTTTCAGTAAGAGTCTTTCCAAAGTTACGACCTCCTATAATCCAACTATTTCCAGCCCCCTCTCTACGAGAGAAGTTTTCTTGTTGTTTTAATTTAGGGTCGTCAGCTACGTGGTACTCATAAGAGAGTAACGGTAGTTGTCCGAGGCGAATATGTCCTAACGTTCCAACCTCGTAAAAAGAAAGGTTGTCATAATTAGTAAACATAGTCTCAGCGAACGCTAACGGGTCGTTTAAAGACTCTACTAATAATAGGTCTTCTTCGCTAATCGTTTGTAGCATTTTGCTCCTGAAGTTTCTTAAACTCTTTACGCTTTCGCTCAGAAGTTAAGTGCCATTTACCGATTAGCCAATCTATATAATCTTTTCCGCATTCGAAAATATTAGCTACATCTTGTTTGGTTAGTTTGCCAGCGAGGTATAATTGAACTATATATTCATTACCTAGAACTCTATCCTTGAAGAAAGGATGTTTCATAGAATCGTAATGATTAGTTCTAATGGTGAGTAGGTTGAGTTGACCGCAATATTGGCAGGAAGTCTGAAACGAAGCTTGATTCTGTTTTCGGAATAGTTCAGCTTGCTTTCGCATCATCCCTATCTTATCCGCTAACGAATTAGCCTCTGCCATCTTCTTATCTCTAGTGATTCCAACGGCATCTTTCAAACTTAGTATTTTATCAAGATTCTCATGAACGAGCTTCGTAAAGTTAATCATATCTCGATTATCTACGTCAGGCTCGTTAAGTTTATCTTGAAAGCGACCATTTAAGGTTTCGAGGAAGATTATGTCCCTAAGTATCATAATATCGGAGATAGTTTCGGGTACGAAATCGTTTAGGTACTTACGCAATGAATCCTGAGCTATTTTTTCCTCAGCTTTTGCGATGCCTAAACCTGGTAAATTGACGTGATACTCAATAGCCTTCTTTTGAGCTAAGTCGTTTATCTGTTCGTCAGTATAGTTTTTATACTGGTTAAGATTTCGTAATTTATTAAATTCTGTTTCTTGTCTATCGGATATATCCAAAACTCCTCCTTACTTGAAAAAGGGTGTAAAATCCCCCTCTATACATAATATACCGCTTTTTACCAAAAAAGTAAAGTACTATTTTCAGAAAGTTTGCAATCATGTGTGGGTACAACAATTTTTATCCTACAATTGTAAGGTCTTCTGATTTTTCTTGTCCGTCCTCAACTTTTTGTATTTTTGCTGCTTGTTGATTATCAGTAATAAAATCCGTTACATCAGTAGGTACAACTGCTATAATAGCGCAAGGAATACTTCTTTCTGTAAAATAAGCCTGAGAGTTTAAAAGCGCAGTAATTGCGTTTTCTGCTTTGACCAAATAAGTTTCTGGGTCACCTTCTTTTTTTTGAACTGATATTTGAAATACAAATGTTTCTTTTGCCATTACGTTTAATTCCTTCCTTACTAAAGTGTTGTTATTGCGTTAGTTAAAGTATTTTGATACTCCGTCCATTCACTAATACCTTTGACGAAATCTAATTTTCCTCCATTTGCAGGATGTCTAATATAAGTGACATCTCTATATACTTTAGAAAGAGCTGCGTATGAAACTTTACCTACAGCTAATATATTAGAGACATGAAATATATCTAATAATTCGTCTAAATATTCAAGTCCTACTTGAACTTCTTTAAAATTAGGAGGTCTGTTTGTAACAAACTCTCCTTTACGAAACGGTCTAAAAGGATATATATTCCATAGTAAAGGGGTAAAAGCATATACTTTCAAAATTTCCCAAACTATAGTACACGTTAAAGCGTTCCCAACTCCTTCAACTTCAAACCCCTCCCATTCTGAATTAAGAATACATTCACTCGTGAAAGGAATTCCTGTTTTACCACAACCCTTATAACCTAACGCTTCCCCGATTAAAATAGTATCGGGTTGGGTGTGGTAAACCTTATTCAAATATTTCTTTAAATTGCTTTTCTTGAACTCTGTATAGTATGGGTTCTCACAATACTCACTAACTCGCTCCCCTGCTAATCTATCCACCAGGTTATCTATTTTAGATAGTGACATTAGACCCCATACAAGCTGCTGAATAACAATTACACGCTTCTTCGTTCTCGCAATCACAAAACGGACTAGGACTCGGAGCGCTAGGAGAAGGTGAACAAGAACACTCGTCTTCGTCTATTTTAGCGTTCCACCAATCCTTAAATTTTTTCCACAAGCTCTTTTTCTTTTTATCTGGAGCAAACGTCTTTTTTTCCACACAACCAGTTACCGCTTCTCTTTTGTCCTTCATGTTACTCTCCTTAATAATTAAGTAGGTGGGGCGATTAACCCTCTTTAGCTCCCGCGTTGGCAGTGGCTTTATATTTTTGCGCTAGTCCGCCAGATATCATCTGAGTTCCCTTGACCGCTATCGTAGAGCTCCTTTGCGGAGATACTCCTGGCTTTACTTAGTCCAGTGGGGGGCTTTCAACCCTGGGTGGCGAAACCTACTTAAATTTTCATAATTATTAAACCTAATATAGCTACAGCTACTCCTATATAGAAGTTAACGCTAAAAGTCTGTTTACTTGCTAAAGCTACTATTACAGTAGTATAAACGATTAATCCAAATATATCATATATAAGACCGTCAAATATTAAATTCTTTGAATACTTAGTCATAAGAGCCCAAAGAGGAGAACAACTAGCAGCCCAAACTAAGAAGAACCACTTACCTCCGCTTACGCTGTTATTATGAGAAAAGTAAGCGTTAAGCCCAAATATAAGAGCTATACCAGGTATAGCCCATAAATAGAAGAGCATTATTGAACTCCCCCACCCCAAATAAAATGAAACCCTAAAGCGCACATTCCAGCTACCATAATAGCTGATAATACAATACGTGCCCACTTAGGTTGTTTCCAAACGTTCTGAGATAAAGTGCCCCCAGTAAGGGCTTTACTTACAACTTCAGCTATCCCGAAGATTACTAACCAGATACTAAGAAAGATACCCATAGGCACGTTCCCAGTACTAAAAGCAAAGATAGGGGCAGCTAGTTGTACAATCGTTAATACGTATTCGTTAGGTTTCATCAGTACTCCTTACTTTATTACGATTTTTTACACATACCTCCCTAGTTACTCGCTTCGCTCGTTTCTAGGTCGGTTGTTATTGTTCATTTCTAGGTTTGTTATTATCAAACCAAGTTATTCCATGTGTTAAGTATAAAAAGACTTCACAAAGTCCTCTAAAGAGTTTAGCTGACTTAAACTTATCAAAGTCCACATCAAAGACCTTTTCGTCTTTGACCGTGGGTTGGTGGTGTTCCGTTCCGTTGTGATAACCTATATAGAACTTCATAATCTCCTTATATTTCCTTTGTAATAGAATTTCATAGTATATATAGTATATATATTCCTTATACTTGATGAATTGATGAGAGCCTCCTAAGGCTCCATGCCTGTTATTCCAAAAAGACCTGTCAACAAAAAGTCAAAACGCTGATTTCTTTAAGGAAATCATTTAGTCAAAACGCTTTCAGTCAAAACGTTTTATATAGACGTTTTAATACCCCTATCTTAATATACCGTGTTTCGACGTAAAAGTAAAGTAAAATTTTCAGAAAGTTTCGTTCCACACACAAATGGGTGCAATTTATTGCGCAAATGGGTTGTTTTTGCTTGCCAAAAACAAGGCGTTTGTGGTAAATGTGGTAAAAACGTCTTAAACTCCTTAAACTCCTTAAACGTCTTAAACTCCCA
>Ga0307377_10005235_pt1 | contig 13950 bp, 14 predicted proteins | sample TR3MG_FD_202535 | JGI IMG/M metagenome (GOLD analysis project Ga0307377, IMG submission 202535) | Soil microbial communities from Risofladan, Vaasa, Finland - TR-3 | ecosystem: Environmental > Terrestrial > Soil > Coastal area > Acid sulfate soil | place: Finland: Risofladan, Vaasa | collected... | reverse complement strand
AGAACCTGTACGATGAGATGTATGACAAGTACATCAAGGTCTTCAAGGGCGTAGCGGCACTTCTTGAGAAGGCCAAGACAGATATGCACGACCCGTCCAAAATTGGAGAGGCCGTGAATGAAGTCCTCATGCCGAACAGCCTTATGATGGAGGATCTGTTGGAGGTGGGCGAGATAACCCAAGGGGGTACGTCATGATGGGAAATGTCTTTAAGGGTGATCCGAAGGGCAAGGTAAGCATGATGCGCGTCGCGACTATGATTGTCGTGACATCCATCATGAGTATCTGGGCGGCGCATAACATCGTGGCCATGGTTCAGGGTTGTGGGTTCATCAGCATGGGTGCTGAAGAGGCAATGCTTGTTGCCCTCACCCTTGGCGCCAAGGCCGCACAGCACTACGGGGAGACAAAGAACGGTAAGAAGCCGCCGTTCACATCTGACATCCCCATGGATAAGACCGAATAGGAGGCGACCGTGCCGGATCCGAAGAAATACAGCGACAAGCAGGACTTCATGGATGACTGCATGCACCAGACCAAGAAGGTTGAGGGCAAGCCCCAAGCACAATCAGTCGCTGTATGCCTGAATATGTGGAGAAACAAAGGCAAGAAGTCCAAGAAGTGCGCTTCTGAGGCTCTCAGGTGCGCCGCTCAAGCCCTTCTGGCGGCATTTGAAGACAACCCGCTCAAGGGTGTGAGTCTTCCCAAGGCAGAGGATATTGTGGATCCTTCGACTTTGTGGACTCCGCAACAGGCAAAGTATGTGAAGGATGTTCTCGGATCCTATTATGACAAGGTTCATTGGGTGTCTGCAGGAGGTGAAATCTCCATGGAGTGGCGGGGGCCTGAGCATGAGCGTAGGCTTCTCAAGGAGCGAATAAAGAAGCACGAACCGGATTCCGAGGTGTTTGATTCCGGGGTTAAGATCTCTTGGCAAGTGCCCATGTGGGGAGGTTTGGCACAAAATGCTCAAAAGTGTGCCGCCGACAAACTGAATGGAGACGAACCTGTTGTTGAGGGGACGCTTACGAAGAGTTCCGGGGAGCCTGCCGTGAGGTTCACGGTGGAAGAGGCCCGTAAGCACCGCTTGTTCCCGATTAATAAGGGGATGATTGTGAATCTCAACGGGAAAGGCAAGATCAAGCTGGTGAACCCAGTAAGCATGAATGGCAACCTTTGGTGGTACGACGAAGTGACCGAGTAGGTTTATTTAGGGCATGACGCTTTAGTATATTGTCAACAAGAGGTAAAGGGAGACTGATCGATGAATGACCGCGTAGCCGGGCCTTGGGTTCCTTTTGGGGACGGATCGGTGGATCTTCATTTTGAAACCCTGCTTGGCTCTGATGTGAAGAGCGTTCTGCGGGATCTGAAGTCCGGAAGTAGTGTCAAACTGCCGGCATACAACGGGGAGCCTTCGCGCGTCATCTCCATCAACGATCTCGACCCCGGGGAATTAGATAAGTTCAACGACTATCTTGATTCTTATCCATGGGAGAAGTGGAATTCTGGCGCACCCGTGTTCAGGTACATAGGCGGCAAGTACATGCCTATTCATGAGAACGCATCGCCTGAGGCTGTCATGACAAGGTTTGCCTCTGTCCTGAAGGGCAGGATTCGGGAGGCTGTGGAGTCAGGCAAGCCTATTGTGTTCCTCGGAGGGGAGTGTGACGAGGACAATGATTGGCGTCAGGGGATCATGGAGGAGTTTGAGGACAAACTTGCTCTTGTGGACCCGTTTGACGAGGATTGGGAGCCGAACGACAACATACCCGACGAGCTGGCCGCGTTGCTACAGGCAGATCACGTTGTGTTCTACAAGGGCGGTAAGGGCACCGAGAAGGAGAAGGAATTTTTGGATACGGTGGGGGACCCGGAGGATTATAAGTCGTTCGACGACCTCGGCGACTTGAAGGTTTACCTCGGGAACCTGTCGAAGAGAACGGCGAAGACGGCTAATAGTGAGGGGCAATACGACAGCTCTACCACGCAGGTTGACCTTCCGAAGGATCTGGCTGAAGAGGTTATCGCCTGGGGTAAGAAGAATGTGTCGGATGCCGACATCAAGGAGGACGAGGACAATACGGCTGGGCGCGAGGATGAGATGCATGTCACCCTTCTGTACGGGCTGAAGCCTAAAGAGGTGACGGACAAGCTGCGTTCCATCGTTGAGTCGATGAAGCCGTTTGATGTGAGGTTGGGACTCGTGACGGTGTTCAAGGATTCGGATAAGCAGGACGTAGTCAAGATAGATGCTGAAGCTTCAGAGCTGCAGGATATGCACTATGCCATAGAGAGGGCAGTCCCCAACGTCAACAGTTACCCCACCTACGTGCCACATATCACCATAGCGTACGTAAAAAAGGGGCACGGGGATAAGGTACTCGGGGATGACACATTTAGGGGCAGAACGTTCAAGGTGGACCGGGTGGTGTTCAAGAGTTCGGACAAGGATGTAACGGAAATACCGCTGCGGGGGTCCGCAGCGTGAACCATATCTATAGAACGATGGATATACCACATCAAAAGGAGGGCCTAATGGCCAGCAGGATGAAGAGATACGTTGTTACAGAGCCGTTCAGTATCAGCTACGAGGGTGGCAAGCAGACTGTCGAAGTAGGTCCTGGTGACATCGTGGACTTCGATGGCGTCAATTTTGAAGTCGGCGACATCCGTGGTGCATCTTCTGCGTTGAAGACCGTCGTCCGTGAGGGCGAGTGGGTGCAGCGTGAGGACGAAGATGAGGAGGCTGAGGATCCGGAGCTACGATCCAGGCCGAAGGTAACGCCGGCCCGCACCTACAATGCTATGGGCGGTGTCCAGGTGGAGCAGAGTGATGCTGCCGTGGAGCGTGACCACTACAAGGGTCGTACGGCGAGTTCGCGAAGGGTCGACACTGACGACCTTGGTCAGATAGTTCGGGACTACGAGGAGAAGAGCTATGCCGGGAAGGAGACGCAGGTCACGGATGACATGGCTGATATTGAGGCCGAGTCGGGTGTGGAACGTGCGGATCCAAGGGTAGCGAGGCAGGTTTCCCAGAAGACCAAGGATGCTGCAGAGTCCTCTGATGGTGCCATCGCTTTGCGGGAGGCTATTGACGAGAAGCACTTGCCGGTTGAGGAGGGTCAGAGGGTTGTCAAGCGTACGACAGCTGCGGCACCCCCGGAGCAACCTGCAGAGCGCAAGCGTCTCGTTGTTGAAGGTGATGCGGGAGGCGTGGAGGTAGCCAAGGTGACCGACCGTAGCCCGAAGGCGCAGGCTGCCAAGAACGCGACAGATCGCCGCAAAGTGGTTCAACAGAACACCGTGGTGAAGAAGGCATCTACTCCGGCGAGCAAGAAGGGTGTTGTGTCGTCACCGAATAGCCCGCATATTGAGGTTATCGGTAACCCGGAGGCTCAAGTGGTTGCCAAGGTGACAAGGAGACCAGAGGAAAAGATGTCGAAGGGTGGCATGACGAGTACGCTGACATCGGGTTCGGCAGACGATGCCGACTCAATCGAACTCGCTGATGTGAGTTCGGGGAGCGACATCGACGTTTCGGATCTTTTGTAAGGGATAGGTAGATGGCATCTGTTCTCATACCCATGGAAGTTGTCGCAAGGTACCTTGAGGATCAGGGTCCCGAAGATGATCTTTCGTGGATGGAGTACATGAAGGAACGGGATGAGGGGGCCAAGCAGGCCCCCGATACCGTGAAGCACATGCTCCAGAAGATGAAAGAGGACGGAAAGACTCTGCAGCCCACGCCCTCAGTCTACAACCCGTACGATTATAATAGCCCTAGCGACAAGCCAAAGGATATGAAGGACAGTCCGCCGTTCTCGAACGAGTGGCCTACGGAGCCGCCCGCCGAGTATGGGGTGTTCAATGTTCCGAATCGCTATGGGCCGCACGGTGTCTTGGAGCAGTGGTACAAGGCGAGGGACAAGGATTGGACCGCTGATCCGAGTGAGCAGCGCCCTGCTATTAGCATTGACCGTAAGTTTGCCTCAATGGAGCGCGAGGCGGCTACGCTTGATGATGTTGTCAATCGTGACTATCACTACAAGAATGACCAGAAAATCAGCCGCGCTACGAGTGTCAATGTGAATTTGATGGATTCTGAACAGGACTCTATGCTGAAGGGGCTGTTTCGTTTCAGGTGCCAGTCTGCTAACAGCAAGGACCCGCGTACAGTTACTATGCAGTTCCTGCGCCCCAAGGGCAGGCTACGGCCGAAGTCGTACCTTCAGTATCCCGTGCAGTTTGCGTGTACCTGTCCAGCCTTTCTATTCTACGGTTCGCAGTACTATGCTGTGCATGATAAATACATGTGGATGCCTGGTTTCAGACCTTCTTTGGTTCCCCCGGTGCCGCAGGGTATGATATCGAGTACGAGGGGTGGGCGCAACAATCCTGGTCGTGGGCTTAATTGCAGGGTGTGCAAGCATGTCCTGGCGTCCTATGAGTGGATTCAGGGACGTAATTTGCGTATTCTCATGCACTACAGGCGTTATCCCCGTGTCGGGCCGCCGGCGAAGGTGATGAACGCCAAGCAATGGGAGAAGCTGATGGGCTTCCCATTCACTTTGGATGAGATCAAGCGCAGGCTGTCGGCCCGGAAACCATCGCTCCCGAGGTTCTTCTACACCAACTTCTTCAGGACTCGGCAGCAGAGTGCAGAACTTGAGCAGTGGTTCAGGGAGACTTTCCTCCCTCGCACCGATCCTGAGAAGATTCGTGTGCTAGAGACGCTTGTAGAGCATCCAGAAGAGATATTCTACCTTCTTGTAAAGTTGGCGATTGAAGGCGATACGCCATCCCCGCAACTCATAGAGAAGGCGTACGAACTCATGAGCCGTGTGGTGCAGCCCGAGAATGAGGAAACTCCTGAAGGCCCCGAGTTCAAGAAGCCTGGTACGAGAGCCGTTATCCCCGGAGAACCCAAGTCACCAGAGAAGGTGAAAGGTCAGACGGAGAAGGCAGATGAATCTGCAGATACCGAATCTCCAGAGGATGAGGGAAGTCCCTCGTCCCAACCAAATCAAAATGAGAGCCTCTGATGCCAATGAAAGTCATTGAGATCGAGTGGGATGGCCAAGATGCCCGGACCGTTCTTTTCGGGGCATTCAAGAGAATGGAACTGATGGATCACATCGCAGGTATCGTTTACGCCACCCCCATCATGATGAAGACCATCGTTATGGCTATGCCTGACGAGGTCGAATTTGACTATATCCCCGAGGGCATCGGCAGGCTTCACACGGCCTACCTTAAGTATCGTCCCCTTCCGACGGACCGCGAGATTCGCATTTCAAGCACTGATGGCGAACTTGTCTTCAGAATCACGCAAAAAGACCTTTAAGATTTCAGGTTCCCTGTAGTAAATTAAGGTAGTATGGGTGAGTACCCTGATATTCTCTTCATTAGGGTTACCTTGTTACATACACATACTAGATAGGGAACCATATGCCCACCTACGAATACCGGTGCCCAAAGTGCGGTACCGTCAAAGAAATCATCCACAGCATCAAAGACGACCCTGATATCGCCTGTGAGCCGTGCGCTCGCGGGGGTGCCGAGGTTTACATGGATCGCGTTATTTCTGGCGGCTCGGGATTTATCCTGGGTTCGACGGAGACGATGGGGTGGCGCGAGAAGCGTCTGCACCACAAGAAGAATGCCGAGCTAGGGTTGAAGCAGATGGAGCGCTACGGCTCTCAAGGCACCGAACTTGTCCCCAACGTGGGTGGTGAGGCGACGGAGAGTTGGGAGGATGCAGCGAAGATCGCCAAGGAAAAGGGCAAGGACAGCCTGACGTATGCCAAGAAGGTAGCCGAGGAGAAGCACACATCCAAGGAGAGCGGCGTTAACGATAAGAAGTGGAAGGCCGCCAAAGACAAGCTGGACAACGCTTGAGGAGGTTGTATGAGGGTGCTATTGTTCAGCAATAATGTGCATCAAGAAGGTAAGACTCTGGTCACGGTCCGCCGAGGGTCAAAGTGGGCTGACCTCGATGTCGGTCAAGAGATAGGGATCAGGGCCGTTGGCTTTGCTGACATCCGGGTCGCGTGCATTTTGTTTGTACATAAGTGTCGACTTGGGGACATCCCGGAGCACATGCTTGCGTCTGAGCATGACATAAACTGTCGAACGCTTGTCGGACTTCAGAGGGAGTTGGAGAGGGTGTACGATGATTCTATCGATCTTGATGAAACCGTGACGGTGGTCGGGTATGTGTTATCATAGTGGCTTCATTCATATGTGAAAGAGAGATACATGGCGGACACCACGAAGAAACTTGGACTTAACCTCATAGTTGGATCTGGTGAAGCTGACATACTTGAGCGGTGCTTGATAAGCGTCCAGGGCATCAAGTTTGACGAGGTAGTGATCACTCATGCCACAAGGATGCCCGATGAAGAGGTCTTGAAAGTCGCCAACAAATATGCGACCAAGGTGGCGCATTTTGAGTGGTGCGATGACTTCAGCAAGGCTCGCAACTACTCCTTCTCACAGAGCGAGGCCGACCATATACTCTGGCTCGACTCGGACGATGTCATCAAGGAGAGTGAACACGCCAAGATAAATGCCCTCATCGAGAAGCTCCCTGAGTTCGATGTGGTCCTCATGGACTATGTCTACTCGCACGATGGGAATGATAGGCCTGTTCTTACGCTCCCGCGTGAGAGGCTTGTCCGCAACACCCCGAAGATCAAGTGGCACGACCCAATCCATGAGTATCTGAACATGGATGGCTCGATGCGCATTCAGCGTCTCGATATCAAGGTTGATCACTACCGTAACCGTCCGTACGACCCAGAGCGTAACCTCACCCTGCTGAAGCAGGAGTATGATAAGGGTGATGCATCATCGAGGATATCTTTCTACTACGGCAAGGAGCTTGCCGATGTCGGTAAGTGGGAGGAGGCGGTTCCCATCCTTGAGAAGTTCGTGAACAAGGGTGAGGGGTTTGTCGACAACCTCACCGTGGGGTGCATACGCCTGGCCAACTACTATCTGAAAAAGGGTGACAAAGACTCCGCGCGTAACTACGCGATGCTTGGGATGCGGTTCAATGGCATTTACGCCGAGAATCATGTCGTTCTCGGTAGCATAGCTGAAGATGAGGGGCGCGATGAAGAGGCGATGACCTTCTATAAGGAGGCCCTCACCAAGACATTGTCGGGCGGCATGTCACAGTTGGTGGATTACTACGGGTTCATCCCCGCCATGAAGTTGGCTACTCTGTTGTTGAAGAAGCGTCGTCTGACTGAGGCCCTCAAGTATGCTGAATTTGGGGTGGAGAGGAAGCCTGACCACCCGGAGGCGCAGAAGTTGAAGGCTGATATTGAGTCCGAGATGCTTCGCGGTGCAGAGGGTGCGACGGTCGAGCAGAAGGACATAGACGAATTAGGCAACTTCCTGCGTAACCGGAGCCTCATACTTGAAGTGCTGGTCAACGATGGGCTGAAGGCCGACATACGCTTGCGCAAGCACCGGGATATATCAGTTGTGTGGCTTCTGCCGAATGCGGATGCTACGAATCCGTCTACGCGCCTGCGACGTATCATAATTGACAAGAAGCTACGGGAGAAGAAGGTCAAGAGCCACTCTATCGTAGGTTATCAGAACATGACTCCGGTGCAGGTCGACCGGGCGGTTGGTGATGCGAATGTCGTGGTGTTCACGAGCTTTGGAGCCGTTGAGCTTGAACTCATGAAGCTGATGCATACCAAGCACCGCAAGGTCATGTTCGATCATTGTGAGGCCCTGTTTGGATTCCCGCTTGAGAACGAGTGCATGCACGAGGCCGATGCCATACTGTGCTGCTCGACCAAGTTGGAAGAGATGACTCGCCAGCACGGTTTCCTGCATACCGTTGTCCTCAAGGACAGTGTAGAGGAGCGCGAGCCGAAGAAGCCCCACCAGTACAATGCGTTCAAGGGTAAGAAACCCAAGGCGGTGTTCTTAGGTATGGGCGGCAACTCGTTCCTTGTGACTGACCATCTTCGGGACACTATCGAATCGGCCGGATATGAACTTGTGGTCATAACGGAGTGGGACAACGCGACCATCAAGTGGGACGCGGAAACCTGGCCCGATGATCTTGTTTCTTGTGATGTTGCTCTTTGCCCGCAGCGCGTCGATGTGCAGCCAGGTAAGAGCAGTGTGAAGGTCACTACGGCGATGGCGTTCGGGATGCCCGTCATAGCGAGCCCGTTGCAGGCCTACAAGGAAATCATCAAGCACGGTGAGAACGGCTATATCGCAGAAACCAAAGAGGAGTGGGGCGAGGCTTTGCGCCAGCTCAAGGATGAGGACACGCGCCGTCGTATTGGGAAGGCCGCCAAAAAGGCCGTGGCGCCCTACAGGCTCGATGCCAATGTCCAGAACTACATACACTTTTTTGACGGCATCGTGAACGGATCTATCCAGCTTGAGCATGGAGATGTGCCTGCACAGGATGACGGGAAGTCTCGGGATGTGGTTGATATCATCATCCCAAATTACAATAACCTTGAATATCTAAAGCTGTGCCTTAGTTCTGTACGCCTCAACACTGTGCATCCGTTCCATATCATCGTCAGTGATGCTGGCAGTGACGCGGAAACGTGGGGGTATCTACGGTCGCTTAAGGGTATCTCTGTCCTTGGCGCGGAGGGTGAACGCAGGAACTTCTCTGAGACGTGCAACGCCGGGATAAGGCAGTCACGCGGCCGATTCTTTGTCATTATGAACTCTGATGTTGTGGTTTCCAAGGGCTGGCTCGGCAACATGGTCAAGCATATGGAAACTGAACATAGGCTCGCATCGTGCGGTGTCCTGTCGAATTGTGACAGGGGATGGCTACACGGCGCCCCGAACAAGCCGAACTACCCCATGAGACTTGAGAAGGCGGGGATAGAACTGAAGCCCGGCATGAAGCTAGAGGAGATGGCCCCGCACTTGGACGAACTGTACGAGTTCATGGAGGCCTCCAACAAGAGGAATAAGGGCAAGTTCGAGCCGCAGGAGTGGGTGGCAGCCTACGCGACAATCTTCGCACGTTCTGCCATCAATGAGGTTGGGTTGTTCGACACCCAGTTCAAGAACGGGTGCGAGGATCTCGACCTGTGCATGCGCCTCGGGAAGGCAGGTTTCCCGTGCGGTCAATCCATCGATTCGTTCGTGTTTCACTTCGGCGGCGTGAGCCGCGGTGCCTATCAGGAAGAGGATAAGGCATCTTACGATGCAGAGGATCTCGCCAACCATATCATACTGAAGCAGAAGTGGGCGAAGCAGCGCATAGGCATATGGACCGGCCCCGGATGGGAACCATGGAACCGCAAGACGGTTGATGCCGGGATGGCTGGATCTGAGACTTGGGCCTCGTACCTCGCGCGCGCTTTCGTGAAGAGAGGTTATGAGGTGACTGTGTATAACGACCTTCTCGCCGAGTCGAAGGATGATGTGGTGCTTGACCCGGTGGTGGAGAAAGGGATCAACTACGGATCGGTGCGATACATCGACCACACCAAGATGATGGATGACATAAAGTACTTCTACGTAGACTACTTCATATCCTCGCGTAGTTGCGAGCCGATGAAGCAGAGCCTGCATAGCGGCCGCAACTACGTCATGGTGCATGATATATGGCTCAACGGGGACAAGAACTATGATATCGTGGCCTGGAAGGTGCAGGGGTATGCGTACCTATCCGAGTGGCATAAGGAGTTCCTGTGCGGCCATCATGCTCAGATGGCTCCGGAGAAGATGTTCCTGACCGCCAATGGCGTCGTGCAGGATCTTTATACCGATGTGGACGAGGGGGCCAAAACCAACACTTCGGTGTACTCCTCCAGTCCTGACCGGGGGCTGTACCAACTCTTGGGTATGATACCGGAGATACGTAAAGCGGTTCCGGACTTCACCTTGAAGGTGGCTTACGGGTTCTACAATTGGGAGTCGGCCGTCAAGCGACGTAATGACCAGCGTGGGATGGCGTTCATCTCCAAGATCAAGGCGGCGATGGAGCAGCCAGGCGTTGAGTATCTCGACCGCGTCGACAAGGCCACGCTGGCCTCGCACCAGAAGACTGCGAAGGTGTGGCTGTACCCGACATGGTTCGACGAGACATTTTGCATAGGCGCCGTCGAGAACGGTTTGTCCCACAACGCTATCCTGTCCAGTGACCGAGCAGGTATCAAGACGACGGTTGGTCCGGCTGGCATACTTCTGCCGGCTGACGGGTTGCCGATGGATGCGGACTACCCCCAGGGGTACAAGGACAGGTTCGTGGAGGAGGCCATCAAGCTACTTACGGATGAGCCTCATCGCCTTGAATGGGCTGACAAGGCGCGTGAGAAGGCCCGGGAGTACTCCTGGGAGAACATCGCAGACGGGTGGATCAAACAATTCAAGGGGTAGGAGGGCGTATGAATACCTTTCAGAAGACGGTGGAGTCTGTTACAGCACATGTCTTGAAGGATGCTTTTTATCACTTGGAGAGCCTGGACTTAGCAGTTGAAAGTGTCCGTGTGTCGCCTGCCATGTTCAGTCTTTTCAGGAAGGGTCCGAGGGACCTTTTCATCCCCGAACAGCTACCGTTCCTAAAAATGTGGAAAAATCTACCCGGTTGCCCTTAATTGATAGTAGGCCGGATGTCTCTCCATAAATTCAGGCTTGCACTCAGCACCGTAAGGTCCGAGAGCAAATCGAGCCAGTGTGTTTACCGCGCCAACTTCGTCAGCCTGTCGGATATGACCACACTTCCGACAAGTAAACACGTCCTGTGATACTCGATTCGCCTCCTCACTATGGCCACAGTTTGGACAGGTCCGAGAGTTATTCCAAGCAGGCACTCTACGAAAGGAAACACCGTTTTCTTCGCAGAGCTGTTGTAACCTGAGGTTTAATCTCCCGATTGCCCAACCGGTGAGGACGGAGCGATTTCGCTTGCTCAAGCGTTTCTTTCTAAGTTTCATCTTATACTTGATCCTTCTGTTGTCCTCAAGCACCAGATACTTGAGAGCCTCAAAAGGTATCAACTTACATGATTTATCTATGTATTCAAGAATCTCTTCTCGGCATGCATACCACGCCCTGGAACATCTCTTTTTCCTTCGGAGTTTCTTTATTAGCTCCCACACCGTACCAATTTTGGTACCTTGATCTGTAGTCAGGAGATTCTTGGCTCCGGGGTCTATTCCAACGACTGATCCAATATTCTTTTTATCCCGTTTAATCTCGAAGCTAAACTGTATGTACCTATCTGTAAGGATGATAGAAGTAGCAAGTTTACCCTTCTCAGCCCATTTATTGAATTGTTTATTTCTCTTAATGGGGATGGCTATTGTGTGGGCTCTTTTTCGAGAATCAAAGCATCTCAGCTCTACCAGCACATCAAAGCCTACGAGTCCTGGATTCAAGTTAATAGTAGTATTGGTAGATGAAAGCATGATCCGGTAAGGATTATGCTTCGGCTTTTTATAGGTTGCCTTGAGTTCGTCAGCGGATCTTTTAGTCCCGAGTACGAGGGCATGAGTCTCAGCAAAACAGTTCTTCTTAGCTCTTTCTGTGAGCCATGTACCAGAGCACTGATGGAGATTATGAGCAAGAAGTAGTTCCTTCTTCTGCATCCCACAATGAGCTATGGATAGGTGGTGTTTATCAACGGCCCACGAGGTTACTTTATGTGTCTCAGATAAGAGTTCCTTGACGGCTTTTTGCTTTTCAGCAGTGATCCATCTGGAGTAGTAGCATTTTGCAGAACGAGTGTATTTCATTCGAGACCAAGATTCTTCCATCTATCGTGAATTTCTTTAGAGATAAGCTGGATATTCTGTCTAAATCTAATCTTGTCTCGATAACCTGCGTAGAGCTGATAAAAGATACGTCCGAGTTGATACCCAGGATAGATCAGACATATTCCCAGCCATGTCCACTCATTCATGTTTTTCCTTCCTTTTCTTTCTGTTCTCTGCTCCACGTTTACCATAAATCTTCGCTGAAAACGAAGCCATTAAAGTGAGCATGTCATCTACCAGCTCATCTTCAAACGATTTGGGCAGCTTATTTTCTACACACTCTATCTCAACTCCATAGGACTCAAAAAACACTTTGAAAATGTTGTAGTTGAATCGGGACAGCCGATCTTTATGCTCGATGATCACCCTGCTGATCTTTCTCTCGAATACAAATCTCATGAGTTGATGGAGCTTCGACCGGGAGTCGTTCATCCCGCTCCCGACTTCGTCGAAAACCTGCTCAACGGGGTACTTTTTCCGAACACAGTGTTCGAGGAGCCGTGCTTTTTGTCTATCAAGATCACCTTTTTGTTTCTGATCGTGACTGGAAACCCGGCAGTACACCGCTACCGGAAGATTCTCCGTTTGTGCATCTTCCGAAAGCCCCATGCGAGCCTTAATATCGGAAAGCCTATAGCGTCTATGCCCACCCTCAGTTTTTAGAGACGGGATTTTATCCGGGGTGTCTAATCTCAACAGTTGTCGAGTAGACAGACCCAACATTAGAGAGGCTTTCCCTATAGAAATCAAACGATCATTCATCAGTCTTCTCAGTCATTTTATCGTACCACTCATCGAGATATTTCTGGAACTCCTCTACGGTAGGGGTATAGTCCAGCTCTGTGACTTGTGGGATTACCCTACCGTCTTCCAACTCGAACTCCGTTTTGGATACACGAACGACTTTCATACGTTTTTTCTTCACTTGGACAGTCCTTTGAATTTTATTTGGATCTGAATATACATTAAGTATACACTAATTTGAAGGAAATGTCACTATTTTTCTTGGCTTGTCCGAATTTTAGGCTAACAGTTCCTAACCCTTGAGAAATTGATAATACCCTTCTAATGCGAATTCCTGTGTATGAAGCCGAACGTACACAAGGTGATCTTGGCATATGGCCGTGCCGTTGATGCGGAGGTTACCCATGTATGACAGGATGGGGAGCCGTAGGCTTTGGGTTGTTGACGCCTACTTGAAGAAAATGGCAGGCACAGGTAAAGCGAAGTATCTCGGACCACTTAAAGAACTCCTCGACGGCCTGTCGAGAGAGACTTTCATCATATTCGATACTGAAACGACCGGGCTTGATCAGCACACGCACCAGGTGACTGAGATAGCGGCCCTTGCTGTCAGGGGTACGGAACTGCAGAAGATTGACTCTATGCATGCCCGGGCTGCGCTGACGGAGGATACAATTAGGCAGATTGAGGAGCAGAAGGCTGGCGATAGGTTACCCAAAGATAAGCGTCACAAGACGGTTGAGGAAGTTCTTGAGATGACCAGGTATAAGGACAGCCCCTTGGAAGCGCGCCCTGAGATGAATATCCTGCGAGAGTTCAAAGAATTTTGTTCTAAGCATAACGCCCTTATCATTGGTCACAACCCTGAATTTGATTTCAAGATGGTGGCAACCAAAGTGGGCCGCATCCCCAACAGGGGTGTGTGGGATACCATGATGTTTGCCAGGTTCTTCTTCTACCCCATGCTAGAGGCCTTGGAGGCTACAGGGGACGAGAAGGCAGCCAAGGTGCTGTCCGACATCCGTAACGACAAGGGAAGGCCTCAAGCGACTCTGGGGAAGGTTTTGCAGGCCCTTGGTATACCCATACAGGGTTGGCACACGGCAATGGCTGATGTTGAATCCACGGCTAAAGCGTTTCAGGCCATCATGGCCTATGCGCGCGAACACATCGATGTGGCGGACACTGAGCAGTATCGCAAGCACATGTCCAAGGCTTTCAAGCGTGTGCGTGATTTCAAGCGGGGCGGTCGTAAGGGCAATCCGGGTCACTAATCTTAATATCCTATTCATACACAGTGCCTCGCGAAGGGCGTTCTGCGCCCACGTTAACCGATAATCAAGGTGGCCAAAATGGCTGTGCCAAATGTACAAATAGCGGTGAATGGTGACAAGATACAGGCCTTCTGGGAATTGAACCTGGACGGTACGTA
>Ga0307377_10005233_pt1 | contig 13955 bp, 13 predicted proteins | sample TR3MG_FD_202535 | JGI IMG/M metagenome (GOLD analysis project Ga0307377, IMG submission 202535) | Soil microbial communities from Risofladan, Vaasa, Finland - TR-3 | ecosystem: Environmental > Terrestrial > Soil > Coastal area > Acid sulfate soil | place: Finland: Risofladan, Vaasa | collected... | reverse complement strand
TCCAAGTGAGAACCAGCCCCGCCAGCGACGCCCATGACGGGCCGAATTGCCAGACCACGACGGCACTGAGCACGCCGCTGAGCAGTTCCACCAGCGGATACTGGATCGAGATCCTTGTTTTGCAGTAGCGGCAACGACCGCCAAGTGCCAGCCATCCGAACAGCGGAATATTGTCCAGCGCGGACAGGGGATGCTTGCACTGCGGGCAATGGGAGGGCTCGCGCACGATACCCGGTGGCAAGGGGGCCGGGTCGGCGTCGAGCTCCAATATCGAGCGCGCCTCCTGTCGCCAGCCCGCCGCCATGCGTTCAGGCAGGCGCAGGATCACCACGTTGAGAAAGCTGCCCACGACCAAGCCGAGCACACCGGCCAGGGCGATCCATGAGGCGAGGGAAAGTTCGGGCATGCGCAGGCCTTGTGTTTCAACGCTCTTGAAGCCCCTCTCCCATCGGGAGAGGGGCTGGGGAGAGGGTACGACTTTGCGCGAAATCCAGAATCGCCACAAGCACGGCCTCGATTTCCTGCAACACCTGATTGTCCCAGAATCTCAGGACAAACAATCCCTGGCGCTGCAGCGCCAGCGTGCGCGTCAGGTCGCTCTCATCACTGTGTTGCGAACCATCGACTTCGATGACCAGCTTGAGTCCCTCGCAGTAAAAGTCCGCGACGTATGGTGGCAGGGGGTGTTGACGGCGAAATTTGAATCCGCCCAGACGACGCGCGCGCAAGTGATACCAGAGCTTGCATTCGGCATCTGTGCCGGCAGTTCTCAGCGACCTGGCTGAGGTCAGCGTTTGGGTGGGCAGGGGCGGTTTGTGACGCATCGCTTCGAGCGAACCCTCTCCCCAACCCCTCTCCCGGCGGGAGAGGGGCTTCAAGTGCTAGAACGTGCCGGCGAGCTTGAAGATCGGCAGGTACAGGGCAATCACGATACCGCCCACGATGGTGCCAAGCACCACCATGATGAGCGGCTCGAGCAGGGTGGATAGCGTGTCGACCGCATTCTCGACCTCTTCCTCGTAGAACTCCGCGACCTTGAACAGCATGTGGTCCAGCGAGCCGGATTCCTCGCCGATCGCGGTCATCTGCACCACCATGTTGGGAAACAGCCCGGTCTGTTTCATCGCCAACTGCAACTGATGGCCGACCGAGATGTCGTCGCGCATCTGCTTGACGGCATCACCATAGACCACGCTGCCGGTGGCACCGGCCACGGCATCCAGCGCTTCGACCAGCGGAACACCGGCGCGAAAGGTGACGCCTAGCGTGCGTGCAAAGCGGGCGATCGCCGAATTGCGCACGATATTGCCCATCACCGGCATTTTCAGCGCCATGCGATCCAGGAAATGGGCGAACTTGACCGAGCGCTTCTTGGCGACCACCAGCGCCACGATGCTGCCCACGATGATGCCGACGACGATAAACCAGTAGTTCTGCATGAACTCGGACGCATTGACCAGCAACTGCGTCGGCGCGGGCAACTGCGCGCCGGCGTCCTTGAAGGTCTTGGCAAACACCGGCACCACGAACAACAGCATGATCAGGATGACCACGAACACCACGGCCAGCACCATCATCGGGTAGAACAGCGCCTTCTTGATCTTCTTCTTGAGCGCTTCCGTGCGCTCCTTGTAGGTCGCCACGGTATCCAGCACGGTGTCCAGCACGCCCGACGTTTCACCGGCATGGACCAGATTGCAGTAGAGCTCGTCGAACTGCACCGGATACTGGGCCAGCGCCTCATGCAGGGCCGCGCCGCCTTCGATGCTCTGCTTCACGTCCAACAGGACGTTCTTGAAGCGGATGTTTTTCTGGCCGTCCGCAATGATGTCGAACGACTGCACCATCGGTACGCCGGAGGCCATCATGGTCGCGATCTGACGGCTGAAGATCGCGACATCACCGGGCTTGATCGTGCTGCCGCTGGCGCCAAACAAGGGCTTTGAACGTTCCCGCACGGTCTGCGGGTTCATGCCCTGGCGTCGCAACTCGGCCTTCACCAGGGACGCGTTCTTGGCCGGCATGTCCCCCTTCATGCGCTTGCCGCGCTTGTCCAGCGCCACCCACTCGTACGTCGTCAGCCTGCTGACTTCGGCGCGTTGTGCGCCGAGTGCGCGCGCCTTGTTTGCGTTTGCGGTAGCCGTAGCCGTAGCCATGCGCATCTTCCCCCAGTAGTTCGGTCCCGGAGCCGCCCGAGCGGGCGGCAGACAAGGTCTCAGTACAGCTTATTTCATTTTTGCCGCCGCAAACCGTGGTGCCTTACGCAAGTTCGATGCGGCAGACGTCCCGGATTGGAAGCTCATTCCTTGGTCACTCGATCGATTTCGGTCAGGCTGGTGAGCCCCTGCTTCACCTTGAGCAGAGCCGAAGCACGCAGGTCGTTGATGCCGGCCGCCTTGGCCACCTCGGAGATCTGCATGGCGTTGCCGCCTTGAAGGATGATCTTCTGGATGTCCTCGAGCATCGGCATCACCTGATAAATGCCTACCCGGCCCTTGTATCCCTCGTTGCAGCCATCGCAATTGCCGGCCTCGTAGACAGTCAGCCCGGCGTCGATGTCGGCCTGACTGAATCCGGCCTTGAGCAGCACCTCGGGGGGGAGTGCCATGGGCTTCTTGCAGTCATGCAGGCGTCGCGCCAGGCGCTGGGCGATGATCAAGGTCACCGACGAGATGATGTTGTAGGGGGCGATACCCATGTTCATCAGTCGCGCGATGGTCTGCGCGGCGTCATTAGTGTGCAGGGTGGAGAGCACCATATGGCCGGTTTGCGCGGCCTTGATGGCGATTTCGGCGGTTTCCAGGTCGCGGATCTCGCCGACCATGATCACGTCCGGATCCTGGCGCAGGAACGAGCGCAACGCACTGGCGAACGTCATGCCTCGCTTCACGTTCTGCTGGACCTGGTTGATGCCCTCGACCCGGATTTCCACCGGATCCTCCACCGTCGATATATTGCGTTCGGCGGTGTTGAGCATGTTCAGGCCGGTGTACAGCGACACGGTCTTGCCCGAACCGGTAGGGCCGGTGACCAGCACCATGCCGTAGGGTTTGTGGATCGCATCGATAAAGAGCTTCTGCTGTTCCGGCTCGTAACCCAGCTTCTCGATGCCGATCTTGGCCGAGGAGCCGTCGAGGATACGCAGCACGATCTTTTCGCCGAACAGGGTCGGCAAGCTGCTTACGCGAAAGTCGATGGCGCGGGTCTTGGACAGGTTGAGCTTGATGCGCCCATCCTGCGGGACGCGCTTTTCGGCGATATCGAGCTGGGCCATCACCTTGAGACGCGAGGATATCCGGTTGGCCATTTTCATCGGGGGGCTGGCGACGGCCTTGAGCATGCCATCCATGCGCAGGCGCACCCGGTAGTGGGTTTCGAACGGTTCGAAGTGGATGTCCGACGCGCCACGGCGGATGGCATCGACCAGGATCTTGTTGACGAACTTGACCACCGGTGCATCGTCAAGCGCGTTGGCGTCGATGCCGGTCGATTCGGCCTCGTCATTACTTACTTCAAGATCCAGTTCATCCAGGTCGCCACCACCCATGTCGGGCATGGTGTCGCGCATGTTGTTCAGCAGGCTCTCGATCAAGCGCTGCAGCGAGCTGCGTTCGACCAGGATCGGCTCCACCATGCAGTTGGAGTGGAACTTGATCTCGTCCAGTGCGTAGGATTGCATCGGATCGGCGATACCCACGAATAGCCGTTTGCCGCGGCGGAACAGCGGCAGCGCCTGGTGCTTGGTGATCAATGCCTCGCTGATCAGGTCCAGCGGCATGGTCGCTGGATTCAGCGAGGCCCCGTCCATCATCGGCATGCCGAATTCGATCGACGCGATGCGGGTGATCTCCGCGCTCTCGACCAGGTTGCGGTCCAGCAGCCACGTACCCAGCGAGGCTTTCTGCAGGCCACTGTCAGCCATCGCCTTGCGAACATCCGCCTCGGGGAGCAGGCCTTCCGACACCAGGCGGCGTGCCATGCCGGACAAACCTGCGAGAGACGGTTGCACTTGAGATGACATAACTTACGTGACCCATTCCCTGTATGTGGTTGAATCTACCGCAGTCTGGCCTGCAGGTCATCTCTTCCCTGTATGGCGGATCTCAATAGTGATGCAGTGAGCAAGCTTTCCCCTGCATGATCTCCGCCGCACCTGTACGCGATGTCGCGCGGTAAATCCCATCGCGAGCAGATTTCGCCAGTCCCAGCCCCATTGATCCCGGACCAACCCGTCCTTACAATGAAGTAAGGAAAATAACGGAGAGCCTCATGGCTACCGCCAGCGTCACCAGCAAAGGCCAAGTCACCATACCCGCTGCCGTGCGTGAGGCCATGCACGTAGGTACGGGCGATCGAGTGGAATTTGTGGAAATCGAGCCTGGTCGGTACGAATTCATTGCGGCCACGCGTCCGGTAACCGCACTCAAGGGCATGTTCGGAAAGCCCGTCAATCCGATATCGATCGAGCAGATGAACGCCTCGATCGCAGCGGCGGGTGCGGCGGCAAAATGATCGGCCTCGATACCAATGTGCTGGTGCGCTACATCATGCAGGACGATGCCGCGCAATCGGCCAAGGCCACTGCCTTGCTTGATGCGCTGACCGTCGATGCGCCAGGCTGGCTTTCGATCGTGTCCGTGATTGAGCTGGTCTGGGTGCTGGGCGGGCCCTATGGCCTGGATCGAACGCAACTCACCGATGCCTTGGAGGCCCTGTTACGCACCAAAGAGCTGAGGGTGGATCACGCGGAAATTGTCTGGAAAGCGGTGCGCGTTTACCGCAATTCCAAGGCTGATTTGGCCGATTGCCTGATTGCGTGCAATGCCGCATCAGTCGGCTGCGACCACACCATGACGTTCGACCGTGGTGCCGCGAAGCACGCCGGCATGAGCCTGATTGCCTGAACTCCGACGCCCGCGACAAACCATCATCCAGCCTTCACGCTATGATCCGCCTTCACCCGGGGAGCCACCTGTTGAACCGTCTGAGCATCATCCTGCCTGCCAAGAATGAGGCGCCCGCGCTGGCCGCGCTGCTGCCGCGCCTGCGCGTCGCGCATCCCGGGGCCGAGATCATCGTGGTCGACGACGGCTCCACCGACGACACCCGCAGTATCTGCAAAAGCAGCGGCGTGGAATGCCTGTCGTCGCCCTACTCGATGGGTAACGGCGCGGCCATCAAGCGCGGCGCACGCGCCGCCACGGGCGACATCCTGGTGTTCATGGATGGCGACGGCCAGCACGATCCGGCCGACATCGCACGCCTGCTGGATCAACTGGATCGCGGCTACGACATGGTGGTTGGTGCACGCGACTGGGGTAGCCAGGCCGGGGTCGGCCGCGGCCTCGCCAACACGCTTTACAACTGGCTGGCCACCCGCATGACCGGGCATCCCGTGCTTGATCTCACCTCGGGTTTCCGAGCGGTGCGCGCAGACAAGTTCCGCGAATTCCTGCACCTGCTGCCAAATGGCTTCAGTTATCCCACCACCAGCACCATGGCTTTTTTTCGCAGCGCCTATCCGGTCGCCTATATCCCGATCAAGGCGGCCCAGCGTGTGGGCAAGAGTCACATCAAGCCATTGCGAGACGGCGTGCGCTTTCTGTTGATCATCTTCAAGATCGCCACGCTGTATTCGCCGCTGAAGCTGTTCGTGCCGGCCAGCGCGATGTTCTTTCTGCTTGGGTGCGCAAACTATGCGTGGACTTTCATGCATGAGGGCAGGCTCACCAACGGCAGCACGCTGATGTGGAGTGCGGCGGTGATCGTGTTCTTAATCGGGCTGGTGTCCGAGCAGATCACCGCACTGACGTATCGACGTGATGCGTGAGGATGGCACCCGCCCACTGGCATTGCTGGTAACGCGCAATTTTCCGCCGCTGCTCGGCGGTATGGAAAACGTCAACCAGCACCTGCTTGAAGCATTGCAGTCGGCGTGGCGTACCGCACTTTGCGGGCCAGCGGGGTGTGCCGCCTTTGCGCCGGCCGGGACGGAGGTAAGACAAAGCCGGGTCAAGCCGCTGGCGTTATTCCTGATGGCTACCATTTGCCGTGCCATAAGGTTGGGGTGGCGCTGCAAACCCGAATGGGTCATCGCCGGCAGCGGCCTGTCGGCGCCGATCGCATGGCTGGTCGCACGCTCCACGGGGGGCAAGGTAGCCGTCTATCTGCATGGTCTGGACATCGTGGCGCCCAGCCGGGTATATCAGTGGCTGTGGCTGCCTTTCATCCGGCGCTGTGATATTGCGCTGGTCAACAGCGCCAACACCTTGCGGTTGGCGCAAAGTCGAGCCGTGCCAACCCACCTGCTACATGTGCTGCATCCGGGCACGGATTTGCCTTCGTTGGATCACTATGCAGCATGCAACTTTCGTCGGCAGCATGAGTTTGGTCAGCGAAAGCTGCTGCTGTCGGTTGGTCGGCTGACCCAACGCAAGGGGCTGGCCGAATTCGTGACAGGTGCATTGCCTGCCATTCTCTTCCGCTTTCCGGACGCGTTGCTGGTGATTATCGGTGACGAAGCCACCGATGCCCTGCATGCACGGGCGGGCTCGGAGCGCGAGCGCATTCTTGTTGCGGCCAGCAGCGCTGGTGTCGAACAAAGCCTGCGTTTTCTCGGGCGCAGCAACGATGCAACATTGGGAGCCGCTTATCAGGCTGCAGATTTGCACATCTTCCCCGTGCTTGAACTGCCGGGTGATGTAGAGGGTTTCGGCATGGTCGCACTGGAGTCGGCTGCGCACGGGTTGCCGACGGTTGCGTTTGCGGTCGGTGGCGTACCGGACGCCGTGCTGGCGGGTCACACCGGCGACTTGGTGGAACCCGGAAATTACGTGAAGTTCAGTGACGCAGTGAACCGCCAGTTGGCGCAGCCATGCAGTGCAGAAAGCGTTGCAGCATGTCGCGAGTTTGCCGCCGGCAAGGCGTGGCCGATTTTCGCGGAACGCTTGCGCAGCCTGCTGAGTGCATCGAATGATCGATAGGCCATCGGACCACAAGGACGATGGGGTGGACGCTGTGCGCCAGCCCCATGCTGTGCTGGATCTGCCATCACGCCGCCTCAAGGGCCTCAAGATCGAGCGACTGCTCGATCTCGCCAGCCGCCCCCAGCCCATGCGGATGCTGGAGATCGGCACCGGCTCAGGCGGCATTGCCCATTACTTCGGCACGCACCAGCAACTGCGCTGCGAGGTGGACGCGGTGGATGTGCATGATAACCGGCTGGTGACCGAGGGCTATCGCTACCAACAGGTGACAGACACGCAGCTGCCGTTCGCGAACGACACCTTCGACGTGGTCCTTACCAATCACGTTATCGAACACGTCGGTGACGAGCAGGCGCAGCGCGCGCATCTATCGGAAATACACCGGGTTCTGCGCCCCGATGGCGTGGGCTATCTCGCCGTGCCCAATCGCTGGATGCTGGTCGAGCCACACTACCGGCTGGCTTTCCTGAGCTGGCTGCCATATGCGTGGCGCACTCCGTATCTGCGTGCCATGGGCAACGGCAAAGTCTATGACTGCGAGCCATTGCAGATGGGACAAGTCGAGCGACTATTGGCAGCAAGCGGCTTCCGCTACCGTAATCTGTGTGTGGAAGCCTTGCAAGCCACATTCGACATTGAACGCCCGCAGGCGATCGGTGCGAGCGTGATGCGCATGATTCCCTATGGCGTGCTTGTTCCGCTGAGGCGGATTATCCCGACGTTGATCTACGAATTTCGTTGCACGCAGCGACCTTTGCAAATGCCCAGAAATCAAGACAGACCATGATGGGAAGCCCGCAGGTATCTGGTTCACACTACGCTGGAGGAAAGCAGATCGACGTCGATTTTTCTCAGGTCGCCATTGTTACCGTCTCCTACAACCCGGATCCGGAGATCCTCGATAGGCAACTTAGCCAGCTCCCTCCGGATGCGTTGAAAGTTCTGGTGGATAACGCGTCGCGATCTGCTATACGCGATGATGTACGGCGAATCGCAGAGAAACGGGGGGCACTGTTTCTCCAGAACGACACAAATATTGGGCTTCCGGCAGCGCTGAATCAGGGCGCAACGCGAGCGCAACAAATACGGCCTGAGTGCCGCTTTCTATTGCTGCTTGACCAGGACACCGAGCCCGGTGCCGATGGAATCGAGCGATTGGTTGCGAGTTATGATCGGATAATAGCGTTGGCCAGGAAGCCATGTTGCATCGGCCCGCGGTTAGTCGACGTCGGCACTGGGCTCGACTATGGATTTCATCAAATATGTGGATGGCGCTGGTCGCGAAATTATCCGCCGGCAGACAGCCATGAACCGGTTCCGATTGCCAACCTCAACGGTAGCGGCACGTTGATGCCATTCGAGGTGTTCAACAAACTTGGTGGTCTCGAGGAAGATTTTTTCATTGACCATGTTGATACGGAATGGGCATTTCGCGTACTTGCTTCTGGTTATGGTCTGTACGGAGTTCCGGATGCCTGCTTTCACCATCGAATGGGAGAGCAAAGCCTACGCTTCTGGTTTCTGCGTTGGCGCGTGTGGCCTGATCGATCGCCCCAGCGTCACTATTATCTATTTCGTAACGCCGTCCGGCTCATGCGTCGCGGCTATGTGCCACGGGTATGGAAAATATGGGCGTTGGCAAAACTTGTTTTTACTCTATTAATATATATATCGTTTAATAAAAATCGCGGCGCGCAGGTACGAAACATGATTACAGGCGTTCGTGACGGATGGTTGAGCGATTCCTGACGTCTATGGGACGGTGGTGAAATAAAATGAAGCCTTGGGTCCGGTTAACTTTCGTCGGATGGAGAGGCTAAATTCGACCCGCGAGTTGATAAATAAATATTTTATGCATACACAAGAAGGCACATAACATGCCATATTCAATGGCACCGGAAATCACCACCATTATTCCGACCTATCGGCGACCGAAGCTTCTGCGACGCGCAGTTCTAAGTGCGCTTGCACAGAAGGGGCCGTCATTGCAGGTATGTGTTTACGACAATGCATCGGATGATGCGACCGCTAGCGTTGTCGCTGAACTTGCTGCTAAAGACCCGCGAATCAAATATTTCTGTCATAAAAAAAATATTGGAGGCATTGCAAATTTTCAATATGGTTTATCTCATATTACGACGCGATTTTTTTCCTTTCTTTCAGACGATGACGTTCTACTTCCAGATTTCTACGAGACGGCCGTAAGAGAACTGGAAGAATTTCCTGATGCAGCTTTTTGGTGTGGAGTAACAGTATCAGTGACACCGGAGGGTACCTTCTACACTGCTCGCGTTGCGGATTGGCCAAGAGTGGGTCTGTTTACACCGCCTGATGGTTTACTACAAATGATAAAAGGAAGTATGCCTTGCTGGACTAGCGTTCTTTTTCGTAGCCAACTCGCGAATCAAGTAGGCCCGCTGAATGAGCTGTTGGAGGGACCGGCTGATATTGAATATCTACTTAGGGTTGCAGCGAGTAATTCGTTCATTGTGTCAAAACATGCTGGCGCACTATTTTTACTCAACCCCGAGTCTTTCAGCGAAACCTCACCGTTGAGGTGCTTCTGGCCCGGCTGGCAGGAAATGATAAAGAGCATCAGCGAGACGAATGGATTGAGTCGCCAAGCTCGGGTTGCCGTTGAACTGGGGTTGCGCCTCAAGGCTCAGCGCATGTTGTTCCGGCGCGGTGTTGCGGCACTGGCTAAGAAAGATTATGAATTCAGTGAAGAGGCTGCCGCTATTCTATCTAAAACATTTTTCCGAAATTCGCGGGCAACATTGCTTGGTGGACTAACCAGGACCTGCCGCAAGTTGCCACCATTGCAAGCACTTTATTCATATGCGTATCGTTTGGCCGAGCAGATTGTGGTCAATAAGCGCGTAGTACTTCGAAAAAAGTATGGCCATTTTTCAAAATATCTGTAAAAGGCCTCTATCCTGGCTATTTTAATAATGCTGGTAATTTCTGCTTCACCATTGTGCGCACAGCAGGTGACGCCAGCGCTGCGGCACAAAGAGTAATGCCGCTTATCACACTCAATTGAAAAATGCCTTGCAAGTTGCGCGGTAGGGTTGGGAACAGCCACCGGCTGAACGTTCCGACTGCAGTGGCGGCAATGAAGGGAGGCAGGATGTCCTGCAGGTACCAACTGGTCGTTCCTCCGCGCATAAGGCGTCGATGCATCAGGGGTATGGCTATGGCAACAAAGCCGAAGTTGATGGCAAACCAAAGAAAGGCGGCGCCAACAATGTCGTAGTGGCCAACGGCCCAAATACAAAGGGGTATGCCAAGGATCAACGCGACCAGGTTTGCGCCCACGGTAAGTCGCGTCCAGCCATGTGCCAACTGCAGCGCATAAGGTAAATTCATTAGTCCGTTAAGTGCCGTACCGGCGACAAGGATCGAGAGTGGCATCGCTACCTTTGCCGCTATGGCAGCATCGCCAGTCCACAAATAAATCACGTCCCTGGAGAAAATCATCAGTATCGCCGATATTGCTGCCACCACCACGCTGAGGTACTGGTTGCTCAAGTGGTAGAGGTGAGCCAATGCTTGGTACTCGCCGAGAGACACGAGCTTACTGTAACGCGGGTAAAGCGCATTGAACATGGGTTGAATCATGCGACCCATACCTGCCGCTATGCTGAGCGCGAGGCTGAAGTAGCCCATTTCCACCAGTGGGCGCATGGCCGAAAGTACGATTCGGTCGAGCTGTGTAACAGTTATTGACAGAGCCGTGATGGCAAATAGGCCGCCTGCAAACCGACCGGCGGCACGAATTTCTTCTGAATGAAAGTGCGCGCGACGGTCGGCGTTAACCGGCAACAAGCGCCAGAGCACGATTGCTGATAACAACGATTGGCAAGCCCCCATGGCCGCATACCACCACATGAATGCCATGATCGTGGGAGAAATCCAATACAGCACAGCCAGTACTCCGGCACCACGTAGGGTAGCAAAGCCAGCGTTGATCATATTCATTGCCGGTTGCTGTTCAAGCCCGGATAGACCATTGGAATAAAAACTGCTCGGCCACTGCAGCGCCACCGCCAGCCCCATGATGGCGATGGCGTGCGCAGTTTCCACGCGAGTCAGGTGATTCGGATGCAGCCAATGATTTGCTAACGGCTCGCTTGCAAGCCAGATCACGACGGCAATCACCAGCGTGATCGGCCAGACCAGCCACTCAAACGTGCGGACCAAGTCGCCCAGTGTGCGGGCAGTATCGATATTGTGAACGCGACGCGCCAGTTCGCGATTCAGCACGCCGCCCATACCAAGATCTAGAAGCATGGAAAGTGCCTGGATGCTGAGCATCAGGCCAACCAACCCGAAGGCTTCCATACCAAGCAGGCGTATATAGAGTGGCACGAAGACCACTCCCATCATTGCCATCCATGCCTGTCCGACATAGTTGGCGAGAATATTTTTGCGCAACACGGGCATGGGCGGTGAACTAAATTCGACGCAGGTAACCATCAGGAGCGACAGTAATGAGTAGCTTGTTCTCCAGAGTTGTATCGACTGCGAATGCCAATGATGCACCGTCTGCCGCCAACCGGCCTTCCTCTTTCAGCCTCCGTTGATACTCCCAGGTCGCCGTTTTCGGGTTGTTGCCTTTACCCCAAGGCCGGTCGGGAAACATGGAGTCGGGTAAGTCCTCGACCACGGTATCAAACACGACGCAGTAGCTGCCCGAAGATGTCAGCGGTGCATAGGCCTCGAGTTCGGCTAACACGTGATCGTGCATATGGTTGGAGTCGAGGATCACTAGGATTCTCTGATGCGCCTGTGCGATCTGATGCACTTGCGCAATGACCTCTGGAGCAACCGAGGAGCCCTGGATCATGTCGATCCGGTGTGACATCGGATGCGCCTCGATGGCAGCGCGATTGTGCGCGCGGATGTCGATGTCGATGCCGAGCACGTGGCGGCGGGTGGCCTTAGGATCGAGCACTTGGCCGTTCTCCACTGCCTCGCAATAGTCAAGCAACGCCAGCATGGACGCGCTGAGAATCAGCGAACCGCCGTGGGCGATGCCTGTCTCGATGATGAGGTCGGGCCTGATCTGCCAGACCAGTTCCTGGATAGCCACCATGTCCTGCGGGTACTGGATGATAGGACGACCTAGCGACGAAAAATTATACGAATACTTGTACTGGAGCGAATGCTGGAACCACTGAAAGGCACGATCTTTCAGCAGCTGATCATTTCCCAGGCCGGTAATATTTTCCCGACGCTCACGTTCGAACTGTTCTCTGACGTCCATTTGATCTTCCACGAATTCAAATTGCTGGATGGGTACTTGACGCATGTCAGCGTTGAAGCGCTGTTGCCGGATTGCCGACCACAACTTCATCAGCCGCAACGTCGCGAATCACCACGGCGCCCGCACCGACGATTGCCGAGCGGCCTATTTTGAGGCGCGGCAAGACAACGGCACCGGCACCGATAAACGCATACTCGTCAACGTAAACTTCGCCTGCCAGATTCGCCCCGGGGCCCACATGGACGCCATCGTTGATCACGCAGTCATGATCGATCGAGGCAGACGTATTGACGATGACTGCGCAACCAAGCGTTACGTTGGAGCAAATAGCCGACATCGCCAGGATTTGAGCACCCTTACCAATTTTGGCATCACCTGCGACGAAGGCGCGAGGGTGTATCACGGTCAGTGGCTGCACGCCTTGCTGTTGAAGCCATTCCAAAAGGAACAGGCGATCACTTCCCCGGCTGCCGCCGATCGCCACGCAGGCGTGAATGTGGCCTGTTCCGGTTCGGCTGGCCATCCATGACTGGAATCCCTCCTGGCCGAGATACATTGGAACATCGGCGAATGGAGATGGGATAGGTTGGTTGTCGAAAACGGCGACCACCCGGAAATCAGAGTATGCCAAGGCCTCGCGCAGCACGCGCGCCTGCCCCGTTCCACCCCAAAGGATCACATCTTTCATGACCCCGGTGCCAGAAGCCTGCGCACACAAGAGACGACGCGATCCTGCTCCGCGCCCGTCACGTCGTGATAGCTGGGCAAGTTCATCGCCCTTCCCGATAGTGAATGACTTACGGCATGTTTGGGATGTGGCTTGAACGAGGGCAGCGACGACAGCGGCCAAAAGAACACCCGGCCGTCGATGTTGTCCGCTTTGAAGGCGGCCAGCAGGGCGGCACGGTCAAACGGCACCTTGTCATCGACAACGATGGTCGGCATCCAGTAGCCATTGGTGGTGCCGGAAACCTCGGGGTTCATGCGTAGCGGCAGGGTGCGCAAGGCGTCGCGGTAGTACTCAAAGACCTTGCGCTTGCCTGCGATCAGCTCCTCAATGCGCTCCATCTGACCACAGCCGATGGCTGCCTGCAGGTTCGACATCTTGTACTTGAAACCTATCGTCTCGGGCCAGAACTGCCGCGTCTCGCCGCGTGCGCGGCCATGGTTTGACAAGGTCAGTGCCTTTTCGTACAGCGTATCGTCGTTGGTGACGAAGATGCCACCTTCGCCGGTGGTCACGGTCTTGGTGCCGTGAAAGGAGAACGCGCCGAAGATGCCCATGGAGCCGGCACGATGTCCATGCCAGATCGAGCCGATCGCCTCCGCTGCGTCCTCGATGACCGGAATGCCGTGACGCCGGCCTATTTCACGCAGTACATCCAGCTCGCACAGATTGCCGTACAAATGCACCGCGAGGATGGCCCTGGTTCTTGGCGTGATCGCTGCCTCCACCGCCGCCGGATCGAGGCACCAGCTGTCGGCCAGCACGTCGACCAGCACCGGTGTTGCGCCGAGATGGATGATGGGTGCCGCCGAGGCAATCCAGTTGATGTCGCCGAGCACCACCTCGTCACCTGCGGCGATGCCCATGGCAGCCATGCCGATATGCAGAGCACCCGTAGCGCTCGATGTGGCGATGGCGTGTTTCACGCCCAGGTGTTCACGAAACATCGCTTCAAAGCGGTGGATGTAGTCGT
>Ga0307377_10005231_pt1 | contig 13957 bp, 12 predicted proteins | sample TR3MG_FD_202535 | JGI IMG/M metagenome (GOLD analysis project Ga0307377, IMG submission 202535) | Soil microbial communities from Risofladan, Vaasa, Finland - TR-3 | ecosystem: Environmental > Terrestrial > Soil > Coastal area > Acid sulfate soil | place: Finland: Risofladan, Vaasa | collected... | reverse complement strand
ATTTCGATTGCACACATGACCGCAAGATCACATGAGTTCCTGCCATTATCCAGTCCAAAGATCACCATTATCGCGTCGCCAATGTACTTATCTATTGTGCCATTGTGTTTCTTGACTTTCCTGTTCCAGTATTCGAAGTAGATACTCAGCATCCGGGCGATCGAACTCGCATCATAGGTTTCACACAGTCGGGTGAAATCCACAATATCGGAGAACAGGATGCACAGGTTTTGTTTCTTTGCGACGATCTGGCCTTCGTTGACAATCTTGTCTCGTACATTCTGATCGACATATTTGCCGAACAGCGCATAAATCCTGTCTTTGAGTTTGGCTACCTCGAATCGGCCCAGGGAAATCGTAACAGCCAGGAGTCCGCCACCGATTATGATATACCAGTGAGTAGGGTCCAGGAGAAAGGTCGGAAGATATCTGAAGATCACAAGTATGGTCAGAAATTCGTTGTTCTTGATGTCCTTCCATGTATCAAAATAGAAATAGAGAAATAGAAAGAGCAGGATGTTGATGACCACCAACAGCGTTTCGGTAACCCGGGAAAGTCGTTCGGTGCCGCTGCCTCGGGCAATCATGAAGACGGCGGAAAGGATTGCATAGATCCAGAAGCCTATGTGCGCCGCGTTCAGGAGAAAGATGCGCCCTTCAGAAAGTTCCAGCGTGCTGTACACGACAGGCACAATAAACGAAAACAGAAGGCGAAGCGACTTCCTGTTTCCATACGATGCGAGAAGCGTTGCCTGGATTCCCAGTGAAATGAGGAGTCCGAGGTGACCAGCATTCGTAAAGAACGCTGCCTTCTCAATAATCAGTTGCATGAGGATGTAGAAGAGGCCAAACTGCCCTGAATAGAGGAGGAGTTCTTCAAGAATGGGTCGTCCTCTGCCTTTGTTCATCTGTGGAGAACTCCTGTAACTATCCACGTCTTTGCTTCTTCAGGATCCCTGAAATATCTCACTGCCGTCTTTTCACCAACACCTGCGCGCCTCAGTCGATCGTTCACGACGAGCTTTCGAATGATGGTGAAGTCTCCGACCAGCGCCAATCGACGGACCTGGGGTGATATGTGCGCAATGTTGTCCACCAGCTTCCGGATGACTCTTCGGGACACATTCGTTTCGTATAAATCGATCCATGTATTCAATTTTCGCTTCGAGGAGATGAAGAACTCCTCTTCGTCGTCGATTCTGCTGAAGAGTGCTGTCTCGTCGTTATGAAAGCCGCCATACTTCAGACAATGCAGTTCACCACCTTTGTAGTGATAGGGAAACAGGGATCCACTCGGTGACGTTTGACCGTTCATTCTGCGATCGTGGCGGTTCACTCGCTAATGCCTTCGCTCAATGTAGCAACAGAAGTACTTGATCGATGAGTTCATAAGGACTGCGCCTCTACTTCAGCATTCTTTCCACCGCCGCTCTTGCGTGAACTATCGTTGAATCAATCAGTGGAGCTTTGTACGTTGTTATCAGCAACCCAATTTCGGTACACCCAAGAATTATCCCCTGGGCACCCTGGCCGGTGAGCTTGTCCATGATATCAAAGTACCTGTCTTTTGAAGTTGCACTGACAATTCCTCGGACCAGCTCATTGTAGATGATCGAGTCGACCGCTTCCCGATCAACCTTTTCAGGGATTACGACGGTAAGTTGGTACTGCTCTTCGAGGATCTCTTTGTAGAAGCGTTCTTCCATTGTGAACGTAGTTCCCAGAAGTCCAATCGTTTTGATTCCCTGTTCTACGACAGTCTGTCCGACCGCGTCTGCTATGTGTATGAGCGGTATCCCGACCTGCTTCTCGAAATCACCGGCAACTTTGTGCATCGTGTTGGTGCAGAGCACAATGAGATCGGCGCCAGCGCGCTTGAGAATTTGTCCGGCGCCGACGATTCGCTTCTTCAGAGTCAACCAATCACCGGCTAACTGCAATTCTTCGATTTTTTGAAAATCGAATGAGTAGAGTAGTATTTTCGCTGAGTGACTCTTCCCGAGAGCTGAGTTTATTCCTCTGTTTATGAGGGTGTAATAGGTGGTTGTGGATTCCCAACTCATCCCGCCGATCAGTCCAACTGTTCTCATTTGTCTATCCCGTCCCTAGTAGTAATCGCCGTTCAGAATTGTACCGTTTTCAGCGTTGATGTATCGATCAGTATGCTCGTTCAGTTATTTCACATATGCCGCGTTCTGCTGCTTGTTGCGTCAGCTTCGCGCTTGCAGGGGCTTGTCGGGTCACGACGATTCCGGCGTCCGGTGTTGCTGCAATAGCTTTCGGCAGCAGGCAATCACCGACTGAAGCGCATTGGTCCAGGCGGCGCTTCTCCGTACCGATTCATTATAGACGCGTTCCTCGATGGACGAAAGCGTCGCAATGCAGCATGTGGAAAACACGCGGATTACGGATTGAACTTGAGAGAGAATGCGGTATAATACACGAAAGTACACGAAATGGCGGGAAACTGCGCCATCTATAGTCGTTGTGAAGGAGAATTGCATGAGCAAATCATTGATGGTCCTGATTGCCGGACCCTATCGGAGCGGTACGGATGATGATCCTCAGCGAATGCGGGAGAATCTGGATCGTCTCGAGTCGGTTGCACTTGAGCTGTGGAATCGCGGCCATCTGCCGATTATCGGCGAATGGCTTGCTCTGCCGCTTATCCGGGCGGCAGGCTCGAGACGTGTGGGAGATGAAGTGTGGGACGCGTACGGGTATCCGGTTGCAGACCGAATCATCGACCGGTGTGATGCAGTTCTGAGAATGCCGGGTGCCTCAAAGGGTGCCGACGGGGACGTCCGGCGTGCGAATGAACTTGGGATTCCGGTGTTTCGTTCGGTGAACGAGCTCCCTGCCGGTAGTCCCCGCGAGGTCAGAGACTTGCGCCCGTGACCCACCGAACTTTTCGGATGCGATTCATGCGGGCTGCGGGTTATGCTGTTAGCAGAGCGCGTTGTGCCCTCCGAAGACTCTTGAATTTTCCTCAAATTTGATGCATTATTAAGATATCTTAATGAAATTCGAGATTTTTTCGTTCCGCTTGGGTTCACCTGCGAACGAGTCCCTTCAACGGATGCGTTGAAACGAGTTGCCGGAACAGGAGCCGTGGAAATGGCAAAACGAGTGTTAATCATCGACGACGAAGAGATGGTGCTTGATGCGGTCACCACCATACTCGAGGACCTGGGTTACGAAATCACTCCGTGCATGAATCCTTCCGAGGGAGCGCTGCGTGCAGTCTCGGAACCATTCGACCTTATTCTGTGCGACCTGAGGATGCCATTGAAGAATGGCGCCGAAGTGTCGGCTGACATTCTGAAACAAAGACCGGATGCTAAAATCCTGATCATCACTGCATATCCGAATGACCCACTTGCCGCAAAGGCGCTTGCCTCAGGTGTTTCGGGACTCATTAAGAAACCCTTTGAGATTGCGAAGATACTTGAGTACCTGAAAGAGTAGCCGGAGGTTGGAGAATGGCAAAAAAGTTGCTTTCACCTCTCGAATCGCTTATGAGCAGCACTGAAGACCTCCTCGAGAATATTTCCGTTGTCGATAACCTGATCAAAAACAGAGCTGACCAGCCGGACAGCAGCGAACACTCGATATTGCGCCGTACGGCAATGGATTCACTTGAAGTTGAGAACGAGATTCCGGGCCCGCCTCTGATCGAACTGGATATCGCTCCGGACAAGATGCGCTGCACAGCGACGATCAGTCCCGACATCGCAGGGCAAATACAACTCGACGTTTACAATTTCTACGATGAACTTTCCCGGAACGGTATTGTCTTCGGCATTGAACGGAGGACGATCGAGGAGGCTGTATTCCGCTGTAACACCGAAGGAGTACCAATCAGTGACATTCTGGTTGCCCAGGGGCAACCGCCGCTTCAGTCGATACCCGAACATGTCGTAATTGAAACCCATCTCCTGGAGCCTCCGACAAAGGTTGATCTTGAGTCCGAGCAGATTGATTTCAAGGAGCGAAGTCCGTTCGTATTCGTGAAGTCAGGTACTTTGCTGGCACGAAGGGTCCCTGCTCAGTACGGTATTCCGGGAAAGACTATCTATGGTGTTGAAATACCGGTCGCGCTGCAGCAGGTTCCGACCATAACGGCGAGCGAGAACACAGTTGAGCGCGACGGCAACATCTACGCGACCATAGATGGTAGATTTGTCTTCTATAGCGGCACCTTTATGGTGAGTCCGGTTCTCGACATCACAGGTGATGTGAACTATTCAACAGGACATATAGATTTTTCCGGGGACGTCAATATTTCCGGGAACATCCTCGAGGGGTTCAATGTCCGGGCGGTCGGAGCATTGTACTGCGCACAAACTGTTTACCCTTCAACAATTGAATGCGGGAAAGAGCTTATTGTTGGTCGTGGCATAATCGGGAGAGAGACCACGAGTGTGAAGGCACATGGAGATCTGATCTGCAAGTACATCGAACACTGTTACGTTGAGGCAGGTGGAAGTGTTCGAGTGATTACCGGCTCCATGAACGCGATCGTCAACACGCTCGGAACCTTCAGCACCGGTCCCCGCGGAATCATCGTTGGAGGTGTAATTCACGCGCAGAACGGAGTCGCTGCCGGTCAGATAGGAACAGAAATGGGCCCGCGCACTGAGATCTACTGTGGAGTGGATCACACAGTTCTCAGCAGGCTCGAGTGGATTCGCGATCGGAATATCGAACTCGCAAAGAAGCTCTCCGAAGTCAAGAGGAGTATCCTGTCAGTCGGAGACCCTCAGGGAAGTCTTGCTGCACTCGAAACCAAGATCCGCGAAGCCATCCGTAAAATGAACGATGCGTCGATGAATCTCGTCTCCCATCTGGACAAGAAAGAAGACGCCGAAGTTCGCGTCCGCGAGACAGTATATCCAAATACGTACATCGAGATTTGCCACGCCTCCTATATCGTGACCCGTCGCCTTCGAAATGTAGTGTTCATTCTCAACCGCGAGACGGGGAAGATCGCCTTCAAATAGGAGCAATTCACCGAAGAAGCCCGACATTCGGGCCTGCCGCGCCGCGTCGATGCTTCCCGGACCGATTGGACTCGCGCGCCGGTGAAATGTCTTCCATAATAACCCGCAAATACCCTATAATAACTATCTCACGCACAGAGATAGTTGTTCTACGATTCCACAAAAGGGGACGAACGTGGCACGCAAACTTGGGCCGATCCAGCTTTTCCGGCGAATAATGCTCGGTACGCTCCTCCTGGGGGTGACAGTTCTCGCCGTTCTCCATCAAAAACTCCAAGGCATTCCAACGATCGACGCAATAGATCCTTTCGGCGGCCTCGAGACTCTGTTCAGCTTTCTCGCCGGGGGAACCATTCTCAAGAGGATCGAACCGGGAAGCATTATACTTTTTGGTGGATTGGTCGCACTCGGGATCGTTCTTTCGCGATTCTTTTGCGGTTGGTTCTGCGCGTTCGGCGCCCTGCAGGGACTGTTTGGCTGGCTGGGAAAAAAAATCTTTCGACGCCGATTCACGATTCCACCAAAACTGGACAGTATTCTGCGTTATGCCAAGTATCCGATCCTCATCGCAATTCTCTACTTCACCTGGAAGACCGGAGAGCTTGTCATCCGACCTTACGACCCGTTCGCGGCCTACGGACATCTGTCGGCGGGAATCGCGACGGTATGGGCCGAGTTCACCGTCGGGTTCGTACTGCTAATTGCTATTGTCCTGCTGTCGATGCTCTACGACCGGGTATTCTGCAAGTATCTCTGTCCCCTCGGAGCAATACTGGCAATTCTCAGCCGGATTCCGCTGTTCCGCATCAAGAGATCAGTTACTACCTGTATCTCCTGCTCAAAGTGCGATCGAACTTGCCCGATGAACATTGATGTTTCCGGACCGGAGAGCGTCAATTCATCCGAGTGCATAGCGTGCATGGAGTGCATTACCGTCTGTCCTACGAAGAAGAACTCGCTGAGCACAAAGGTCGCCGGGAAAACGTGGAAACTCCCGGTAGTGGTGGCGGCAGGTTTTGCCATCTACGCGGGTGCAGCACTTGTCGGCCAGGTTGCCGGAATGCTTCAGTTTTCGGCTCCCTCACTGCAGGAGCTTTCAACGCTTGGCAGTCTGAAGATCGAAGATATCAAAGGGTCCTCGACCTATGCGTCGGTCGCCGCTTCATTCGGTATCGATCTCGACAGGCTCTACCGGGAAGTTGGTGTCGACCAGAAAAAAGTTCCGCCTGATTCCATGCTCAAGGATACCGGACGATTGGCGGGAATCAGCGGATTTGAGCCGGATGCCGTCCGGTTCGCTGTGGCGAAGATTCTCGGAGTACCGTACGCGGGCGAATCAGGAACGTCGAACGGTGCAACTTCACCTGTCGCGAGCCCGGTTAGCCAGGGCACCGGCGATATCCTGAAACTTCCGGCGGGGTTTTCGCTTGAAGGAACCATGTCGATACAGGATGTCGCCACGGCATTGTCAACGAGTCCGAAAAAGGTGATAGAGAAACTCGGACTCCCGGCGGACATCCCCCTGGATACACCGCTGCGGGATATGAGAGAGCGCTACGGATACACTATGCCGGCACTCAAAGAGAAGATCGCACAATAGGCGAAGTGTGACTGCACGCTTTTCACGTTGACAGCCGTGATGAGCTGTCGTAGGCTTTGGTGTTCATGTGCTGCCTCAACAAAATGCATAGAGTACAAAGTCGTTCAATTCGGCGCCTGCGTGGTTTTTTTTTGCCAGCTCTCTTCTGTTTGGCGTTCATCGCCTGCAGTTCGACCGGTGCGGTGAAAGCGCCGCTCGCTCCCCGTTCGTTTGTCCCCGACAGCGGACCTGTTGCCCGGCATCAGCTCGCCCACGAAGTGCGGGCCGCGTTTGCTCACGCGTGGGATGGCTACAAAAAGTATGCGTGGGGATACGACGAACTCAAGCCGCTGAGCAGGAAGGGCTACAACTGGTACGGCCGATCTCTCTTCATGACGCCGGTCGACGCATTCGACACGATGGTACTCATGGGGTTGACCGCCGATGCACGGGAAGACAAAGCGCTCATCCTCGGGAATCTCTCCTTTGACGAGGACATTTCAGTACAGGTTTTCGAGGTGACGATTCGATTGCTCGGCGGTCTGCTCTCAGCCTATGAGCTGGATGGCGATGCTCGGTTCCTCGCTCTTGCGACCGATCTGGGAAACAGGCTGTTGCCCGCGTTCGACTCGAAGACCGGCATGCCCTACCGGTACGTGAATCTGAAAACCGGAAAGACGCAGGGTGATGTGAGCAACCCGGCGGAAATCGGAACACTCCTCCTCGAGTTCGGCACGTTGAGCAGACTCAGCGGTAATCCGCTGTACTACGAGAAGGCCAGACACGCAATTGTGGAGCTGTACAACAGACGCTCCCGAATCGGGCTCGTGGGCTCGAGCATCAATGTCAATTCCGGTCGATGGCTGGACACGGAGAGTCACATTGGCGGCGGAATCGACTCGTACTACGAGTATCTGCTGAAGGGCTCGATACTATTCGGCGACGCCGAACTCGGCGCAATGTGGTCGACGAGCATCCGGGCTGTCAACCGATACGTTGCAGATCGCAGAGCCTTCGGGCTCTTCTACGGTCATGTCGACATGAACTCGGGCAGGCTCAGGGCACCGCTCTTCGGCGCGCTCGAGGCGTACTTTCCCGCAGTACTTGCTCTTGATGGTGAGCTTGGCCGAGCCGGGGAGCTCGAAGACTCCTGCTTCGCCATGTGGAATCTCAATGGGCTTGAACCCGAGCAATTCGACTATGTCACAAAGAGCGTCACCTCACCTCAGTACATACTGCGACCGGAGATTGCGGAATCCGCCTACTATCTGTATCACTTCACGCAAGATCCGAAGTACCTTCGAATGGGTCGAACCATTTTCGAAGATATCAATGCCTACTGCCGTACCGACGCGGGCTTTGCCGAAATTACGGACGTCCGAACGATGCAGAAGCAGGATCGCATGCAGAGTTTCTTTCTCGCGGAAACGCTCAAGTACCTCTATCTGCTATTTGCCCCCGCAGATACCCTTGACTTCAAAAGCGTCATCTTCAATACCGAGGCGCATCCGCTGCGCATCGACGCGAAAGTTGCGCCTCGTTGACGCATTCTGACTAACGTGGTAATCTTGTCTCCACAATCCCAAATCCATACACCCGCCACGGAGATGAACTTTGAGTACCCAAACAGCTCCGGTTCTTGACACGTTCTCGAGCCGGTTTATATATGAAAAGGCACCGATTCTGGTCTACTGGGAGTCGACGATCGCCTGTGACCTTGCGTGCACGCACTGTCGTGCCGAGGCAATTTCCACCGCGAATCCGCATCAGTTGACCACCGATGAGGTGAAAGCGTTCTTTCGTGACATCCGTTCGTTCGGAGAGCGACGGGCACCCCACCTGGTGATTACAGGCGGCGATCCGCTTCAGCGGGAAGACCTGTTCGAGCTGATCGGCTATGCACGTGAGCTCGGGATCACCGTCTCGGTGACCCCCGCCGCAAGTCCGCGTCTCACACCGGAGATCATGCGGCGGCTGAAAGGCGCCGGCGTCGAAAGCCTTGCGTTGAGCCTCGACGGCTCGGATGCGGCAGGTCACGATTCACGGCGCGGTGTACCCGGCACGTTCAAGCGCACAATCGATGCAATCCGCAACGCAGGTGAGGTCGGCTTGCCGCTGCAGATCAATACCACGGTTACCCAGGCAACGCTCGAGGATCTTCCCAAGATATACGAACTGTTGTGCGGACTTACCATCGAGCGATGGGCACTCTTCTTCCTCATTTCGACGGGCAGGGGGCAGAACCTCGCCGAAGTCTCGCCCGGTCAGGGGGAGCGCCTGCTGAACTGGGTCTGTGACCTCATCGATTCACCGGATACCCCCTTTGCCGTCAAATCAACCGAGGCGCCGCACCTTCGCAGGATTCTGTATCAGAGACTTCATGCACGGGGCGGAACCGACGAGCAGTTCATGCAGTCCTCCCTTGCCCGGGGTCTCGGTATCCGGGACGGAAACGGAATTGTATTCGTGTCGCATCTGGGTCAGGTGTTTCCGAGCGGATTTCTGCCAATCGAAGCGGGAAATATCCGGAACGAAAGTATCCTCGAGATCTATCGGAACAGGGAGCCGTTTGTCTCGCTGCGCAACGTCGATGAACTGAAGGGCAAGTGCGGCCGCTGTGCCTACCGACTGATGTGCGGAGGCGCGCGCTCCCGAGCTTATGCTTCGACCGGTGACCCGATGGAAAGCGATCAGCTCTGTCCCTATCCGACCATCTTCTTCCACGACCGATTGTGAAGCCCCGAAAGCGAGTTGTCATTGCAGGCGGCGGTGTCACCGGACTCGTCGCCGCGTACCATCTCCGGGAGAAGGCCGTTGAGGCGGGCCTCGACATCGAGTGCATCGTTCTGGAGAAGGACGTGCGGCTCGGTGGAAAGATCGTCACCGAACAGCAGGATGGTTTTCTATTCGAAGGCGGACCTGACTGTTTTGTGCGGGAAAAACCATCGGTTGTAGCGCTTTGCGAACGCATTGGGATCGCCGACCGGCTGCTCGCAAGCAACGATTCGAGCACCGGCACCTTCGTGCTGAACAACGGCAAACTGCACGCACTTCCTGATGGCATGATGCTGCTTGTTCCCACAAAGATGGTTCCGTTTGCCTTGAGTCCTCTCATATCTCTGCCGGGCAAGCTTCGCATGGGGATGGATCTCCTGCTTCCCAGACGGAAGAGCAGCACCGATGAATCCCTGGCAAGCTTTGTTCGCCGTCGGCTGGGTCAGGAGGCGCTCGACAAGATCGGCGACCCGCTGATCGGCGGCATACATGGCAATAATCCTGAAACGATGAGTCTGCTCGCAAGCTTCCCCCGTCTTCTGAAAATGGAGCAGGATCATCGCAGCTTGATTATCGCAATGCTCGCCGCCCGCAGGCGTGCACCGAAGCCGCCGACGACATCGACCGGCGCGACGCGGAAAACCTACTTCATGAGCTTCAAAGGCGGCATGGCAGATCTCATCAACGGACTCGTCGCCGCGCTCGGTTCCGTCTCCCTGCGAACGGGAACGGCCGTAACCGGAATTGAAAAAGGGGTCGCCGGCTACCGCGTGCATATGGACGCAGGGGAGACAATCGACGCGGACGCCGTTGTGGTCGCGACTCCCGCGTGGGACGCATCTTCACTCCTGCGCGGTCTGGATGCGACAATCGCCGGCAAACTCAGCGAGATTCCGCAGGCATCTTCGGCCACGGTGAATCTCGTGTTCAGACGTGCGGATGTTCCCGGCCCCCTGGCATCATTCGGATTCGTTATTTCTGCTGCGGAGAAGAGACTGATCAACGCATTGACATTCAGCTCGGTGAAATGGCAGTCCCGGGTTCCCGATGAGCGGTACGTTTCAGTCAGGACCTTCGTCGGAGGGAGCAGAAATCAGGATCTCGCAATGCGCTCCGACGATGAACTTGTCCGGATCGCCCGGGACGAACTCGCGTCGATCCTCGGAATTTCGGGTGAACCTGTGCATTCCCGCGTCCATCACTGGATCAACGCACGACCGCAGTATGTGCTCGGACATACCGATCGAGTTGCTGCAATAGAGGAGCGGCTTGCCACGCTGTTTCCCGGACTCGCGCTTGCCGGCGCGTCATACCGGGGAGTCGGCGTACCGGACTGCATCAATGACGGAATTCGCGCGGCGGAGCGCATTTATGGCTACTTCGATGGAAGCAGCTTCCCGACACACACCGCAACCGGCAACTAACGCAGTGCAGGGTCAACTTTCGCAGCCTGACTGCCGAAAATGTATGCAGAGAAGCTGACCATGCGAATACGATCGATTATGCCCATCCTGACCATCGCCGGCGTGTGCTGTCTCTGTGCACCTGTCTTCGCCCAAGGGACAACCCATGTTGTCGGACCGAATGAGACGGTGTATTCAATTTCACGTGAATACAGGATCGATCCGTCGGCACTCCTCAGAGCAAATCATATCAGCGACCCGCGTTTGCTGCAGATAGGCGCCGTGCTCACCATTCCGGGAAAGGCTGACGCGGGGACTACCTACACTGTTCAGTCCGGCGACACACTCTACGGAATCGCGCACAACAACGGAATCTCTCTCGAGAAACTGGTGTCGTTCAATCACCTTGACCCGCTGCACGTGTTGCAGGTTGGTGAGACTCTCCGCATTCCCGGTGCTTCAGGCTCGACGGCCAATTTCGTGAGCGTTGCCGGGCTTTCAGGAGGTCAGAAGAATCCTCCGCCAATGAAGGCGAGTGATCCGGACGAACTGGCGCTCTCCGGACATGGACCGCCGACCAGCGACATCGGCACCTTTCACATGAAGGCGCCTCAGCTTCCGATCTCAATACAGACAGCTCCGGTTGACTCCGGAAGCAAGGGAAGCTGGCCACTTCCCGGAACGCGATACATACTTGCTGGAAAGTTTCCGGGAATCATGATTCGCGGAAAACCGGGAGACTCGGTAGTTGCAGTTGCCCCAGGGAGAGTTATCTATACCGGTCCATACACAACCTTCGGAAGAGTGGTCTTTGTTCAGTCCGCTGCAGGATTTGTCTACATTTACGGCGGCAATGAACACGTCTCGGTTGCGCCGGGGGACAAGGTGAAGGCGGGGGACACAGTCGGCACACTCGGAACCACGCCATTCGAGTCCGGCGCCCAGCTATACTTCAGCGTCTGGAAGAATAATCGCTTTGTGAACCCGAACGATGCCCCTCGCGGCTAATATCAACGTTGACGAATCAGTCACTGTCATGTAGTATCAGAAACGTCCAGAATCCGTTCTCCTTGGTGCAGGTGATGGAATACAGAGACTTGAACACCAGAGCCGCCGGCCAGTGGTCCGACGAAAGTGTACGTGATGACAATTCGGATGCCGACCCGCTCGCACTCTACCTGAAACAGATTTCCGCATACCCGCTGCTCAAGGAAGCCGACGAACTTTCAATTGGCAAACGCATCGCCGGGCTGCGAGATGAGCTGAACGAGGCGAAGCGGGGCCGCGGTGATCTGCCGGAAGGAAGCGCTGAGACGGAAGCGGAGATCGTTCGGCTGCAGGAACTGCTGCGAGAGCAGAAGAACATCATGATCAACGCAAATCTGCGTCTGGTCGTATCGATCGCAAAACGATATCAGAACCGCGGCCTGAATCTGCTTGACCTCATCGATGAAGGCAATATCGGCCTGCTCGAAGCTGTCGACCGGTTCGACCATACGCGGGGTTGTCGTTTTTCTACCTATGGGACCTGGTGGATCAGGCAGGGCATCATAAAGGCTCTTGCGGACAAGGGTCGGGTCATTCGCATTCCCATGCACATGCTGAACACTATCCGCAAATGCTACTTTGCCGCAAAGGAGCTCAGTCAGGAGCTCGGCAGGGATCCGAGCGTGAAAGAGCTCTCTCTGCATCTGGCGATTCCCGAAGAAAAAGTGTCACATGTGCTGTCGCTGACACATGACGCTTCATCGCTTGATTCGCAAATCGACCGCGAAAATCCGACAAGCCTGATTGAGATTATCCCGGACGAAAATAACACCAGTCCATTCGACCTCGTCTTCGAGTTTCTGTTGCAGGATACACTCCAGCAGGTTCTTCAGCAGTTGACGGAACGCGAAATGCAGATCATTCAGCTTCGGTTCGGTCTCGCCGGAGAGGGCCCGTTCACGCTTGAGGAGACCGGTAACCACCTCGGGATAACACGCGAACGTGTCCGTCAGATCCAGGACCGGGCGATGAAGAAACTCCGCCAGTCTCCGCAGATCAGTGGATTTCGGGAGAAGCCGTGATCGAATTTGACCGGATAACCACTCGCGGCGGGGACCGGGGTGAATCCAGTCTGTTCAACGGCGAACGGCGCAGGAAAGATGATCTCCTGTTCGACGCAATGGGAGATGTGGACGAAGCAAATGTCTCCATCGGCGTTGCCCGGGCGCATCTGCAGAATGAGCAGACAAAGCGTTTGCTCCATGACCTTCAGCAGGTTCTCTTCAAAATCGGTGCTCAGATTGCCACTCCGCCGAACGATGCTCTCTACGGGCAGATCAAGCATGTAGTACAGGAAGATATCGATGAGCTGGAGACAATCCAGAAACGACTCATGGATCGGATCGAGATTGGCCCGGTGTTCGTTACACCCGGTGACTCGATGGCCGGAGCCCTCATTGATGTTTCACGAACTGTAGTGCGGCGGGCCGAGCGCACCATAGTTGCCTGCATTCGCGATCGCCACATGAATCACCTGGTATTGTGCCAGAACTATCTGAACCGCCTTTCGGATTATCTTTTCGTTCTCGCCCGCGGAGCCGATCAGAATATCGTCTCCTGATCCGCGAGCGGCGCAAGATCGAGGCGGCCGAGTGCGGCCTCCGCGCCGCTGCTGATTGAGTGGTCCAGCATCTGGTCGTCCCGGAAGATGAAGAAGCCGCGGAAGGGAATCTCATCCAGCATGAGCGGAATCCAGAGTCTGTCGTCAGTCCACATCCGCTCGTAGGGCAGTTCAGTTTCGCCGCACCAGAACGGCACAGCTTCATCGGTTTCGACTGGGTGTCCGGTGAAATGTTCGGCGGTTATTACGCTGCAGGCGAGTGAGTAGCCATCGGTAAATATGAATGAAAGCTCACCGGCGTGCGCGAGCCCCGACGGTGTGAGCCCGACCTCCTCCTGGGTCTCGCGGACTGCCGCGACAAACGGCGTTTCACCAGGTTCGAGTCTGCCACCCGGCGCGTTGATCTTCCCTTTGCCGAGCCCTCTCTTCTTGTGAATAAGCAGCAATGAATGATCGATCCGAATGAAACAGAGGACCGCACGATCAACCGGACGGTGATTGGCCCAATCAACTTCCTGCACACGTTCTCCCATCACCTGGAACCTCAGGCGAACAGCGTAGCAGAATCTCCGGAAGCTGAGAAGCTGAA
>Ga0307377_10005229_pt1 | contig 13961 bp, 15 predicted proteins | sample TR3MG_FD_202535 | JGI IMG/M metagenome (GOLD analysis project Ga0307377, IMG submission 202535) | Soil microbial communities from Risofladan, Vaasa, Finland - TR-3 | ecosystem: Environmental > Terrestrial > Soil > Coastal area > Acid sulfate soil | place: Finland: Risofladan, Vaasa | collected... | reverse complement strand
ATCCTCTTCATCTTCCTGTAGCTCGAGCCACTGAGCTCAGTGATTTCTCCGCCGGTCATCCCGTAGAGACGGTCCACAGTGTCCACTCCCATCAGTTCCTCCAGAGAGTCCTCACCTGTCAGAGGCCGGCGGGAATTGATCACGATAGGGAGTCCTGCCTTCACTCGGGCATCGATGATGTACCAGTACATTTCCTGGGTAAACCGGTAGGATCTGGGCTGCTCCTTACCGACATCATCGAGCATCAGAACGTTGACTCGCGCGAACTGCCTATAGACGTCAACCTCCCGCTCATGGTATTGGCCCTCAGGGAGGACGTCGAAGGTAGCGCGGATGCGCCTTACTAGCTCGGGACCACTGACGAATCTGACCGGGCAACGAGCTCGGTCCGGGTCTCCATCCCATTCATCAATGACCTGGCCGGCTATGCAACTCATCAATACCGTCTTCCCGACTCCCGGAGTAGCCGAGTACAGTAGCAGTGAACGGGAAGCGCGGGGGTCTTCTATCATAAAGGACCGAGCCCACTTCCGGCAGACACTCTGTGGCCTGGCCTGATACCCACTGTCGAGGTCCTTGAATCGGGTATCCCGGAACACCGGCGGGATGCCACAAGTGTCCAGCCAGGACTTGCGGAGGGCTAGCACCTTGAGGCGGCGCTCCTTCTCCGTGGCGTCCTTTTCTGCGGCTTCGCTCTTCTCTTGGCATTCTGGACACTCACTGGCGCGGATCTCCCGCGGCGGCTCCACAAAATAGAAGGTGGTCACCTCGCCTTGGAAGCTCTTTCCACAAGTTCGACAGACACAGACGTCAATCTCAGTCTTCTGTCTCGTCTCCGGGGTTGACGGTCCAACCAGCTGCCTCAGCCTCTTCCCGAGTATATGGCCGAGGGGCTCCAGGTTCTCCTTTTTCTCGCGGGGATTTCCCATAAGTCTTTCCTCCTCTACCTTCGGTCTGCCATGTCTCCAGGATTTTCTCAATGTACGCCCACTTCCGAACGTTCTGCCGGCAGGCCTCCGTGAATGCGTCATCTATCCACTCGACAGGCCCACGGAACCGGGCGGTAAACTCTCTGAACTGGTCCGCAATTTTCGGCGTAAGCACGCCGATATTCTCCTCATAAAGGGTCGCTAATCGCCCCAAAACATCCGGCTCGTCACGGATTTCGCGTGACATTTCTTGAGCCGAATCGGGGCTTGCTCGGACCTTGCTCGGACCTTGCCTGGGGGGTTCCCTACCGTTCATGTCACGGATTTCGCGTGACCTCAGGCTTGATTTCGTAAATCTGTCACGCAATGTCACGTCCGTGACCTCTACCTCTGCCTCTGTCTCTCCCTCTCCCTCTGTATTCTTTAGAGAGGGGTCTGGGGAGAGACCTTTCTGGCTGTCACGGATTTCGCGTGACAAGCGGGCACGGTGCGCCCTCTGTCGTTCTGCGGCGGCAGCTGCGTCATCCGAGGCGCGTTTGGCTTGGCGCCCTATGAACTTGGTGATCACGAGAACTGCCCCGTCCCAGTGTAGGCTACCGGCGTCGGTCATTTTTTGGATCATCCGCTTGAGGATTTTACCCTCCTGTTCCTTGAGATGAAGGCAGTCAGCGATCTCCCCCAGATTGAGGGGCCGCCCATTACTGGTGGCAATGCGGCCATCCTGGGCCTGTTCCTGGGCCAAGGAGACCAGCCTCCACCAGGCCGCCTGCTCGGCCAAGGTGAGGCTGAGCATCTTGGGGTCGTGAATCCACTCGGTCCACATCTTCAGCCAAGGTTTCGGTCTAGCCACTTGGAGCTCCTTGTCACGGATTTCGCGTGACGCGTTCACGTTTAACCTCGCTGTCCTCTGGGTGGCGTCGACAGAGTTTTGACAAGCAGACCATCCTTGTAGACCTTGGTCACTACGGGGTCAACACAAATCTGTTCACCTGTGAAGGCCCCCGGCTCCGGATGACAGCGCCCACAGACCCAGCCGCCGTCCTCACGCTGCCACCAGGTGTTATGCCCCAGGGGACAGGGGTCCGTCGGTTTACTTTGTCGTCTTTCAAGCTTTTACCTCTTTAATCGTGAGCCAGGCCTCCCAGGGCTTGCCGCCAGCAGCCGCGCTTAAAGCAAACTTGCCTGGTTTTGGGTGGCTTTCTCCTGGAGTTCCTTGACGAATTGCTCAGCTTGCTGCCTATTTAGCCTGGCAATAACGTCCTCAAGAGTGCCTTCCGGGCTTACCTTATATTCGCTTACTAGCCAGGTCTTGGCTGTTTCGCTTGTCCACTTGATATCCTTGAGAGTTTCTTCCAGCCAGGTCGGGTCGATGGGCCCAGCCTTTGCCACGACCTTGGTCTGCTTGGCAGGAGTGGCCGTACCCACTTTTCCGCCCGTTGCCTCACCGGCTTTCTCAGTAAGTTCTGGAGGCTCTTCGATGACAATGTGATATTCAGCCTCGATAATATTCTGGATATCACGCACATCACCGGCACGTTCCATCCACTCCGCGGTCATCTCCTTCATCCTGGCCTTGGCCTCGGGGAATACCTCACGAACCCACCTTTTTATGGCGCGGACTCTGGCCTGGTTGCCGGGGAGATTCTTGGCGACTACGCCCTGCTCACTCTGCTTGTACCAACCGTAGGCGATGGTATCCTCCTGGTCCTTGCGGTGCCCGACGGCGACCCAGACGTAGGCTTCGGGGTCGTTGCAGAGGTCACCCTTTATCTCCCTGACAATCTCCTTGACACCGGTATAGGTTTTCTCCTTGTAGGCATCCTGCGTTTGGAGGTACTCCTCAAGGCGCATGGTCCTCGGTGGCCCCGCCCAGGCTTCGGGGCAGGCCCGAGCTGCCAGCGACAGCCAGCCGTCCTCACTGATGATTGGCTGGACAACCCTGTGCTCGTTACCCTCCTTGTCTTTTGTCTTGAATGTCGCTGGGAATATCTCCCCCAGCAGGGGATCGAGATCTAAACGCACACAATCCCACAGGAATAGGGCCGCCGATGGCTGGTCCATATCCGCCCTGGGGAACCGGGTCTGGATCATGGCGAGGGCTGCTCCAATGGACTGTCCCCCGGGCAGTATCATCCTGCGCTCGATATTGTCGCGAATTGCAGGGTGAAGCTCGGTGCCACGCCTGAATTCTTGCGTGTAAGTGGTCCGCTCAATAAAGCCGTGGTGCTCACGATTCAGGCACCCGATCTCAAGGGTACCCTTCTCAGGATTGGTGTGTATCTGGAGTTCGGCGCCGCATTCTGCACAGAGGTTGCGCTTGGCGATGTCCCTCATTTCATCCCACTGTTCCTGGGTTACCTCTTCTCGTTTTACGTCGTAGGTCATTGTGGGTCTCCTTCTCCCTTGCTGGGGCGTTTTTCTATCATGGCTTCTCACAGCGGGTAGAGTCTCCGGAAGCCGGTCATGCCCTTATTCCTCCGGTCCAACTTATCGCCCATCGGTACCAGGCCCTCATCTTCCTGCTCGAGGGATTCCTGGGTGAGCTCCGGTGCCGCTTCAACCTCCTGCTGGATAGGGTGACCGTCGAACCAGCGAGCCTTCTGGTCGGGGGTCATCTTTTCCCAGTCGTCCGGTTTTGTCGGTTCCCTCTGTTCTGTCATTTCTCCTCCCGGTCCGACAGGGCACCTTGCCAGCCTTCTCCCGTGCTGACACTGGATACCTGGCTCTCCCCCCCCTGCGGTGTCGGTGCTATCACGAGCTTGACCTGGTTATTCAGGAGTCGGGCGATCTCCACCGGCCGGCCATGGCCTGACCAGATTCTGTTTAGGACCTCTTTCTCCTCTGGCGTCTCCGACTCCAGGACGACACCCCGGTATTCTGTCTTTTTGGCTTCAAGACTTGCTTTCATTCCTTTTCACCTTCAAGGTTTTCCAGTTCGTCGAGTGGTACCCGGATAAGAGCCTCACCCTCGTTCCTGATGGCATACTTGGGAGGCCGCTCTTCATTGGTACAGCGGCCGCAGAGTGAGGCGGATGCTCGGCCGCCAGACCCTTCCAGGATGTTGCCCCAACTGGGGTATTCCCAGGTTGCCAGTTTATCCACGAGGACGACCGAGGCATCCGGGTCATCCCCTTTGATAATCTCATTGCAGGCGCAGCATGGCCAGCCGGCAAGTAAGGCGTCCCCCTCCTCCGGCGTCTCCGACTTCAGGACGACACCCCGGGTGAATTTCACGACCAGGGCCGGCGGCATAAGCTCGTGCTCGACGCCATCAAGGTACTCACTGACTATCTTGATTCCCTCTGGGTGGGGATAGATGCGGGCTATGACGACACAACCGTCAGAGACCTCCATCATCTCCTGGCCGGCGTCGTCAATGGCTTTCTGAAGTTCCATATCAGTGCCTCCTCAGGCCTTCTCACCTCTGCTCTTCAGTCAGTGGCCTGCCGCCGACGTCCAGCAGGGACTTAGGGTTCCGCTGCGTCAGGACACCCAGCCGGTCGCCATCCCCAGCTGCTAGAATAATGCCTTTCATCGCTCTCCTTCATCGGCTGCCGACTCCTCGGCCTGGGCCTTCTGGGCGCCAACTGTCAGGGAGCTGCCTGTACCTTCAGGCGGCTCCCCTGTTTTTCTTCATCCACTTACTTCCTTCTTTGTCAGTATCTCTTCAGCCTCTTTCAATACTTCGCGCTTATCGAAGAAGCTATCTTGAGCCGCAGCATGAGCAGCCCGTAACGGTGTAAATTGTTGGTGCTTTTTGATGGTGTCATTCAGGGTAAGGGCAACATATTTCTCAGTGGTACTAATATTGGTATGTCCCATAATCTGTTGAAGGGAGCGAAGATCACCGCCATTTACTAGATATCCCTTGCCAAAAGCGTGGCGCAGACGGTGTCCGCCGAGTTTCGGGCCATCTATACCAGCCTTCCTCATATGGGCGCTGATAATCCTGTAGACACCGTGCCTACCCAGAGGCCCTTTATGGCCATTAAAAACATGCTCACCCCCATCCTGCTCAATCAGATTGAGCAGCAGCCTTCTAGTTTCCTCACTGATAGGGATTTCGCGCTCACCAGTCTTACCGCTCACTTTTACTGTGCTTGACTTGATGTCCTGCTTTCGGAGCCCGGCTGCTTCGCCCGTTCGCATACCAGTGTCTATCAAGAGCGTCAACAGAGTCCTGTCCCTGAGGCTCGCTGAGGATGATAAAAGCAGCCGCATCATTTCCTCTGGCTCTAAGGTGGCCATGACTTTCTTGGGGCAACGTGGTGGGCTCACTTTCGCCATCGGGTTGGTGGGAAGGTCGTAGCGTTCGCAGACAAATTTGAAGAAAGCCCTGAGCGCTCTGAAGTGAGCATGTCTTGTCTCTGGCACACCCTTGATAGTGGCCAGATGCTCCTCGATAGGCCCCGGCTTTTTGGGGAGGTTTGGATATAACCGGGCAAATGGCTGGAGCTTGTCCCGATACCAGGCAATAGTAATCGGGCTTAAATTTCGCGCTTGGCACGAGCGAAGGAACTCGCTGATAGTAGCTTGGGTCTTGATATCATCACCCCCTCCGTCTCACGACGGCATTCCCTTTGCTGTTCCCAGTTCGAAGATCACCCGGTACTCGGTGGCTACGCCAATGAGATTCGAATCCATCTATTGCGCCATCTCCTTTACCAGCGAGCCATACTATACGACTTGTATAGTGCCCTGTACACTCCATTCGGGCAGTTGGGGCTCTTTCCGGGGTCATATTTGGGTCATTAACAAGGGTCGAGTTAGTGTTTTGAGGGGGCGAATACATCGTCGTGGAGCGCTAAAGCAAAGCACCAGACGGCCAGGGCTGGCCGTCTGGTGCTTAAATGAGGCTCGAGTTAGTATTTCGAGGGGGCGAATACAACATGACTTAGGATCATGTTGTATTCGTTGGGGGAGTGCCGGAATTGGCAGACGGGCGCGGCTTAGGACCGCGTGTCGCAAGACGTGTGGGTTCGAGTCCCACCTCCCCCACCATCTGGTTAAAACGCTTATGTTCTCAGGGTGTCGCTTCATATTTACTTCCTATCTTGTGCCCTCAGGGTTAGAAATGTTCATCTTTCTTCCTAACATATTGAGTGACAAAACCGTTGAGGATCTTGTTCCTCCAATGACCTTGTAAACGGTTCCAAGCTTTACCTTCAGGAGTCACCGACCACTTCATGAATTTGGCAAAAGTTTTGAATTGAGGTGGGAAGTCCTCGTGGTGGTGATGCCAGCCATGCCGTAGAACCTCCCGCTCCCACTTCGGGAAATATTCGGAAACTGGCCGCGTCTCGTCATAATCGGGGAGCTTAATCTCCATGTCGCATTTCGTACAGACCTCATTCTTTATTTTTATCATTACCGCCCTCTGGTTCAATTAAGAAATCCGCGAAGGAGCTCACCATCCGGAGGTGCCGGTCGTCAAGCTGCCTCACCTTATCGATGAGACCTGCTAATGCCACGCTGGGTTCATTTGGTCGCGGCGTTCGATAGCCGGCCAGCACCAGGAGGTGGTCCTGCAGGGCACTGTCTCCACCAAAACCGCGGGCCAGCTTCTCAAGGGTCTCCGGCCGAGGGCGGTTGCCCTTGACGATGTCTGCGAGCGTACCGTGGTTCAGGCCGACCCTGGCGGCCGCCTTCCTCAGGGAGAGGCGCTCCTCTTTACATCTTTCCTCTAGCCAGTGACTGATCTCATTCTGCCCCATATCAACTCCTCCTGCCGCTTCGGATTGACCACAGGCGTGAGCCCCGCTATAATAGCGCAAAGGGAGGAAGGTCAGTCGCCGTCGCCCTTCAGGCTGGAGCCGCCGAGTCCGAGTGACGCGGCGGCTCCATTCATCTCTCGGCTTCAGTTCACCTCATTCATCTCTCGTTTCAGCCTGTCTACCTCGCTCTTGGGGATCATGCGCAAGCCAGCCACTATGACCGCCTGAATCTTCCCGTCCCTCAGCCACTGCCAGATGGCCATCCGGCTGACACCCAACATCTTAGCGGCTGTAGTCTGGTTAACGAAGTCCATAAACTCTAGCGGCTTCTGTGTTGCCATCTTGCCCTCCAAACGCGGCCTTCACTTTACACCCTGTCAACGGGCCTTGTCAAGTATTTTCGGGGGGAGTTATCGAAAAAATTATAGCGTCCCCCCTGAGGCGTACCAGGATAGGATTCTGGTGGTGCCAGGGCGTGGGCCCTGATTGATATGCCTTCCCCTTACCAAGGGGAAGTGGCAACAAATTCGGACGACTCAAGGCAAATATAGTGTCAGGCAGTGTTAGTGAGATTTTACAAGAAAGAGCTGGTATCCCCCTTGACAAAGGCTGATATACAGGTTACTATATCCAATAACATGCCAAAGATTCGTTTGGTTAAGCTAAAGTGTTTGAGGTGCGGCCACGAGTGGATACCGCGACAAGAGGAGCCCCGCCAGTGTCCCAAGTGCGGGTCTGCAAAGTGGGATATACCCAAGAAACCTGGTGTGGAAAAGATAGAACGGGAAGAGACACAGCCAAAATAGGAAAGACCTGCTTGCACAGGTCTTTTAGGGGATGCTTGTAATGGGATGTAGTTATCTTCATACTAGAGCAATCCTTCAGATAAGTCAAACAAATGCGATAAAGGGCTCAGAGACCCGGGTATTGGTGTTTTCTGAGCCCTTTGGCTTTATTCGGCAGTTGTGTCGCGAGTGGGCCTTGCCGGGGGAAACCAGGGCAAAAGGATGGATAATCGCCCAGCTTTCCGCCCCTCCCGTGACCGGAGCCCTGGGGGTAATCGGGCTTGGCGGCAGGGCCAGCCAATATGGGAGTGGATCAGGAAGGGAGATTGTGAAGATGAAGTGGGAAGAATGGTGATATGTCCGCCTATATAATCAGGAGATTGCTGCTACTCATACCGACCCTGCTCATAGCCAGCCTCATCATCTTTTTTATACAACGCATCATTCCAGGCAACATAATAGACTTGATGGCTGAACAGACCGGAGGGTTTGCTGTTGGAGAAGTGGACAGGGAAGCACTGGAGCATGCCCTGGGGCTCGATGTGCCAATCCATGTTCAATATGGGCACTGGTTTGGGGATATTATCCTGCATGGTAGCCTCGGTGAGTCCTTATGGAGAGGCACCTCCGTGACCGATGAGATAGTCGAAAGACTACCGGTAACATTTGAGCTTGCCCTTTTGGGTATTATCATATCGCAACTAATAGCCTTCCCCATAGGTATATATTCGGGGATTCGGCAGGATAGCTGGGGTGACTATCTTGGGCGTACATTTGCCATTGGGCTTATCGCCATTCCTAACTTCTGGCTGGCGACCATGGTGATTGTGTTCCCTTCACTTTGGTGGGGTTGGTCACCACCTATAAAATTCATTCATTTTACTGATGACCCGTTGGGAAATCTGGGGATGTTTATAATCCCAGCTGCCGTTCTGGGCGCCTCCCTGGGGGGAACAACCATGAGGATGACGCGTGCCATGATACTGGAGGTGCTGCGGCAGGATTACATCAGGACTGCCTGGGCAAAGGGACTAAGGGAAAGGACTATCATCATGAGGCACGCCTTGAAAAATGCTCTAATCCCGGTAATTACCATATTAGGACTTCAGTTGCCTCTCCTTGTTGGAGGCACAGTTATTATCGAGCAGATATTTTGCATACCCGGGATGGGTCGGCTTATGCTGGAGGCTATCAACGCAAGAGATTATCCCATGGTTTCCGGAGTGATGATATTTGTAGCCTCCTTTGTGTTAGTAGCTAATCTACTTGTTGACTTAACCTATGCCTATCTGGACCCCAGGATTCATTACAAGTAATAGGAAGGCCAAAATGAGTGCTGCAACAAGTACCCCTTTAGAAGTAGCCGAGCGAAAGAGGCATAACCCGCTGGTTGATTTCCTAGTAAGGCTGGTAAGGGAGAAGCCCCTTGGCACCGCAGGTGGGGTTATCACTCTGCTTTTGCTCTTAACTGGCATTTTGGCTAACTTTCTAGCCCCTTACGGTTATAACGACATTCGCGTGGCAAATTACTTGGCGCCACCATCGGCCCAGTTCCCCTTGGGTGCGGACAACCTGGGGCGGGACATTCTTAGCCGCATCATCTATGGGGCTCGCATCTCGATTATTGTAGGGCTGTCGGCCACTGCTATTTCCGTTGCCATCGCCACAATCATAGGTCTTCTTTCTGGGTACTTGGGCGGTAAGTTTGACATTACCATGCAAAGGTTTGTTGATGGCTGGATGTGCTTTCCCGGCCTGATCCTTCTCATCGCCGTAATCTCCCTCGCAGGGTCTGGAATGTGGCAGGTAATTGTTGTTTTAGGGGTGCTATATGGTATCGGCGGTTCAAGGATAGTAAGAAGTGCCGTTATTGGCGTGAGAGAGAATGTATATATAGAGGCTGCGATCGCTGTCGGTAGTCCGACTATGAGAATACTTACCCGACACTTGCTACCCAATATTATGGCCCCCCTAATCATCTTGTTCACCACACAAATGCCAGGTGTAATTCTAACTGAGGCCAGCTTGAGCTTCCTGGGATATGGCATTCCTCCCCCGCATCCTAGCTGGGGAGGTATGCTCAGTGGTAGCGGGCGCAGTTTTATGTTCCTTGCCCCATGGATGGCTGTCTGGCCTGGTCTCGCCCTGAGTATCGCCGTCTATGGTATCAATGTCTTCGGGGATGCACTGAGAGACCTGCTGGACCCGAGGCTGAGGGGTGGCATTGGTAGTATGGGAGGCTACGGAATGGAAAAGGCGAAAAAGGTTCTGCTAAAAAGAGAAGCTATGGCAGGCAAGTTTGAAAGAAGTGACTAAATTCAGCTTCTTATTTTAATGTAATTTGATACATGGAGGTGCGAAATGTAAGACTACACCAAATTATGCAAGAGCGATATTCCTTATGAAAGAAAGGAGAGCAAAAATGCAAAGGAAATTTGTGTGGCTGATACTAAGCTTCCTCATAGTGTTAGCCTTGGTACTGGTCTCATGCAGACCGGCTGCCGTAGAGGAGGAAGAGGGGAAGGTAATTACCGGAAAGGTGACGGAAGAGAAAGAGGTAGTTACCAAGGAAAAGGAAAAAGCAGAGGTACCGGTTCCGAAAGAAGAAAAAGGGCCACAATATGGCGGGACACTCAGACCGATATCCAATGTGACTGCGATAGAGCCTATGTCATGGGACCCAATCGACAATCGTTGGAAGGTCAACTATGATGCTGGCTTCTATATGGAGCAATTGGCAGTAGGCGACCTGTCAAAGGGGCCGAGAGGCACAGGTGAATTTGGGTTCACTACCTATTTCGGGATTCCAGACGACTGTTTAACTGGCGAGCTGGCGGAAAGCTGGGAGCAACCAGACCCGCTAACGCTTATCTACCACCTGCGCAAGGGAATCCGCTGGCAGGATAAGCCGGGAGTAATGACCGCCAGGGAGTTCGTTGCCGATGACGTGGTGTTTTGCTGGAACAGGCTGCTGTCAGAAGAATCCCAGGGTAGATCATTCTTTACATTCGTGGAATCAGTAACTGCTCCGGATAAATACACGGTTGTCTTCAAGATAAGCGAGAGTAACCCTGACATTATGATGGTGTTTGGCTATCAATACTACACCCTAATGTATCCCCCTGAGCTGGTGAAGGCGGGTATCGATGACTGGAAGAACGCCGTTGGCACCGGGCCATTCATGCTGGAAGATTATGTTAGAGGTAGTTCCCAGACCTACGTAAGGAACCCCAACTACTGGGGCACAACGGTCATTGACGGTAAAGAATATCGGCTCCCGTTTGTAGACAAGGTTGAACTGGCGATGATACCGGATGAGTCTACCCGACTAGCCGCCCTGCGCACGGGGAAGATTGACGTTCTGGAGCTCACTAGTTGGAAATATAAGGATACTCTGGAACAGACAACCCCTGAGCTAATAAGAACCAGGTTCTTGCTGACCGCTACTGTCTTCGTAGCTATGAGAATGGATGAGCCACCTTTTGATGATATAAGGGTTCGGCGTGCCCTGAGTTTGGCCGTGGACCAGCAGGGTATGATTGATGGGATATACGGTGGTGAGGGAGAGGTCTTGAACTACCCAATGCACATGGTTTGGCCAGAAAGCGTCTACACCCCTCTGGAAAAGCTTCCCGAATCAGCCAGAGAGCAGTTTGAGTATAAACCGGAGAAGGCAAAGCAACTCCTGGCCGAGGCTGGTTACCCCAGTGGCTTCAATACGGAGTTGATAGTTTATTCAGCGTTTGGGGAGCAGGCGTCTATGGTTGCCAGCTACTGGGAGGATATCGGTGTTAACTGTGAACTGAAAACGGTTGATTATGCCACCTGGACTGGAATCTGGTACGGGGCGACACACAGGCAGACGATTCTTGTCGGTACTGGAGCAATCACTCCGTATTGGATTATGGATAAATATGCGTGGCAGCGAAAAAATGAGGCACTTCAGAACGTTAACGAACCGAGATTTAATGACTCTCACTTTAACGAACTGGTCTGGAAGGCGGGGGACACACTCGACCCGGATGAGCGAGCTGCCATTTTGAAGGAGGCGAATGTATACTTACTTGAGCAGGTTCCATTTGTAATGCTGGGAGGGAGTTATAATTATCACTACAAATGGCCCTGGGTGAAGAATCTCTACAATGAGATTAACGTGGGGTGCTATAGACCACAGCCCATATATGCTCGCGTCTGGATCGACCAAGACCTGAAGTATAAGATGATCGGACAAAGATAGCCTTTAGTGGCACCATAAGCAAGAGAGATACTGGGAGGTCACTGTGCATCAGGGGTGATGTACCCCCAGTATCTCTCTGGGCACTACTGATTAAGTTGTTGCCTACTGCGAGAGACTGATAGACATTGTTGGCAAAGACGGAGGGTTTATTCTCAGTACTGGTTGTGAATGCCCTGTAGACGTAAAGTTTGAAAATGTGAAGGCGATGATGGATACTCCGAAGAGATATCCGGCCACTGTTGCTAATTGAAGATTTTTCTGGTTAAAAGGAATTAAGGAGGTAAACATGTCAGAATTAGCGGAAGCTTTAGCAGGCTTAGAAGAGGACAAAGTAGCCAAGCTGGTACAGCAGAAACTCGATTCTGGCGACGACCCCATGGCCATTCTGAATGACTGCCGCCGCGGCATGGACATCGTCGGGGAGCGCTACAAGGCCGGCGACTACTTCCTCAGCGAGCTCATCGTCTCCGGCGAGATATTCAAGGACTCCATGAAGCTCATCGAGCCCCTCCTCAAGACCGGTGCCAACGCCTCCGCCACCAAGATCGTCCTCGGTACCGTCAAGGGCGACATCCACAACATCGGCAAGGATATCGTCGCCGTCCTTCTCAAGGGCGCCGGCTTCGAGGTATATGACCTCGGCATCGATGTCAAGCCCGCCGCCTTCGTGGACAAGCTCAAGGAGACCGGTGCCCCCATCCTGGGTATGTCCGGCCTGCTCACCCCCTCCTTCGACTCTATGAAGGAGACCATCGAGGCCGTAAAGGAGGCCGGCCTGAGGGACAAGGTCAAGATCGTCATTGGCGGCGGCGTCGTCACCGAACTGGTACAGCGCCATACCGGCGCCGATGCCTTCACCGATGATGGGCTTGAGGGAGTAGAGATATGCAAGCAGTTTGCCAAGGAGGTGAAATAAATGATAAAGGAAACGATGACTCCCAGAGAGCGCGTCTGGGCAGCGGTCAGACTGGAACCCTACGACAGGGTGCCCGTCATACCCCTCATTAGCCAGTTTGCCGCGCGGCAGGCCGGGCTGGCCCGGTGGGACCGTGACGGCAACCGCATGAGTGCCGTGGAAGTCATCAGGAAGAACTTCGACGACCTCGGCGGCTATGACGGCAAGATCGTGGCGGGACTGGCCTGGCCCATCAGTACCTGGCGCGCCAATACACCACGCGGCCGGCAGGTACTGCCCGGACAGGACGGCGTGCCGGACAACTTTTCGGTCCAGTACGACGAGCAGGTCACCATGACTGTCGAGGACTACGATACGATAATCAGCATGGGCTGGAACGCCTTCTGCGAGGAGTACTTCCCCCGTGTCTCGGGGTTGTCCCTGGAGCAGATAGAGAAGTACAACCGGGAACTGCTGGACATCTACCTGGAGGACGCCGCTTACTGGAAAGCACGTGGCATAGAGGTAATCGCCGGGGCAATTGTGGTAAGCTGCGAGATGACGCTGTCGCTGGCGCGGACGTTCCCGCAGTTCACGCTTGACCTTCACCGCATGCCGGACAAAGTACAGGCCGCCCTGGAGGCCATGGCGCCGGACTTCATCGAAAACGTGCTCCGTGACACGAAGGCTTCGGGCGTGCCCTGGGTCCATATCTCATTGGAGCGTGGCTCCGGTGCCTACTATAACCTCAAGACCTACGAGAGATTCTTCTTCCCCCAACTCAAGAGAATCGTGGATGCTGTCACCGCCCAGGGCATAGCCTGCTGGCTGCACATGGACACAGACTGGACCCTTAATCTCCCCTACCTGCGCGAGCTTCCGAGAAAGATGTGCGTCTGTGACTTCGATAGTACCACCGATATCTTCAAGGCCAAGGAAATACTCAAAGACCATATGTGCATTATGGGCGACGTATCGCCTTCCCTGCTCTCCCTGGGCACAGTTGACGAGGTGAACGAGTACTGCAACAAACTGATTGATGTCGTCGGCAGGGACGGCGGTTTCATTATGAGCTCTGGCTGCGAGGTGCCGATAGACGCCAGGTTCGAGAACGTCAAGGCCATGATAGACTCAGTGAAGAAACGCCCTTACCCGGTTTCGGCCTGACGGTCGTTCCCATAGGGAGACACCAAAACGGGACAGATTACGAATTGGAGGAAAGTAATGCCAGAGATACCCACCGCACTGGCTGAACTCAACGAGCAGGAAGTCGCCAGGCTCGTCAGGGAGCGCCTCGACGCCGGCGACGACCCCATGGCCATTCTGAATGACTGCCGCCGCGGCATGGACATCGTCGGGGAGCGCTACAAGGCCGGCGACTACTTCCTCAGCGAGCTCATC
>Ga0307377_10005228_pt1 | contig 13965 bp, 9 predicted proteins | sample TR3MG_FD_202535 | JGI IMG/M metagenome (GOLD analysis project Ga0307377, IMG submission 202535) | Soil microbial communities from Risofladan, Vaasa, Finland - TR-3 | ecosystem: Environmental > Terrestrial > Soil > Coastal area > Acid sulfate soil | place: Finland: Risofladan, Vaasa | collected... | reverse complement strand
GCTGACGGCAGAAGCTCGGCGTCGGACGAAGCTTTCTGCTCTTTCGATTCGGTCACATCTTCTCCTTGTGGCTGAGTTGCCTAACCAATTCAATCCTGCTGATACCGCTCATCTTCACGGGCATTCCAGTAATAAGGGGAGGCCCATTGAACATACAGACTAGGCTTCGGTGCGGGATTTGTCTATAGACCGAAAGGCACGGCTAGCCTGCCATCTGCCGCGCGGGCGCAAGTGGCGAGGCATACCGGAAGCTGCGATAGCGTATGGTGCTAACCCGCTTCCGTGGCCAGCTCTGGACTTCAGGCACAATGGTTGAAATGCGAACGACTGTATGTCTATGCCACAACAGTGTGTCGCGAAACGATACTGCCGGTCGCGACGGTCCGCTTCGCAGACAGGGATCAGCGCTGGGATCTGGCGGCGAGGCCCTTCATGCGCTTCTCCAGCCACGCGTCCACCGACCATTGCCAGCGGCTGGTGATCAGCAGCACGGCGAGCAGTATGCCCCAGGACAGGTGCTGATTGAGGCCCGCTTCGCTCAAGTCGGAATAGGAAATAACCGCCACCGCGTTGAGGATGAAAAGCCCCGCAGCCGAAAACCGGCCGAGCAGGCCGATCACCAGCAAGGCCGAGAGGCCGAGCTCCGCGCTCGCCGCCATCGTGGCTGCCACTGCCGGCGGCAGCAGCGGCACATGATAGACGTCGCTGAACAGATACAGGGTGCTGCTCCAGCTCTGCACCTTGGTCAGGCCGGATTTGAAAAACACGTTTGCCAGATACAAGCGCAGGCCCAGGTTCATCAGCGGCGCAAGGTATTCCGGCCAATGCGAGGCGGTGTAATAAAAACGTCCAATGCGCGCCAAGATGCCCATGCTATAAGCTCCAGTTATCGTAATTCAGTTGTCGATCAAGACGTCCGCCTGCAGCAGCTTGAGCAGCGTCGATTGCAGGTCGAAGTCCGAGTGGAGTTCCAAGGCGCCATCGGTCGCAGTGCCCAGCGACGCTCCGCTTTGTATGGTTTCCAGCCAGGCGGCTTCGGCATCCGATAATTCGCCTACCAGCACGACGTCGTCCTTGCGGCTGACCAGGGCGTTGCAGGCGCCGGCATCGAGATCGATGTGGAAGTCGCTGTCCGCACCGGGCTGGTGCGCGTGCCAGATCGCCGCGATCGGATACGCGGAGCGCACGAGGCGGCAGGCCGGATGGGTATGCAAGCGCAGCTCGGGATACTGTTCGGCGGGTATTCGCGCCAGCTTGCCGAGATCCAGCGCGGCGGCATCGTCCGCGAAATAGGCGCGGTGGCAGGCCCACTCCAGGGCCGCGACGTCCGGCAGGTAGACCAGGCTGCGCGCGGGTTCGAAGGCCGCGAGAAAAGCGGCCATTTCCGCCCCGTAGCGATGCAGATTGCCGCTGTGCGAGGCGTGCGCTCCGATGTATTGCCGCGTGACCAGCCTGAAGAAATCCTTGCCCACGAGCTGCTCGAGCACCGGATACGCGCCCGCAAGCGCGTCGTGCAGATTGCCGCGATAGTTGTTCTGATAGATTCCGATCGCGACATCGGACGCATAGTTGCGATAGTGGGCGGCTATCCCGGACGACGGCTCTTCGCCGCGCACGATGACGCGCGCGAACCCGGACAGGACCTCATGCAGCGCAGACACGGACATCCTCCATGCGCTGCTGCGCTTTCGCCGCCTCGCCCATGAGCACCGCCAAGGCCGGAATATCGCTGTCCCATTCGATCAGCGTGGGTCGCGGACCGATGTGCTGCAGGACGCGCTCGTACAATTCCCACACCTCGGAATAGACCGGATGGTCATGCGTATCCACCAGGCAGCCGTCCCTCTCGCTGTATCCGGCCAGGTGATACTCCTTGACCGCGCCCGCCGGGAGCGCCTCGATGAAAGCCGCGGCGTCCACGCCGAGATTGCGCACATTCACATACAGGTTTTCCACGTCGAACAGGATGCCGCAGCCGGTGCGCCGGCTCAGCTCGCGCAGAAACTCGCCCTCGCTCATTTCGGCCTGCGCGAACGATAAATAGCTGGAGAGATTTTCCACCAGCACTTGCCGGCCGAGTGTTTCCTGCAGCTGTTGCACGCGGCCCGATACGTGGCTCAGGGCTTCCTGCGTATACGGGAACGGCAGCAAGTCGTTGATCACCATGCCCGCCGCGGAATTCCAGCACAGGTGTTCGGACACCGCTGCGGGCTGCACCGCCTCGCACAGGCGCTGCAAGGCGGACAGATGCATCTGGTCGAGCGGCGCGGTCGAAGCCAGCCCCATGCCGACGCCATGCAGGCTGACGGCATAATGTTCGCGCAGCTTGAGCAGGGTGTGCAGGGACGCACCGCCGCCGAAGAAATTCTCGCTGTGCACTTCCACCCAAGCCAGCCTGGGCAGGGATTCCAAGACCTCACGGTAATGAGGCGCCCGCAACCCGATGCTCGCGGTATATGGCAAGGCAGGTGTTGCGGGCTTGCTCATTACATGGCCTGCAGGCTGCCGCCGGCGATCTTGTCGCAGGTGCCTTTGGGGACGGCGACGAAGTCCATGGGGTCATTGTTTTTGGTAGCCTGGCCCGCACAGGCATGTGCGCTTTTGTTGCTCGAGCAATCGTTCTTGCCCGCCTTGGCGATGCCGAAGCATTTTTCCATGTTTTTGTCGGCAGCCATGGCGCTGCCGCTGGCGGCCACGATGCCGAACGCCAACATGCTGGCAACGGCGGATTGGATCAGGTTGTTTCGTACTGACATGGTCATCTCCTCGAAGGTTGAAGGTGCGAATAACGGCAGCACCGTCGCTGCCGAATACGAGGCCGCGCAGTTCGCATCGAAATCGATGCATTCAGCGCGGCCTGACAGGTAGTTCGCCCGCAGGCGAAAATCGGTTACAAGCCCGGCAGAAATAGTTGGCGCACCGCCGGTGGCCGCATCAGAGGAGGTCGGCAGGCGGGTTTGGATGGACTGCGGGAATAAGGAGAGTATCTATGACGCGAATACGGAGATTGCGATTGTTTTAATGCCATGAATCATATCGTCAAACTGCCTTGCCGGCGGGAGAGCGACAGCCACATTTTCAAGCGCTGCCCCGAGGATTTGGATTTGCTTGAAATTCGACGCGGTGCGTATATCGTGCGACCGTGCAAGTGCCTATCTCGGGTAGCCTATCTCGGGCAACCTATCTCGGGTAACCTATCTCGGGTAACAGACGGCGATAAGCGGGCACTGCAACTTCTAGCGTCCAGGCAATCGCGTCACTATTCGCTCAAAGCGCTGTAGGCCCCATGCTGGGGCGCAAAGTGTCGGGCGTGGCGCTAGATTGCGTGGGGCGACGCAGGGTCGCCGTCCCTATGATAGGTGGGATAGTCCTGCACAAAGCTTTCCCGATACAAGGTGTGCGTTCCGCCCCCGCTCTTCTTCGAGACGTACATCGCAATATCAGCACGCGCGACGATAGCGGCGGCAGTTTCATTATCAGTGGCGCCAGGATACTGAGCAATGCCGATACTTGCGGAAACGTTGACCGGATGTCCGCCGCTATTCTTAATGGAATGCACGGCGAGCTGAACACTCTCGGCTATCCGTACCGCGCCGTCAGATGAAACTATGTCCTCTACCAAGATGGCGAATTCATCCCCTGCCAGTCTGCAGAAGGTATCACCCTCGCGGATAATGGCACTAACGCTGTCGGCAATCCGCTGCAATAGCTCATCGCCGACGCCATGCCCGAAAGAATCGTTCACCAGCTTAAAGCGGTCTAAATCGAAGTACAAAACGGCGCACATCACTTCTTGCCGCCGCGCCCGCGCGATGACGTGCTTCAGCCGGTCAGAAAGCACGGCTCCGTTCGGCAGGCCTGTGAGCCGGTCGTGGATAGCGTCGTGGTACAGCTGTGTTGCCTGCGCCTCGAGCTGCGCAACAAGCAGTTGATTGCGGAGTCGCGTTTGCAGCGACTCTTTCCATGCGTGGGTGACCGTGTTTGCTGCCTTGAGAAAGAAGAGCGTTGCAGTCAGCTCCAACATCGCGATAAGGAAGGAGTAGTGCGTTCCCTCCAGGGCGCTGCGGGCGACGAACGGAAGCAGAACGGCCAGCGCGTACAACCGGCTGACGCGAGCTTGCGAAATGGTAAATTGAATTGAACCGAGGATAAGAGCGAACGCGACGATAGTCATGGCGAATTGGGCATTCAGGTCCGCGGACCAGAATAGAAGCGGCGTGACCCCGAATAGACAACCGGAGAGCAGCGAGCCCCAATAGACATGCGCTTCCCAAGTTGCCAGATTGTTTTCATGTATTCCCTCATGCTTGTACCGGAAATACACACTCGCGCGCCTCACCTGGTTGAGCAACACCACCGCGAACCATATCGATGCGTCCATTAGCGAGGAGGGCTCGGAAAACGCAATGACGATAACGATAAGGGCGCTCGATATTATGCTGCCAAGAATGGACATCGGCTGTCGCGACATCACGTATTCGCACTGCTCGCGCCGCGTAACTATTTCGAGCCAACGCTCGGGGTCTTCCGCGGTTCCAGGACTGCCTGATGCAGAGGCGACCGGACCCACGCCAGAAGTGTCTTTGGCGGTGCCAGAGGGTGTGGGGTACCGGGTCACGATTGCTCAGGTGCGCACTGTAAAGTCGGGTTGTTGTCGTTGGCGAAACAAACGCGCGGACGGCCGCGTGCGCATCCCCACGGAAAACGGCACTGCATTCTACAGGTAGTTGCATTGGCCAACGGCACGAGCTCTCGAAACGCCAGTGTCGAGGCCGCAAAAAACGGAGAATTGGCGGCAACGTCCGCCATGGTTGCGTGTGGCCGGGAGGAAGCGATTTCGGTCTCTATTGCGCAGTCAGCTTGTGAGTCAATGCTTTTGAGAGATCACCCGCATCCGAATGCTCAAGCTGTCTCGCCGTAACGCTGCCGCAGTTCGCGTTTGAGCAACTTTCCGCTGGGGTTCTTGGGCAGGCTATCGGTGAACTCAAGGCGCTTTGGACACTTGAAGCCGGCCAAGTGTGCATTGCAGTGTGCCAAAACCTGTTCGGCCGACAGGGTTTGGCCGGCTTTGACCACAATGACCGCGGTTACCGCCTCGACCCAGCGCGCATCGGGCAAGCCGATTACGGCGACCTCGCTGACCTCGGGCAAGCGGTAGATCGTCTCCTCCACCTCGCGGCTGGCGACATTTTCGCCGCCGGTCTTGATCATGTCTTTCTTGCGATCGACCACGGTAATGAAGCCCTCGCTGTCGACGGTGGCCAAATCACCGCTGTGGAACCAGTCGCCTTCAAACGCGGACCGCGTGCGCTCAGCGTCGTGAAAGTAACCCAGCATCAGGTGGGGCGAACGGTGCACGATTTCCCCCACCTCTCCCGGTGCTACGTCTTTCATTTCGAAATTGACCACACGTGTTTCCACGTTAAGCACCGGCCGGCCGCAGGAACCCGGTTTGCGCAATTGGTCTTGCGGGCCGAGCATAGTCGCCAGGGGGGCAATTTCGGTTTGGCCATATAAATTCCATAAACGCACCTTGGGCAGGCGCCCGGCCAACTCTTTGAGCACTTCCACCGGCATGATGGATGCGCCGTAATAGCCCTTTGCCAAGCTGGCCAGTTTGGCAGGGTCGAACAGCGGCGATCGCAATAAAGCGATCCACACCGTAGGCGGCGCAAAAAAGCTGGTCACCTGGAATTTCTCGATCAGAGCCAATATGTTGTCCGGCACCGGTTTGGCGGTAATGACGTTAGTGCCGCCGATATAAATCGCGGGACCGAAGAAGACATCGAGTTGCGCGCAGTGATATAGCGGCAGCGCATGCAGAGTCAAGTCGGCTTCGGCGATTTCAGCGTTCACCACGCAGCTCACGTACTGCCACAGCACAGCATCATGCGTCAGCATCGCGCCCTTGGGGCTGGACTCGGTGCCGCTGGTGTACACAATTTGCGCTAAATCCTGGCTGCCCAAGCCTACTTTCGGCAAGTCGTCACGACACTCGGCAAGCGTGTCAAAGCTGTGCATACCGGCGACCGGCTCGCTCGGGTCCTCGGACGGCAAGCAGATAAACCGGGCTACCTGCGTGTCCAGGGCGGCAGCTGCACGCGCCAGCTCGGCCAATCCGGCGTCGGTGGCTAAAGTCTTGGCCCCAGCGTGGCGCAGAATATATGCCGCTTCTTCGGCTTTGAGCATGAAGTTGATCGGCACCATGACTGCTCCGCGGCGCGCCAGTGCAAAGCGCAGCGCAGCAAAGCCATGCGAATTGCGCGCCAGCACTGCCACGCGGTCGCCTTCCGCTACGCCTATGCTCGCCAGGCCCGCAGCCAGACGGCTGACCAAAGCGTCAAATTGCGCATAGGTCCACTGTGTACCGCCGCAAATGATGCCGATCTTCATCGGCAAGCGCCGCGCCGTTCGATGTAGGGCATCAGCAATGGTTTGGCGGCGTACCACCGAGCCAATAGCGTAGGTCATGAGATGGTCTACCTTTGTCAATACGTCTTCGAATATTCTATACCGCGCCGGTCAAACCAGAAGGTGCTTCGGGAGAAGCGGGGATTGCCTGGACGCGCTTGGACGCCTTGAATCGTGATCTGAGAGCAGGCTGTTCATGCCGGCAACGGGCAGCCGCGCTCCCGGAACAGGCGCAGGCAGGCATCTGCGACAGCCGGGTCGTATGCGCTGCCGCGCCCGCGTTCGATTTCGGCCAGCGCCTTGTCGATGCCCAAGCCGGGACGGTAGGGCCGGTGCGATGACATCGCTTCCATGACGTCGGCTACCGCCATGATGCGCGCCTCGAGCAGGATTGCCTCGCCCTTCAAACGCTGCGGATAGCCGCTGCCGTCCATGCGCTCGTGGTGCTGCAGCGCGACTTCGGCCACCGGCCAGGGAAATTCGACGTCCTTGAGCACGGCGTAGCCCGACTGCGGATGACCCTGAATCAACTGGTATTCGAGCGAGGTGAGTTTCCCGGGCTTGGACAGGATCTCCGCCGGAATGGTGATCTTGCCGATGTCGTGCAGGAAGCCTGCCACCCGCAGACCCTCGATGCGCTGTTCATCCAAACCGAGCTCGGCGCCGATCACGGCAGCGATCTTGCCCACCCGCCGCTCGTGGCCGGCGGTGTACGGGTCGCGCATTTCGCTCAGGGTGGTCGCGACCTCGACGGTGCTCATGAACGCGGTTTGAAGCTGCTTGAGATAACGCTGGATCTGCTCCTCCGCGCGCTTTTTCTCGGAGATGTCCTGCAACAGGCCGATGACCGCGGGCCGGCCCTGGTGCGTCGCACGCGTCGCATGCGCGCCGACCTGGATCGCGACGCCGTCCCCGCGCAGAATGCCAAAATCCAAGGCCACGCTGTGCGCTTCGCCGTCGAGCAGCTGGCGCAGGCTCTCGGCAACCCTGTCGCGGTCGGGCTCCGCGACCCATTGCAAAGGATCGGTGCCGATCAGCACCTCCACCCCGCCCTGATCGATGATCTCGGCCGCTCGCGAATTCACGTAGGCGAGCTTTCCGTCCTGAACGATGTAGACGCCAGCGACCGACTGCTCGACCAGTCCGCGGAACTGCTCCGCCGCCGCGCGCAGATTCTCCTCCGCTTGCTGGCGCGCCGCCTCGCGCGCGAAGTTGTCGAGCGCAAAGTCGATGTCGGTCGCCATCTCGACCAGCAGCTTGCGTGCGGCTTCGTCGAAGGCGCCGACTTCGCCCGCATACAGATCAAGTATGCCAACCGGTACGCCGTTTCGATGCAGCGGCAGCGAGGCCGACGCACCAAAGTCGAAGCGCGCGCGGCGCTCATGCCAGGCGGCGGTGCTTGGCTCATTCTGGAGATCCTGACACCATACTGGTCGGTCCTCGCTCATGGCGGTACCGCTGAAACCGCGTCCGAACGGGCTGTCGGCGTCCGCCGAGATTTCGGCGCCTTGCAGATACTCCTCGGACCGATCGCCGAAGCTTGCCACAGGCCGGACCAGCCGCGTATCCGGGTCGATCATGCCGATCCATGCCATCTTCATGCCGCCGAACTGCACCGCAACGCGAGCGACTTGCCTGAACAATTCCTCCTGGCTCGCGCAGCGCACGATGGCCTCGTTACACTGGCTCAATACGGCGTAAAGCTGGGTCAGCCGGTGAATGTTCCGTTCGGCCTGCTTGCGCTCGGTGATGTCGCTGCCGACGCCGCGGTAGCCGATGAAGGCGCCCGAAGCGTCGAACACCGGATCGCCGCTGATCGAAAGAAAGCGCTCCGCGCCGTCGGCGCCCACGCGCGAGAACTCGAAATCGCGAAACGGCTGGTGCGCGTCGAGCGCCATCCGGTGCGCCTGCCACCCGTCTTCGTCGGGTGAAAGATACGGAATCTCCCAGCGCCTGTGCCCGATCTGTGCACCGCGCTGGAATGCCTGGACCGTGCTCTGTTTCGTTGCCGCCGAACCGCGCGCGGTAAACCGGTGCTCGGCGTCGCTCTCCCAGTAAAAGTCGGAGGACATCTCGGTCAGGCTGCGAAAACGCGCCTCGCTGTCCGCCAGTTCCGCATTGCGCTCGGCCACCGTACGTTCCAGCGATTCGCGCGCTTGCGTCAGCTCCGCGTTGGCTTGCTTCAGTTGTGCGAGGTAGCGCGTGGACTCGATCGTGCGCACGACCGCATTGGCGAAGTTTTCGATGTAGGGTTCATAGTCGCGGAATCGGCGCCGGTCACCAATACGGACGGCAAGGAGTCCATAAATTCCACGTGCGGTGCGAAGCCAGAACACGCGATACCCGGCCATCGGCGCAAGCGCGCATTCTGGAGTCCGCTCGGCCGCAGTGTCGCCAAGGTGGACGGTGCAGCTCCGACAAACAGATTCGAAATCGGCCCGCGACGAAGCCAGAGCCGGACGCAGGCACAGGTGCGCCTTCGATACCCCCGGGACCTCCAACAAGGCGCGCGCCGTGAACTCGGCAATCACGCGCTCATCCGGAAGCGCGTCCAAGGTTTGCTGGGCGATCAGCAGCCTTTCGAGCACTTCATTTTGCGCCGTGCTACTCGTCATACCAGCTCCTACCGGACCAGACAGGCGTGTATTGCGGTCTACTCGCTGAAACGGTAATAGGGATTGCGCACGATTATGTACGGGTGAACGTACAGTACATCATATAGCGTGGCGCCGCTAAAGTGGCGCGTGTCGTAGAGAGGCACCCACCGGCAATCTGCTTGCTCGATGCCGCCGCCAATATCGGATTGTTTCGGCGCTTCGCTTTGAACCTGTTTCGCATCGACAAGAGCCGCGTCAAGAGTCTACCCAGGAAACGCTAAGCCGCGGCTTGGAACGCTCAGTATGTCATGAAATTTTCTATTTCCTGCTTTGCGCATTTGCGAGGCGCGCAACCATCTCGCACAGATCATCGACGGTATTGGGCTTGTAGAGCAGTTCGATCACACCGGCCGCGGGCGCCTGGACACGCAGCTCTTCGGTGATGTAGCCCGATGCCAGCGCCACTGGCAGATCGGCGCGGATCTCGTGCAAGGCGCGCGCCACCTCCAGCCCGGACATGCCCGGCATGTTGTAATCGGTAACCGCCAAGTCGAACCGGCCTGGTTCGGCGCGCACCGCTGCGAGGGCCTGGCGCGGATTGGTATGGCCGCTTACGCGGTAACCCTGGCGTTCCAGCAGCCGCGTAACCAGGAATACGACCGACTCGTCGTCATCCACGTAAAGGATGTGTTTGCCTCCGCTGCGCGTCGAAGCCGTGGGCGTGGGATGCGCGGGAACGACCGAATCGTGCGCCGCCGCAGGAAAATAGATGCAGAAACTGGCGCCCTGGCCCGGGGCGCTCTGCACTTCGATGGCTGCCTCATGGCCCTGCACGATGCCGTGGACCACGGCCAATCCCAGCCCCGTGCCTTCACCTACAGGCTTGGTAGTGAAGAACGGCTCGAAGATGCGCTCGCGCGTCGCTTCGTCCATGCCCGGGCCGTTGTCGCGCACCATCAGGCGCGCATAGCGGCCCGGCCGAAGCGCCACGCGCCCGCCCCTTGTCCGCTGTTCCGGCCCCCTAAACGCTCCTTCCGGAACAACATGCGCATCCAGGCGAACTTCGATAAGCCCTGGCTCCTTCTGTCCCTGCATGACCTGCCAGGCGTTGCTGCCCAGATTGAGCAGCACCTGTATGATCTGCGTCGCGTCGGCCAGCACTGCCGGGGCGTCCGGCGCGCATTCCACGCTCAAGCGCATCCCCGCGGGCAGCGAGGTGCGCAGCAAGCGCGCCGATTCATCCACCGCCGGCGCAAGCGATATCACCTGGCGCTCGAGCAACTGGCGCCGGCCGAAGGCGAGGATCTGCTGCACCAGTTCCTTTGCGCGGCGGCTCGCCTTGAGGATTTCCCGCAGGCTCTCCTGCGCCTTATGCGCAGGCTCCAGATCCTCCCGTGCCAGCTCCGCGTTGCCCATAATCACCGCGACAATATTATTGAAGTCGTGCGCGATGCCCCCGGCCAGCGTACCCAGCGCCTCCATCTTCTGCAATTCGCGCAGTTGCAACTCGAATTGAGCGCGCGCACGCTCCGCCTGCCTTTGTTCGGTGATGTCATGCGTGATATTGATGGAATGCGGCATGCCGGCGATGTCGATCAGGGCGACATGCGTCAATCCGGTTCTGATCTCGCCGCTCTTGGCGCGGAATTTCGCTTCGAAATTCTTGACCACGCCGTCCTTCTTCAAACCCTGCACCAATCTATTTCGCTCTTCGGCGTTTTCCCAGATGTTGAACTCGCCCGACGTGTGCCCGACGATTTCCTCTCGTGTGTAGCCCATGAGCCTGGTAAAGCCACCGTTCACCGATACGTACAGCCCGTCTTCGAGCCGGTTGATGTTGATCGCGTCCGGACTCACGTCGAAGGCCTTTCTGAACTTTTCCTCGTTGATTATCAACGCGTCCTCGGCACGCTTGCGCGCCGTGATGTCGGTGAACGAAAAGACCCGGCCCAGGATTTGCGCGCCATGCCGCGTCGGCATTGATTTGCGTTCAAAAAGACGGCCGTCGGCCAGATGCAGGACATCGAAGGTTTCGCCGTCGGCATCGGGCGCAGGGTCCGGCAGACGAGCCCGATGGGCATCCGGCTCGGCAAGCAGTCCCACCATGAATTCGAAAATTGCGCCGTCTTCGCGCCCGGCCAGCAGATCGTCCGGCAAGCCCCACATGCGCGCAAATCGCCGATTCATGTTGACAATGCCGCCGGCACGGTCGATGAGGAGAATCCCGTCCGAGGTCGCCTCCAGAGTTGCCCGAAGAAGCGTCGCGGCGGCGATGAATTCGCCTTCGATGCGCGGCCCCGCATCCAGCGGCTCGGCGCGAACGACCAGCCAGCTTCCGGTAACGTCGGCGACGCGCGATACGGTCTTGGTAACCGGCAGGACGTCGCCGCTCGCGCATAGATAGCTCCCTTCAGCATTCCGTGCCTCCGCCGGACCGCCTTGGCGCGCTTCCTCCCAGAACAGCGCATCCGCAAGCGAACATTCGACGTCGGTAATCGGGCGGCCGAGCAGTTCCTCGCGGCGGTAGCCGAGCAGCCGAAGAGCAGGCTTGCTCACTGCGCAAATAGCGAACGACGATGCATCGACAAGCAGCAGAATCCCGCCGCTGTGGTCGAGCAGGATGGCTTCGAGCGCGGCGCTCATTCGCTTGCGCCGATGTCAGGCGGTCCGTCGTCGAAGAAATAGGTGATCCGCTTGCGCGGACTCAGGTAGGCATAGACAGGAGGGGGCAACAGGGCCGGACGGATGCCCCTGCTGATGGTCACGTCAACTTGCATCTCCAGATTGAGCATGGCGGCGTCTTCCTTGGGGACGGCGAAATCATACAGCAACACCCAGGGCCGCAACGGCTTATGCGGATTGACTGAGACCACCATGGCAATCGCTCCATTGGAGAGTTCGACGATCGAGCCGGGAGGATAGACACCCAGGGCGCGGATCATGAGTTGAAGAACCCGAGCGTCGAATTGGCTTTTTCGCCGCGCAAATATGAAAGACAACGTCTCGTGCGGCGTCATCGCCAGGGAGAAATCCAACGGATTGCAGAGATTGTCGTAGAAATTGGCGAGGCAAACCACCCGGGCCAGCGGCGCAATTTGCTCGAGCTCCAGGCCGCGCGGATACCCCGTGCCATCGGCCAGTTCGTGGTGCTGTTCGATAATAGACAGAATGCCCGGCGCCAGCCCCAGCTGCTTGCCGATCATGAGCCCATATTCAATGTGCCTGGCGCGTGGTATTCCTTCGGGCCTGGTCTGTTCGCCGGATCTGCCGTTCAGGACGCGCTGGGGAAACTCGATCATGCCGATATCGTGCAATAAGGCGCCCCTCCCCAGGATATCCGCTTGCTCGCTGCTGAGTTCGAGCCCCTTCGCCAGCATCATGCACAGGATGGACACGTTGAGACTGTGATGGTAAGCCTCCTCGCCCCCGCAGTTTTCGCCCATCACCTGCAGCGTCACCTCAGGCCGCCCCAGAAAAACCGTCACCATTTGATCGACCAGATGCCCCATTTCTTCCAGGGATTCCCTGGGGCGCGACTGCAGATCCTTGTTGAGCCTACGCACGACGCCGACTGCCTTCATGAAGGACTTCTCCGTCCGGGTGGCGGCAATACGATAATCGCGCAATTGCTCGACGGCCGGATCTGCTGCGGCTGCCGCCGGCTCGGCATCGCCCGCGCGAGCCGGCGAGGCGATGGCCGCAGGCGCATCCGCATCAAGTGCGGGAGCCGGCAATTCGAAGCCGGGAGCGTCTTCGCTTCGTTTTGGGTCGTAGCGAAAGCGCGGCAGCTTGAGGGCGCGCAGGTCTTGAACCTGTTGGTCGGAGGTAATCTTGAAACTGTTCAGCGTAAACGGATGGCGAAACCACTGCAGATCGATGTGAATGTACAAGCCGATGCGCAGGTGTTCCGGCAAGACATAGTCGGCTGTCTGACCTGATCTGGTCCTTGAGGGCATATCGGGCTCGCTCGGCTTTTCGATTTTTTTCGAATGCGGACCATGCGCGCCCGCACCAGGTGCAGCCGAGATGGCCGATCTGCACAGCAGCGGACGTATGTGGCAGCATACGGCTCGTCACGCCATGGCTTGGGCAAGCTGCCCCGAGCCAGAACATGAAGCCAAACCAGTTAACGGCCGCCGCCGGCAAAAGATTAGGAGAAGCTGCCTACGGACGCGGAACACGCTCGCTTTGACCACGAGATTCAGAACGCTCCCTGAACCCGATTTCCGGCCTGATCCAACTCGGTATGGGTCCGAGGTCGGCGCGATTCCACCTGCGGATTAGCGCTCGGCGGGTACGCTTTGCAGCGCGTCCGTCATTTTCAGCTTCAGCCCGAAGCCAGCGTCTGCCGCCGGCTGTTGCTTGTCCATCGTGAATGGCGCCCGCGGCGCAGCGGACGCGGCGACCGCCGGTGCAGCCGCGGGTCGTTCCGCATACCAGGACGCACCCAGCCCAGCCGTCGCCATGAGCGCCGTTGCGGCAAGCGCCACGCGCTTGAGCAGAAAAACGCGCCGTGCGCGCAAAATAAGGGCATGCGCCGCCTGCCTCGAGGCGTCGGCGCTCCTATGCGCGCACAAGGCCGCTTCCGATTCGGCGCGCGCTCGCGCTTGCGCAGCTTCCAGCGCTTCGCTCTCGGACTCGATGCGCGCCTGCGTCTCCTGTAGTGCCTGCGTCTCGGCGAATTGTCGCGCCTGCGCAAGCGCGGCGAGCTCGGTTTCCGCGCTTGCGCGCTCGCGCGCCGCAAGCGCTGCGCACGCCTCGTCTTGCATTCTCTGTTTCTCGGCCACGCTCAGACTGGCCTCGCTGGCCGCGCGTTCCTCGCTCGCCGCACTCGCCTGCGTCTGCGCTGCGACCCGCTCCTCGATCTCCCGCGCCGCCTCCTGCTCCGCCGCTTGTCTGCGCCGGGTCTCCTGCAGCAGCGCGATATCCGCCGCCGATTTCGCCTGTGCCGCGGCCG
>Ga0307377_10005226_pt1 | contig 13978 bp, 8 predicted proteins | sample TR3MG_FD_202535 | JGI IMG/M metagenome (GOLD analysis project Ga0307377, IMG submission 202535) | Soil microbial communities from Risofladan, Vaasa, Finland - TR-3 | ecosystem: Environmental > Terrestrial > Soil > Coastal area > Acid sulfate soil | place: Finland: Risofladan, Vaasa | collected... | reverse complement strand
GATTGGGCACAATTGCTGCAGGCGTACACGTTCAAGGGGGGCAACATATGGCCCGTTGTGCTGGCGATCACCTTGCTCTCGCCCTGGCTCGCCGCGCGGCTACGGGGCCTGCTGTAGCTATGTTGGCGCCCATCCACTCATTGGCGCGGACGTTGGGCATACTGAGCGCAAGTGGGATTCGCGGCCGAACTAGCGCTTGCAGGGGAAGCGTCAGGCGTCAGAGCCAGCAAGCAACCGACGGAGATACTTGAAATGCATGACTTCGCGCTTGACCCTGCCAAGACGGCCTTGGTGAACGTAGATATGCAGAACTGCTTTGTCGAGGACTCGCCGATCGCGGCGCCGGAAGGCATCGTCGTGCTGGACCGGATCAACACGTTGGCTGCTGCGTGCCGCGGTGCGAAGGTTCAAGTCATTCACACGGCGTTTGCCCTTCGCCCGGATGGCTCCAATCTCGGAGTCTTGGCAGAAACGTCGCCCCCTGCGAAGGCCGGGATGCTGGACAAAGGAAGCAACAGCGCGGCACTGCATCCACGCCTGGTCGTTCACCCCGACGACCTGATCCTCGAGAAGCCACGGTTTGGCGCCTTCCACGGTACCGACTTGGAACTGATTCTGCGAAGCCGGGGCATCGATTCGATCATCATTTCCGGCATCGCTACCAACGTGTGCTGCGAAACGACGGCGAGAGAAGCCATGGTGCGAGACTTCAGGGTCTTCTTTGTCAGCGATGCCACTGCGGCGGCACCCATGGGAGACATGACAGCAGCGCAGCTCCAACGTGCAACGCTCACAACCCTCGGTTTCCTCTTCGCTCAGGTGCTGTCGATGAACGAAGTATTGGCCAAACTCAGCCTCGCTGTACACCCCCGAACTGCCGCCTAATGCGGAACGCCGGACGAGAGAGATGACAAGACATCATATCGACCAGATCGGAACGATCCATTCGCCCTTCGCGACCAAAGAGAGCTGCCCGATTCAGGGCGCGGTCCAGCCCGCAAGCAAGGGCACGATTGAAATTTTTGCCGAATATGCCGAGGGGCTGAAAGACATTGAAACCTTCTCGCATGTGATCCTGCTATACGTCTTTGACAGAGCGGGCGAGGTCCAGCTGATCAGACCCACCTTTCTGGACGACACGCCCCACGGCATTTTCGCGTCACGGCATCCGTGCCGCCCGAATCCTATCGGGCTGTCGATCGTGAAATTGGAGAGCCGGAGCGGCAACACGCTCCACGTGCGCGGGATCGACGTTCTCGACGGCACCCCCTTGATTGACCTGAAGCCGTATATTCCGAGATTCGATCATGTCGACTCCGCCAGCGACGGCTGGGCCGCAGACAAGAAGCTGCGACCGAAGCCCAGCGGCAGAGAATAGGGATCGAAGAGGTATTCGGCGAGAATTACCTGTTCGCCGGTGGCGCCCTGGCCGGAGGCATGCAAGATTGTTGGGCAGGCCCTTCATCCTGAATCGTCTTACGGGCGCCGTGCATGAGCCGCGGGACCGCCGGCGCCACTGAGAAGACGGCCGTAGCCACCCGCGCCTGTTTGCGAGGAATCGCGCTGCGCGCCAAGGTTCTGCAATTCGATCATTTGCCTTACAATAGCCTGCAGAAAAGCCTTTGGGTCGGGTAACGGCAGGCGCCCTGGGGCAATAACCGCGATAAAGGGAGTCCGAAATGGCGCTCACTCTTCCCAAACTTACTGTTCCCAAGCTTACGCTCAACAAAAAGCAGCTTCCGACCATTGTGCTCTTGGTGGTCGTCCTGGCCGCGGCGGCATGGTTCGGCTGGCAGCGCTTCGCGGAGAACGCCGCGCCGCCTCCCCCGGCGCGCAGGCCCCATGCGGTAACGAAGGCAAAACCGCACGCGCCGGTGAAACCCGCGCCGCTCACCGCCGAGGCGCGCGCGAAGCTTATCGGGGAAGTCCTGGCCGCGACGGGCCTGAAACAGGAGCTGAACCAGTTGCCGGAGCGCATGGTGACCGGTATCAAACAATACGACGATCAGCAACTGAAATCGACGCCCGCTTTGGCCAAGGCGATCGAAGACGCGGTAGCGACATCGTTCACCGCGGACGGCTTCAGTAGCCGCGTCAACGCCGCGCTGACGAAGAATTTCGATCAGCTGCGCCTGCAGGCACTGCTCCGGGACTTTTCAGCGCCGGCGGCCAAGGCCATGGTCGCGCTGGAGCATGCTTCGCACACTCCCGACGAATTCGCCGAGTTCGAGCGCAGCGCGGCCGCGACGCAGCCTGCGCCCGCGCGCGCAGCATTGATCAAGCGTATCGACGCCGCGAACAAGGCGAGCGAAACGGCGGTCGACGTCGCGTTCGCGTCCATGCAAGCGATCGCCATGGGCATCGTTAGCGAGGACCAGGGCAAGGCCGGCTCGGTCACCCAGACGATCGAGCAACGGCGCGCGGCATCGGTCAGCAAGATACGCGATGCGACGCTGCTCAACCTGGCGTTCAGCTTCAAGGACGCAAGCGACGCCGACCTGGAGAAATACGCGCGCATATACGAAAACCCAAACAGCAAATGGTTCTACGGCCTGGTCCACGACGCGCTCGTGGAAGAGGCCAAGGCCGATTCGACCAATGCCGGGAACCTGATCAGCCAGCTTAAGATCAAGCCGGCCAAGACGGTTGCCGCCAGGCACGGCGGGCCGAAGCACGGCGCGGATGCGAGAGCCTGTCTTGCCCTCCCCACGGACGCCGCGATCATCAAGTGCGCGGAGGCGTACCGTTAGGCGTTGAAGGTGCCGGGCAGCGCGCCCCGATGCGCTCCCGGCTCGCGCGCTGCAGCATTCGCCTTGCAGCGGGTTTCAGCCCTCGTCCTGCTCCTACATTACTCTGTGGGTGAGTGCCGGCAGAATTCGGCGCACGCGCGCGATTTCGGCGTGGTCGACCTCGCCGGTGACCACGCCCGGCCCGCTCTCGAGGACGGCGAGCACCTTGCCCCAGGGATCGATGAGCATGCTGTGCCCCCAGGTGTCGCGGCCGTTCTTGTGATGTCCGCCCTGCGCCGGCGCGAGCACATAGGCCTGGTTCTCGACCGCGCGCGCACACAGCAGCATCTCCCAGTGCGCCTTGCCGGTGGTGGCGGTGAACGAAGAGGGCACGAGAATGAGGTCGACAGCGCCCATCTTGCGGTACATCTCGGGAAAACGCAGGTCGTAGCAAATCGACAGGCCGAGCCGCGCGAACGGCGTATCCAGCGTCACCACTTCGCTGCCCGGCTCTATGCTGCGCGATTCCTGGAAGCGCTCCGTCCCCAGGTCGAAACCGAACAGGTGGATTTTGTCGTAGCGCGCGACGCGCCGGCCGGCATCGTCGAACACCAGGCAGGTATTGCGCACCTTGTCCGGGTCGGCGCAGGCCAGCGGCGCCGAGCCGCCGACCAACCAGACCTTGTTCTTCGCCGCGGTCTCAGCGAGGAAATCCTGTATCGGCCCGTGCCCGTCCGCTTCGCGCACCGTCACCTTGTCGCGGTCGCGCAGGCCGAGGATGCAAAAATACTCCGGCAGCGCCACCAGGCGCGCGCCCTCGGCTGCCGCCCGCGCGATCAGTTCGCCCGCAACCGCCAGATTCGCCTGCACCTCGGGCTCGGACACCATCTGCACCGCCGCAACCTTGAATTTGCCTTCAGCCATGGATGCTCTTCCTCTCGTTCGGTCAATGACGGCTGCTGACGGCCACTGCTGCGGCCGGACACCGTCCGGCGCTCATTTCACTTCGATCGCGCCGTCGGCCGGCGGCGCGTGCGTGCTGCCGGCCGGAGTTTCGCGCGCCAACTTCTCCACCTTGGGATCGGCCCAAGTGCCGGTGATCGAATATCCGTATGCGAAAGCCTGTCCCAACGGATCCTTGAGCAGCCGCTGCGCCACAAATGACGCGACCCCGGCGATCGGATTGGCGAGCATCAGCCCTCCCGCCACCGCCACGCTGTCGCCCACGCTGGGCACCACGCGCACCTTGAGCGCCTGCGTTTCATTGGCCAGATCGATGTCTCCCGACATCGCCACGTGCGCAGAAGGCCCCTGCATGACGAAGTTCTCCGTGTGCAATACGCCCTTTGCCACCGTGGCGGTCGCGCTCATGGTATCGAAAGCGAAGCCCTCGCTGAAAATATCGCGGAAATCGAGAGTGATGCGGCGCGGCAGCGCCTGCAGACTGAGGATGCCCAGCAGCTTGCCTATTCCCGGTTCGATCTTCAGGAACTGCCCTTTTTCCGCGGTCAGCGACAGATTACCGGTAAGCGTCGGGTAATCGATGTTTTGCGGAGCGCCGGCCCAGGAGAGCTTGCCCTGGAGCGTGGCGCTGCCGCGCTGCACGGTCCCCGGATAGCCCAGGCGCGCCAGATATTTGCCCACGTCGTGAACGTCGAGCTTCAGGTTTACGCTGGTGCGCTGTTGCGCGGCGACGCCCCGCCACAACCCGTCGGCGTTCAGGCTGGCCTCCGGTGTGGTCAACGTCAGTTTGTCTATGCGCCAGTCCAGTCCTTGGTTCGCCGCCGTCAGTTGCAGCCGCCCGAGCTTCTTGTCGCCTACAACCAAGTTGTCCGCAACAATGTCCAGAGCGGGCAATTCCCTGGTCGACGCAGTAGCTTCCACTTTGCCCGGCGTAGGCTCGGGAAAGGTGAAATGCGTGAGCTGCGCGCTTACCCGTCCCTTGCCTTGGGAGCGCCAGCGCACATTACCGGCGAGTTCGCGCGCATCGATGGTTGCGAGCCAGTCGCTGCCCTTGAACCCGGCCCGCAGGGAGACATCATGGATGCGCTTGCCATAGATATCCAGCGCGCCCACCTTGAGGTTGAGCGAGGACAAGGGCAGCTGCGACCCTCCCGCCCCCGCGAACGCGCTCAGCCACTCATCCAGGTCGAGTTCGGTCGCCTTGCCGTCCAACACCATGCCCGTTTCGGGCAGCCTGGGCGCCTCATTGAGGCCGATGGCGCCGCGCTCGATGACCATTTTCCCCTCGTCGCGACGGCGTTGCACCTCCGCGCGCACGATATTGCCCAGATCAAGGGTACTGCGATCCGCCGACGGCGCCCCGCTCCAGCCGCTGCTGCGCTCCCCGGTGCTGGCCGTGTACTCGAAGCGCAGGGGAAGCAGATCGCCACTTGCCTTGGCAAGCGGCGCCGGCAGCGTCGAAACAATGCCCTGCAGATTGGATTCCACCAGAATGCTGGCGCCGCGCTTGCCGAAATTCATGCTCGAACTCCAGGCGGTTGTGCCGCGCAATCGGCGCAGCAGCGGCTGCGCCAGCGCCGATTGCAGCGCCGCCGCATCGAGCGTGCCGTGCGCATCGACGGCGACGTTGCCGTCGGGCCGGGTCGCGATGCCGACCACTACCGGACCTCCCAGGAACTGCGCCTTCACCGCGCGCATGCTCACACCGCTGTCGGTGAATTCGAGCCGCCCGCTGACCTGCGACACCGCCGGCCATTCGGGATCGATGCGTACCTGATTCCGGACCAGCTGGTAGCTGCCTGCCACCTTGCTGTCGGCCAAGTGCGCCAGCGGCAGATCCAGCTTGAGTTCCAGCTTGCCGTTGCCCAGAGCACCCATGTTTTCGGTGATGCCGCCGATCATTTTGTTCACCGGGCTCTGCGCGACGAACTTCAGGAATGCGGCGGTAGGCCCCTCGGCCTGGCCGTTGACCGTGAGCAAGCGGTCGTGCCCAAACAGGTCCGCCAGAACTACGTGCGCAGCGGTCACCCTTGCGCCGAGCACGCTCGCCTTGTTGCTCGTCACTTCCATGCGCCGGCCGTCGAAGCGCAGGTTCGCGTCGATGCCGTCTATCGTCGGCCAGCCCGCAGCGTATCTCAGGCTCGCGTCCACCACCCTGCCCGTGATCTGGAACGTCCCTTCTTTATCGCTCTGGAACGGAAAGTCCTCGAGGTTGCCCTTGAGGCGCAGGCTGAAATCGTTCCCCTTTCCCGCAAGCAAGGCGCCGTCCAGCCAATCGAAGGCATCCTTGTCCAGGAACGGGATGTAGCGCGCCACATGGCGCGCCTCGGCGCGGTTCACGCGTGCGGTGAAATCGATTGTCCCGGGGCCGTGTGCCGCGGTGACATAGCTGCCAAACGCCGTTCCCGCCAGGTCCGCGTTGGCGAAGGCGATGTTGGACAGCTTGAGCTGCAGCGCGCCGCGCACATGGCTCCACGCCAGCTGTCCGGTGAAGCTGTCGAAACTGGGCGCCGACCCGGCAAATACCTGCGGCATATCCAGTTGCGCATTGCTCGCGTTGATCGACGCGCTGCCGCCCGCCTCGTTGCCGTCAATGTTGCCGCTGATTCCCGAGAATCCGGGCAGGCCGGCGTAGGGGCGCATGCCCAGACGGTTGAAATGCCCGCGCGCGCTGTAATGCTGCGGATTCTGCACCGGACCCTGCCAAGTGAAAGACATGTCGGAGACGCTGCCCTCGGGCGCGGCGTCGGCCAGGAATTTACGCAGCTCCTGCGGCAAGGGCAGGTACCCGCCCAACAGCGCCAGCGGCTGCAGCGCCAGCGCATCGACCTGCAACTCGCCCTGCTCGGCACCCTTCGCGTCGCCGGGGCGCCACTTCAGTTCAAACTGCGTCGGCGGCAGCGTCACGCCGGTTTGCAGTTCCAACGCCACATGGTTGCCGGCGATTTCATAGCCGGCGCCGTCCCGCTTGGCCGACAGCCGCCCTTGCATCAAGCGCATCGCCAGCACGGGCAGATCCGGCGCGAGGCGCGTGCTGAAGCCGCCCAGCGCAACGTCGGCAGTGGCCGCCACCGGGCGCTTATCGGCAAAGCTCAGCCACAGCCTCAAGCCGCCGCGCCCGCTCTGGATGTCCACCGGATAGTCGATCCATGCGCGCCAGGCCGCGAGGTCGACGTCGGCCAGTTCGGCATAGAGTTCGCCATTCCAAGCCTGCAGCTGCTGGAACGTCCCGCCGCGCAAGTTGCCGCGCAAGTCGAGCGCGGCGGCGATTTCCCGCGGCGGCCGCGCGCGCAGTGCAAACCGATGATGGCTGCCGCGGTTGCGCATGATGAAATTCACCTTGGACAGCAGCAGGGGAGGCGCGTGGCGCAGCTGATCGTCCCAGCTCACCCGGGCGTCGCGGATGTCCACTTCGCGCTGCGCCATCAGCCATTCGGAAAAACCCGCTCCCGCGGCCTCGGCATTGAGCTTGACGCCGGCGACATAAAGCGCCCCCGCCTGGTCCCGGCGGATGTTCAGGTTGGGCTTGTCCAGAGAAAGGGAATGGAAGCGCAAGGTGCCGAACGCAAGCGAGTCCCACGACACGGTGCAGGACACCGAGGGCAGCGACAACGCGACTTGGCCGTCCCTGTCGTACAGGCGCAGTTCGGTCAGGGCGAGGTAGGGACGCAGGCGTTGCCAGCCGGAATCTACGCTGCCGATGCTGACGCGCTGGCCGATATTGCGCGAAATCGCCTGGGCGATAAGCGCCGGATGGGCCTCGACGTACGGCAGAATCCAGAAGCGCAGCGCCAGCACTACTGCCGCAAAGCCGAAATAGCCGATCAGCAGGACATAGCCGACGAAATGCAGCAGCCGGCGCACCAGACTGCGCCGCTGCGGCGCGACGCCGAGCTCCGCCAGCGGCGAGAAATCCTCCTCGTCCGGCGGGGTGGAGCTAGTTTCGGTTTGGTCGGATCGCGCCATCCGGAGGCAGATTTCCCATGCTGGTTGAGCGCGTTTCGGCGAAAGCCCTACAATGAACGCGCGCGCTGAAAAAAAGCAGACAATTTAATGCATTATTTTACCTGCAAAACATCTCCCAATGCCGCCGGTTAAGGGTATTCCATTAGAAGCCGCGCTGAGTTATTCGCGCTATGCCCAACGCCTGGCGCAGGCGCGGCCGGAATTGTTCCAGGCGGCGCTAGCCTCGATCGAGGAGCCTTTCGACGCCGCCGCCATGCGCGCCTACCTTGCGCGGGAGACGCCCGGCGACGAAGACGAACTCAAACGCGCGCTGCGGCAACTGCGCCAGCAGGTCATGCTGCGGGTTCTGCTGCGCGACCTCAGCGGACGCGCGCCGCTGGCCGAAGTGATGGCCAGCATGAGCGACTTGGCCGAACTCAGCCTCGCCTATGCGCTCGAATACCTCGGACCATGGCTCGAAGCGCAGCACGGCACGCCGACGGCAGAGGGCAGGCGACAGGAGTTGCTCGTGGTCGGCATGGGCAAGCTGGGCGGACGCGAGCTGAACGTCTCTTCCGACATCGATCTGATCTTCGTCTATCCGGAGGAAGGCGATACCGCATTGAGCGCGGGCGCGCCGACAAGCGGTTCCGGACCGCGGCGACTGTCCAATCATGAATATTTCATTCGCCTCGGACGCCGGCTGATCAACGCGCTCGCCGATATCACCGAGGACGGCCAGGTGTTCCGCGTCGACATGCGCTTGCGCCCCAACGGCGATTCGGGGCCGCTCGTCTGCAGCTTCGACGCGCTGGAAAACTACTTCATCGCCGAGGGGCGCGAATGGGAGCGCTACGCCTGGATCAAGGCGCGCGTTGTGGCGGCGAGCGGCGAAGCCAATGCTTTTGCGGGGAGCGGCGCTACAGCGAAGGCAAACGAGTTGGCGCGCGCCCTGGGCGCGGTCGCTCGGCCGTTCGTGTTCCGCAAATACCTCGACTTCGGTGCGTTTGCGGCGATGCGCTCGCTGCATGCGCAAATCCGCGCCGAGGTGGCGCGGCGCGATCTCGTCGGACACGTCAAACTCGGCCCGGGCGGCATACGCGAAATCGAATTCATCGCTCAGGCGTTCCAGTTGATACGCGGCGGGCGCGATGCCGATTTGCAGGCCCGCCCCACGCTGGAAGTGCTGGCACTATCGCAGAAGAAGGGACTGCTGTCCGCGGAGGCGGTGGCCGAACTGCACGCGGCCTACGATTTCCTGCGCCGGGTCGAGCATCGCCTGCAATACCTGGACGACGCGCAGACCCACGATCTGCCCACTGGCGGCGAAGATCAGGCGCTGGTCGCCGCGGCCATGGGCTTTGACGACTATGCAGAATTCATGCGCCGGCTGGATGCGCACCGCGAGCGGGTGTCGCGCCATTTCGACGACGTGTTCGCCGCACCGGCGCAGGATGAGCACGCGTGCGCGTCGCTGTGGAACGGGAAACTCGATGCGCATGCAGCCGAGGGGCGGCTCCGCACACTCGGTTTCGCCGATGCCGGCGACGCGCTCGCGCGCCTCGCCGCTGCGCGCGCGTCGCCGCGCTATGCGCAGTTGCCCGAGACTAGCCGCGAGCGCTACGACGCCCTGCTGCCGCGCGTGATCGAGCTCGCGGCCATGGCCGGCGCACCCGAAGCGGCGCTCGCACGCACCCTGGATCTGCTCGAAGCGATCAGCCGGCGCAGCTCCTATCTGGCACTGCTCTACGAATATCCGCAGGCGCTGGAAAAGGTGGTTCAGCTCCTGTCCGCATCGGGCTGGGCTGCCGCCTATGTCACGCGCCACCCGCTGCTGCTGGACGAGCTGCTCGACGCGCGCACGCTCTACGCGGCGCCGGACTGGAAGGAATTCGCCGCTTACCTGCGCGCGCTGCTCGCGCGCCATGAGGGCGATGCCGAGCGGCAGATGGATGTGCTGCGAGAGGCGCACCACGCCCAGGTGTTCCGCCTGCTGGCGCAGGACCTGGCGGGACAGCTCACGGTGGAGGTGCTTGCCGATCACCTGTCGGCGCTGGCCGACCTGATGCTGACGATCACGCTGGAGCTGTGCTGGGCACAGCTCCAGAACCGCCATCGCGACGCGCCGCGCTTCGCCGTCATCGCCTACGGCAAACTCGGCGGAAAGGAGCTGGGCTACGCCTCGGACCTGGACATCATCTTCCTGTACCAGGACGACGATGCGCGCGCGCCCCAGCTGTACGCGCGCCTGGCACAGCGCCTCAACAGCTGGCTCACCAGCACCACCGCCTCGGGCGTGCTGTTCGAAACCGACCTGCGCCTGCGGCCCAACGGCGAAGGCGGCCTGATGGTGAGCTCGGTCGAGGCGTTTCGCGAATACCAGGAGAAGGATGCCTGGGTGTGGGAGCACCAGGCGCTGACCAGGGCGCGCTACTGCGCGGGCGACGCGGCGGTGGGCGCCGCATTCGAAGCCGAGCGCATCGCCATTCTGCGCCGCCGCCGCGACCCGGAGACGCTGCGGCGCGAAGTGGTCGCGATGCGCGCCAGGATGCTCGATGCCCACCCGAACGACAGCGGTCTGTTCGATCTCAAGCACGACCGCGGCGGCATGATAGACATCGAGTTCATCGTGCAGTACCTGGTGCTCGCGCACGCGCACCGTTATCCGCAGCTGACCGGCAATCTGGGCAACATCGCCTTGCTCAAGATAGCGGGGGAGCTCGGCCTGATTCCGCTTGCAACGGCGATGACCGCGCGCGACGGCTACCGCGAATACCGCAGGCTGCAGCACGCGCAAAGACTCAACGGCGCGCAGTACGCGCGCGTCGAACAAGAGCCGCTCAGGGCTTACATCGAAGCGGCGCTGAAGCTGTGGGACATCGTATTCGCTGCCAGCAGCCGCGCGCCAGCGCAAAGCTGACGTGCCCGCCGGCCCGCGGACGCCGAAAGTCCGTGTTCGGGTCAATATCATGGATATGGAAAAAAATGATGCGGCGAAAATTGACCGCGGTCAATGATGAATGCCGCCGAGGCGCTAGCATGATGCGTTGAATCAACCGGCTGCTCGGCGATCGGCCGCGAGAGCGGGAAGCGCAACAGTTTCGCCCATGCAATCCGTATAGCCAACCGAATACGAAGGAGAGATCATGTCCGCAAGATTAGAAGAAGCCCCTGTGACCAGCGCAGAAGATTCCGCGAAAATGACCGACGGGTTTCATCTTGTCATCGATGCTCTGAAGGCCAACGACATTGACACCATTTTCGGCCTTGTCGGCATCCCGATCACGGACCTGGCCCGTCTGGCTCAGGCCGAAGGCATGCGCTTCATCGGTTTCCGTCATGAACAACATGCGGGCAATGCGGCCGCGATCGCCGGCTACATGACCCAGAAGCCGGGAATCTGCATGACCGTTTCCGCGCCGGGCTTCCTCAACGGCCTGATCGCGCTGGCCAATGCCACGACCAACTGCTTCCCCATGATCCTGATCAGCGGATCCAGCGAACGCGAAATCATCGACCTGCAACAGGGCGATTACGAAGAAATGGACCAGCTCGCCGTCGCAAAAACGTTCGCCAAGGCAGCTTACCGCATCAACCACGCCGAAGATATCGGCATCGGTGTCGCGCGCGCGATCCGGGCGGCCGTGTCGGGCCGTCCCGGCGGTGTTTATCTCGACCTGCCGGCGAAATTGCTGAGTCAGACGCTGGACGTGGCACGGGGCAAGCAATCCATAGTCCGCGTCGTCGACGCGGCGCCGCGTCAGATCCCTGCGCCCGACGCGGTCAAACGCGCGCTGGACGTGCTCAAAGGCGCCAAGCGTCCGCTCATCCTGCTCGGCAAAGGCGCCGCCTACGCCCAGGCCGATGCGGAGATTCGGGCGTTCGTCGAAAAATCGGGCATCCCCTATCTGCCGATGTCCATGGCCAAGGGCCTGCTGCCCGACAACCACGCTCAATCGGCTTCGGCCTGCCGCTCCTTCGTTCTGGCGGAGGCCGACGTCGTGGTGCTGATCGGCGCGCGCCTGAATTGGCTGCTCTCGCACGGCAAGGGCAAGACCTGGGGCGCACCGGCGGCGAAACAATTCGTCCAGATCGACATCGCCCCCACGGAAATCGACAGCAACGTGGCGATCGCCGCCCCCGTGATCGGCGACATCGGCTCCTGCGTGTCGGCCCTGCTCGCGGGCATGGCTTCAGGTTTCAGCAAGCCCAGCGCCGAGTGGACCGGCGCGATCTCCGAGCGCAAAGACAAGAACGTGGCGAAGATGGCGGCGACGCTGGAAAAGAATCCGTCTCCGATGAACTACCACAGCGCGCTGCGCGCGATCCGCGACGTACTGAAGACGCGTCCGGACATCAACCTCGTCAACGAAGGCGCGAACGCGCTCGATTTCACGCGCAGCATCATCGACATGTACCAGCCGCGCAAGCGCCTGGACTCCGGCACCTGGGGCATCATGGGCATCGGCATGGGCTATTCCATCGGCGCGGCGGTTGTCAGCGGCCTGCCGGTAGTTGCCATCGAAGGCGACAGCGCGTTCGGTTTTAGCGGCATGGAACTCGAGACTATCTGCCGCTACCAGCTGCCGGTTACCACGGTGATCTTCAACAACAACGGCGTCTACAAAGGCTGCGATCCCAATCTCAACCCCAATAAACCCGACGTCGCCGTCACCGCGTTCGTGAAGGGAGCGCGCTACGACAAGATGATCGAAGCATTCGGCGGCGTGGGCTATCACGCGACCACGCCCGCGGAACTGAGCAAGGCTTTGACCGAAGCGATCGCGGCGGGCAAGCCGGCGCTCATCAACGCCGTCATCGACGAAGACGCGGGCGCCGAGAGCGGTCGCCTGACCAACCTGAACCCGAAACGGACCGCGACCAAGAAGTAGGCTCCGGTCCGCCTGGCGGGCCCCGGTTCAGAGGCCATTTCGGCAGCGCCGAAATGGCCTTTTTCATGCGCCGCCAGAACGCGGCCGGTTCTCCTGCCAGAGCGCGTCGCCACGGTGGTTGCGGCACTGCCGATGAAGCGGCGCCGCGCCGCGTGCGGGCCCTTGCGCAAACACGCGCCTATTGCATGCGTACGAGGCGCTGCTCAAGGCAGCCGCTTTCCGCTAGAATGGCGTTTTGTGTTTTCACCCGCTTAGAACAAGGAGTTGGCAACAATGGCGACGTCGATGGCCGACCGCAACGGCTACATCTGGTACGACGGCAAGCTGGTGCCCTGGCGCTCGGCTACCACCCACGTGCTCACCCACTCACTGCATTACGGGTTGGCGGTATTCGAAGGCATACGCGCCTACGACACCGTGGACGGCACGGCCGTGTTCCGGCTGGCGGAGCACATCGACCGCCTGTACAACTCGGCGCACATCTACATGATGAAGATCCCCTACTCCAGGCAGACCATCATCGAAGCGCACAAGGAAGTGGTGCGCGCGAACAAGCTGCGTGAATGCTACCTGCGCCCGATCGCCTTTTACGGCTCGGAAAAAATGGGCGTCTCGCCCAAGGGCGCAACGGTCCACGTCGCGATCGCCGCCTGGCCCTGGGGCGCCTACCTCGGCGCCGAGGCCTTGGAGAAAGGCATCCGCGTCAAGACTTCGTCGTTCGCGCGCCACCACGTGAACGTGTCGATGTGCCGGGCCAAGTATTCGGGCACCTATGCCAACTCCATCCTCGCGAACCAGGAAGCGCTGGACAACGGCTACGACGAAGGCCTGCTGCTCGACGTCGACGGCTTCGTCGCCGAAGGCGCGGGCGAGAACCTGTTCGTCGTCAAGAACGGCCGCATCTATGAGCCGGAACTGACCTCGGCGCTGATGGGCATCACCCGCGACAGCGTAATCGCGCTTGCCGGCGACCTCGGCTACACCGTCACGCCGCGGCGCGTCACCCGCGACGACCTGTACATCGCCGACGAGGCGTTCTTCACCGGCACCGCCGCCGAAGTCACGCCGATCCGCGAAGTCGACGGGCGCAAGATCGGCGCCGGCCGCCGCGGTCCGGTCACGCGCAAGCTGCAAAAAGCGTTCTTCGAAGTCGTCAACGGCAGGGACCAGCGGCACATCGAATGGCTCGCGCCCGTTGCCGCAGGCAAGTCTAAGGCGGCCGCAGGCAAGCCTAAATCGGCCGCAGGCAAGTCTAAGGCAGCCGCAGGCACGCCTAAGGCAGCCGCAGCCAAGTCCGCACCTGCCGCACGCAAACCAGCAACAAAGGGGAAACGCTGATGTCCGCCACCGCATACCAAACGCAGCGCACGGTCGAAGTCACGGAACGGGACCTGCCGCTGGAATGCCCCCGCCCTTCGACCCCGGTGTGGAATCTGCATCCGCGCGTGT
>Ga0307377_10005225_pt1 | contig 13978 bp, 13 predicted proteins | sample TR3MG_FD_202535 | JGI IMG/M metagenome (GOLD analysis project Ga0307377, IMG submission 202535) | Soil microbial communities from Risofladan, Vaasa, Finland - TR-3 | ecosystem: Environmental > Terrestrial > Soil > Coastal area > Acid sulfate soil | place: Finland: Risofladan, Vaasa | collected... | reverse complement strand
AGAAAAACAAAAAGTGAATTTTGTTGAATTTATTTTGCGGGAGCCCATTGGACGTGGAGACGAACGGCAATTCCCTTATCTTGTCCGGATGGCTTCGGCTGAACCAAGATGCGCCAAGCCATGCTGCCGCGCTTGGCAGACCGACCAAGTAGGGAATGGGCGCGTACCCCAGTGCAACGTGCCCAGGGTAGTCCCCATAATCATGAGGGAGAAGGCTATCGCACTTGCAAGTGTGCGGCTCATGGCAACTCCTCTCAAGAAGAGGCAGGCCACGACCAGAGCTCACTCGACCGGATTCTGACCGTTGTTCTCGACAGAGAGCGCTCACAGAAACTGTTCCGCGGTCTCCCCTGGTTACACCGCAGACGTCAGTGTGCTGCCCACCGTAGTGAATGAGCTGGCAATATGGTTCGCTAGCGCTTTCATTGTTGCGACCGGCCCCAGGCAGACCAGAGCGAGAAGCAATGCGTACTCGACTAGGTCCTGGCCGTTGTCGTCGCGGTGAAGTCTCTTGAAAGTGTCAATCATCTAATCATTCCTTCCTCCGCCTTGCGAGAATGAGTGCAGTGGAAGAGCACTCTAGGCTGAGTGGCATTTCTTCTGTTCGTTTGGGAGAAGACATGGCTATTGTCAAGCACCGGTGACAGCCCTGACACGGGAGGCAGGCCGCAACTTTTGGGACGCTGCGGCCGTTCCCGGTTAAAGGGTGGGCGCCGCTCAAACGAAGGCTACACCGACGAGACGAGGGTGGAACCGACGGTCGTGAAGGCGTTGGAGATGTAGTTCGAAAGCGTCTTCATGGCCGTAACGGAGCCAAGGCCAATCAGGGCAGCCACGAGGGCGTACTCGACCAGGTCCTGGCCGTTTTCGTCGCGGTGAAGCGAGTGCAGTAGGGTTCTCATTCAGGTTAAGCTCCTTGCAAATGTCGAAAGGTGTGATGGTCCCCTCCGCACGAGTAGCCTAAGAAAATCAAAATCAAAAAGGCAAGTCTACGTTCAAACTTTTTCCCGAGATTTGTTTGGGGAGCCGCCCGCGTCCTGGGGAAGCAGAAGTAGGCAGGGCTGCCACGCAGCCTAATAGACAATCTGACCCGTGGCCGTGCCGTTGATGGTTAGCGCAGGGAACGGCACATGGGAATAGGTCTTGTACGGGTACTGGACCTGCACCGTGACGGGGTTGCCAGGATTGTTGGTGTTGTTGGCCCAGATCAACTGAATCTGGCCGGTTGAAAGGATGTGGCCGGAGGATCCGGCGACAGCCATGACCACAGCGGTCACATTGGCGCCTGCCACATCGGGGCAGGATCTGTGCACACTGCCACCCGGCCCGCTACAGTTGGGTGCGTCTGTGCCATGCGTCATCGCATACTGCACCCCCTGGCGCGAAGCATATTGCAAGACCGCCACAGTGTAGCAGAACATACACATCTCAAACAGGCAAATCAGCATGGGAATCGTGACCAGCATCGCAAGCGCGGTCTCAACTTCATTGGAGCCCCGGGTGTCGCGGAGTGCGCCTCGGAAGAAACATCGCATTGAAGACTCCTCTCTAGTTCAACTGGCGCATGTACACAGTGCGTCCGTAGGTGGCTGAAGGCAGAATGGTCGACGCCTTCTTCCCCAAGATGGAGAAGTTGACCAGTGGACTGGGGGTCGCACTCACCTTGACAGCGTTGACCGTAAAAGTGGCCGACTCCGGGTCGGCATTGTAGGCCGGCGCAGTGGAGTTGGAATTGCCGGCGCAGCTCGACGTGTTTGCCCAGGAACTTCCGCCGAGCGCGGAGCTGGCGGCATAGGCCCCCCAATTCGCGCTGGATAAGCCCGCCCATCCATTGACCTCATTCGCGGCGATTTGGCAGGCCGCGCTCACAGCCGGCAGCGCCTTTCCCGCCGTCGCCTGCTGTCCCTGAGCTGCATAGGTTGCTGCCTGGCGACCAGCCGAGGTAATGCCAGCGCCGACATACACCACATAAGTGAAATTGGCGGCCAGGGCCAGCATCAGCACGAGCACCATGCTGAAGAGCGCGGTCTCGATAAGGGCCTGCCCGACGGTATCCTGAGAGAGCTGTGCACCACCCTCTGTGAGTTCGATTCGGCTTAAGCTACGCATCTCGATCTCCTCAATTGCTCTCATAACTCCTGCCTCTCGGTGCGACTAGCTCGCTACTCTGGCCTAGTTGTTCTGAAAGCTCGTGATATGCAGGCTGGTTGTGGAACCGCCAGGAATCGTAACGGAGGCGCTATTGATCTGAACGGTATAGCTGTTGCCAGCAGGAAATATGGGGCCGGCACTACCCAACCTCAGATTGGCTGCAACCCGCAGGTAGATTTGATTGGTATTGGAGATTGTGCAACTGGTGTTGCCTATTAGAGGGCTACTCCCCAACACATTTATGGTTATCGTATCGAAGCTTTTCCATGTTTTGCCGCCATCGCAGCTTATATCGCCCTCAACACTGCCACTGATAGACTCACCTCCTTGTCCAGCGGCGCGGCCACCGACAGTGACCGGCACTACGGTGTTTGATGGAACGGGATTATTCGGCCCAATTACTGGGGAAGATATCATGGAGCAGGACGCATTAGACCAGCAGGTTACGGCGGCGATTGGCTCAAAGCTTCCCCAATTGTCAATGGTCCCCGCGACAAAAGGTATTGTGTTGGCAGGCACGGATGAAGTTGTGCCCTCCAGGCCGCAGTTGCAGTGGCCCGCAACCTGAATTGTGCTCCAGGAGTTCTTCATGCCAAGAGAGTGTGCAAAGATTCCCATGAAGGTGACAGGTACATTCTCGGTCACTGCAACGTTCATGTAGGCAGGCACACCGTTTAATGTCTTGGTTAAAGTGGGGCTGCTGTTCGAGTTGGCCGGCTGCGTCGTGGACATGCTCCACTGAACATCGTTCGAAGGCGCATTGCTGGTGAGTCCGAGGCTCGCGTAGCCGTTGAGCTTGGCGTAATAGCACATTGCGTTGCTCGAGTTCGTTGCGCAATCTCCAGAGCTGGAGGACAGAAAGTTGTATGCCGTCACAGGAGTTGAGGTGCTTCCGTTGTTCGCCGCATAGAGCATATCCATGGCGCCTGCGGTGCAGGCAGCCTGAGCGGCCGTGTCGGCCCACTGCTTGTGCATCCATGCAACGGACATGTCGTAGGCCGATCCCATGAGCACCGAGCTCATGACGACGATGGCCCCCAGCCATACCGTGATGGTCTGGCCGCTCTCACATCGGTGCAGGTTGCGCAAGTCCGGCGCGCTGTTGTGTTGTCTGTTTTGCCAAGGTTGGGTCTTCTTGCAGGTTGCATCGGTCCGATGAACTGTTTGGAACACCATACACCACCATTCTCCCGGCGAAGAAACCAGGGGCCGCATGCTCTATTGCCAGCGTGATGGGGTCTGGCGCAGTCTGTGGGCAAGACACTTCGGTGGCTTCAACCGCGAATCTGTTCTCGCCGTGTGCTGCTCTGCCAAAGTGTTTACACCAGGTCGCGGTGAAAGACAATGCCTACAGAGAGATTTTTTATCGCTGAGGGTTTTGTCTCTTCGTGCTGCCGAAAGAGAGGGCCTGTCCGGCAGATGAGAAACCTGCCGGACAGGGTTGGGGGTGGATGCCGGGTCTATTGGACGGTTACGGTTAGCGTTGTGCTGCCGGTGATCGAACCATTGGCGCCTGTGATGGTAAAGGTGTAAGCGCCAGCAGGCGTACCCGGGAACCCGCCTGAGGGAGTGCCAATTCCGCCACGGCCACAGCCCGTGGGCAGCAATGCGGTGCCCAGCACTACAAGGCTGAGCATCGAAAGCCACAGCGTGCGCCGGCTGGGCAGGGCTATGAGCAGTACGCCAGCGAATGCAACTCCCCCGCCGCTCAACCCGATAAGCAGGTTGGTCGGTCTCTTCACACTGGCGCTGGTTGCGGCCGTCGTGGAGACGGTAACGGCTGCAGTTTGCGCCACGGTCCCGGAGATGCTAACTGAGGCAGGGACTGAGCAGGTTGGGTTGTTGGAGCCGTTTGCACCACTGGAGAGGGCGCAGGTGATGCTCACGGATCCTCCGAATCCGTTGGATGGCATCACGGTGAGAGTGGATGTTCCAGACTGACCGGGGGCTTTGATGGTGATATTTCCACTGGTTGTGAGGGTGATGCCGGCGTTCGCCGGCTCCGAGACGGCTACGGTTGTGGTGAACGGTCCAACACCCTGATAGTTGCCATCCCCGCTGTAGGAAGCGGTGAACGTCGCAGTGTTGCCCGCGCCGATCTGAGTGGCATCAACAGAGGCTTCCACGCCGAACGTCATCTGACCCTGCTGCGGCGCCGAGCTACTTACTGTCAACGTTCCGAGGGACGTGCCGTTCATCGTGTAGGTAATGGTGCCGGTTGGCTCAGCGCCAACGCTGGATACGTTGAATTGAAGAGAGACAGCCTTGTTAACGTCTGTAAGGTGCCAAGTCGTTCCATTTGCCGGGATAAAACTCGACTCAATAGGAATGGCCTTGGTAATGGTGAGTGTTTGGGTTGTGGTGGACGCTTTGTAGCTTGCGTCGCCCGAGTATGCAGCCGTGAAAGTTTGCGTCCCGGGGACAAGCGTAGTGGATGTGAACAAGTAGCTCGCCAAGCCCTGACTGTCGAGCGTGACCGTTGCCAGTTGGGCGCCGTTCTGGCTCAGTGTCACCGTTCCGGTGGCCGGGTTTCCCTTGGCAAGGCCCTCCGTGCCGCCATAGGGGGTGATGTCCGCATAGAACTGAGATCCGTAGGCCGCGCCGGTTGGCGACGTGGCCGTCAGATGTCCGGTCTGCGGATCATAGACGTTGATGTTGAACTTCATAGTGCTGGTCTCTGGCAAAACGGTGATCTGAATCCCCTGGGACTGGCTGCCAGAGCTGGTCGAGTCGCCGCCGTACTGTGCGTAGAGGGTGTAGGTGCCGCCTGGCAGAGCCTGGGTGGAGAACGAAGCCGCCCCGTTGGTAATCGGCGCGGACATGATGCTGTCGGAGTTTTCCTCGGAACTGCTGGTCGTGAGAACGACATTGCCGGTGGCCATGGAAGGGCTGACGACAACCTTGAAATAGACGGTGCCACCGTGGGCAACGGTGAGAGGGCTGGAGGTGAGCGAACTCGTGCTCGTGCCCGCTGTGAGGCTGGTGGTGGTGGGAGCAAATTTGACGGTTGCCCAATCGTTGACGAGTTTGGCGACCTCGATGCTGCCGATTCCTGTGGCCAAGTCGTACCCCGTGCCAGCGTTGTAGCCGTTCATGAAGTCGTTCGACCCGCAACTCGTGGCGCCCGCAGTGCACAGCACGGAGTTGTTGCCTTGGGCGATGTCGTGGAAGTCGGACGGATGGTTGGCCGCGATGTTGTAGATTGCGTAGTCGGCCTGCCCAAGACGCTGGCCCCCCTGACTCTGAATCACTAGCGCCAGGGTGCCAGCCATCGACGGCGCGGCCGTCGACGTGCCGCCCACCGGGGTGGTCGTCGTTACGGTACCGTCTATCGAGCACGTTCCGCCGCATCCTGCGGTTCCAGGATTCACGAGGCAGTCGGTATACGAAGAGCTGTCCCCGTTCACCGTGTTGTCCGAGCAAATCGACCAGGCAGCGTTGAAGTTCTGCGAATAGCCCTCATCGCCCATGAACGACCCGGAGAAGAACGAGACGTCCGGCACATCCCGCACCGAGTCTGCATGGGTGAGGGAAGTCTGGAACGCGGGCTTCGCATAGCCGCTTATCTTCCCAGAGCAGGATCCGGAACTGCTGATGGCGACCGAACAAACCGCCGCGCTGCTGATGCCTCCTCCTCCGGCAAGCGTGTTTTCGGGACCGTTGCCCCATCTGTAAGGAGCGTTGTTCTGGTAGGAGGTGAAGACATTCGTCGAGTCGTTCCACGGCTCTTCCGGGATGTAGCCGAGCGAGGTCGCGAAGTAGGGAGGCCTGCCAGTCATCGTCGCGGTGGTGGACGGAACCTGGATGTACTGTTCGAGCGTCGAAAGACTCGCTGTGAACAGTACATCGAAGTCCGTGCCGCCGACAGCAACATTCCAAGGGGTAGATGCAAGGCCATTGACGGCCAGGCCTGCCGAAGCTGCTGTTCCGAAGCCCACCGTGTCGGCATCGCAACCTGCGGAGCCGGAGTCTCCGGTCGAGACGGTGATGGAGATGCCCTGAGCTGCGGCCTGCTCGTAGATCTCATTGAGGAAAGCGTTGGTTGCGGCGCCCAGGTTCAGTTCGCAACTCCCGAAACTAATATTCAGAATGGCTACCGCGTTGTCGTCGACGGCCCGCTGGATGGCGAGAAACAGCCCGCTTTGCAGATCGGTGTTGGCCGAGGTGTAGAGGGTAGTGAGGGCCTGTGGCGCGAAGGCCTCGGCCATCTCCACATCCTCAAGCGCCTCCAATTCGTCGCTGTTTACCCCCGGGTCGTTTCCGTCGACCACCACCTTCGGCAATTGTGCGTCGGTGGTGGCCGTGGCAAGAGGCTCGTTCAAAAACAGGGAGCGGTAGTTGGCAACATCGGCGATTGCCGAGGCGCTCAGGTTTGAGTCGCTGGCGATTCCGATCGTTACGCCGGCCCCAGTCCAGGTGGTTCCGTTGTAGGCGGAGTTCATGGCGGCGTTGGGCATGTCGTAAATGATCGCCGCGTCCCCGGCCACGGGCAGGAAGTAGACGTCGTAATCTTCCGGTCCCCAGTTGCCTGGACCGTAGATGGTCAGTTCCGGCCGGACGGCTCCCGGCTCCTTCTTGAATGTGGCATGTCCGCCGCGGATGACATGCGGTTGCGGGTGAAAATCGTTGAGCGCAGTGACCCCGCGGACCACAGGTGCCAGCGCCGCAGGAATTGACGGCTCGCTCACGTTCGCTATATGCATCTGGCCGCCGGCCCCATACCGGTGAATCTCGGTCTGGAAGGCCGTGCTCACCGCCCCCATGTTGCCGGAGAAGCGAATCACGTTACCTGCCGGCGAAACCTGCTCGACGGTTAAGCCGTTGGATTCGAGCCACTGGGTTATCGCCGCGATGTCCTCCTGGCTTGCGCCGAAGCGCTTGCCAAACTCGGCCGGCGTAAGCCACTGGCGATAAGATGGCGCTCCCGGCATGCTGGACAATTTCACATAACTGTCGAGCGCTGCCTGCTGCGCGGTGCTGCGGCCGAGCACCAGAATCAGGGTGCCGGAGGAGTCTGAGTCAGAGACCTTCCCCCGATCAATCTCTATCCGCGCGAGTGGGTGGATGTTGCCGCGGAGAGCGACCCGGGCAGTCTCATCGACTGGCTGGGTGATGAGCGCGCGTTGCGCATGAAGCGGCGCAACCATAAAAAACGAGAGGATTCCGAACAGCAGACTCACGCTTCTCCGTAGTGAATGAACGAAGTTCGACATAGGAACGGGTTCCGTCCTTCCTTTTACTCACCGTTCGCACGGTGAGCTGTTGTGGATGCTTATCACGACCTCAAAAAGCCCCACAAGGAAATATGCTGGCACTTGGCCTGGGCCAAATTGCAAAGTTTTCAGCAGGAAGGAACAAAGTTTGATGCGCGAACTGCATTTTTTCGACTTTTGCACGCGCCACGCGCGCTCAGACCGGGTCATAATCGTTCGGGGCCGGAAGGAGGCCCCCGGCAAAAGATGAGTCGTTACTCCCTCAATCCGATCAAGAAAGGTTCGAAGGTGGACGTCGGATACGATCCGCTTCTGGATAGCTATTTTTTGCAAGTTCGGGTTCTGAACACGCACGGTGAGGTCCATCTGAAGCTCTGGCGTGGCAATGGCCTGGGCGGCTTCGAATCCGGTGGCGTGGTCAGTGTTCCCGAAACAATCCTCGAGGAAGCCGCGTCGTACGCAGCTGTTCCCTCCGATTTGCTGGAAGCGCTGCTTTCGGACCGCAATCGCGAGCCGGAGTTGGTCGAATCTGAGCCCGTCGTCTATGCCGGTATGCCGAATAATGAGGTGTGGCGACACCGGCCTAGTGTCGACCCACACGATGGTGTTCTGATCACCATCCGGCCTTCCCGAGTTTTTGAGAGATGCCGTCAGTTGGCGATGGTACTGCTCCGCGATTTCCTCGGAGACGAGGCTCGCGCCCGCCGTCTTGCAAAGGACTTCGCCGCGATGGTCGTGCGCGGACTGCCCGAAAACCGTCCTTGGCTGCTCACCGACCGAGACCTGCAGGAGGGGGTTTGCGCTGTCGAAACCAGACTCGGGCTCAACTGGATTGTCGAAGCAAAGTGCTATGCCGGTGAAGGCCCGCGCGTTACTCCGGAGGCGCAACTGCATCGCTCCGGACGAATCAGAAAACGTTCCACCACCGCCGCCCCTCAACATTGTGTTCCTGCCGGCGTCTGAAGCGCATTGAAGAGCATCCAGGGCTTCTTCAAGAGATTGGCCTTTCGCGCCCTTTTTCTGCATGGATCGACCTTACAGAAAAGGGCAATCTCATCCGCACGGGCGGGCGCAAACACGCTCGCTATGCGCTAAAGCTAGCCTTCTGAATGACGACTTCAAAACACTGAAATGTTTGCAGTCTGCACTTTAGCCGGCGCTTCCGCAACCGGCAAAGAACTTGGCTATCATGCGAAGCACTGCAGTAACCTGTTCGACAGAATAGTGCGCCGATGATCGCCTGATTTGAGGTATCGGCTCCAACATATCCCCTCGAAGCACAATCAGTCCGTCCACAATCAAGCCCATCTGCTCTCGGGTAAAGAGCAGGAAGGGAGCGCATCGACCGCTTGCTGTGCCCAAGTTTTCCGCAATCTCTGCCTCCGCCTTCGCTGTTCTCAGTACGAGTGAACGAATCTCATCGGATGTGAGCCGAACGTGATTATGCTGATTTGCCCGATGCATTAGCTGCAGCAAGTCTTCCGGCAGATCATGGCCCCAGAATTCAGCCACTGCTACGCTCGCCGGTTGATTGGGCGAGCTGTGTACCAAATGAAGCTCTGATGCCCGCGTCTTCTGGTGGCTATCGCCCGCATTCGGTTGCGGCGGCTCCTGACCTGTCAACCTTTCGATTTCGGCAATTGGGAAGGGCGCTTCGTCGGCGACCGGACTCTGGGCGGAAATGTGGGTAGCGGATTGAGCCGCTTTGATTGCTTCGACCTGGTTCATAGGGGCCCTTGTTGCCTGCTCAACGATTGATTTTTTGTGCAAACGGCGTACCCCTCTTGAGAGAAGCATGCCCAAGCAAGATGCGGATCGAGTGCTGCGCGCAAGCCCTCTTCTGCATGGTTGCCCGGGTCCACAAAGACCGCAAAGTCGATCCCGCGGCTAATCTCCGTACGCAACGAGTCGGAAGAGGTGAGGGCATCATAGAACCAGACAGGAGTATTGATTGTCCTGTGGTCGAGACGGTCCTCAAGAAAGGTACTGCCGGCCTGTTCCCTAAGCGGAATGTGTGTTTCGTTGAGCCAGGGGCTGTTCAGCAGAATGTCATGCCTCATTGCGAAGCCGCTAGCGCCCGCCCAATAGGTGATCCCGTATCCGGATTCCGGAGTCGAGTGCAACCCTGCATTCGACTCAAGGAATATCCCGACACGGAACGGCGGCAACGGGGCATGGTCGAGGCTCGCCATCAGCCGCGACGCCGGCACCAGGCTTGCTGGCAGCATAAGGGCGGCCATCACCGTCATGGTGCAGCCGACAGCCGTGAGGACGCGGCCTCCGGTCGTGCCATGCAAGGGCCGGGACGCCAGAGCGATCGCAAGCACGGGCCACGCGAGGGCGGCCAGCCTCCGCTCGGCATTGTAGGCGCCGTTGACCTGAGTCGGCAGGAAGCTGCAGGTGAGGAGCAGAACCAGCGCGGTGAGAGCCAATACGTCCCCTTCGTCGACGGTGCGGCCTTTCAGTCGAGCGCGTATGCCGGAGAGCACTTGAGCCAGCGCGACGAGGGGAAATGCAAGCAGTGAGATCCTGTAGGGAATGTGTATGCCCGCAAAGGTGAAGAAATCCACACACTGCCCGGTGTAGACGAAGAGCGCAGTCATTTTATGGAACTCAAACGTGAATTCGTGCCCCAGGCGCGAGGGGTCGTAGACCAGCACCGGCCAACCGAGAGCAGCCAGGACGGCAAAGCTTGCTATGACCTGGAGGCACCGGTTAGCGGGCGACAGCATCCGTCGGCCGAAAAGCGTTTCGAGAACCAGGTATCCGGCAAGAAGTATTAGCGGAATTGGGTGTGAGAGCGCCAGCAACACCAAAAATGCGCTGAAGACAATCAGCAGCGGCCAGGCGCCAGTGCGTCGAAGAGAAACCCAGGATGCGATTGCATGGAAGAGGAAGCCGGATGCCAGACAGAAGTTGTAGAAGCCGCCTGCCCAAGACCAGGTGAGAATCAACGGGAGCAGCCAGGCATAGACCGCGGGACTCTCCGGGCGGAATGAACGGAAGGCTCGAAACAATCCGGTCCAGCAGACAAGGATCGAGAGGACTACGAGCGCCTTCTCCGCGGCGTCAGGTGAAGCGACCTGCTGGATCAGGGCCAGCAGCAGATAGTGCAAGCAGTAGGGCTGAACGAGATAGCGGATGGCGTACCAGTGGCCATACCACGGGTCGCCGATCAGGAGCGCGCGAACAACAGCCGAGTAATAGAGGTGGACCGGACCGTCGCCAGACGAGATGGCAGGCAGCCAGAGCAGGAGAATGAGCACTGAGGTAAATGCGCCTGCGGAGAAACTCAGCACTGCAAGCCGGCTAAACCCCGAGGGGTCGCTATTGATTGCAAGTGATCGACTCTCAAGAGATGTAATATCCAAGGCACAAGCTCCATAGTTGAAGGACCGGGCTGGGGTGTCTCCCATCACGCAGATGCCCCAGCCCGCCCTCCTCGGTCACTGAGGGTGGCCGAGGACCTGAGCAGCACACTCTCTTGGAAGGCGATCAAAGCGTGTTGTCCATCGGAAAAGGCTCGGTGCTGGAAGTGACATGGCGCAGTCCCTTTGCGTGGCGCGGTGCCGTAACCATTAGAGAACGCGGAACGTGTAGATTGCCTTGGCAAAGCCGGTCGTGCTGTGCAACTCGCCCCTGACCGGAGGCAGAAAGCCATAGTCGCCGCGCGGCAGGCCGTGGAGCGACACCAGCCAGACCGTTGCGCCGAGCTTTTGCGGATTGTAGGCGACTGCCTCGGAGTTGCCGCCGCCGCCGAAGGCGTCGCCACCCAGCGCCGCATGGAACTCTCGTCCAGTGTGCTTGGAGCTGATCCGCACCAACTGGTATTGCACCACGGAGACGCCCTCCGGGGTCACAATGAGAAAGTCGCTATTGGCTGAGGGGGTCGTTGTTGGACTGGTTGCTCCCGGCAAATGTCCTTCCGCGCGCTTGACCGGGTACTCTTCGTCGTGTTTCCACGCAACAGCTTCTGCCGGTACTTTTCCCCATCCTGCTCCGTTGATGCGACGATAGACTCCTGGAGTCTTCGGTGTGTCCACGTCCGATAGCGATTCGACTTTGGAGGAATCCTGCCTGTTGGGTGGGAGACTGCGGATGCCCAATGGAGCTGACTCAGCGGCTGTCGTTGCTGAGGATATTGGGACCGGCGTGGCAGAAGAGGCTCCAGCCAGCCGGACAACAGTCGCAGCCACGGTAATCTCTGGGGTTGCGGCCTTGGCATCCGTGGCTGGCTTGTCGGTGACGGCCTTGGCCGGGTCTGGCTCGGAAGACACCTGTACAGTGGGCGGCGCAGCGTGACCGGCAGTATCCTCGCCCAGCGGATTCTCCATCGCGGCAATCACCGCCGCGTCTACGGAGTTCTTCACGAGCAGCGCTCGGTCGCTGTCGCTCAGCTTCAGCGGATGGTAGCGTGAGCGCAAGGCGTTAATAATCACCTCATCCTGCAGGCCAACGCGGTGCATGCGCAGCACGTCGTAGACGTCGAAGGGCGGCGCAATGGCAGAGATATCGTCCGCGGCATTGCGCTCTTGCGAGGAGCTGCCCGACTGAGAGGACATGCCCTGCCCGGGAGAGGTGATTCCTGTGGATGAGCTGGTCGACTGCGCGGCCATAATCGGGACCGCAACCAATAAGGCAAGCACCGCACTAAAACGTTGCACGAGCGTGTGTCCTTTCTTCCGCGCCGCGGGTCACCGCGGTGGGCATGAGCAGATAAAGCGAATCGTAGGGATCTCCGGCTTTTGCCGTAAGCGCTATCGGCACTCTTTCTTGAGGTCCGCCCGCGGCCCGGTCGGGAATCCCGAAGACTACCTCTTCGGCGCACCTCAGTGGGGGAAGGCAACTCAGCAGACAGTGCGCTCGCAGGCAGAAGCGCGTGTCCGCGCCTGGCCACTCGACAGAAAACTGCTCGACAGCCTCATAGGCGCCAGGCGTCCGCGCCCGGAGCTCCAGCGTATGCCCCTGGATGTCGAACAGAATCATGGCCACCGGGTTGTCGTCGAATCCACTGAGCCGGTTGACCGCCGCAAGCATATCCGAAGTTGGGACGACAACTTCGGATCGCCAACTGGGAATGACGGGCTCAAAAGCCGGGAATCGCCCTGCAACCCGGCGCGCGGCCAGCATGTAGCTGCCACCCCGAAAGAAGATCGCTTTTTCGGTGAGGCCAAGGTCTACCGGTGCATCCCCTATTACTGGAAAGAGCGACAGGAGCGTTCGCAGCAGGCGGCGTGGGAGCAGGATGTCTCTATCTTCGGGCGACGGCGTGCCTGTCCGCATCTCCGCGCGCGCCATGCGGTAGCGGTCGGTCGTCACCATAAGGACACCGGCAGGGGTGAGACGCAACAAGGCACAGCCCAACGCTAGACCGGCCTCCTCATTTTCTTCACCGATTGTCGGCAGGACGCGCCCGATCAGGCCGGCCAGGGCGCCGGGATGAAAGCGCGCCATCCATTCGGTACAGGGGACAAAGGACGCTGGAAAGTTCGCTCCTGGCAATCCGGGCATGGTGGCTCTCAAGCCGCCCATTGAGATTGCCACGAATGAGTTGCCTTTTGCAGAGAGGCTCACCTCTCCCTGGGCAAGCGAACCGACGAAGTCCAGGAACCGTCTTGCCCGCAGTGCCACGGCGCCTGGCTTCTCGACTGTGCAAGGGATGGTTACGCGAAGGGATTGAGTCAGGTCGGTAGAGCGGATTGAGAGGTTGTCCCCCTCCGTTTCCAGCAGGGCGTAGCCAAGGATGGGCACGGCGGGCCGACCGGCGACACAAGTCTGCGCGGACTTGAGCGCCGATTCAAGATTGGCCCTTCGAATGCGAACTGCGAATTGCGTCTCTTCCAACATGTCTCGCATCGAGATGTAGCACGGAGACATATGTGAACCAAAGCCTACAAAAACAAAAAATGCACCCCTGCTGAACTTTTTTTGTGACTCGCGATTGATCAAAAAAGTTCTCATCTGAGCTTTGTCCCTGACGTGGGTTGAAGGTAGTTTGAGTGGCATGGATACTGCGCTCATCACTCAAGAGGCTTCCTTACCCATTACCAATTCCACCAGTGCCGCCGGACCGTTGGTGCGCGTCTTCAACCGCATCTTTACACGTCACCTTATGAATGCGGCCCTTCTTCTGGTCGTGCCGTTGATCTTCGCTCAACCCCTGAGACAGCCAATCGAGTTGCTTCGGGACCCGGACCTTTGGTGGCACTTGGCGGACGCACGCATATTGTGCGCCACACATCATTTCATCCGCGCCGAGCCCTACTCCTTTACCGTTGCCGGCCAGCGCTGGGTTAACCCCGAGTGGCTCTCCGAGATCCCATATTGGCTGGGATACCGGGCGTTTGACCTGAGCGGCATCTATTTGGTGACTTGGCTCGCGTTGAGCGCCAACGTATTGCTCCTCTATTGGCGCGGGTACTGGAAGACCGGGCATGCAGGAGCTGCGTTCTGGGCCGCCTGCATTGGCTTTGCGCTGATGACGGTCAACAGCGGTCCACGAACCATCATCATCGCCTACCTCGCGCTTTCAGCCGAACTGGCCATCTTGGAGGCGCTGGAGCGGGGAAAGACTCGCGCGGCGTGGTTTCTGCCTCCGCTCTTTTCGGTATGGA
>Ga0307377_10005224_pt1 | contig 13978 bp, 6 predicted proteins | sample TR3MG_FD_202535 | JGI IMG/M metagenome (GOLD analysis project Ga0307377, IMG submission 202535) | Soil microbial communities from Risofladan, Vaasa, Finland - TR-3 | ecosystem: Environmental > Terrestrial > Soil > Coastal area > Acid sulfate soil | place: Finland: Risofladan, Vaasa | collected... | reverse complement strand
CTGGTACTTTCAGCCTTAATAAATGCTGATATATTATAAGATTTCCCTACTTCAGCAGATACAAAATTAGTCATCGTATAACCGTTACCAAAACTAACCTTAACAGCATTATCACCAGCATAACTTTTCGTACCATCTGTACTAAACACAGGAGAACCGGTTTTAGTCCAGTTATCAGGATCAAGAACACCACTCTCAAAAGTAGGATTCTCACTCCCTATTTTATTCACAACACCTATTGCATGCTGATCAACAAAAGATTTTGAAACCCATGTCCCGGTACCTCCAATTGGAGAAAAATTTCTCCAATCAGCAACAAGATCAGTCGCCTGAGTAGGAACTTCATTTGCTCCTAAATAAACATCTCTATTATCCAGTTGTACATTGCTACTATTTGCATCATCCATATAAGCATAATCTATGAATGATTCAACTGCCATTTGAGAAAGAGACAATCCAAGATCAGCAGAACTTACAAATAACTGTCTGTAATATTCAACAGTAGTTTCTAATACTTGTAATTGCTGCCATGCACTGTATTCACTCTCACTAGGATTCCCACCAGTTGGAGAACCACCAGACCCACTACCACTATGCTTCCAGTCTATTCTAAATCTATAATCACCGATATCATCATAACCTATAACATCAGTCCCAGTAGCATAATTAACATAAACTTCACCTATTTTCGTACTATTATTAGGGACAAGTGGCTTCAACCTGCTACCATCTTCAACCCCCTTAACTACACTTACAACCCCATTATCACCCAATACAACTATATCAATCCTATCATTAGTAGTAACAAGATCATCTATTGATATTTGAGTATAAGTAGCTGATAATTGAGCCTCAAATTTCTCATTATTATCCCACTGTAAATTTTCATAATTTACTATCCCTGCTCCATCATAATTATAAACAAGAGCTGCATCATTTATTGTAACCTTTAAAATTCCACTATCGGCAAAGGCTGTAGCAACCCACCTATAATAAGTATTAGCGCCAAAATACACGATATAAATATCATCACTAACAAGAGCCCCAGATATCCTGAATGTTTTATCAGTAGTAGATTCGGATGTAACACTCATCATTATGATACTATCCCCTACTCTTACTCTTTTCCCATTCACATATCCATAGCCATCTGTTACCTTGATATAATTGCTATCTTCTGCCATTAAATGGAAACCACGAACGATACCATCGCCACTTAAATCTTTAACCCTGTCAAAAAGTGCATCTTCAATAGTTTTAAAACTACTGTCAGGAAATGTTTCAGCATTATGTTCTATATCAGAAGAATCTAATCCGTGAGGGTTATCAGCGTCCGGTATGCCAGTACCAACTTCCAATATATGGTCGGCAATAGAAACGTCTGTTTCCCCGTGCGTTCCAGTTTTGGGGAGAATGGTATATGGTGATTCATCAGCATTTACATCAATATTCTTTGAAGATAAAGCATGTGCATTATTGTCATCGGCAGCACCCGTTCCAACCGTTGTAATATGATCTTCTGTCGTTAATTGAGAAGTCGTTCCTGGGGGATTAAGAATATCAACATCACGACCTTCAAGCCGCGGAGATATAATACCCTTATGTCTATGGGTATGCAATTCATCGTACTGCTGAACTAATCGTTTATCAACTGAATTGGTACCATCAGGGGCAATAGGCAATGACCCATCAAAATATCTATTCCCCAGTATCTCCTGAATAGCCATATCAATAGAAACACCAGAAGAAATATCAGCCATTGCAAAATTTGCAGGCAAATTAGCCAGCGTATATTCATAACCATAATGAATAACTAACGGAAATTGGCTTTGCTCTGTAACCTGCAACATATCAACATGATCAACCCAGAAATAATTACTTCCATTAGTCCCATCTCCATCCAATTCCAATTTTAAATAAACACCACCGGCAGGAGCAGTAACAATTGCTGTATACTTAGCATAATTATCATTAGTAACTGTAACATCTACAGTAGAACTGCTAACAAAAGAAAATCCACTATTATACCAATTTGCCTTAAATTGGAACGTCAATGCCGAAGGACTATCAGCCCTAACGTATGCTCCAAGTCGATAAGATACACCAACAGACACCGGAACAAAATTTGCATTGGCATAAGAATTACCATCACTTACCTTCACACACTTATTACCGGTATAACTCTCAGACCCATCAGTACTATATAATGGAGACCCTACTTTATCCCAATCTGTCGGATCAGTAGTCCCATTTTCAAAATCAAAATTCTCTGACAATAATAAACTGCTTCCACCAACGATAGGGACATAGACATTTTCAGCGACATCTCCGGATAATGTAACGGTAGCCTCAGGTAATGTCTCCCCATCAATATCTTTAGTTACTATTGATACAACCGATATAAGATCACCATTTGTATCCCATATTTTTGTACCATCAGCATTAGTTAATTCAGATGGTGTTACATTTAAATCTGCCCCTATTCTATCTCTTTCATCGGCAGTATTTGTCCCAGGTGTAATCAACAATGTACTGGCAGATGCCATATTACCAGGAGCATCATATTGTTGCTCTGCTTTCTCATAAACCCGCTTATTAACTATCTCAGCCAATCTCATAAGAAGATGAGGTCTTGTATCCCTAATGGTGCAATCGTTAATATCAGTAGCCGTATCAGGACGTAAAACCCTTGCTAATTCAACGTAAAGTTCAGGATTAGTCGGTAACTCGACAGCATATATAGTTCCACCAACAGTGATTGCAGCACCCTCTTGGGCAACAACTATCTCATAAGATTCTTCTGTCCTATAAGTTGTCGGTTCTCCAACTCCATACTCCCACCCTTTATCTCCTTCTGCATTAGGAACATAAACAGATTCAACAGGTCTTGCTATAATATAAAGAGTTAAATCCCCAGCGTATGTCGCAGGATCTACGATAGTTAATGTATCAATAGTTCCATTACTAGTTATAATTTTACCATTAGCATATGCTCTTCCGGTATTAATATTAACATCCCAATTAACATCAGCAGAGACATCTAACCTAGATACTACGCAATTACCTATAGCATCATAAACAAAATCCTCGTACCTTCTATTTTGTACATCCTGGACTTCATTTAGTTCAGTCTCAAGTAATATTTTATCTTGATAAAACCTGACCTTCTTAAAATTTTTGTCTTGTTCGTTGACATTGGCCATAATTTATTAACCTTTTTAAATGCAAAATGAATCACATTATTTTAAATAAATAGACTTTATATGAAAAACTTTTTTTACTTTTTTAATATTAAAATAAAATTTATTAATACTATCTGTACAAACAATACTTCTACCATAACTATGACATCCTTTAACCACATACCTTTTTCCATTAACAGTTATCAAATCATAGGGCTGTATAGAATATCTTTGCTTTCTGATTGATGGTCTAAATCCTTTTCTATTAACTTGAAGGACTCTATTATTTCTATGCTTCTGTTTAAATAAAACAGGAACAGTTTTACTTTGATTGGTACCATTGGCAATAATAAAAGCATCATTACAATGAGTTTTCTCCAATCTCAATATATTTCTTTTAACAAAAGTTTCATTTCCATAAATCATTATGCAATCAGGATATATTTCCCTAAACTTCCATCTAATAATAGACATAAAAGTGGTATCTTTATATTGTTTATTCTTTTTTAATAAATTCAATAATTTTTGTTTATGTAATTTATTATGACATTTTTCATGAAGCAGAGCTAAATTTTTAGACTTATCTGTTCCACCATCACACCTTGATATTATATGATGAATATGTGATTCATTTCCTTTGGAAAAATTTTTACTACATAATTGACATTTACCATTTTCTCTTGCCATTAAAAAACTTCTCATATTTTGGTACTCAAACATAGACCCTTGTTGATATTGTATCCCTGAAATATCCGGATTCTCTATTTTCTGTATATCAAAATTCCCAGCCTCAACAATAATTTCACTTATCGGTAACAAATCCCTTATCTTATTGATAAGAAAAATATGAGTATTAAATCTTCTTTGAACTGATGGTGGCAACCATCCTTTTCTCTTTTTCCTATTGTTAAACCTAGATTGTCGATACCACAATCTATTTCTTCTACCTCTACGATACATTCTACGTTTTATAAGTCTTCCTGATGTCTTCTGATCCAGTTCTAACGTACCACAAACAATTTCTTTCTGATTATTAACAGCAGAAAATCCAACATTTTTATATCCACTATCAATTCCCAAAGAACAACTTTGAACTTGTTCACCAGTAGCTCTTTTAAGTCGAATAACAAAAAATGGATTAGTTTTCACAACATAAGCATCTCCTTTTTTAACTAAAATTCTAGCCTTCCTTGCTGAACAAGGCATTAAAGGTTTACCCCTCTGATTAAGTACATAAGCAATAACAGGAACTCGCAAGCCCTGTCCTCCCTTATGCTGGAGTAGATCCACATCGAGATTGTTTAAAGCCAGTACTTTATCCTGTACACTGAGACTTTGATCTCTGTTTAATACAGAATTTACAGAGCTACAGACTTGTGGAGCATCTGTAGGTGTGTTCTTTAACTCTACTTTAAACTGCTGCATAAAGTTTCCTTTAAGCCCTCTAATCAACTCTTACATTAAGTCTCACAACTTAAACCTATAACTTAACTATAGGCAGTTGACTGACGTTTGCCATAATTAAAATTATCTTTTATACATATCTATATAATTCTCTTTTATCGGAAATCATTCTAACGAACCAATTTGAATCCTGCAATACCTCTACATCCATTCCGAAAACTTTATCAATAGCCTTTATCATACCGTGAAATCTCGCATGATAATCGTGACCACTCACAAAACCACCATCTTTTACTTTATCCATCCACGCTATAATATCTGCTAATCCATTTTCTTCATCATGAATAGCATCTATATAAACTAAATCTAATGAAAAATCATCTATCGAATTTACAGCATTGAGAGAGGTATCCCTAATAATAGATATTTCACTATTATTTCTTGCCATTCCAGCAATGCGATTATAAATCTTCTCCCAATATTCATTCGTAAGTTCTTCTGGTCTTGGGGTTCTATCATAATTTTCAGGATAAGGTTTCCAGGGATCAACGCAATAATATTTTTCAATAATACCCTTGCACCCTTTAATAACTCTCCCTGTCAAACCGCCGGTAAATACACCTATCTCGGCAACATGCTTTAACTCATATTCCTTAATCAAATATTCAAGCATATGCATATTGCCGACATCAACAAATGCTTTTTTAGCACCACAACACCAGTTTGGTAAACTTCTTTTTCCCATAATTAATCAGCCGGTTCCATCGGAGCATCATTCAACGGTACTGTTATTCTCCACCTTATCATAAGTCTATCAGTACTCGACTTATGCCATATTTTAAAAGTCCTATAGTTAACCATATCACCATATTCCTGAAGCTGACTGATAACAATATAATCCCTATCGAAAGGTTCAACGGTTCCTCCAAATAAACCCATCTCCATTAAACCACCGACAACTTCAAGATCACCAAACTCACATTCAAGCTCTATAATATGTGTGGGATATGCGCTAACCGTAAAATCAGTATTAAGATATTGCACTTTCTGGAATTTCTTCCTACCAACTTCATTTACCAGTATTGGCTTATCTATATTTGCCCATAAAGCATCCCCATCTTCCAGCATCCTACCACCCAACACTGTCGAACCTGGTGGATTCGTTTTATCCCAATCCTGCGGTAAACCCTGAATATTTAATACATCGGTAATATCATCGCCACTTTCAGCAATATATTTCCCAAGGCCACTATTGTACGATTCAGACGGCTTACCAAAACCAATAGCCAAGTGAGTAATGCCCCTTAACTTCTCTATGGTATCCTGACCATAAATATCCTGAAATGTTGCCCCTGTTGGCAAAGCCTCACCTATCAAAACTCTGGCAATCAAGATACTACATCTTTCAACAACAATATTCTGAACATGTCGCGTCTCAGAAGTTCCATTTTTATGAAGCATTGTAGCAAAAATCTCACCTTTAATGTTCTTCAAAAAATCCATTTGCTCATGATACTTATAGACTTTCCTTTTCTTACCACCATGCAACAAAGCATCGATTTTCCTGATCTCATTACTATTTAATTCGAAATCCATATTACACTCCTTTTACAAGCAGACAACTTCTCTCTCGTATTGATGAATAGCATCTCTCGTAAAGTATTCTGTTATTATAGCCTTCACTCCATAGAATAATGTCCATCTTCTATTTCTAATTCTTGGCATCCTTACTGGCTGTACAGTAGTAAGCCATTGCATTTTTTGTAATTCAAGCGTAGGATTACTCCCTCCATTCCCATAAGGATTAGCCGGTACTACCGTAGTCTGACCAATAACACTACTAGCCATAGCGACCACTAAATCACTACCGGCATCTATATTGTCAAATATTTCTTCTATGCCACTGATAGGAATGTCCCAATATTCAATGAAAAATTCTGCCAGCCTAAAAATTGGGGCTTTATATATAGTACCACTCAAATTTACCCTAAACTGAAAAAAAGCATCAACAGATTCAACAATAAATTCTCCAGTATTGGTTACATATTCAGTTCCCCAATCATCCCCATCTCCTAAACCATTGAGATATGCTTCGGAAGGCCCAGTCCTTATTTGTACTGATATATCTCCGGTATTATAAATCCACTTCACCATTCCGAATTTTGTCATACCATCACCATCGATGGGAGGTGAAATATAATATCCATCTGTCTCATATTCATCTAATACAGCATCATAATCTAATTCTATATCAGCATCTTCTATTAATTTTCCTTCGTTAATATTACTCCATTTACCGGTCATTAGATAATCAGTTAAAATATCATCCCCAAAATAAACCATATCGTCACCATTAAATTCTTTGGGAACAACCTGTAAAGTAGCCTTTAAATCTGTAGTGCCATCATCTATCCTTAATCTAATATCATGTGAATCAGCCGGTTCAACTCTAACCACTTCTCTCACATTGTTGTCTGCGTGATTAAATAATACGATTTCTTCTCTTTGCCCTAAACGTAACGGTATCTGAAAATCCTTTGGCAAAGTAAATGATTCACCGTCCAATAATCGGTGTACTCTCCTAGATGTCATTACTCCGTATGAAACATCATCTTCAAACCTTTTCCCAGGAGCATTATTCTCAGTTCCATCATGATCTGTAAACCCTATTTTCGCTGCCCCTTCATCCGTACCTACAAGTAAATCATAATCTTGCTCCTTGACATTACCTTTAGTTCTAATATCAATTATGTCGTGTCTTTGTAATATGGGGATACCCCTGCACCAGTCATCCCTGACAACTTCGCCATCTAAATTACCTAATATTTCTCCTTTAATTTTACCTGTCAAAGACGCTTTATCTTCCAACTTCATTCTAAAATTATCTTTAAAATTTCCATGAAAGATAAGGTACAACAATACTCCTGCTGCTCTCGTTTTATATATTTTATCAAAAAGTTCAGCCCTACTTATGATAACTTCATCACCAGTCTGAACCATCATTAAATGGACTTCTATTTTCCCCTCTTTCGTTTCTTCTCCCAAGAATTTTGCTTCTTCAATAAAATCTTCGCCACCCTTTAATGCTTCTCTATAAACTTCAACCACTTTAGTATCATCATAATCATCATTATCAACGTCTATTCCATAATAACCTCTAATTGCGTTTTTTATTCCCTGTAATGTAGAATCATTAAAAAATGTATCGTTAATAATAAGTCTTTTTCTATATGCCTCATCAATTTCACCGGCTAATCTTGGTCTATTCATCCCTTCACCGATTATATCAAGGTCATTTCCTTTTGCTGTCATAATAAAACGTGCACGAAGATTACTGTCTACATCTTTCTTTATTTTATATAAAGAATTAGCCTCTGTCTTAAGAAGTACCCTATCAACACTATCTTCCTTGTACGGGCCGTCCCACTCAAGAAACATTTTCAGCATGTTTTCAAAAATTTGTTTTATCTCAGAATTTCTATCAGGCATAATTACCTATCTTATACAAATTCAATATTACCGGCTCTCAAAAATCCTCCTGCTGGAGGAATTATATCAGTCGATGGGCTTAAAACTTCTGTATAAAGTAATCCTTCTTCATCGGGATTAGCCTCTGCTATTATTCTTTCCCAATATGCTACTTCGTCCTGCTCTAACTGATTTATATAAGCCGTTAAATTATCAATAATCAATTCCTTAATTGCATTCTCATCAGCACCACTCTCTAAATTTATACCTACAGAGATAGAAACATCCACAAATTCTACCTGTGGCTCCTCTATAATAACTTCAATACCAGCGGCCTTAACTTCATTAATCGCATCTTCAACAGCCTGCCTTAAATCATTAGACATAGGTAACGCATGAGGTACCGGTAAAACAGTAATACTACCAGGCCTAACCTGCCAAACAGTATCCATGTATTCGCCTAATTCCCCCTCATTTGAACCAATATCATCAGGAACTTTCAAAGCATTTTGTGCCTCTATCTCATAAATTCTTCTAGTGTCAGCCGTACCTGTCTTCTCTCCGAATATTTCTGCACTTATCAGATTACTTCCATTACTCTTAAATTTATCCGCAACTTGAACCGGGTTATAAAGTGCGCCATCGTACACGTACCTCACAGTAACAATACCAGTATCCTTAAAAACTGTTATTTTCTGCCCAGACTGAAGGACAAATGAAGATGAAGATTCACTTGATTCAGAAGAGTCGCTAGACATAGAAGATAGCGAACTATCAGAATTAGATGAATCTGAGCTATCCGAAACAGCACTCGAAACAGAAGAAGAACTATGAATATCTGATGACTGCGATGAATTGCTGGATAAAGAAGAATTTGAACTATCGGATGATTCACTGGAAAGTGAAGATTCAGAACTCCTTGAAAGAGGGCTCGACTCTGACGAAATACTAGATATTGATGAATCAGAACTCTGTGACGTAGATGAAGTGCTAGACGATGATACTTCCAATAAACCTAACTCATACGGGGTACCATCTATATCGGTCTGCCCAGGTGTCAGTGCAATTACTGGCTGATACGTTGGAATAACAAAATTAATTTCATCCCCTAACCCATCTAATAATAAGAATACCGGAAGTTCTTCTTCATACACAACATAAGTATTAATATTACAAATTGATGACTGAGCGTTTAATAAATCCCTTAACACTCCAACATTCGGGACATTATCATAAATCTCTAATGTTCTAATATCATCGCCATAAGCAAATGTATATTTTAGTCCACTCGTAGATCCTGGAACAACATCAAAATAAATATCTTCAAGTTCCATTCCTTCGGGCTGAATTGTTAAAAATTTACCAATAATCCTTGCCCCATCAGTAAGTTCGTAACTCTTTCTAGTGGTATTAATGTTACGTATTAATTCATCAAAATTGTCTATATTATTAAAATCTTCAGTAAGCTCAACATCATGGCTATCCCTATTCCATACCTTTAATCTTTTTGTCCCCGCCTGAGAACCATCGGTAATGTATAATGAAACTCTATCTGTTGCTATGGTAGCATTTAATGTACGAAGATAACAACACTTAACTGAAACACCATCTTCAAGATAATATTCTGCTGCAATTATTATTTGAGTTGGGTCAGTTATTGATACCGTTCTAATGCCCTGAACTCCCATAATAGCATTAGTAATAGCAGCCAATGTACCTTTTCCAAGAGACTCGAGGGCAACAATAATTCTTGCTCTATAATCTTCATCTGTTTCCTGTTTCGTCCCACCAGTAGTAGATGTAGTTACAACCCTATGGACACCAGATGGCGGATTAGGCATTCTATTTAGAGCACCAGCAGCCAAATTACCGGATTCCCCTGGAATTGTACATCTAATACTTATTTCAGTACTCAATTGATTGGGAACAATTGTACCAGATTCAGTAGTAACAAAAGTAATAACTTCTTCATCAGGTGAATCTGAACTTGTTGTTACTTCTAGCCCTTGTGGGATCCTAAGTTCAACTGGCGATGGTAATTCTCTATAAAAAGTGGCAACACCTTCAGCATAATTAGGCTGTAATCTAAAAACACCCCTCTCTTGTCCATGCAAATCAAGATGCTTTCCAGTTGCATATAATATAAAACTTTGTTTCTTAAACTGATATAACTTATAGTATAAATCAACCTTCTGCCTACCACTAGTATACATGAAAGTCCACATTTTACTACCAACATCAACATCAGTTACATCTCCACCTTTAACAGTATTAACGTAATTCATCAGTTGATCTGCAACCACTTCACTAACAGGAGGGACTATCGTATTAACGTCTATTAATGATGCCATATATATCGATCCTTATTATGCAATCTCTGATTCAACAAGAGTACCGGTTTTAAGGAAAAAACTAAAAACAAATAAAGATGGGTCAGGATAATCGACAACTTGAACACTGATTGCGATATCAACAGCCCTATGATCACGAGCATTTTTATCCACAGATATATCTAATGTACCATCCACGAATCTCTCTTCGAACAATAAAGATTGTTCAATCCATGTCCCTATTAACTCTCTATTCTCAAAAGAATTTCCCTTACCTATCATTTCATTAAGACGACTACCATACCAAGGATATTCAGGATACCATGCAAGCGGCGTTTTAAGTCGCCTAAATATTGCATTGGATAAATTGTACAAACCACTAACAATCGCGATATCACCCTGCCTATCAAGAACTATCGTTCTCTCAAAAACATCTTCAGCCCAACCCCTACCTAAATAAGAGTCCTGTTGTTCTTCCTGGTAACTCTTTGCCATAACTTATTGCCAATGTTGAATTTAAGTCAATAAAACGGTAAAACTACTCTTTTATAATACTTTATTTTTTATAAATAAAATATCGGACTAAAATGCAGAATTATGATGATTCGATAATACTTAATCCACTAATATTACGAGAAGGCAGGCTAGTGGTTCTCATCAGTCTAATATTGAACGATTTTCTATCGTAAGCATATAAAACATCATTTCCGATATCCTTTGCAACATAAAACAAAAGATTACCAAAAACTCTTAAATAATAGAAATCACTTACATCGCCATGAAAAACCTTAAAATCTAATTTAGGATTACTACTTGTTACTAATCCATAATGTTTACTATACCCATATTTCTCTGAACTCCCAGGATTACCTTCGTTGGCATTAATAACTGTAATTCCCTCATCAGTTGCCACATAGAGTAAATTAGATAAAGTTATTTCACTCTCCTGATAGGAAGATTCTCCAACCATAATAAAAATATTATTCACATTTGATGATAATATATCAGGAGCGGTAGCTGGTACAGGGGTAGTATCATAGGTATAATCAGGGGTTACCCTATCACCAGTATCACTGGAAATATTATAAAAAACTCCAACCGTACCATCTACTATTGGTGTATAATAAAGTTTATCATCAGTAGTAATAAAAACACTCCCCACATCCTTACCGGCAGCATAACTAAATTCAGACAAAGAATTCTTAATGACAACAATCCCATCGTCTGATCCCACAGCAATAAAATCATCACCATCAATCCTTGCCCCATGAATAGTCTTAACAACACCACTATTTAATTCAGGGCCAACGGAAACAATATATCCTGACGCTGCATTTCTATCTAAAATATTACCATCATAATTATAATAAGAAGATTCCCTGGGATTCCTAATTTCATCATTAACAAAATCAATTTCGACAAGACCACCATAAACACTACTCACTTCACCTTTTGAACAATAAATAATTCCATTCATAGCAAATATAGCATCTATAGCAGAATCACCATCAATAGCATTATCAACCGATGATGAAAACTTCATCCATAACGTATTATCACTAGCGTTTACAATATCTAGCCCTTCATCAGTAATTATCAAATAAACAATATCGGGAAAATCACCATTCTCAACATGCCACCCCTTAAAAATATCCTGTTTCCATGCAGGGCTAATATCATCAAGAGAAGTATCATATATAAAAACATTATTTACAACATCACTCTGTAAAACGTTTGAAAAATTATATATATATTCAGGAATAGGGAAAAACTCATAAGCACCAATATCTACCCCTATATCCTGTCTCCTCTCCACTCCATTAAAATCATCGTCAGGAGCAGTATCTTCTTGACCAATATTAATACATGGACTATCAGGAGTTAAATAAAAATTATCGTTATCATAATCAACAAATAATGGATCTATCCTAATATTATTGTGCTTTTCCCATCGAGGAACTAACCCAGAAAAATCTTCATTATTTCCCCAAAAACAATTATGGTCAGTATCCCATAATGGATTTGCTATTATCGCAACATTATTCTCATAAAAAATATTATTCCTAACTACAGACTTATCATTATTCGGCAATAAATTCTCTATAACATTAGCGTTATCAACAAAAGTATTATTTATAATATCAGACGGGGATTCATTCAATTCAATAACTACTTCACCTGCATTATAAAAAATATTATTAGTAATAGACACATCTGTACAATCAACCAACTGGATATGTTTAAGCCCACCTCTAAAAATATTCTTATCAATATTTATATTAGTAGATGGATTAGCATAAATAGGATAATCACCCTCAAAAATATTTCTCTCAATCGTTATATCATCAGATCCAATAATAGAAATAATACCATTGTCAGCATTCGTAAAAATTAATCCACTAATAGTAATATCCTGAACAGATGATAAAGTTATTGCATTCCTATCTTCCATATCAATAGTAGGAGCATAACCATCTGCTACCACTATTGATAAACCATTATTCGCAATATTAAATGATTCAAAAAATGTATCATCAGTTTGTATTTTCAATATATCATTATCAATAGCATTATCAACTGCAGCTCTAATAGAATGATATTTTGTAGTAGTGGTTAAGTTCTCAACGGAAGCATCAGTCAATTTATACCATGTTGAATCATACAATGTACCATCAGTCTCATTCCCATATTCATCTTTTACCTTTATATATACCTTTTTCAATCCCTGAAATGATTTCCCCCCATAATCACTTATAAGATCCCAACTTGATCTAGTCGTAGCATATGGTTCATAACTTGACCAATCCATACTATTATTACTAAATTTCATGCTCGTAACATTACCTGAAACAGAAATCAATAAATCTACAATACCATTCGATGTTACATCTTCCTCAACCTCCGTACTAGTATCTATTGCAAATGAACTTATAGTTGGGACCGCTGTATCAACAAGTCCAGAATCGGTTGCTATATTACTGTCAAACGTACCATCGTATGCCCTCATTCTCACATAAACAGTAGTCTCTTCAACTCCTACTCCTAAATCTGCTAATACATCCCATACAAAATTAAAATCAGTTCCGGTAAAAGTGAAATCCAATATATCAATATTATCATGAGAGGCATCTGTGACACTAGGAGTCATTGTTTCTTCTTCTCCGGTAAAATTACCAGTAAAACTATACTCATACAGATTCAAACTACAAGTATCATAATTCTGATCAATGCCAGTATAACCAATATCAACCATCCCACTACCATCACTTCTTTGCGATAAACTATTTATAATTATTGATGGTGCAACATTCGCTACGCTATATTCAAATGCCCCAATATCAAAGCCTAATATTCTAGGCCTGGATATACCATCAAAGTCATGGTATGGAGCATCAGTAGCAATACCTTTATCTATACATAAACTTGTAGGTAATAATCTAAAATCATCACCAACATAATTGACGTAGCTAGGATTTAAAGAATTTGCATCAACTCCACCACTTGTATTTATATAATTATTTGAATTATTCCAAACATTATTATTAGTTTTAATAGAATAATCTGGGGTAAGAGGTGTTGTCAAAACTATACCGT
>Ga0307377_10005223_pt1 | contig 13980 bp, 10 predicted proteins | sample TR3MG_FD_202535 | JGI IMG/M metagenome (GOLD analysis project Ga0307377, IMG submission 202535) | Soil microbial communities from Risofladan, Vaasa, Finland - TR-3 | ecosystem: Environmental > Terrestrial > Soil > Coastal area > Acid sulfate soil | place: Finland: Risofladan, Vaasa | collected... | reverse complement strand
AGTATGGACTGGGACATATCTATAGATTCGTATTCCGCTCCTTCTATCCGGGGAAGTCGACTTCGAATATCATCAACAATTTCTCGGGAAACGCGTTTCCGTTTCAATTTATCTTCCAGGCGAATGAAAAATTCTGCCTCGTTCACTCCTGCCGAGCCCATACCAAAAGCTGCGTCCTGTTTTGTCGCCTCGGAGAGGCCGGTAAAAGCGCCTACACTCTGCACCCCTTCCTCTGCCAGAACAACATCTTCTATCTTTCTGACCACTCTATCGGTCTCCTCCAAATTGGTTCCCACAGGCATCTTCACCATAAAGAAAGCCATATTAATATCTATATCAGGAAAAAACTCCTTCCCCATAAAGGGAATTAGACACAGACTCAATAGAAATAAGATGATTGCCCAGGAGACTATTCCTTTGCGACGAGCCAATATCTTGCCCAAAAATCCTTTATATCTCTCTCGAAAATAGCCATAAGTTCTCCTGCCAAAACTAACCTCGTAACCTTTAGATGAACCTGCCTTGAAAATCCTGGAAGCCATCATTGGCACCAGAGTCAGGGCTACAAACAAGGAAGCGACCAGGGCAAAAGAGATAGTTAAAGCCATCTGAGTAAAAAGCTTCCCGGCAATTCCTTTTATGAATAAAAGCGGTAGAAAGACCGCCACCGTGGTGAGGGTTGAGGTGGTAATGGCTTTCGCCACTTCAGTGGCTCCTGATTTAGCCGAAATCCTGGGGTCTTCACCGAGGCTCAAATGACGAAAAGTGTTCTCAATTACCACAATCGCATTGTCCACAATCATCCCCACTCCCAGAGCAATTCCAATCATAGTAACAAAGTTTAGCGTGTAGCCCAGAAAGTATAGAGGAATAAAAGTGGCTATCAAAGAGAGAGGAATTGCTAACGCTATGGCAACTGTTGGATAGAGGCTGCGCAAGAAAAGAAAGAGAATGCCAATCGCCAGAAGACCACCTACGAGAGCATTGGAGCCCGTCACCTTAAGGATTCTCTTTATCATCCGGGACTGGTCGAAAACAGAGTAGTACTTTATATCTTGGGGAAGTCTCCCTTTCAACTCCTTAACTGCTCTATTCACGCCATTGGAAACTGCCACGGTGTTGGCTCCTGATTCTTTATTCACTATAACCAGCACACTATTCTGTTTATTAGTACGAGCGTAACTGCGTATTTCTCGATGCGCGTCAGAAACCGCGGCAATATCCTTCAAATATATGGGAACATTACCTCTGAGCGCAATCACAGTGTTCTTGATCTCATCAACAGATTCAAATTCGCCCACAGTGCGCAGAAGATACTCCTGGTAGCCTGATTTGAGGTGACCGCCTGGGAGGTTGAGATTTTCCAAGGAAAGTTTCTGGCTGACCTCTTCTAAGGAGAGGCCGAGAGACTCCAGCTTCTTCCCATCAACCTCCACTCTTATTTCTCTCTCCTTTCCTCCCCAGACCATTGCCGAAGCAACTCCGTCTACCTGTTCCAGACGTTCCTTAAACACATCTTTAACCAGCTGGCGAAGGCTCCTCATGTCCCTCTCGCCCACAATTCCATACATCATTATGGGCATCATAGAAGGGTCAAACTTCACAACTATCGGCTTATCCATGTCCTCGGGAAGAAAGTCACTAATCATATCCAGCCTATCACGTATATCCTGAGCTAAAAGTTCCAGATTAGCGCCCCACTCAAACTCCACCATTACCGCAGATAAGCCCTCCTGAGAAAAAGACGTAACCTTTTTCACATTCTTTACAGTGGCCACCACCTCCTCGATAGGCTTAGTTACTATAGTTTCCATCTCTTCAGAAGCCACGCCTTCGTAAGTAGTAACTACTGACATCACGGGATAGGTTATATCGGGCATTAAGTCGAGCCCCAGATTGCTCAAAGAAATAACACCAACCACTACAACAATTAGAATGAGCATGGTTATAGTTACCGGGCGTTCAACAGAAAATTCAGGTAGCCTCATCAGATCCCTCCAAAAATGGGGTCAACTCTGTTTTTTCCAGCAGCTTCATCAGATGCCTTCTACTTCTACTTTTGCTCCATCTATCAAGCCGTAATTGCCTTCAATTACCACACTCTCCCCTTCACTTAATCCCTCAACAATCTCTATTTTTTCTTCATCGCTAATGCCAGTCTTGACCTCTCTTAATTTAGCACGATCGTCCTCAACAGTAAACAGAATCGTCCTCCCTTCTTTTTCCAGGACGGAAATTCTGGGCACAACCAATACATTACTATGTTCATTATAGATTATCTCTACATCAGCAAACATTCCCGGCTTCAACCTATGATCCTTATTCTCAATTTCCAGCTCAACCTTCAGTTTTCTACTCCTGAGGTCCACCGCGGGAGCAACTTTCACCACTCTACCCAGAAAATTTTCTTCCGGGTAGGCATCCACAGAGACGCGCACCTTCTCTCCTTTTCTCAATTTGGTAATATCTTTCTCTCCCACATTCACTACTATCTTAACTTTATCCATATAGGCAATATTGACAACAGGCTCTTGAGGCATCGGTTCCTGGGGGATGACTGAGTCGCCTATATCCACATAGTATCTGATTACTGTGCCCTCAATAGGCGATTTTACCTCTGCCTTTGTAAATCCTAAAGCAGGTTCATCACGGTCGATTAGAGCAACAATTTCACCCTTCTTAACACTATCTCCTTCTTCCTTAATTTTCTTAATTAACTTTCCCGAAACCCTGGTATAGACGTCCACCTCCCTCAATCCCCGAATATCGCCATTAAGAGATATTATCTCTTCTATATCTCCTTTTCCTGCCTGAACAGTCTTAATTGGAGTGACTTTTTCTTCCACAGACTCCTTTATGTTTCTTTTTGCCATGTTATACTTTACTATCCTATAGGCAACCATACCAACAACCAGTAATACCAGGATAAGTACCACTCTTTTTCCTTTCAATTCTCATCTCCTTTCGCTTCGCTCAATCCGACCGGGGTTCTCACCATCTCGAACCCGTCGCCAGACTTGTCGCTCCTTATTCGTCGCGACGGCGACCCTTTCGCTTCGCTCAATCCGACCGGGGTTCTCACCATCTCGAACCCGTCGCCAGACTTGTCGCTCCTTATGTGACCTCCTACTTCCGCTAAAGCGGAAGCTGGAGTAGTCCCGATGAATCGGGACGTTATAATTGCGAAGCTTCGCTTCGCTACTCCTAAATCTTTCCGGAGTGTCCCGACTTGTCGGGACAGCGTAAAGCTCTCGCTTTACACTCCATTATATGTGCTAAAGCACATAGCTTCCTGACAAATGTGAACCCATTACTGATATTTACCAACAGCTTTATCCAGAAAAGCGCTAGCAACGTTATAATCGTAGAGCGCCTGAAAATAATCGGTCTCAGCCTGAGTGAGAGAAAGCTGAGCATCACGCAGTTCAATTTCAGACATTAGGCCTTGCCTGTACCTCTCCTCAGCAATTCTCAGATTCGCCCGCGCCAGCTTAACATTCTCTTCCTGTGCTTCAATCCGTTCTCCAGCCTCTTCCATATCAAAAATAGCCTTTCTCACTTCCAGCTTTATTCTCTGTTCAACCTGATTTCTTAAAATTTCCACCTGCTCCAATCCCGCTCTTGCCTGCTTAATTCTTCCCAGATCAGAAAGACCGCTAAACAGCGGAAAGTTCAAAGCAAGAATTACGTTCCAGGTTCCGCCCCATTCCTCCCGATTATAAAACGGATTGGTATACTGATAGTTGGCCAGAAAATCTAAATTTGGCCGGTTCTCAGCCCTCACCAACTTAATAGAAACTTTACCCACCTCTTCTTGAATCATTAATTGCCTTATTTCGGACCTCTCTCGAAACGCTTTCCCCAGAGTGTCTTCCAAACTAACTTCTCTCTTCTCCCGAGGAAAGTCTCCTTTTACCTTCCAATCTTCTTCTAATCTCGCATTAAGCAAAAAAGACAACTCTTCTCTTGCCAACTTCAGATTATTCTTAGCCTTAATCAATTTTGTCTGATTATTAACCAACTGTACCTTGGCCCGGGAGACATCGTAATCAGAAACCCTCCCCTCTTTATACAGGGCACGAGTAGTCTTGTAATGAGAATCCGTTACATCTACTGCTTCCTTAGCAATTATTACGAACTGTCTGGCCAAGAGGAGATTATAAAAAGCTCTTTTCACCTCAAATATGAGATTATTTTTTACTTGTTTATATTCTTCATTAACCAACCTATAATTGAGCCTCGCCTGTTTATCCCCGTGGTATATCTTCCACCAGGCAAATAGAGGCTGTCTGAGAGTCAACTGTGTGCTATATAAATAGTCAGGCCCCAATTCGAAGGTCTGCTCGGAACCACCAAAGAAAACGCTCATTTTGGGTGACTCATTCAATCTGGTATAACTACCCGAAGCACTCAACGTTGGTAAGAAATTACCAAATGCTTCTTGCTTTCTCCCTTTTGATTCTATAATTTTCTTTTGCACAATTTTCAAATCCTGATTGTTAGCCAGAGCCAAATTTATACACCTTTCCAGAGTCAAAATCTCCTCGGCAAAAGCAACGCCAATTAGAACCTGTAAAGCAAGAGCAACTATGCCCAGCTTCCAACATAATCTACGAGCAGTCATCTTTGAGTTATTCCTCAAGATATTCCCTCCGGGACATTCATCCCATTAATCGAGCGATTGGAGTCCTTGCGAAAGCAAGGAATTCTTTTATCAATCCTCCCTTTCGGGAGGACTCCAAAAGTTCTGAGGTCTTTGCGAGAGCAAGGCTTTCCTCCCTTTTGGGAGGATTCCACCTTCTAATGTCTCTTGGAATTACAGATATTCGTCAGGGACAAGCCCAAACTGTTCAGGGTCTACCGACTCCTTAATCGAACGCCTGAAATTGCCTGTCTCAGGAGCTTTCTCTTCGAGGTTTATTTCCTGCGGCTTTTCTATCTTAGAACCATTACTATCAATAACTATTTTCACCCGGGGACGATAAGGGTCAGATGGATTTGTCTGGAAGACAAAACCAATCTCATTTGTGTCCAGTCTAACAAAATTGCCCGGAGGATAGACGCCAATCAGTCTAATAAACTTCCTTAAAAGGACAGGTTCAAATTCTTTTCCTGAGGATTCTTCCATCTCTTTTATAGTCTTTTCAGGTGGAATCTCTTTGGCATAGTAGCGGTTGCTCCTCATAGCATCATATGTATCAGCTATACGAACCAGCATACTACCTAAATTCAACCCTCCTTTTCCTCGAGACACAACAGGATACCCGCTAAGATCGTATTTTATGTGATGCTCGAATGTAACTACATATGCCAGTTTACTTATGCCTGGGGTGTTCATCAATATTTTTGCCCCATCGGCAGGATGCAACTTTATCAATTCAAACTCCTCAGAAGTCAACTTGCCCGGTTTCTTAAGAACTTCCTCTGGAACCTTGAGTTTTCCCATATCATGTAATAGACCAGCTATTCCCAGGTCATTCAATGTCTGCCTGTCCAGACCCAATGCTTCACCCTGCACAAGAGTGAGGACAGCAACATTTACTGCGTGGCTAAAAGTATATTCATCGTGAGCCTTAAGAGAAGCCAGAGTTACCAAGGGCGTTCTATTCCTCTGAATACTGGCCACCATACTATTTATGGCAAACCGAGCTTTCTCTATATTTACTCTCTTTTTGAATTTGATATCCTCAACTATCCTTTTTATTGCGTCAACGGCATCCCTGTAAAATTCCTTAGCCTTAGCTTTAAATTCTTCACCATGTCCCAGTTCTGGTTGAGCTTCTTTAAGAGCTCCAATCTTTCCCAAAGTTATATTCTTAATCCCCTTAGAGGCTAACGCTTTAACTGGACCACCACTATTTTTGAGCTTTTCCTGTGCCATAGTCAAAACATCGATAAGCCCTAAGAATTCCTCATTTTTCAATCCCTTGAGAAACGTAATCTTCTCTATTTCTCTCTGCCGTAAGTCCCTGGTAAAACCATAAAGAGCTGCACTAATCTCGTGGAGAGCCATCCCCTCAAATATCAATTCATCTCCCATAACCGCTATATTTACCTCTTCTTTCTCTTCCAACAAAGTCTCTAAAATCTCGAAAGTCCTCATTAAAGAACGCATTATTATCGGATGCCCCGAAGGATAGATGGTCTTATTTCTGGTAGCATTAGTAAGATAAGTTATGAAATTTTCTACTAATCGCTCTTCCATACGCCCTCTCCATCAACCTTCTTCCTCAAGGTCTGGAATAGCAGAGCTTGCTCTGCGTTAACTAATCGCGAAACAAGTTTCGCTACTCCAAATAATTGGAGTAGCACCGCTTGCGGTGCGTTTACTTGCTCTGCGAACTACGAACTACGAACTACACCATGCTTTCGAATTAACCTCTCACACATTTGCCTGACAATCTTTCTCCTATATTTGGTTCCCTGTGCCAGAGCCTCCATAGCCTGTTCATTTCCTATCTTCTCCAGGGCAGTGGCAACTGCTATTCTCACCTCATCATTTCTACTTCTGGCAAAAATAGTCGATTTTCGAAGCAGTCGAACCAACCCGGGAACTGCCTCTCCAGCACCTATCTCTCCCAGCGCCTCAATCCCAGAAATAATCAGGTAATTTTTATGTCCAAAGGGATTTCTCTGAGCAATCAACTTCATTAAGAGAGGAACAGATTCTTTATTCCTCATAACGCCCAGATACTTGATAGCACCTCGCCTGACTTCTCCATCCGGGTCATCGGTCATAAGAGAAATTAATCTTAATGCTTCCCCCCCTCCTATGCTACTCAGAGCATAAACAACCTCTTTCCGAACGCGGGGATCCTTATGTTTAAGAGGGATATCCAAATAACGCACCGCCTTTTCCATCCCTATCTCTCTGAGAATCCTCACCATATTTCTCACCACATACCAGTTCTTGTCTGAAAACCTCCTGACAATTTCTGGAATTGCCTCTTCCCCTAAACCCACTATAACAGAGATAATCTTCTTTCTAAGTGAGCTATCAGTTTCTCTACCAAGTGCTTCCAGTAGAGGCACCACAGCAATTTCACCCATGTGAAGGAGAATGAAATGGATTGTCTCGTGTTTCTCCCTACCCCAATCGCGAAGCGCCGTAACCAGGTCATGCACAATTCCAATATCTCTCAGTTTTTCTAAAGCTTCCTTACAAGCGTTACGCTCTCCATCAGTCCTTCCCTTTTCCGGGCCAGCTTCCTCAATTAAGACTTCAATAATTTCCTTTGCTTTCTCATATCTCCCGGTAAGCAAAAAATCCATACCCGCCTTACCCAAATTTTTAGCAATCTCCACATAGTCACTAGATTCAGTCTCCAACCTGATTAAGTCCATAAGCACAGTCAAGGCCTGTTCCTCTATTTTTCTCTCATTAAGGGAATCTGTATACTCTTTTATCCCACTAATAGAGGAAATCTGTTCATTCAATTCTTTAAGCGCCTTTCTATACATCTCCGAAACGAACTCTTCAGTAGGTTTGGAAAGAAATAGATTTTCAATCAGCCGGCGCATATACAAGGGATCTTCCTTTCCAGACATATCAGCTAAACTATCCCCAAAAAGTGGAATTATTTCTCTTTTCCTCTCCTCCTCGGGTACAATCTTGTGGAAAAGATTCACTAAACGCTCCGTAACCCTACCCTCACCACTAACAGCCAGGGTCATCATCTCCACTATCACATAATTTGATAAATCGGGAATTATCTCTGTTACAACATCTATTTGTCCAGGTTCAATATCAATTTCTGCATCGATTAACTGTATTCTCAATTTCGGATTGAGATGGGATACGACCTCAGCCAATTTTTTTCTATGAACTTCCTTCTCCTGAGGAAGGTTCTTGAAAATATAGCTTCCTATACTATTAATAGTTTTCCTAACAGCAACTCCTCCCAGATTGCTCATACCCAGAGAACCTTTCGAAGCCACCCCCTCCAGGTAGGCAACCATCTTGTCCGGTTCCTCCTCCAGATGCAAGAGAAAATTATGTTCCACTTCACCCAACTTCAACCCACTATACAAGTCGAGGCTCCTTATCAAGTCAATCCATATCTCCTCATCACTTCTAACCTTCCCCGTTTCTGCTACTTCACCTATCTCTTCTCCAACACCGAGAACCTTCTGATAGTCAATTTCTACAATATCAATATGAGAAATTTTTCCCTCTTGACAGAGTCTTAAAAATCCTCCACTTTTCTGGAGCATCTTCGGTTCTGTAGAAGCAACTTCCAAAAACATCCTGAGCTCTTCCGCATTCAAATCCTTCTTAAAGGTAATGGAGGCTACTCCCCGCCTATGAAATTGGAGAGCGAAATCTCTAAATATCTCATTAGTCTTGTCCAGAAGCTGACCATCTACCAGAAGATTTTTTTGGGCTATCTCTAACTTAAATTCAGGAGATGCTTCAAGAACACCCTCCATAGTAGCATAGAGACGCTCCACAGAAGCCTTAATAGCAGGATGGGCAGAAGGGTAGATACCCATTGTCTTGATAGCCAGACTTAACTCTTTAATACATTTTTCCACTATAGGTCCTGCTTTGGATTCCTTCTCCTCGTCCATTCAAGAATTCCTCTTTTAATCCCTCCCCTCCGATGAAATCGGGGGACTCCAAAAATTGTGGAGTCCTTGCGAAAGCAAGGTCTTTTCCTCCCTTTCGGGAGGCATCCAGTCTTTTCACCTTTCCAAGGACTCATCTTCGGGTTTGACGACATTTTCCACTGGCACGGTAAACATAACTCCGGTTCCTGACTGAGTGAAATCGATTTTTACTTCTTCGAGTAACCTTTTGAGTTCAGAAACCAATTTCTTATCCTCAATCAAAGCAAGAATAGTCTTATTGTGTGCCCCTGTCTCTCCTAACATTTTCCTCAAGCCAGCAAATATGGGTACTTCGTAAGCGAGGTGATGCCCCATACCTTCGCTATCGAGCACGGTAGCTCTGGTTATTCCTGCTTCCACGAGAATAGAAAGAAGATCGTTCAAAAGGTCAATCTTGTTAAGTACAATTACCAAAAGTTCCATAACAATTCTCCTTCTGTCAGCCCTGTCCAATTTCCCCTGCTTTAGAAATCGCATACTTCACTCCCAAAGGGCCCAAAATTTCATGAATAATTGTAGTTGCTGTAATAATAGTAATAGTTATGGCTGCCAATTCTCCATAAATCCCGAATTCTCTCTGGACAATCATAGCCAGACCAATGGCTACTCCTGCTTGCGAAAGTAGAGCAAAGCCCAAATATTTTCGCAGATTCATTTCGGCTTTGGAAATATAAGCTCCCAAAGAAGCTCCACCAATTTTGCCAAAACCTCTCGCCAAAATATAGACAAGACCCAAAAGCCCCATCTTAGGAATTAGTCCCAACTGGAGATGAGCGCCAGCTAAAACAAAAAAAGCAACGTAAATAGGAATGGTTATCGACTGGATAGCCTCAAAAGTCCTCCTACCAGAAAGTGAGAACGTATTTGCCACAGTTATTCCCAAAACCATAGTAGCCAAAATTAGCGAAAAATTGAAGAGACCGGCCAAACCAGTACAGATTAAGATACCTCCCAGAGAATAAGTCAAGATCTCGTTTTTATCATATCTTCTTTTTACAACATAGGACAAAGCCAATCCCAATAAAACTCCCAGAACCACAGCACCTAAGATTCGAAGCAAGGGCCACTCCAAAACACTCTGCAGACTAACTCCCCTGCTCCCACCAATTGAGAACATAGCTAAAGCGCTGGCGAAACCATAAATTATAAGTGCTAAACCGTCATCCAGCCCGACTATAGCCAAAAGGGAAGTAGTTAAAGGTCCCTTCGCTTTAAATTCCTGAAGCACCACCACCGTGCCTGCAGGAGCAGTAGCCACACCAAGAGAGCCGAGAATTAGACTGAGAGCAAGATTATGGGTCAAAAGCCAGACTCCAAAAGTTATTAAAATAAACGTAGCTATAGCCTGTACAAACAGGATAGTGATAATTTTCCCGCCGAGTCTCTTCAATAACCCCCATCTCAATTCATTGCCGATAATAAAAGCAATTATTCCCAGGGCAAAATCGGTAATTATACCCATTCGCTCCAATAAATCGAGCCTAAATACGCCAAAGACAGAAGGTCCCAGAAAAATACCGACTATGAGATAACCCACCACCGCAGGAAATTTCAATCTATTAAGAATCTTACCCCCAATAACTCCCAGAACTAAAACTATGCCAATCAAAAATAGTATATCCATTGAAGGTAACATCCTCTTTTCTATTTCTCAAATTTATTAAAAATATCGATTATCTCAGCAGGGTTTTGGGCTTTAAGAAGCGATTCCCTGAAAGATTCTTCCTTCAATAATCTTGTTAAATGGGCAAGTAACACCAGGTATTCATCAAGTCCAGCCGTCTTGGGAGTCCCCATCAAAAACAACAGTCTCGCTTTCTTCCCATCCAGAGAATCAAACTCAACACCCAGTTCAGACTTGCCGAAGACGATTACAAAGCCGGTAACAGCATCAGTTCTGGCATGAGGAATAGCCACTCCCTCACCTATCCCTGTCGAAGTGAGTTTCTCTCGCTCCAGAACATCTTTGTGGAACATTTCATAGTTGGTTATCTCTTTAGCCTTACGAATGAAACTCCCCAATTCTCTGATTGCTTCATCCTTTCCTGTCGCTTTCAGGTTGAGGCAAATCATCTCCTCTTTTAGGTAATCTGAAATTCTCATGCCAGCTCCTCCTTTAAAAATAGAAACACATCCTAAAAATCAAACTTTTCCAAACCCCGCGGGTCCCTTGGAGATCATAGACCCTTCGCAATTTCATTAATTATATCAAAATCTACTTACACATTCAAGCAAAAACATAAAGGTTGATTTCAAAATAATAATTTGCTATAATCACAGAAAATTTGTGTGAGGATAGAAAGTGCCTAAATGTCATAAACATGGAAAATATTTTTCTGTGACTATTGCTCTCCTTTGTATAAGCATAGTTATATTTGGAGTTTATGATATAAATCGTTTACAAATGGCTCAAGTGAGTAGCGAAGGGGATTCGGAAAGATATGGCGAGGTAGAAAAAGAAATTGACAAAAATCCTGAATATGCTAAATACTATGAAAGCATTGCTTGTAGTTCTCCTTTAATTTTACCTCATTTCAATACGGTACTTCAAACTCATTCTTCTTTATCCTCCTTTTCTTGTAATTGCCTGTTTAAAGAAGTCCCAATCCGTGCACCTCCCTCTTTAAAGTCCTGATAAACAACATTCTAAATCGTAATAAATGATTGGCTTCCTAAGGTGTTAGGACTTGCCAGGGGGTGAAAATTATGTTATTAATAATAATGCACAATAATGAAAAATATTTACAAGAAATTTTCTCCATAATAAAAAAAGAAAAGATCGCTGATGTTAAAATCATAGAAAAGAAAGGACTTGGTTCGTCTTTTTCTGGGGAATCTAGTGACCTATTCAGCCTGACACGAGGACAGTTATTGTCTGAATACGACAAAGCACTTCTCTCAGTGGTAAAAGATAAGGATAGCTTGAATCATATCCTGAACTTCATCGACCAAGATCCAACGATAAAACTTCTTAATTTAGATAGCAAGGGGTTCATTTGCACCATTCCTTTCGATAGGATTACAGGCTTGGAAATAAAATAATGTACCTTAAAGCAATCCGGAAGGGACCAGATATAGGGTTTAGCGATGTTGAAAAGTACTGATAAAGGAACAATAGACAAAGTTTCGCGGAATTAAGTAGAGGGGTATCCAATGGACTTATTACTTCTAATTGGCGTAACTATAGCTCTGGGATTTATTGGTGGCAAGATTAGCAACAAGCTCAAATTCCCAGCAGTAATAGGTTACATCATAATCGGTGTCCTGCTAGGCCCTTCCCTTTTTGGTATCTTTGACTTAACTTTATTAAATCGAATGGGTATGATTAGTGATTTCGCTCTGGGATTAATTGCTTTTATCATTGGAGAAGAATTAAGACTGGGTATTTTAAGGAAAATGGGAAAAACAGTTATGAGTATACTTTTCGTAGAATCTATGTTCACATTTATTTTGATAGCTGTAGCAATTTACCTTTTGACTCGGGATGTTGCTCTCAGTTTGATTCTTGGCTCCTTAGGTGTAGCCACTGCGCCAGCAGGAACATTTATAGTATTACGGGAATACAAGGCGAAAGGGCCTTTATCCAATACACTCCTGGCAATAGTTGGTTTAGATGATGCCGTAGCAATTATAATCTATGGTTTTGCTAGTGCCTTAGCTAAACTTTCGATTAGCGGAAAAGAAAGAATCACTGTTCAGAATACTTTTCAGGGACCGTTGATTGAAATCGGAGGTGCTGTGGTTATAGGAATCATATTGGGAATAGTATTATCTTATGTAGCGAGAAAATTACACGAGAGAAACGAACTTTTGACAATATCTCTTGTAGCTATTCTTATTTGCACCGGGTTATCCAATATCTTTCATTTTTCGTCAATTTTAGCTAATTTGGTTTTGGGAATAACCACAGCCAATATATTCTTACTGACTGGCAAGAGAATTTTTGGAGCTATCGAAGGTATAGCCTCCCCCATTTATATTGCTTTCTTCGTTTTAGCTGGTGCACATCTCCAAATTGGGATAGTTCCTAAAATGGGATTATTAGGACTGATCTATATTTTGACCAGGTCTGTTGCCAAGATAGGAGGAGCCTCGTTAGGGGCCTATCTTTCAAAAGCCGAGAGGAATATACAGAAATATTTAGGTTTTGGGTTATTTACCCAGGCGGGGGTCGCCATTGGTTTAGCTATGGTTGTTCAGAGGGAGTTCGGGCTTTATGGAGAATTGGCAACTGTAGCCGTTACTACCATCACAGCAACTACAATTATCCTGGAAATCATTGGCCCGTTAGGAGTAAAATACGCAATTACCAAAGCGGGAGAAATAGGACAGGCAAAATAAAAACCTTCGCTTCACTTAATACTTTCCGACGTTCAGTCATATCAAAACCTACACCACTTAGCTACTTGCCTTACCAACAGTCAGAGGAAAAGTACCCTTTTGTTTGTTATTATTAAAATTCTTTATGCACTGCTTGGCTAATATATTCCGGGAGGTTATTGAACCCTTTATCTGCTATTTCTTTGAGTATGGGAGCCACTTGTATACTATATCTTTGGGAGATATTTACAGGGTCAAGTCCTGGCCATGCCCAACAAGAAGTATGAATAACGCCATCGACTACATAAGAAATGTTATCCAGAGTAGTAGGATGCATAGTTTCTATCGGGGACTGCCCTGGTGGATTGGAAATTAAATCGAGTAGCACAGCTCCTTTCTTAAAAAGTTTCAACATATCACGAGTAATTATAAACTCTTTCCCTCTCTTTTCCATAGGCCAGTTGATACCATTTACCAAAATATCCGTTCCTGAGATGTATTTTTGCATATTTTTAAAATCTCTTTTATTTAATACTTCTATTCGGGCAAATTTTCTGGCAGCACACTGGATTGCTCCCCAGGCAATATCGCCATATCCCATAACTTTAACTACACACTTTGAAGCATCTCCTCCCCATAACTGGAAACCTTTCTCCATACCCAAATAACCTGCCTGGTGTACTGCCTCTATCATACGACCGCCAAATGCATTTTTAATCTCTTCCATAGCAATGGTAATTATTTTGTATTTTTTCAACAAAGAACGTAAATGCGGATTCCCCGGAAGATGCATCATTGACATTATAACAGAACCTGGTTTCATCATAGACAATTCATCTTCTTTAGGCTCTTTAAGTCGCACAACTAAAGAACAGGAATAAACTTGCTTCGTTTCCACAATCTTAGCGCCTATCTGTTCATAGTCACTATCTTTTATCCCTATTCCTTCACCAGCACCTTTTTCAACATAAATAGTGTGTTTTAGAACAATCTCTTTTAGTTCTGTTGGTCTTAAGATTACCCTTTTTCCGTTAGTCCTATTTTCACCTG
>Ga0307377_10005221_pt1 | contig 13982 bp, 16 predicted proteins | sample TR3MG_FD_202535 | JGI IMG/M metagenome (GOLD analysis project Ga0307377, IMG submission 202535) | Soil microbial communities from Risofladan, Vaasa, Finland - TR-3 | ecosystem: Environmental > Terrestrial > Soil > Coastal area > Acid sulfate soil | place: Finland: Risofladan, Vaasa | collected... | reverse complement strand
TAGAGCTGCGCCTTGTATCCGCCGCGAGTCTGCAACCACCCGCCGCGCATGACGCGGAAGTTCTCGCACTTCGTCGCGGAGTCCTTCGGCCTCTCAAGGGGGTGGCCGGACGTGTCCACCCCGCCGAACCGCAGTTGTTTTTCCGGCTCTATCTGTCGTCCCATCGGACCCCCTAGTCAACGAACACAGCGTAGTTTCGCGGTGCTTGTTCTTTCCCCGCCACCATCTTGGATACGGCTTGACCGTACTTCGCCAGTGCCGTGGATGCCCGGTCGTCACCTATCCCGTAGCGGTCGCTGAAGATCTCGTGTCTCAGCAGATGCACCAGGGCAAACTGGTACTTCGCCGGGACGTAGGAATTAACAGAAACGTCAGTGGTGTAGTCGGTGAACGTCAGGCGGGAGTAGTAAACGTAGTGCGCGGTGTAGGCCGCTTCGGGGAAGGTGTTGAGCTTGACGGCCCATGTCGAGACGACCCCCGGAACGATGTAGTATCCGGTGGGGCGGGTCTGTCCGGTGGCGGCTTCGGCGCTGGTGAGTTGGCCGGGATCTTCACCAACGTATTTGAGCGGAGGATAGGACGCTGCGGTGGTGATCAGCCGTAATTGTTCCATGCGGTCGAAGTCCGCAGCGAGATCGTAGTTCCTGACCGTGGTACTGGCAACGATGGACAGCGTGGACATCTTGCGCCGCCAACTCGCATCTCCAATCACGTCATCCACATCGGCGTAGAAGGTCGGGAATACGATCTCCCGCAATACTTGGCCGACATCGAAATCAGCGTTGGCGATGCTCTCCCTGTTAGCCAGTGACTCGATTTGCGCCGTCGTCATGTTTCATCCTCAATTCGCTCCAGTGCTTGATGCCGCACAGTTGCGGACCATACGGCAGTTTCCCCATGTGGAAGACCCATACATTGGTGTCCAGTGTGATGTGGTATCCCATCTCCAAGGCCATCCGGGAAAAGTGAATGTCCTCTCCCCGCTCCAGTTCGTTTTCCTGGATGGTCAGGTCGAATACCCGAAGCAGGTGCTTTTGCTCGTACCAGTTCCGCCGCTCAGAGGAGATGCGCTTTCGCTCCGCCTCGCGGTACTCCTTCCGCACCTTGAGGCGGTCCAGCATCCGCCTGTTGAGCGCCAGCCAATCCCTGGCTGACAGGTGCCATTCGATGGCGTCGTCAATCACCTTCCTGCTCGTCAGAACGAAGCCGAACCCGACACCGAACGGACCCTTCATCACCTTCCCAAGCAACTTCTCCCACTCCTCATCGGGGATGATGACGAACTGGTCAGTATCTCTGCGCCATGCCTTCGCAACGATTTTCACGGGCCAGTCGTCCCGCGTAGTGCAGACAGCCGATACGATGTCTTCCTTGTGCTCCAGAAGCCTCAGAAGGGAATCCTTCTGCGGAACCATATCGTCATCGCACCAGAGCACATAGTCCGTATCGGGACGGACCCTGTTTAACGCCCCGTTCCGTACCCTGTGAATGAGCGTGTGCCCCTTGATGCGCGGGACGTGCAGATCAACACCTTGGGATGCGGAGTAATCAAGCATGGACTGGACCGACCAGTCACATTCCGGCTCAATTACCCGGTACTTCGGCCAGATTACATCGACCTTCATTCGGCGTCTTCGGTTTTCCTGGGACGACCGGGGCCACGCTGGATCTTTCCCTGCGCCGCCAGAATATCGGACAACTGGCTTTCCAGTTCCATAATCCGGGTGGTCTTCGCGGCTACCTGCTTGTCGAGCGGGATGATCTTTCTGTTGTACTCGTCAACCGTGAGCACATCCGGCTCGTCGCCAACGGCCATCTGCGATTGCCGCCGATCTTCGAGAGCATCGATAGTTTCAGGATCGTTGGTGTTCAACATCCCGTATGGCGGCAACTGCTTCTCTGAACTGTTCGGGTCTGGGTTGATCGAGGACGACCCCATCGGATGGAATTGCGCTTCCTTGAATCCAACCATCCTGTCTTGGCCGTTGACCTTGCCAACGTACCCAGGATTGATCACAATGGTCAGCCCTCCACGGGCGGAATAATACGTTTTCATGGAACCTCTCTTGGGAAAAAGGGCTGGCCCGCGTTAGCGGGCCAGCCGGTTAAGTGGACGGAGTGAGGGATCAGGTGAAAGCCGTGACGTTAAACATCTTGGCGTGCGTCTTCTCATTCTGGACGCACAGTCCGACCTCGCACAGAACCTCATCGACGTAGGCGTCACGACCGTCTTTGATCAAGTCCTTCTGAACTTGCCAGTCGCGGTTGCCGACATCGTTTCCGTTGAGGTAGTGCAGCTTCAGATGATCCAAGTCGATGGAGAAGGCCCACCCGCCGAAGCCGTTGCCGCCTGCGCCGTTCTCCAGCATCCAGTCGTTGACAAGCAGCCATGTGCCGTGGCCCATGACCACCTTCTGAATCTGGAGTCCGTAGCTCTTGTCAGCCGGGACCAGATCCATCTTGCCCCGCGCCCAGGAGTGGACGGCACGAATGACTATGGGTGCGGCCAAAAGCAGCTTGGTCTTGGAGCCATAGCGGAATGAGGTCTGAGCGAACGATGCCAGCGTAGCCTCGGTGAGAGTCGTGCTCGCATCGGTGACGTTGGTGGAGATGACCGAGTTCAACCCCATCGTGGTGCGAACGGGGAAGCCGTTGGGACCGGAAGTCAGTCCTTCGGATTTCGTCCCGAAGAGGAACTGCCGGTTCATGTCGATCTTCATCTCCTTGATCTTCTTGGCCCACTGCCGCGCACGCTCACCAGCCGGTGCGCCATAGTGCTTGGAGGCGGCAGTTGTCTTCGAGATGTTGGTCGTCTTGCGGAAGATCTCGGTGTACGAGATCTCTGTGCTCGGCGTGGTCGTCTTCGCAGTCGGCGGGGTTGCGCCTTCCTCGAAGGCCGTACCGAGAATCGCCAGATCAGCGCCCGGAACAATCGTTACCAGTCCGGTCGAACCGACATTGCGGACCACGGTCAGGTTATTCGAGCTAACGGTGGTGACGCGGATCTGCTCGGGAGCGGTGGACGAATTGACCGCCTGCGGGACGATGAAAATATCACCGGCCTGGAACAGCGTGCCATCCGTCACAGGGACAGTCGTGGATGATGCGTTATTGGCTACCGTAGTGCTTCCAGCTACGGCCCAGCGGGCGCAGTAATCATCCTCGATCCACTCAATGCGCGGCGACGTGCAGGGACTGTACTTCCCGCCCATCTTCATTAGAAACGTGATGAGCGGAGTGATTTCAGGTTCCAGCATCACGATATCGTCCTTGACAAAACGTACAAGGCGATCCTCAGTCGTGATGGTCTGGGAAGTGGTGCGAATACCGGAAAGTTGTGCCATTTGATGGCCTCCTCAGTTACTTGAAGAGGTCAGACAAACTCTCTTGGTCCCCCCGGCTGGCTCGGAGAAGTTCCTGACCCAGCGTTTGTTTCTCTGTCTGCTTTCTTGCACCGGGACCACTATTGAGTCCCTGGCGCACCTTGTCGGACTGATCGCGCTTATTGGCTTTCTTCCCAGCGGTAAACGCCTTCTCAATCGTCTTGGCATCAGACGAACTGCGTTTCCAGGCCCGGTACGCTACCCGCAGTTGCGCCATGCGCGTGGCAGTCAGTGCGTCTTGTGGACTCAATGGCTTGCCGCTCGGCGTGTGCGTAACGCGGATATCTCTGATTTCCGGGTTCTCCTGAAGCACGCGGTTGATTGGCGTGTTCTGCAACTCTGTACCGTCAGGGGTGATCAGAGGCTCGTCGGAGACAGGGGTGTAGAGTGATTTAACATCCTCATAACCCTTCTGCTTGGACACCTCTGCAACTGCGGTGTTGAGTGCCTGCTGCCCGCGCCGTTCGGAAACGGCTTGGTGCATGTCTGGGAGAATCGGGCCAATAGTTTCCTCTAAGAAATTGGCGAATGCTTGTTTCAGATACGGTTCCGACCCTTGCAGACGAAGGCCGAACATCCTGTTGTCAACATCGGCGATGGCAGAGAAATCCCCCTGCTGCATCTTTTCCCAAGCTACAACTTGCGCTTTGTACGCCTGTTCCGGTGTATCCCACTGTGGCAACACGGGTTCGTCCCGTGAGTCGGCAATGGGCTTCGCCTCTTCGTCTTTCTTCGGTTCGTCATCTTTGAAAAGCTTCCGCTCAAACTCAGTGAGCGCGTCTTCGTCCGGCTTCGAGACTTTGGATTCGAGATCCTTGATGGTGGCTTTCTGTTGTTCGATGAAAGCCTCTTTGTCGGCAAGCCGCTTCAGCGTTTTGCGTTGGCCTGGGTCGTTTGGATTGAGACCCGTTTCCTTCGCAAATTGCTGGATCAGTTGCTCAACGCGGTCGGGGGCGTCTTCGGTGTCCTCCTCCTCCGCGCTCTCTTCATCAGGAGTCTCTTCAGCAGATTCGGGGTCGGTCCCTTCTTCCGGCTGTTGGTCTTCGGTTTCAGTTTCTTCGCTCTCCTCGGTGGCCGGGGCATCCTCGGATTCGGCCTCTCTGGTAGCAAGCCTTTCTGCGAAGGCGTCATCGCCGCTGACCAGTCGATCAGTGTCGCTATCAAACATAGGTTCTGTGTTCCCTTCTGTTGGGTTCGGTTCCCGGATGGGAAACGTGGTGAAACTCGTTAAACGGTGCTTGGCGTGCGGAACTTCGATGCGTACCGCTCAATTATTTCGGGGAGATCGTCAAACACCTTCATTGCTGCCTCAAACTGTGCCGCTTCAATCGTGTTGCCCTGCCTTACGGCAGAGCGGAGCGGGTTGAGCCTTTCGTGTGCCTCTTCCATGCAAAGCCGAACCAGCGGATCAAAAAACTCTTTGCTATCGACAATCGTGCGAATCCTTGCGAGATCTTCGTTCGTCATTCGACCCTCGGTGGCAATTGGCCCCTCGACGCCGCATAGGCGTCCGTGGCGCTGACCTCTTGCGAATCCATGCTGAGATCAGGCATGGCGCTGGTGGGAGACATAGGCGGCGGTCCACCCGGCCCAGGCGGCGGCTGCTGATCGGGAACCAGATTCGCCTTCTGTAAGAGCATCTGCTGTATCGGCTCTTCCAGTTCGTCAAACTTGATGGAGACGGTGAAACTCACCCTCGGTTCCTCCGGTGGCGGTGGACCCTGCTGGGGTGCGGCCCAGTTCTGTAACTCCTGGGGAGCGATGCCAAGAGTCTTCAGCGTGTGGTCCCTCACCGTCTCCATGTTGTATAGCTGCGGAGACGACATCGCCATGCTCATCAATGTCTGCGCTCTGGCGATTCTCGCGTCGTCATCGTCAGCCAGCGTGGACCCCAGTTCCACGTCAATCTCGCCATCTACCTGGAAGTCCTCCGGGGTAACGTCTTCCCACTTCTCGCCGGGATTGTCCTTCGCTTCCGGTCCCCGCATGTACGGAGCCCCGTCAAACTCAGCCGGTTCCGTCATCTCGGAACGGTTCAGCAGGTACATCATCCAGGCATCCTCGCGGAGCGCCTGATTGAACATATCCACCATGTCCCGTGACAGAATGTCCTGGTTGTACGCCATGATCCTGGCTCCCGTCGCGGTACGCGCCTGTTGCGGATCGACGTTAGCCTGCATGGACATATTCGATTCACCGGACGCCATCTGAATGAGGCGCAGAATCGAACTCTCATCGTTCAGCCCACTGGCGGCGGCAGCTAACGCTGACTGCTCACCGACAATGCCGAGATCGTTGGGACCATCGGTGTGGACAAGACGGTGCCCCTTGTGGCGCTTGATCAACTCCGGGTTGTCGTACAACTTCCTGCTGGTGGTCCACATTATCGGACGGAGCAGGTTGTATATCAGGTCCGATCTCTGGCTCACGTTCCGGTCATGCAACTCCTGCAAACCGCTAATCGTTCTCGCGTGAGACTCCCCTATCCCATCCATCAGACTGTCGATCAGCACCAACTCCGTGAATGCAATGCGGCCTTCCAGTTCATACGGATAGGCGATCTCGCCGAGAAAAATGTTCTCGCAGGAATAAGCCAGCTTCGAGTCAGTCCCCGGTATGTGCCGTTCGGTAATAACCCACTCGGCATCCATCTTCCGTTCGGCTACCCCGGTGTCCGTCTCGGATTTTCCGGTCTCCCCATTGATCATGTGACGGAGGCTTTCTGTGTCCGTCCCGTACTTGGTCCTCTTGGTTCCGTATGGCTGCTCTTTCATCAGGCGGGCAATGCCGTTGGCGAGATCGGTGTACTCGTTATCCGCCGCCCACTTCATGGTTCCTTCCATCCAGTCGCGCTTTCTGCGCCGCTCGACAATGAACCAGTTCGATGTCTGGATGCTCTGGAAGTTCGGCTCCGGGTAGCAGTCGCCGACGAACAGGAACTCGGCCTTCGGGCCTACGAATCCGGTGTAGTTGTACTGGATCGGAAGTCTCCCTCCGCGCCCGCGAACAGCCGCCAGTTGCGCGGCTATGCTCGGATAAACCTGATCGAACCCGGCCTCCTGCAAGTCCATCGCCAGATCCTTGTCGGAGCCGACAATCTCCTTGATGTCGTCCATGTACTCGGAGATGATCTGATCCCGGTACTGTAGATCAAACGGGGCCACCCGCTTGGTCCTGGAAAAGTTCTCTTCGACCCATGACCACGCCCTCGGGGACCAGCCGAACAACACCGCCTGAGTAGCGTGCTTCTTCTGCGTCCTCTGCGCCCCGCCGCGATCCCACTGGTACATCAAGCGCCGGGATACCCTGTCGGCACGGTCGAATGAACGCGCCCTGAATTTCAGCGAAGGAATCTGCGCCGTGACACGGGCCACGATACGCCGCGTGAGCGCCCACGTATCCGGCATCCCGATACTGGTTCTGGTGGTGTCAACCTTGGTCGAGTAGGTGTTCCGCCCCTGCGCGTCATACAACCCGCTGGACTCGGCGGGCTGCACTTCGTTCGGGTCCGTATAGGCGTCGCGCAGGCACTTGTAGGACTTGAACGCCTGCTTCCACCCAGGATAGAAATTCGAGTCCATCCACTCGTAACTGGCGTTTTTTTGCTCTTTGATCTCTGCGGCGATTTTATCTTGTGTCTCAGGCATTTATGTCATACCGCTCGCTTTCCAGTGACCGGATATACTCGGCGTTCGAGGTCGCTAGGTAACGCAGGTTGTCAAGCATGTGGGTGCGGAACTTCCGTGCTTCCTGCTTCAAGTCGTCTTCCTCCGATGGCCGCTTCCGCGTCTTGTAACGGTGCATCGGAAACTCGGCAATCAGTTCGCGGCAACTCGCCGCTATGTGTAATCTCGGGTAGGTTCCTTTCAGGTCGTGCTTGCGGGGAGCAAGCAACTCATGAAGCGCGTTCTCGCCAGCTTCGTGGCCCTTCTTGGGACCACGGCAGACAATGCCGCACTTGCGGTAGAAATCCCAGTAACTCAGTTCGTCAAACTCGCTCTTGCGGGCTGCAAACCCCTTCCCCGCCTGATCCATGAAACGGCTCACGACAATCTCGCCGCCGCGCTTCTCGATGTAATCCCCGTACTCGTCTGCCGTCTCCGCGTTGTGCCACTGGATCTCGTTGCCCTCAAACGCGGCTATCCACGTCACGTAATCCCTGACGCCGAAGACGTGATCCTGTTCGTCCTCGCGAAGCCGCCTCACCCGGCCATCAGTCGGATACGCCTTCGACGGCCACAGTTCCCGGTAGATGTACCAGTCACTCCAGCGGTCAATCAGCAGCCACATCATCGCGTGCGGCGTCCTCGGATGGGGGTCAATCGAGAAGTAAATGCAGCCGCGCCCCGGAACGTCCTCGTCCCGTATCACATGGAGAGCCGGATCAAACTCGGGATACACGCGCTGCCCGTCAAGGGCATTCGCGTTGATCTCCATCTCGCGTTCCCAGTGGGCCTGCGTGGTGTAGCCCTTGCGGAAACGCCGTATGATTCCCGGCGTGAGCGTTTCGTCAGCCGTGTAATGGAGCCGGATAAATGCGTGGCCTTCCGGTGTCCTGTGCATGGACAGGCCGGGACATGGTTGTTTCAATTTGTAAGGATTCTCTCCACCACTGCCATAGAAATTTGTCCTGTACCGCGTTGTATTTCCACCACGGTCGCTGCCACGCCTTGTCCACGTACTCCCGTGAGAGTCTGTTCCACGGATCAAACGGAATACGGTCCAAAACGAATACCGGGATAGAGGGATTCAGCCATCCCTTTACCGCGCTCGCGCCCTCGCCGCGCTGCCAGTACCACCAGCCGGAATAAATGTCCGAAATGGGGCGGAGCGTGGAACTCTGAAATAGTTTTCTGCGGATAAGGGCCAGCCCACCGACCGCCTGCGTCCTGACGTAGCCCCTCTTGGAATCTGGATCTACCGACAGGCTTGGAGTCCCCTGATACCCCTCGATCCCAAGTACGTCCAGTTCCGGGTGATCCTCCATCGTGCGGTGGCAAATGTACAACCACTGCGGCATCACCACCGCGTCGTTGTCGATCTTGGCGAGGATCGGCGCCTCTGCGGATTCAATGAAATCCCGCATCACGCCAATCGGCCCGCCGAATATCGTGTGCCTGAACTCCACTTCAGCCGGAACGTCCTCGACGGCTTCCATGAGCCATTCCTTGGTTCCGTCAGTGGAGCCGTCATCGTAGACGTAGAACCGCCGCACCAAGTCCCAATCGGTGTAGGACTTGAGTCTGGTAAATGACTCTTTGGTGAATGCGAGACGGTTAAACGCAACGTAGAGGAGATCTACTGTTGCTGCCATTTCTTCCAGTACACTTCCAGATTCTCGTTGTAGATCTTTCTCCAATCGGGAAGAACCCGGAACGATGACTTGCTCTCGTCTCCGTGCTCCACGACGCATCCATCCCAGACGCCGACCCGCAGGTCGCTATTGTGCGCCCTTCGGCAGTAGTCGGAATCCTCACAGCCGTACCCCTCGAAGCGCTCATCCAGCAGCCCGATCTTGGCGATTGCAGTCCGCTTGATATACACCGCCATGAACGCGACCATGCCGTGCTCAATGCGGAATTTCGGCTTAGGTAGCGGCTTCTGGTTCTCGTTGCACACGATGCCATCAATGCCGCAGGAGATGATCCCAAAGTGCTTCTTCTGCGCGGCGACCTTGGCCAGTTCCCCAAACCCGTTCGGCGTCTTCAGCACGGCGTCGTCATTCAGCAGGACCACATCGTCATCGCAGGACTTGATGCCGAGATTCGCGTTCCGTGCGTAATTGAACGGCTTCTTCCCCTGCACTATGTTGAACCCACAGTGGATTCTCCGGTCTTCAAACCTGTCCTCCACCGCCGCCCAATCTACCCCGTCGTCCACTACCACGATCTTGCCGTGCGGCAAATCAGGCTCGTGCTCGAAGACCGCCTTCAGGCACTCAGCCAGGTTCTCCGCGTTCTTGGTCAGAATCACTATGGAAAAACTCATGGGCGATAAAACTCCGCATAGTGCCCGGCGTCGTCCCCAATGAACTCCCTCAATTTCTCCATGTCCGGGTCCATCGTGAAGCGCTGGTCGTTGTCGTGCGTCTGCATCGGGCCGGGACGCCCCGGCATACCCTTAATCGACAGCACATCGCGCCCCTCCACTAACTGGTGGTTCGTGTGCTTGTACAGTTCAATGTCGATACAGCAGTTTCGGTCGGCACAGATCTGCTTGAGAATCGGAATCTGCGAACTGCGGATGCCGGTCTGCGAAAAACTCGCATGTTCCTTGTTCTCGTGATCCATCCATCCCCGGTAGCGGACGTTGTAGACCACCGTGGGGATCTGACCGGCTACCTCGTGTTCGTCAAGCAGCCCCGACATCCTCTCCAGGTAGTTGGGGCCGTAGTAGTCGTCATCCTCAATGAACAGGATCTTGTCATGCTTCACCGCGTCCAGCGCGGCAAGAATGTTCCGGTGCTGCGTATTCCATCCATTCCACTTAGGGTCGGGACGAATAACCTCACGCGAAAAACTCCACCGCGCCAATGCGCCGTCGTTGTTGATCGGCGTGTATGGCTCGCAGTCGTCTACGATGATCCACTGCACCGGGCCACGGTAGGTCTGCTGCCTCATCCACCGTTCACAGAGGGCGAAGGCTTCGGGCCTTCCGCCTGTGGGGGTGATAAGCGAGATTTGCATTTCTTTCGGAATTCCTCCCTCGCCTGATCCTGCATCGCCTTGATCTCTGCCGGTTTGTACAACTCGGCGAAAGTGGACCGGTGGTGATGCGGAATGGCCAGAGCCTGCTGCAATACGATGTCGTAACCTGCCTGGTGAGCGCGGTGACAGTAGTCGTCATCGTCAGCGAATCCAACCCCGTACCGCTCATCCAGGTAGCCAACCCGGTCCAGCGTCTCGCGCCGGAACATCGCACAGAAGAACGCTACCATGGCGCTCTTTGGCAGCACATATGGTCCGCCGCCGCCGCTGATCTTCCATTCCGACTGCCAGCACGGGCGCGAAACCTTGAAAATCGGATCGCTCTTCCGCTTGCGTACATTCATCAGCGGCCCGACGATGCCAATGTTTGGCCGAATGAAGCCATCTCGCAGTGCTTCCAGCCATCCCGGTACGGCCTCGGTGTCGTTGTTCAGAATCACCACATATGGAGCCGTCGAGAACCACAATCCGTAGTTCACCGCCTTGACGAATCCAAGGTTTTCCGTGTTCCGTATCAGGATGTGCGGGTGACGGTCCAACTCGTCACGTAATTGACCATCTTCTGGAGAGGCGTTGTCAACGAAAATGATCCGGTAGTCTTCCGAGTACTCACGAATCGTCTCCAGGCACCGGCCCGCAAGCGCTACTGCGTGTCCGATCCCGTAGTGCGGGATGATGATGTCATATTGCATCGCGGATGAACCCGAACTCTGCGTCCTTGTGGTTTTCGAGTATCAGCGGAATCAGGTTTTCCAGCCGGGCTTCACTCGGCCCCACGGTATGCCCGTGAATTGATTCCTCCCTGAGCGTGTACACTTTTAGTCCCTTCACCCAGCGCCCTTCATTCCACGGCTGGTCTGCCACCCAGTAGTCCAGGTCGCGCAGGGCATAGTAACAGGCGTCTGAGATCTGCCAGCCTGGGGCTTTGAATCCGTGTGTGGTAAAACCCATCTGTTCGCACAGGTAAATACAATCAGCCATCTGCCGGTAGACCCAGTGCTCGCACTCACGATTCGTCCGGTGATTAAATCCATGCGGGACAAGATCCACCCAGTCCAGCGCCTTCATCCGTTCCATCAACTGCGAACTGGTTCGCATCGGAATCGTGAACAGCGTCACCTTGAATTGCGGGATTTTCAGCTTCAGTCCCTCCAGCAGATCGAGGGACGAGTGTTCATCGCAGAAATCGTCCAGGTCAACCAGAATTTTCCCAGTGTTCATTTCACATCTACCGCGTGTCCCAACGGATCGGTCTTTGTCGGCTTCCCCCATCGCTTCATGTCGGCATCCATCCTGCGGGTATACTCCGGGTAGTCCAGGCTCTTTTTGTCCCCGTAGTGCTCCACAACCGGCTCATACCAGTAGCCGACAGTGTATCCCGCGTCCCTCATCCGCTTGGAGAAAGCCCAGTCGCCGGACCCTCCCTTCCCGTAAACGGGGAAGTACCCGGCATCTCTCGCTGCCTGCGAGTCGATGATGGCCCCGCATACCTGCGAGTTGGAAGTGCCTAGCACGCGGACCCCGTTGACCACCCGATAGTTGGCGGCGTGCAACTCCAACGTGCGGGCCTTGGGGCAGGCTACATACGTCCACTTCAGTCCGCCCTTGTTGATCCGCCTGTACTGGTCAAAAATCAGGCCGGAGTATCCTTTGGGAAACCCGATGTCGTCGGACGTTATGATGAACTCCGGTGCCGTTACCAACTTTTTGATGCCGATGGTTTTGAGTACATCCGCACCGGGGTTTCCGTCGAGAAATATAGCCGCATCCGCGTTTGCTGCTATGAATTCCCGTGTTTCCCGCCGCGCCTCCCCTTCTTCGGTTCCGCCATCAACGATTAACAGGTGGATGTCGTCCTGCCGCAGTGTGGCGACGGTCTTCTTGAGGTAGTCAAGCCTGTCAAAACTCGTTACAAGTACTTGCGGCTTCATAGCTCTATCTCTGTGATGTCATCCCACCCGATTTCCTTCACCAGTCCGATTACCATCTCCCTGTACTTGGGCCACAGCATGTCGTAGCCCTCAATCACGACATCCATACCCATCTTGCGGCCCAGCCACCGCCGCAGATAGTCGCGGTGAAACGAGTAGTATTCCTCCATTTCTCCGGGATCGTTGCGCTCATTCACGGCATTCACGAAAGAGGCAACACTGAGAAACGATGACATCTTCTTGGCCCGATACAACGCAACGAACACACCGTCGAGTTGGAGCAGTTGGTGGTCGAATAATTCTTTTGCGCGGGTCGTCTTGCCGACCCCGCCCTTGCCGTAGATCAGCACGGCTTTAGCTGGAATGGGCTTGGGTTTGCGGAGGTGAAAGATCCACCGCTCACTGTTGTCTGGCGAGATTGCCGGGGCGACCTTGACGATTTCGCCAAACCACGGACGCGCCATCTCCAGGAAGGCCGCTTCATTGGGGACGAACCCGCCGCGATGAGAGAGCGTCAGTTTCGCGCCATCGCTGGGGATCAGCCAGACATCCATCGCCAGCACTTCCGTCGTGACCTGAGCCATGCGGGCGAAAAACGTCCGGTAGTCCCTGATGTAGTGGAACATCGCGGACGCGACCACAACGTCGTATTTGCCCACGGCCATCTCAGCCGGGCGCACAGAGAAGCGCATTCTCGGGTTCAGTTCCCGCGCCTGATAAACGTAGTCGCGGTTGATGTCGATGCCGTTCGTCCTGGCTCCGCGCTCTGCCGCTAACCGGCACATCTCGCCACAGTTGCAGCCCACGTCCAGAAACCTTTTGCGGCTCAGGTCAATGCCCGCCACCAATTGAGCGAACTTCGCCTGAGTATCAATGTCTCCCGGCTGTACAACCTTGCCGTCCCGCACGATGCGCTGGTACTTACACGGCTTCATTTCCACGCCCAGACAATGTGATAGTCGCCTACGGATTCATATTCGACCCGGCTGCATACCGGCTCGAAGCACTCAGTCAGCCCCTTCCCGCTGAATTTCCACAGGTGTTCGCGATAATTGCGAACCTGCGCCCCATCACACGCATGATCCACGGTACTCACGGCCACATGCTCGCCGCATCGCCCCACCAAATCCGCCGCGAACGCTTTGGGGTCTTGTGTGTGCTCGATAACTTCCCCGGACACAATCACATCGACTCGTGGAAGCGCCTCGACAGAATCGTAGAATTCCGCATATGGAAACCTCTCGCGCAGATTATCGAGCGCGTACCGGGAGTAGTCGCAGAAGATGACCCGCTCGGGCCGTCTCTCGGGATGGTCAACCAGCAGACATTCAAGCGCCCCCCATAGGCCACAACCCACATCGGCGACGGCGTGAGTGGCCTTCACGTAGCGCATCAGCGCCCGCAGCCGTACCCGATCATAGTTTCTGCCGGTTTTCACCGCCTTCGCCCATTGCCGGTCAAAGTAGCCGGGGGTGTTTACGTCTACCTCGTGAAAACGCTTCATGGCTTCATTCCCACCCGCCTGGGTATTGCCGTTGCAGGGCCGCTTTCTTCTCCCGGTAGAGATCCCTGGCGAATGGCCGCTCCGCTGCCCTGTCGGGCCGCAGGCCGTGGGTCGCGCCGTGGACATGCTGCACCCATACGTCGCGCCGAACATAAGCCTTGCCACCGAGTAGTTTCAGGCGCGTGGCAAACTCGGTATCGGGACCATACGCCAGGAAATCCTCATCGAACGGTCCGAACCTCTCCGTCAGGTCACGCCGGAACAGAAACACAAACGAACTCCACGGCTCGCTAACGCTTTCCACCGTCCCGAGTTCTTCCTCACCGGACGCCTTCTGCTGCCAACTGCCGCACTTGTTCGCCAGCGCCAGCACGACATCGCAGCCCGGATGGCTGTCGAAGGTGCTCATCATGCGGGTCAGCCAGCACGGCTCCAGCGGTTGGACAAACACGTCCGA
>Ga0307377_10005218_pt1 | contig 13985 bp, 13 predicted proteins | sample TR3MG_FD_202535 | JGI IMG/M metagenome (GOLD analysis project Ga0307377, IMG submission 202535) | Soil microbial communities from Risofladan, Vaasa, Finland - TR-3 | ecosystem: Environmental > Terrestrial > Soil > Coastal area > Acid sulfate soil | place: Finland: Risofladan, Vaasa | collected... | reverse complement strand
AGGGATAAATTAGTTCCTAAATATATAATACCTAAAACCAAATCATTAACATTTAACTTTATAAGTACTGAATAACTTAATTTAATATTATGAGTATACAAGAAATTATTGAAATGTTTGTACAAAAACTCTACGCTCTTGATATGGGAGCTAAAAAACTAGCCGGTTGGTGGAATGCAGACGTTAATAATATAAGATCCGCAAAAAAGATTTTTCGCAATAATATGAAGACCCAAAAGCAAGGGGTTAAGATATTACTATTTGATATAGAGACAGCTCCCCTGGAGGCGTATGTATATCAAAAATCTGTTTGGAAAGCTAACATTGGTTTTGATAAAATAATTTCTGAATGGTTTATGTTAACATGGTCAGCTAAATGGTTATTTGAAGAGACCGTATTATCTGATGGATTAACTTCTAAAGAAGTTTTAGAAGAGGATGATAAGAGAATAGTTAAGAGTTTATGGAAGCTTCTGGATGAAGCCGATATAGTTATAGCACATAATGGTAATAACTTTGATGTGCCTAATTTGAATACGAGATTTTTATTAAATGATATTCCGCCACCTAGATTGTATCAACAGATTGATACTTTAAGAATAGCTCAGAAGCAATTTGGATTCACACATAATAGTTTAAATGCACTTGCTAAATTATTTGGATTTGATCCAAAAGAGGAAGTCCATTTTGATTTATGGGTGTCTTGTAGAAAGGGTGATGAAGTTGCTTTAGCCAGGATGGAAGAGTATAATAGAAGGGATGTAACACTTCTTGAGGAAGTATATCTAAAGCTTAGACCTTGGATTAAGGGGCATCCAAACCTCAATTTAATAATTGATGGTGACGAACCTAGATGTCCAGTGTGTCTATCTGAAGATATTCATGTAGACGAAGATAATTTCTATATGACGGCTGTAAGTAAATTCCCAGTTGCTACATGCAGAAATTGTGGTAATGGAGGTAGGATAAGGCAGTCTATAATTTCTAAAGAGAAGCGTAAAAATATGTATGTTTCAATAGCAAGGTAATTTAAATTTTATAATATGAAGAAGGTTTATGTAGCAGGGGCTTATTCTGCAAATAATGTTTTAGATGTTTTACATAATATTAGAAAGGGTATACAACTATCTGCCACAGTATTTAAGGCTGGATATGCTCCTTTTTCACCGTGGTTAGACTATCATTTTGTATTAGAAGATGATAATAGAGAACTTACTGTATCTCATTTTTATGATTACTCTATGGAGTTTTTAAAAGTATGTGATGCAGTGTTGTTAGTGCCAGGATGGGAAGATTCTAATGGAACTAAAAAAGAAATAGAGATGGCTAATCAAATGGAAATTCCAATTTTTGAAAGGCTGCGAGACTTAGAGAAACATTTTTAATATAATGAAATGCTGTGTTGTTTAAATTGCGAAATACAGGGAATGACTGTAAAAGCTGAATTGTTTTATAGAGATAAATATGGTAGTGAGATTCCTCTCTGCACTAGCTGTTATACAGAGGTGCGGGAGGAGTCCTTCGCTCCTAATGCAGGTAGAGAAGATGAATAACCAAGAGTTATTAAGAAAACTGTTAAAGGCTGTCGCTAAGGAAAATAATTTAAATCTTAAGGATGTAGAGAGAATTTTTAGTTCTCCCTTTGAGTTTCAGGCCTTAGTTATGAAGAACAAATGTGATGGAGAGAAATTGGAGTTTCCCTCAGTTAGAATACCTTTTTGGGGGTTATTTTATTGTGCGGATTATACTAAGAACAGACTTAAAAGACTAAATAAGCGATATGGTAGAAACAGTTATCCTAGACGATCTGATAGAAAAAATGGAGAGTCTATTCCCAAAACTATCGAATGATGCAGTTCCTTTGACACTACTAGTACATGGATGCTTTCCTAAATCTCTAAGTAGAGAACATGTAGAAGGCGCTTTTCTTGCAAGAATAAGTTTATACAATAGACTAACAGAATTAGAAAATGAATTTAATAGAATTAAAGAATTATACTCTGACGATCTCACCAGAAGCATACGCTCTTAAGCCTTTTAGAGCACTATGGGAACGAGACAAAACTAACACTAAAGACCGTGTTTATGCAGAAATGAGTTATGTTTTCTTTATGGAAGATTTCAGATCAGACTTCTTTGGAATTATAAATGATGAAGAACGCAGGGAAGTAGTAATGAAACAAATTATTCTTCCTAAAGGTTGGAAAGAAGATAAGTTTGTTGTAGCTGCAAGAAAGTATTACCAAAGTGAGAATGAGAGAATATATGCTTTGTTATTTCTCAGAGATGCTCAACTAGCCTTAGATAAAATTAGAGAATATTTTAGAGAAGTAGATTTAATGGCTGTAGATGATAAAGGTAAGCCCCTTCATGATGTATCTAAATTAGATAGAGTGTTGGGCAATTCTTCCTCATTATTAAAGAACTTATCAGACTTACAAGAGCAGGTTAAAAGATCGCTTCAAGAGGATAAAAGTAATGTTAGGGGTGGTAAAGAAAAATCCGTATTTGAAGATGGGATTAAATAAAATAATGGAAGAGATCATGGGCATTATTGTCCACATGCATACTGATACAGATAATAGACACTACAAAGTATTTGTATCAGAGCAAGACTATAATGAGATTAGAGCATCTGTTCATTCATGGTTTGATCATTCCGATACCCATTCAGTAGATATGGAACCCACCGACTATCAAAATGGTAGATGTTTATATTATTGTATGGGATTTAAAGTACTTATAGAGAAAGACGAAGATCGTGAATATGGTAAACCTGTTATTATAACTAACTAATGAAATTCAATGCAGTTCAAACATCACTAGATGAAGGAACTCTTCAACAATTATCCAAAGAATTAAGAGGAGAATTAATGGAGATGATTGATTCTATTATGTTTGTTAATAATCTTGTCAGTCCCTCTCGCAGGTATGTTAAAGATATGCCTAAGGATGATGATGGTAAGGTTATAGTAGATGTAACTAATCCTCATATTCTGGAAGATATGGATTATTTTAGACAGTCTGCTATACATTTTAAAGCCCATGGAAAATACACTGAACTTTACCCATCGGCTAATCCAGCATCAGAGTATGTAAGATTTTGGAAAGAAGAGGCTAGACGCTGTAGAGATGGGTACATAAGAGAAGATGGCGAATGGATAACTGGACAGTTTTATTTTTATTTAAACTTTGGTCCTATTTTACGGACCATTACAGTAAAGGGGCAAAAACGAGCTGAACGTGCCAGGGGATTTCCAGATATATATGATGGAGATTATCTATATTTTCACTACATAGAGCAGGCAAGAACTGCGGGAAAACATTGTATGATTCTTAAAAAGAGGGGTGCTGGTTTTTCATTTAAAGCTGCAGTACAGTTAGCAAAACTTTTTGTGTTAGGAGACTCTGGGCAAGCACTAACAGAAGTAACTGGGTTCGCTATAGCAAATGAGAAAGAATATTTAACCAAAGACGGCGTTCTTAATAAGTTTATAGATGCTGCAGATTGGACCGCTAAGACTACACCATGGCCTAGGATTAGAGACCTTCATAATTCCATGCAACATATGCATTGGAAAATGGGGTATAAAGATAGTGATAGAGGTACTGAAGAAGGTACTGAGAATGAAGTTATTGGAGTTACATTAAAGGATGACCCCCATAAAGCAAGGGGCAAGAGGGGAGCATTTATATACTGGGAAGAGATAGGAAAATTTCCTGACGTACTCACATCATGGCAAGTAGCAAGACCATCAGTTGAAGAAGGAGACTTCGCTTATGGAACCATGATAGGTTATGGAACTGGTGGAGAAGAAGGTTCCAACTTTAAAGGTGCGGAGGAATTATTTTATAACCCTGATGGTTATAATATTCTTGCATTACCTAATGTATTTGATAGAAATGTTATGGGTAAGCAAATATGTTCCTTCTTCTTCCCAGAATATATGGATCGCCTTGGATACTATGATCAAAATGGCAACTCAGATATTATTGGTGCACTAATAGCTATAATAGAAAAGAGGTTAATAATTAAGTATGGATCGTCTGATCCTAACACATTAGTGCAAGAGAAGGCAGAACATCCTTGTACACCTCAAGAAGCTATCATGCGTAAGGAAGGAAGTATGTTTCCTATCGCAGATCTTAAAGATTACTTGGCTGATATTAGTCCAAGTATGCAGAAATTTTTAAGCCCACATTATATAGGAAGGCTAAAAATGGGCCTCCAAGGCGAGGTAGAATGGTCTTCTGAAGAATTACATCCAGTGCTCAGAAACTTTCCTTTAAAGGATGAGTTAGATAGAGCAGGTTGTTTAGAGATGTTTGAGATGCCTAAAAGAAATTCTCAGGGGCAGATAATGTCAGGAAGATATATTGCAGGAATTGACCCCATTGATTATGACTCTCCATTTGGGTCAGGATCACTCGGATCTATATTTGTATTCGATCTTTGGACAGATCGGGTAGTAGCAGAGTACAGTGGAAGACCGCAATTAGCATCAGAATTTTATGAAATTTGTTTAAGATTATTAAAGTTTTATAATGCTATTGCGAATTATGAGAATAACTTAAAAGGACTATTTGCTTATTTTGATCAAAATAGGGGCTTACATTACCTATGTGATACTCCAATGATCTTACGAGATATGGACTATGTTAAAGGAATGATGTTTGGTAATAAAAGTAAAGGTACTGCAGTAAACAAAGCTATTAATACTTGGGGTAGAAAACTACAAGCTGATTGGATGGTAAATGAAGCATATAGTCCTTTTGAGGAAGATGCTGAAGAAGTAGACGAAGAGGGCAATATTAAAATAGTTGCTAAGAAAATGAACTTACAAAAACTTAGATCTATAGGATATATTAAAGAAGCTATCTCTTGGAACGAGAATGATAACTTTGACCGTGTTTCTGCAATGAGTATGGTTATGGTTTTAAGAGAAGATAGATTAAAGTTTCAGATTAATAAGACCGAGGAAAGGATGAAGAGTATATATAATGATCCTTGGTTTGCCAGGTCCTTTAGTAAAAGTACTATTATTGAGAGAAGGCCTATGAAGGTAGGAGTTAAAGATGATCAAGCAATTTTTAAACGTGGAGGATAATGTTAGATTTTAAAGATCAAAATTTATATCATATATTTGAGGATGGATTAGCCGTTGTTAAGGGTGATGCTGAGAGTTGGCAAGACTCTATTGGTAGGACTATACTCATGTGGTTAGCATATAATAAAGATCCAAGATTAGAACTGGGATTAGAAAGTTGTATACAATTTGAAGATCCTTTTTGGGTACTATATAGACATCCACGTGTTATTGGAGTAGAAGACTATAAGAATGATATTAGTAAAGATCATTGGTCTTATTTTCTTATATATAGGAGTCTTAAAGACCCCCAAGATAAATTTATAGACTTTATATATGATGTGCCCCTTAAATTTGGACTTAAGTTATGGGTATCAGCTCTAGCCGGAGATGAGGGTGCTGCAGAGTCTTATTATTTCTTTCAGATTATAGGGGCCCGATTAGGCAATAGTTGGAATAAATTTTGGAGAGGGGTGGGCAATATAGGAAAAGAGTACTCCAATGCAGATTGGGACAAGTTGGGAAACATTATTCAACTTAACCTATCTAGGCGACAAAAATTATTTAGAAAGTTCTTAATCCCTACTTATCCATTACATAATAAAGGATGGCAGTTATATGCCTTACCTGAGCATCCTAAAAAAGAAGAGCTAAAGAAAATATTATTAAAACGAGTTATAAATCGTGGAGGATACTCTAATTACTTATTAAGAATTCTATTTGGAGATAAGACCGTAACTGAAAGTGAAGTTACAGGATATATGCATATGACTAATTATCGTTGGGGAACTAACCTTGATGAGACTTGTCGTAGAGATGTAAAAGTACTTCCTCAATACCAAACTAGGGCTAATGGATATGAGAAAGATATATTAATATTTGCGTACAATACTATGGTAAGGGGGCAAAATTAAGCTATACCAGAAAAAAATAGTTACAAAATCTCATAGAAGTTCTATTTAATTTTATTATATTTACAGGTTGGAGATCATCCGTTATAAAAAATTACAGTATGTCAATACTTAAATCAGGTATTTCCCAAACATTTCCAAGTCAGAAACGCACACGGAATCAAAAGGATAAGAAGTTTTATCAGGGTTGTGTGGATTCTGGAGATGTTATATTCCAAGCTACGGATATAATGGGTGTACGTGCCTCCCTAAAAGAAAAACTCAGTAACTACAATCTACATAATGATATTGTAGATCCTGAAGAAGTGAAGAAAGTTATCAATCCTAATAATATTGAAGCTAACTTCGCTGATAATTACAAGAACTATCCCCTTTCAAATCCTTATATTAATAACCTTTCTGGTGAAGAAAGAAGAAGATTTTTTAATCCTATTGTAACTTTGGCTAATCCAGACCTCATTAATATGAAACTTAATGAGACGAATGAGATGATGAATGAATATCTTGTTCAGCAAATTCTTAGTAAGAAGTATGATGAGGATAAGACTAAACAAGAAATTGCTCAACAGGCTAAGTTTGTTAACTTTAATTATAGGGATAAAAGAGAAAGAATGGCTACCCAAATTATACAATATGGGTTTGCTGTCGGAGACTTTAAAGAAAAATTTAGTAGATGTTTTGAAGATCTATTAATTGCTGGAGAAGAGATTGCATCTGCCGAGATTATAGGTGGAGAACCTGTCCTTCGTAAACTAAATCCATTACATATATATACAATTAGATCAGGAAGTGACTCTAATAAAATAGAGGATTCTGATATTATAATTGAGATATCTTATATACCCGTAGGACAAGCCATAGATGAATACCACGATGAACTTAAGGACACTGAGATTCGTAAACTTGAAGAAGGTTATGGAAGTCATATAGGAGCTAACTCTAAACTGTTTGAACGTCAATTGCGGAATATGCCTATTGACATGGAAGGATGGCTTACTGAACAGGGTGGTATAGGAAATATTATTACTGCTAATAAGAAACTTACTTCATTCTTTGGTGGTGGATTCGACCAGTATGGAAATATACGTAAGATGCGTACCATATGGAAAGGCATGAGAAAACTAGGAGTTCTAGACTATTTTGATGAAGAAGGCGATCTTCAAAAGAAATATGTTGATGAAGATTATCCGGTTAATGAAGAAAATGGAGAATCTGTTAAGTGGATTTGGGTTAGTGAATGGTACGAAGGTACTAAGTTAGCTGATGATATTTACGTTAAAATGGGCCCACGACCTGTACAATTTAGGTCAATGGATAATCCTTCTAAGTGTTCTCCAGGTATTGTAGGCAATATATTCAATACTAATAGTTCAGTTAGTAAGTCGCTAATGAGTCTTATGAAGCCCTATCAGCTTACGTATAATTACTTTATGCACAAGCTTTGGGAGGAAATGAAGACTTATAAGGGCAAGATTGCTAAGATTCAAACCTCATTAATTCCTGATGGATGGACTATGGATCAGTTCTTATACTACATAGATCAGATGAAAATTGTCTTTGAAGATCCATTTAATGCTGCTAAGGAAGGGGTTGCTACAGGTAAACTGGCCGGAAGTATGAATCAATCTGGTGGATCTTTAGAGATTGGAGATCCTATGATGGTTAAACAGATCTTAGAGATACTGTCCTTCATAGAAATGAGGCTTCAAGATATTACAGGAATTACACCACAACGTAAAGGTGCTATTGAAAATAGAGAAACTGTTGGTGGTGTAGAAAGATCTATTACGCAGTCTACTTTAAACACTGAGAAGTATTATGGTGTCCATGATAACTTTAGAATAAGAGCCGTAGAGGCTTATCTAGAAACTGCTAAAATAGCGTGGAAAGATCAGAAGTTTAAGAGACAATTTATCTTAGACGATGGTAGTCAATCTGTATTGGACTTTGATGGAGAGTTATTCTCTGAAACTGAGTATGGAGTTCATATAACTACTGCCAGTGCTGATATGGAAATGATGCAAACTCTTAAGAGTTTAGCACAGCCATTCTTGCAAAATGGTGGTTCACTCTCTATGGTTATGGATCTATATAGAACTAAAGATCCTGCAAGTCTACAGCGTAAGCTTGAAAGGTATGAACAAGAAATTAAACAACAAGAGCAACAAGCTCAGCAGGCACAGGTAGAACAACAAGAAAGAGCTATGGCCAAAGAGGAAGCCCTTGAGAAAGAAAAACTTGCTGTAGATGAACGTAAAAATATACGTGATAATAATACTAAGTTGCAAGTAGCAGCTATGAAAGACAATGAAGAGGCTCCTGAATTAGAAGAATCTGTTGAGGAAGAAGAACCTCTTGATAGGGATAAGCTTAATGAGACCATTCGCAGTAATATGGCTAAGGAAGATCTCCAGAAGGAGGGATTATCTATCCAAAGACAGGCTGCTAAGGTAAAGAAAACTCAAAATTAAGCTATACCAGAAATATTTTTTAATCTAATAATTTGTGATAGAAGTATAAAATTTCTATCTTTGCATTAAATCAGAAGAAAATTATGCCAGAAGAAGCATTTGGAAATTTTGATGAGATAGTTGAAAAGGATGACATGCTTGATGTCAATGCGATTTTATCGGGCATTCCTCCAGCAACTCCTCAGAAGGAAGACGAGGACGATGAATCCTCTAAGAAAAAGAATAAAACTAATGAGCCACTATTAGATGTAAACAAAGCCTTAGCTGGTATAGAAGATCTAGTAGATGGTGATGATAAAACAGATCCTGAAGACGACGAGGATGATGAAGACGATAAGAAGGATGGTGAGGACAAAACTGAAGATAGTACCCCCGACCATAAAGACACTGATGAGACTCCTTCTTCTTCTGATGCTCCTTTTGCTGTTATCTTTGCTAGAGATCTGAGTGGTCGGGGGTTACTTTCAGATTTTGATGAAGATGAATTTCAAACTACTGTTGATGAGGAGGGTGAAGCTGAGGCCCTAAGACAGTTAATTCAAAAAGAAGTTAATACCAATATTGAAGCTGCTAAGCAGGACTTTGCTGATGGGTATCAACAATACTTAGAATTACTTGGTAAAGGCGTACCTCAAGAACAGGCCGATGGATTAACAGTGTTGAAAGATTTCTTTGATTCAATTGAGGAAGACAAGCTTGAAGAAAATGAAGAACTTCGTAAAGAAGTTATGACAAGACATCTTAGAGCTACCACATCTTTAACAGATGCGCGCATTAAACGAATGATTGATCGTAGTGTGGATCTTGGAGAAGATATAGAAGAAGCTAAAGAAGCTTCTAAAGATATGTAAAGCCGCATTAGTGTAGAAATTACAAATGCTAAAGAGGCTGCTAAAGTCCGAGAAGAAGAGACTCAAACAGAGCAAACACGACAACTAAAGATTCTTAGAGAAAACGTGGACGCTATGCAAGAAGTTATTCCCGGACAAAAAATTAATAAGCAAACAAAAGATAAAATTTATAATGATATTATAAAGCCTGTTATGGATAAATTTGGTCAGACAACCAATACTATATGGGCAAAGAGGTCTGAAGACCCTATAGATTTTGATACTAAGATTGCTTATCTTTACGAAACTGGCTTTTTTGAAAAAGGTAAATCTTGGGATAAAGTCAAAAGAGTAAAAACTACTAGAGAGTCTTCTGAATTAGAAGAACACTTAAGTAAACGAAGAAATACCTCAAGCTCCACAGGAATTACTCCTAGAGGAGAAGTGGTAGATAAAGATCTTCAAAGTATAATAGATTCCACTGGGAGTATATTATAAAAATTAAATTTTTTTAACCTGTTATAATCAATTTCAACAATGGCAAATGCAATTAGTGCACTACAAGTAGTTGACCAAAAACATTGGTCAGCACTAACACGTGAGAGCCATCTTGGTTGGTTAGGTATGCAAACGCCGGAGGTTATTAGTAAAGTTATGAATCGCCTGTATGAATTGAATATAGGATCGGATAACATAGTATCCTTTATTAATAAATTGCCGACTACCTATATCAATGATGATGTCACTTACCAATGGTTCCTGCAAGGATCAGACGAGAGGAGTATTCCTCTGGTTCAAGCTACAACCAATGCTAGTGGGGCAACTAAAGTTACTGATGCTGCTTTAGCAGGACTTAATAGGGGAACATTCTACATGTGGTTCACCGAAAGATATTTCGAGGCTACCTCGCATATCGTTGGGGAAAAACTGGAAGAATATCAACTTAGAGTCCTTAGTGATCCCATTCAAGTAGGAAACTCTTGGCGATATGAAGTTCAACTCTTTACCGGAGATGATACTTTATGGGTCCCTGCTGCTGAATTAGCTGCTAATACTATGTGGTCCGAACTCTTTGGTATGGTTGAACAAGAATTGTCCAAGCGAGGAACTTCTGTTCATCACACTGCTCCTTACAAAATGGAGAACACCACCGCAATGATTCGTAAGAATTATGATGTTCCCGGTAATATGATTTCTAAAGGTAAGAATAAGCCTCTGGCCTATGCCTTTATTGATCAAAATGGTAAGACGCAGACGAGATGGATTGATAAACTCGGATGGGACTTCTTTGTTCAATTCAACCGCGATAAGGCACGTTTGTGTCTATACGGAAAATCTAATAAACTTTCTGATGGCTCCTTTGGACACCTTGGAGAGTCTGGAAACGTACTCCGCTCAGGCTACGGCTTGTATGAGCAGATGGAATATGGTAATATTCTTACCTACAACACCTTCTCTCTGGATATGTTGACTGACTTCGCCATGGATATGTCTATTGCCAAAATTCCAGAAGATAAGCGCGAGTTTATCCTTTCAACTGGAGAATATGGCGCATATCAATTCCATAAGGACGCTGTTACTAAAGCCTCTGGATTTACCTATCTCCGCAGTGATGTAAATATTCATTCTATGGACGGACGTTTGACAATAGATGAAGGTCAGTTTTTAAACTATGTAGCCGTTAACGGTATTAAGTTTAAGCTGATGATTGATCCTATGAAAGACGGATACCCAAATACGATGAGACATCCTGATGGTGGATTAGTAAGTTCACGTATTTACGACATCTTTGATGTTGGGACTACTGGTGGAGAAGCTAATATTTCTAAAGTTTCTGTTAAGGATGAAGAGGAATTCTTCGGATATATACCTGGACTACGTGACCCGTTCTCCCCGTATAATGGACGTAGTGAGCCTCGTATGATGGCAACTTCTGTTGATGGATATTCTGTCTTCAAAGGTTTCATCGGTGGTGTAAAAATCACTAATCCTAAGAAAACAGCTAGGATTATACCTTCTCTTTTAAGGGCGTAAAATCATAAGGGTGGAGGTTTAGGCCTCCACCTTATTTAATTTAATTAGCAAAAATTATGGCAATAACGAAGAAAGAAGCATTTGATAAGGGATATTTAAAAAACAAGAAGATTAGACTAAAGCCGGTTATTAGAGGGGGCCGCATGGTAAATGATAAAACTCATGTGAATTTCTTTCAATATGAAGGCGCTAGCAATTGGTTTCAGCTTCCTGTTACTGAGAGAAATCAGTTAGTGAATCCCTTTGATTCTGATGAAGAGAAAGAATTTTTTGAAAAAGAGCTGGATCTAAATTTAAGTGTCCATGCTAAAGAAGATAACTTTTGGAAGAAGACCTTCTTGAAAGTTATTAAAGATTATAATCTGATGCACGATGGGTATATATTTAACCTATCAGATCCTATGGATGTACTCAGATACAAAATTGCTAAATTTCATCCATCGGTGGCTCCAGATTTGGAACATCAACATAGTAAACCTGGATATAGATTTGCTTTAGTGGATGAAGAAATAGAGGTAGAACGCGCTGCTGCTAATACCCTAGATGTAACTGATGCTTATATTTACTTTGGTGAAATAAGAAATTCAGCACCTAAGATGAGAGATTTCTTAGGAATGTATTTCAATGAGAAGAATGAATTTAAGTTTGTACCTGCTGATGCTGAAAAGCAATGGCTACAGAAAGAAATTAAAGATATCATAGAAACAGATTTATCTACATTCTTGAAATTGAAAAATGACAAAGATGCCCCAATAAAGTTATTGATTCTAGAAGGAATTAAGGCTGGAGCGATCTCAAAAGAGGGTAGAAATAAATATAACATTCTTGGTGAAGGTGTAAGTTATATGTACACAGAGCTTATTGATTATTTAAAAGCTGCTGCCGAAACCAAAGATGACGTATACTTAAAATTAAAAGCTCAGATAAAAGTCACTAGGTAATGACATTTGCACAAATGCAAGCAAGGGCTGAGATCCTTTTCGAGGCAATCGACAGTGGTAATCTCCCTGGATTTATTGAAGCAGAGTGGTTGGACCTGTTTAATCAGGCTCAAGAGAAGCTGGTGCTTGGTATCTTGCAAGATGGTATTAGTAGAAATGCATTTAATAAGAGAGTTATAGATATCTTAGTAGAAGACGATAACATAGCCGGAGGTTATTCTCAGGCAGGTACTTCTCCTACATTTACTATAACTCTAACTGCAGATACGTGGTGGATTTTAAATGTAACTGCTGATGTGACGCTATCAACAGTGACAACAACTGATATACTTGTAGATGAAATTTCGTATGATGAATATCATGCAAATAAGAATAATCCTTTTAAGAAGCCAGATAAGACTGAAAGATTTTGGTACTATATGGTAGGAAGTGAAATGGTAGTTACTACAGATACAGTTACTACATTAGACGAACTGTATATTACATATGCCAGATTACCTCTAACTATCAGTACTGCAGATGCTTATAGCACTCATGCTTGTGAATTACACACTTCTGTTCATAGTAGAATAGTAGAAATAGCAGTGCAATTAGCACATAAAGCAGTTGAGGATGAAAAAGGATTTCAATTACAGGTACTAGAGAATCAAAATCCAAGTATACCTTAAAATTAAATTATTGTTAAATTAAATACTTTTTATTATGAGTTCACAATCCGAAGACAGTGTAACATACATTCATATTATGAATGTTGACTCTGGTTTTACAGATGATACCTCGACCTTGGCAGATTTAGATGCTAGAGAGGGTCAATTTTTTACCCAAGCTGGTGTAACCGAACACAGCGCAATTACTTCTAGTGCTAGTAAGTTTTACTTTGCATCTAAAGATACTGCAGGAATTATTCACAAGTCTCCTCTATTTATAGGAAATACTGTTAAAAATGCTACTTATGCAACATACGATGTTCCTGTAGAGCAAATTAGTTACTTAGGCTATAATAATACTTCAGGTTCTATAGATGCTACTGCTGGATATTATTCAGTATCTATTGTTCTTAATCATACTTTTGGTCTGCTTAACAACAGTCCTTTGATTAAAACTCTCCCCTTTAAGTTAACTACTAATAGTCAGAGTGCTTTGGCTGCTGGTATTGCTAATGCAGGTACTACAGCATTCAAAAGAGAACCTCTTAAGGCTGTTAAGTTTGAGCGTATTAATTCTGGTGCTGTAAAGAATGCTGTTGCTACAGGAGCTATTACTACTGTTGTTAATGGTTCCAATACCGTCACCTTCTCAGGAGATGGAACTGCTGAAGTTGCAGTAGGAGATATCCTTAGACTGGGCGCTCTTGGTGCTACAGGTGGTGGTATTTGTTATATTGTAACTGCCATTAGTGGTAGTGGTGCAAGTGCTATTTATACCCTTGATCAACCTTATCAAGGTACTTCTGGTACAGTAGCCGCTAACCTAACAGAAACTGTTACTGAAGGCAATTGGGGAATTAAAATGACAGGTGTTTCTGTTACTGATGCTGCTTTTAAACCCGTTAGCGATACTCCATTTATGGTCAACTTTAATGTTGCCCTAAATGATCGTTGGACAACTGCTGCTGTAACTTATAGTACTGGTTCTTATATTGGTATGGGAAGTTACCAACTGGTAGCTGCTGAAGAGGCCTACACTCATTTCCAACTGAAAGGCAAGCAAG
>Ga0307377_10005217_pt1 | contig 13986 bp, 26 predicted proteins | sample TR3MG_FD_202535 | JGI IMG/M metagenome (GOLD analysis project Ga0307377, IMG submission 202535) | Soil microbial communities from Risofladan, Vaasa, Finland - TR-3 | ecosystem: Environmental > Terrestrial > Soil > Coastal area > Acid sulfate soil | place: Finland: Risofladan, Vaasa | collected... | reverse complement strand
TCCCTGCGCTAAGATCCGTTTAGGCTCTAACCTAGGATGGTGTTCGTGGCGAATAAAAAGGGCAGTCACCTGATTATGGTTTTGCCGGACCTTCACCTCCCGGTTCACGATAGGAGCGCCCTTCGCATCGTACTGCGGGCCTTCGAGCACCTGAAGCCTCGAAAGGTGGTCATCCTCGGTGACTGGTTGGACGCCGCATTCGCCTCAGCCCACCCGGCCAGCAGTCGTGAAGAGGCTACGCAGGGTGGATACATCTCTAACGAGATCGAGCCGTGCCGACGTCTGCTGGAGCAGTTCGAGGAGTACGCCGAGGAGATCGTCTACATCGAAGGAAATCACGAGTTCAGGGTCGAGCGACTCATCTCCCGGGAGAAGGGTGCCTGGTTGGCAATCCCCGAACTAGTGCTCCCTAAGAACCTGCTTTCGATGAAGCGCAACAAGAAGTTCACGTGGATCCCCTATCAGCATAACTGTGCCCCAAGGGATGGCTACAGCTTGCCGCATTACAAGGTCGCTGATGGTCTAATCGCCGTCCACGGTTGGAGCACATCGAAGCATGCGGCCCGGAAGCACCTAGAGCTAGTAAGGGGCTGGTCTGTTGTCTACGGGCATACGCATCGAGCCCAAGCCGACTCGGCCCGTCACCCGATGACGGGCCGCATTAACAAAGCCTGGTCACCCGGTTGCCTCGCCGGGCTTCAGCCCATGTGGCAACACGGGTCTCCTACAGAATGGACTCATGGATTCTCATTGGTTTACTGCCGCGATGATCTCTCATCCTGGACCTCCTATACAGTCGCAATTGACCAAGGAGAGTGCATCCTTCCCGACGGCGCTAAAATCACCGACGGAGGTACCAAGAAACTGATCTACTGCGAAGAAACCATTTCGAAGGAGTGATCCTATGAGGGTCCTAGTTCGAGGGAAAGTATGGCGGCTAGTCCATACGAAGAGCCTGCCGAAGGACGTTGACGGCGAGTGCGACGCCCCGTCCACCAAGAAGAAGCAAATTCGCATTCGTGCCGAAATCAAAGATCAACGGCTCTTGGATGTCTATGTGCACGAACTCATCCACGCCTGCTTGTGGGATCTAGGAGAAGGTCCAGTGGCGAGCCTGGCGAACGCCGTAGCCCATGATCTATGGAACGATGGCTTACGTACTGGGCATAAGTCGTCGAAAACGAATCTCGACAAGCTAGAGCACGAAATTACTAGTGTGCTCTGGCCTCGTGGAGAAATAGCCGTAATTGATGAGGATGTTCGCCGTGAAATCTCTCATACGGTCGCAAGACTACTCAACAGACTCGGATGGGCCTTTGAGTAGTAATGATAGTCCGCTACCACCTCGATGACCTTATTCTGCTCCTAATTGGAGCCGCCATCGTAGGGTGGCTGATCGGAAAAATAGTCGATCGCATCCTCTTCTCAACCTAGGTTGAGCCCCCAGATACGGTGCGCGACGTCCTTCATCCAACGCGAGCACGGAGCGAGCTCGATGGCGTTATAGATATGCACCGGCGGCTTCGGGACTTCAAATCCGAGCCTCTCGTGGAAGAGGATCGGAGGCGGCGGAACCGGAGCGGCGGCTTGCAGCTCTCGTATGATCTCCAGATCAACCTCGGCCGCCATCGCCTCGGCCATGCTACTGACGAGAGTTTCTTCAACTCCGGTATACTTCTCGACCTCTTCAGGGGTTGCGATACGACCATCCGGCCACCGCCAGATCCCCTTGTAGTCCCCCGACGGGTCGTAGTCCGGGTCGACCAGCGCGTCTCGGAGCGTGTCCAGGATGTTATCTGGCCGACTGAGTGAGTTCGCCCCCCACAAGTCACGAAGGCCCCACAAGTCACGAAGGTCGTCAGCCGCGTCTTGAGACCACGTCATCTTCAGCTTGCGGGGCTTGGCGGAGACCGTCTGCGTGGAAATGTTGAAGTTGATTGGAGGCAGAGAACTGCCATGGGCCGAAGTCGTCATAGGCTCGCCTCTAGGATTGGACCGTTACGAAGTCGTGGACGGTAGCCACAGTTTCGGCTACACGCGGGCCGCCGTTTATACCCTGCTCATCAAGATCGAACTCGATGAGCACTACATCGTCGTCGAGTAAGTCGACGATGGTCGCCTCAGTCCCGGGACCCATTACATCACCGGTGAAGTCAAGGTGAATCGGCTTTACCAGCTTGACTCGTTCATACATCTTCGGCACGATCATCCCTCTCCGTTGGTGATGAGACCGTCAACACATTAGCTACTGTCAGAAATGATACTCCAAAGCCTAGCTACGAGCTCATCTCTGCAATAGAAGCCTAGCAGCGCCGCTACCTCTGTTCCAGAGACAAAGAGAAGCAAGGCCGGCGCTGCCTTGATGTTTAAGCGCGAAACCAGGACCTGCTCTTCGTCCGCGTCTACTTCAAATACACCGATGTGACTGCAAAACTGATCAGCTGCGAGGCTAAATTCCTCGCGGGCGCGGTCCGCGATACGATACCGATTTGACGTAACGTAGAGTATGACCGGCAGATTTGAGCTCTGAACAAGACTCTCAAACTCCGAATTGGTAAGAGATGTATAGCCCAACTAGTTGATCCTACACAATTCTCAGAACTCTGATGCTCATGTAGGAAGACTAGCTAGGAGATCTACGGCGAAGCTGATATCCGCCGAGTCAGCCCACCCGATAAGGTCATCGATATTATCAACGCCATCAAGCGAGATACCCTCCTGCAAGAACGACTGGACGCGAACGTAGCGGTTCGGAAGCAATTGCTCGCACACATAATCGGGTATACCGGTCATCCCATCGAGGCACATGGGCATAAGAAGTGGGATCCACTGCTTGTAGCCCCAGTCCAAGCGTTCTCCTTCAATGTAGGCTGGACTGAACCCAGCTCCAATAGACAGAACAACTATCTCCTCTAAAGGAACACCAGACTTAACCGCTCGACCAATCGCGCATAACGATGGATTATTGGCGACAAGCCCCCCATCAATGTAGCCTTGATAGCTGGGAAAATATGTCGGAGCTGCCGAAGTTCTCAAGCCGACGTCAACCGCCAGTTGATCTTTGTCGTTTCCCGGACTGTCGTAGTTGTGGAAAAACTTAGCTTTCCAGAAACGCCGCCGTTGGTCATTGGTCGCGCTTCGAGCATCTTGATTATCGAGGTCAAAAGAGGAGATCAAAACTCTCTTATCGAGATCGCCGAGCAATTTGTCGCCGAGCAGTCCTTCAAGCTCTTCTCGAAGCCCGTTATTATCGTAGTTTGACCGGTAAATCTCATCACCCGACCCAGCAATAGAATCCCACCAATCACGCTTTTTGAAGATGTTTTTAGCTCGGTCGCTGTAAAGCTCGACCATCTCTGTCGGCGAGCATCCAGCAGCTAAACACAGCGCATTTATGCCGCCAATACTCGATCCTCCCACCAACTCGACTCTGCTGAGGAATGGCATGGCGTTTTCCAACCGCTCAAGGATCCGAGCTTGGTGAGCGCCTGCCACGCCGCCCCCATCTAAGGATAAGATGAGGTAACAGCTACGAGAATCGGACGCGGCCATAACAACCTCCAACATCAGCTAGTTTATCTGATGCGCAGAGCGAGGCCTAGGGCGCGTAGACTAGAGACACAGTTCTTGGGCTCGACCGGTTACTCCGTTACGGAAGAATGATCTCTATCGGTTGTCTCCCGGTCGCGCAAATCCAGTGGACCTCGACACCAATCCCCTCATAGGGCTCATCCGCCTTACAAAGAGTTCGAGACGCCGGATCACTTCCAGGCCCAAGAGGTAGAATAGTGGTGTAGTCACCTACCCTATAGGAATCCTGGCACAACAGGCAAACGCCGCCTACAGTGAAATGACCGATGTCTTTAGGGCCGATCTTCGGCAACCCCGGAATTACACCTGTAAGAGTAGTCGGAACAAGAACGATATCGCCTTCCACATTACACCTCGCAATAAAGAGTCTAATTTAAGCGAACTGGGGCATACACGATGCATGACGAAAAGACCCAGCCATCGGCTGGAAGCATGGCATTTCAGAGAAGCTGTTACTACTCAAATTGCGATACATCGCCAAACTGGGGCATTAAGTCATCAGCTGAAGTAGGAACACCAAATAACTCCCCATTAACTTTGCTCTCGTGCGATGACCACTACGGCGAACTGACAGTCGAACTACGAGATGCTGGGACTAGGTATACCCTGTTCCCGATCACCGATGCACCAGCAACGCGTAGTCTAGGGTCGGCCCCTCTGGCCTCTGCACCTGAGGATGATCACCCTCAGAAGATATCAAAGGGGTCAAGGATCGGGCGACTTGTAGTAAATATGATCGCAATCCTCGTAGGACTCATCATTGCCCCCTTCCTGATTGTCTACCTCGGTGGTAAATGGTTCCTCGGGTGGCGACCTAGTCCTACCCACGAGAACATCTGATTAGGAAAGAGAGAATTAGCGTTTAGCCTGATCGGTTAATTACATCCCACGGGCCCAGAGCCCGAACTGATGCTATCCTTCTGAGATCGCATCAGTTGACCTGGAGGACTTAAATGCCCGCCGACATCACGCTCACCGGAAACGTTCAAGGTATCTCCACGGTCGGCGGAAACGTCGGCCCCGCAAGCTTCTCCTACGCACTGAACGGCGCCGAGAAGACCTACAGCCAGGAGATCTGCGTGCCGGTCACCGCTGGAGCGCCAGTGGTGCATACACTGCCCACGATCGTAGGGCAGCGGCTCTTCTATCTGAAGACCACCAAAGATGTGGTGCTCACGATCAACGCGGAGCCGTCTGGCACACTTCTGGCCGGTGGGGTCTACACCCGCGCCGGGATGGTTGACGTGGCCACGATCACGCTTGACGGTAACGGCGCAACTGCTGGCGTTGTCTGGATCCTAATCGTCGGAGCCTAACCGGCCGCAGCCATCTTTCAATCAGTGTGATACCCGTTGATCTTGATCATCGGGGTTTCCAAAATGTCGGTGCCCTCATCATTCATGATTGGGTCTTCGCTCAGCTCTCGTAGCCGAGTCTTGCTCTCCGGTTTGAGCCGCTCAATCGGCGACTTCCTCTGCTTCCCCATCGCCATACATAGCCTGTGGACAGCCGGCAGGTCCGTCTCGATTTGTTGAATCACAGTATCTAGACGGCCAGTCTCTGCCGTCGGTCGTTTTGCAGGGCGCATAGGAGGCATCAGCTATCCTCGTCGTCTAAGAGTAATTCAATCGAGGGAGGGGCAAGCCCTGCCAAGGCTTCAATTGCCTGCTGAACGCGGACCGCAAGCTTCAGCATCTTCGACTGCTGGCGATCGTGTTGTTCCAGACGCTCTCGCAACTGCTCACGTAGATCAGCGTTAACACCATCGCCCTGCTCGACAATGCGCACGAGCAGCCCTCTAACGGCTGCGTGATCGCCCTGGAGCCCTTTGATCAGATGCACCCATGACCTCGGCGTATACCAGAGAGGGACCTGGTCATCATCGACTTTGCTATGCCACTCGTAAAGCTGGTTAAGCTTGTTCCGCTCGTCCTCTGATAGCCCACTCCTCTTACTAGCCTCAGACCAAAGGATCTTGATGACAAGTAAAAGAATGGCTCCAAGAAAAGAAAAGATACTAAGAGACCAACCAAAGACCCAGGCCGGAACAGAGCTGGAAGGCACAGCGGGCAACACTGGGGCGGAGCCGTCAGCGAAAGCAACTCCAGCTACTACGAAGAACGCGACTATGGTTGAGATGATGGGTTTCAAGCTTCTAATCTCCGCCATATGTCTTCGACAACTTCGAGTCTAACACGCCACATCTATCTGATGCACACATCGTATTCGATGCTCTAGCTAGATACGATTAACGAAGTGAATACGAGAAGATCTTACTGACGGGTCGTTCTACTTTGATACGATAGTGGCGTGACACCAGAAGCTTACGCACAGGCACTTCAACAACGCGGGTTTACATACCACGCGTCATCCGACCGATGGGTCGGACCCTACAACGTCCAAGCGACCGGTTTCCTAAACGGGCAAACCGAAGTGCGAGGGCCGGAACGTGATATCGGTAATCAGTTCGCGAGGGCTGCAGTCATCGGACAAATCGATGAGCAGCTTCGGGCAAAGCGCGGACTGGCTAGGGGCCCGCTGGTCGAGCCGATCAACCAATACACGCCCGGATTTACCCCCTACGCCCACATTCCAGATCCGGGAACATCGCCCCCTAAGCCTGTTTACCCATCACACCAGAAAGATTTGCCGCCCGATGGCAGGCGACTTGACTAGGTGGCTCCGAACCAGTACCAGCAATCTCTGCGTGATCGCGGCTTCGTCATGGGGTCAAACGGCTCCTGGCATGGCCCGTTCGGGATAACAATCCCCAATACGTGGAACGACATTACAACGACATCGCTAGCAGACAGTGCGCGGTCGGAAATTATCAAACAAGTCGATGATTCGATTAGGGTAAAACGAATCAACTACAACGCTAAGTAGTCGACGTATCTCCTTTGATGAAAGAGGCTTCAGCGTGCGAGAAAACTCAAAGACGGACCCCAAAACTACCAAGCGTCGGTCAGTTGCCGTTGAGATTACCAGTAAGAGATGGGGAAGCGACCCATCAGCTTCGGTGAAAATCATCGATGTCCCGGTAATCGGCGAGGGATCCATCCGCCTCGACATCACGTTGGACCTTCGCAAGACCGATACAATCGAAATCCGTCCGGTTCGACGCGAACTAGATGATGTTGACGGCCTGATCGTAGACGCCGAAAAGCTTGCTAACAGCTAGTTCCGGGGTTCAGGTCCGAAGTCACGCTGGTCGCGCCTCTTAATCATAGGCGGCGCTACAGGAATCACAGGAGACGCAGGACGAGAAGTCAGCTCGTTCGCGCCCTGTGACCCCGCCGTACTCCAAGTCTTGGTCAAGTCTTCCCCCATAGGGGTCACGTCCGACATGCGCACAAAGCCCTCGCAGCGCGGACAGGGTGGGAGCTCAGCACCAGGTTTGGTGGAAATCACCGACTCTTGGTAATCGCACTTCGAGCATTTCACTACGAGACGAGCCATGGGGTGTTCCTATTCTTAGAACTGCGTAGGCTGGGGCGGCGACCGAACGGTCACCTCCATCGCCGTGGCGAGATTATTCGCCGTTACTGTGATGGTGTGATTGGCGCTAAGCGCGCCGACCCCTACAGCATTCACCGTTACTGTAGCGGAGCCGACGGACTTAGCCGTAACCTCAGCAGTGCGGCCGCCGGGGGCCGGAATGACCCCGGCGACGGCGGAGCTTGACGTGACCCAAGTCGGGGTCCCGACCAGATCGGCTGCAAGATTACTAGTTGTCGGAACGACCGCCAAGATAACCTTCTGCCCGACGATCATGTTCACAATAGCCATGTCTCACCTCTTATTGAGACTGATGCTACCAAACCCAAGCGACTAGGGTTCGACCGACGCCTCTTGCTCGACCTTGGCGGCCTTCTGAGGAGGCTGGAATGGGATTTTCAGCGCCCCGTGCTGTGTCGCGAGGTAGAGCATAAGCTGGAAATCCAACGACATGTTGTTCAGAGTCTTGTAGACCTCGCTCACAATGCCGGCAGTGATTCGAAGCATATCCGACGGGTCGCGGATAGTCTCCTTGCAGAGCACGAAGTTCGCCTCTCGCTTCGTTCCGGCGTCCGACTTAAACACCTGCATTCCCTCGCGACGCATAAGCGTGACGGTGAACGGTGGGTCGAACGTTCCCCCTTGAATTAGGTTGAGGACATCAGGGGCGCTCTCGTCGTAGTAGCCGGACTGAATGACGACCGCAGCTGCGGCCTCCTCGGCGTTACCGGTCGGAGGCTGAACCCCCGGAAGCGGGGCTTGCTTCTGAATCTTGTCGTACTCGACATCAATACCGCCGGGGCGATAAAAACCTTGTCCGCTGTTGCTGGGGATAGATCCAGACATCGCCTACTCCTCTACTCTTTGGATGCCGAGAATCTCGACCTCGTTGAGAATCTTGTAATCTGTCTTCGGGCTGGTGCCAACCTTGAGCCCTGCATACTTACCGACGATCACGTATTCGCCGGGCTTGACTCGGACTTTGATCTTGACGCCGTGGTCAGTGGTGCGCCCGTCTCCGACGGAGATGACCTTCATGATCGTGAGCTGCTGCTTGTCGTCGGATCCTCGCGGAAGAACGATTCCACCAGCTGACATATTGCCGTAATCGACAACCTTGCAAAGAACTCGACAGTCGATGAGCTCGATCTTGAGCGGATCAACTTTAACAAAGTCCTCGGAGCCAGTCTCCAACTTGGGGAAGGCCATTCCGGGCGGAAGGTTACCGACGACTGTAGTTCCTGCATCCTTATTGTTTTCGGCCATTACAGGTCCTCCGCCCTGACAGTCTTACGGCCGTTTGATTCAGTGCGCTCAATAGCCCTACTAAGCAGCTCGACGACCTTGTCAGACACGGCGTCGGGCAGATCTGATCCCGCACAGTAGCCTTTAGATCGAACAAATTCCTTGATCTTGCTGGCTACTGAGTAGGATTCTTTTCTTGGGGCTCGTTCTTTGGTCACGTTTACCTCTGCGTTGATGGGCCGCGTTCCTGCGCGGCCCAAGCGTAAATTGGAAGCGCCGGGTACTGCCCCCGGGTCTGCAACCCGTTCCGCGTAAGCGTCTACGTGTGTATCCAGTCTGTATATCTCGACTGGGTCCCCCGTCTGGCTCGGGTTCCCATGGTCCAGCCCCTGCACAAATTTTCGACTTTCCAACCGGGGCCGGTGGTCCGCTTAGCCCATCTTATGGCTCCGGTTCGTCACCTCATGGGCGGAGGATTAGGCGGAGGTCTAGGGTTTAGTCTAGACGGTGATGATCTCACCGGCGTCGATCCACGAGTGGATCTCAGCGTCGGTGAGAACATCGGTGCTGTTTGCGTTGACAAATAGCGTTGTGCAGGAGGTTTAACGAGGCCTTCCTACAACCTCGACACGCAACTTATGTTTCTCAGATTACATCGAATCTATGTCGCCCCCTTGAATTTGATTTGAACAGCCCAGACACAATAAATATCGAGCCTGCGGTCAGATCGTAGCTCCATCATTGTTGAGAGTCAACATTTCTTTTGTCCAATCCTGCCCATTATCGGCATAACTTGTCGGACCACGGTGCTAGGCTAATCCTTAGATATACCGCAAGACGATCGAAGATTGCAGGTAAAAGAAAGATAGGAGTGCTGATATGGGCGAGCCACGCTACCTGGGAGACAAGCCCAGTCAGCCACCAGAGCCGGACTACCTGAAGCCAGAGTCTACTACATCGCGTGCCCAGCGGCACGAGAGGTCCTCCGCGAAGCGCTCCGGTAAGCGCACGACCTCTGGATCCGGAAACCGTCAAGGGCACAGGAAGTCCCGGGGCAGTGGGTCCCAGATGGGATCTCCCGGTGATCTTACTGGCGATGAAGACCTCGCTGAGCTCAAGACCACCCAAAAAACCGACACCAGAATTCAACTTCGCTGGCTCCGCAAGATCACCAACGAAGCACTATGCATGGGTAAACAGCCAATGATCGAATTCGAGTTCGAACGCCTTACACCACCTTGTCCAAAAAAATGGGTGATGATCCCCGCTGAGTATTTTGACGATTTACAAGAACGAGCGCGTTCATGAGCGATATCTCCATTGGCGACCTGATCGCTCAATTCAAAGACCCAAAGCCAGAACCGGACGTCAGCAACGCTGACCAATGGTTCAACGACTTCCAGCACTGGTTAGCTAACAAATACGAGAAGACGGTCCACTCTGACCGGAAGCCGGGGCTTCATGCCTCATCCCTCGGCAGTGTATGCGCCCGTAGGAACCTGATCATCGAAGCGTTTGGAGAGAACAAGGTTCCGCACACCGCCGGAAATTACTTCACATTCGATGTAGGTCACGCCCTCCACTATTGGTGGCAAGAGCGTTACCTCGGACCCAAGCAAGAACTACTAGGCAACTGGAAATGCATGGCCTGTCCATGCCCTAACTGCGCGACGGTCCTCGACAAGATCCTTCGGGCCCTATCTCTGGCAGAGAAAAAAGAGATTTGGAACGAGTGCGATGTCTGCCTCGGCTCAGGTCGTAAAGTCACCTACGGCCTGATGCCGCTAGACTGCGAGTGCGGCACCCCGTGGCAGGACTCGATCTGCTACATGGAGCTACCTGTAATCAACAAAGAACTCAACTACGTCGGGCATTGTGATGGCGTCCTTGACCACAAGCCAAAAAAGCGCCTGTTCGAGTTCAAAACGATCAGCCCATCCGAGTATGACAAGCTCAAGAATGGGCCGAAACTTGATCACGTCATCCAGGCTCACGCCTACATGGGCCCCCTAGGACTCGATGAGGCGATAATCGTCTACGAGAACAAAGGATCTCAGGCCAAGTGGTCAGTAAACATGTTCGGTCAATTCGTAGCCGGCGAGCCGAAGTTGATTCCGTTCCTGATCAAGTTCGACCAGTCCTTGTGGGACGGCATCGTAATGAGAATTCACGAACACCACAGGTCAGTCGAGGTTATCGAGTCGTTCAAGAAACAGGGGACCCCGCTACCAAGAGCTGAAATTTCGAACTTCGAGCGAATCTGCGATACTAAAAAGTGCGCAATGGCGGCCCGATGTGCGGTATCCCGGGAATGCTTCAGCCTGGACTAGGTATAACGGGCCTGACTAAAGGAGGTCATTATCTATGTCCAGTAAGGAAACCAAGAACTGTTGTGATATGCACCAAAAGGTGGCACTTGGCATCGCCCAAGTCTACTCAGAGGAGAAGTGCGGAGTCCCTGATACCGCACTGGCAGACTTTCACAACTTCGACTATCAATCATCGACCGGCGCTCCGGTTGCGGCCGCACTTTCACTCAGATTCTGCCCATGGTGCGGAGTTGAGCGTGATAACAACGATCAAACACGCAGGAACGTCGAAGTAATCCGACCTAGACACGAGGCCTAGAAGAGCTAGAACAGACGCCGGCGGTTCATGTAAGATGGGCCGATATGACGACCTACAAAGGCCTAGACGACCTTCTCGACTCCGTTAACCATCAAAGACTCCTCGCCATCGACCTCGGTGGGACAACGGGGTGGGCGATGTGGGACAACGGGGTGATTACCTCCGGCAGCATCAATCTGGTGAAAAAGCAACGGGGTAAGAGGTTCGAGGGCCCCGGCATGAAGTTCGTGCGGTTCGACCGATGGCTTCGCTCGCTGCCCAGGCTGCGACTCGTATCCTTCGAGGAAGTTAGGCGACACCGGGGGGTTGCGGCGGCCCACTGCTATGGCGGCTACCTCAGCCACCTAACCGCCTTCTGCGATACGCAGGACCCGGAAGTTCCCTACGAAGGCTACGCCGTAGGAACGATCAAGAAGCGAGCCACTGGAAACGGCGCAGCAAAGAAAGACATGATGATCAGCGCCTGTGCCAAGCTCGGGATCGTTCCGGCCGACGACAACGAGGCTGACGCTCTGTGGATTCTAGTTCTGATGACCGAAGCGGAAGGATTGGCATGGCCTGGTGCCCCAGTTCCAATGCCACCAGAGAAAGTCAAGAAGAAGAAGAAGAAGAAGACAACTCTGCGCCGCTCAAAAGGAGAGATCACCCCGTGAAGTATCTAATTATGCTGCGCTATCTGATAGGTGGTTTCCACGTCGGCGATATCGCAAAGGACATGGGCGTAGATCGGCCCACGATTCGTAGATACTTGAAAGAGGGCGGAATCACCATGAAGCCGTCTATCGTCGGCTATTCATTGGGCCGCGATCCGGTTTGCTTCGCAGTGAAAGGAGCCGGCTACGCCTCGTTCTATCGATTCGCTGAAGTCAGAGGGCTCGATCCGATAACGGAGCAGGCCGATGATCTCGGAATATCAGAGGAAGCACTGTCTCGGGTATACAACTCCTACACGCGACTGCTTACCTGGCTAAAAGCCTCTGGCATCGACCTTCCAACACCACAAGCAAGCGGAGCTACCCTTGAGCGACGATCAGAAACAGGATGATGATCGAATCTACAACGCCAGAATGGCCGTCGACCGAGACTATCTAATCCTCGGACGAGAGCTTTACCTTGCCTTCGAGACGGGGAGCTACAAGGATAACGGCATCGTCTCGTTCGACGACTACGCCTCCTCTAAGGGCGTCGACCCAGGCCGCGCTAAGCGTTTCCGGCGAGTCTTTAAGAAGTTCAGCAAGGATCTCGGCGTCCCCTTTGACCGGATGCTCTCGCTCGGCTACGAGAAGTTAAAAGCGATCGAGCCTGTAATCAATAGGGGTAATAAAAATCTCTGGTTACACAAGGCGGCATCGATGAACTACGCAGATCTCCTAGCAGACGTTAAAGTTCATAAGCCGGCCAGAAAACGTCGAACAGAGGTTAAGCAAACGCTCGCTAATAAGGACGTCTTCCAACCAGAGGACGCCCCAGAGCTAATTACCACCATCGGCGATGATCGACTAAAACCGTCAGCCGATGGATCTGCGATCACCAGTGACGCTTACGTATTCGTTCGCAAGCTCTACCTAATCGCTGAGCAGAACCAAGTGTTCGATACGGCCATCGAGAACATGGAGCGCAGGACCGGTTCGACCAAGGTCGGCTACCTTCTTACGTCCGCGCTGCAGGAGTATTTAGCCCACGAGGCGACTCGCGGGATCAAAGACGACAAGCGCATGCGCTACTTTATGAACATCCTAGAGCGCCGCTACAAAGGAAAGCTTCTCTGGGTACAAGATAAGAAGGTAGCCGCCAAGCTCTCTGAGATGATCAAAACTGCCGAAGAGGAGGTTGAGGAGGAAAATCGTGACGCTGACTAAAAAGCAACTTTTCTTAGACTTCCGGCTCCAGACGCAGGCGTGCGCCAGGTGCCCCTACTCATCCATACGCGATAATCCCATCGCTGGTAATGGAGAGTATCGCTCTCCGATCTTAATTATCGGAAAGGCTCCAAGGAAACGAGACGATGAGGAAGGCGTAGTGTTCTCCGGTCGCGCAGGAAAGAAACTGGAGAGAATGCTCACCAAGGCCGAACTCGACCTTGAGAAGGTCTACCGAACTTACCTCGTTCGATGCTACGCAGGTCGAGAGCCCCAATTCGGCGAGTTCGCTGCCTTCAAGAAATGCCAGCCGCACACAGTAAACCTGCTGAAGTTGATGCGGCCAACGGCTGTAGTCATATGCGGCTATACTCCATTCAAGTGGCTGATCCTAAGGTGGACCCGTGAGGTCGTCGATGAGGTCGGGTTCTATCGCTGGATCGGAAGAACTGTTCGACTCAAAGAAGTATGGGGGGAAACGAAGTTCTTCATTATTCAGGGACCAGCAGAGCTCTCAACGAAACGTGACCCGGATGCTGAGTCGAAGAGCATCGAAGCTCTGAAAACGATGAAAGCCTACGTCGTCGCCAGCCAAAAAGGCGAGCCTACGCCCCTGGAGATGTTCGACCTAAAACGCCGCCCACATACGCGATCGCAGCAAGAAACATTTGGCTGGTCCTAACGCGTGCCGTATCCGTCTCCCTGGAAGGTGATTCTGTGAGCGACAAAGCAACAAGAGCCGCCCAGCGCACCGGGGGCGGGCTGATCCAGCGGTGGCGAGCCGACGAGATACCTACGTTCACAGTGGCGCGTGACGTGGCTTGCCCCGAGGGGACCGACTGTGCGGAGTGGGGCGAGTGCCCAGGGGGCTGCAAAGGCACCGGGCGCGTGCCCCTCGACCCCCAGGACGTGCTCAGGGTCCTGGCTTTCCTCGGCGTGGAGGAGGCGCGGGAGGCGGTGGGCGAGGCGTGGGAGGCCGTGTTCGACCTGGTCAGCGTGGAGTTCCGGCTGTGGTCTGGCTCGCTCCGGGACCTCCTCTCCCACCTCCCGCCTCACCGGCTGCTGGTCAACTCGACCCGCCCACTGGTCTACGCGCTCGACCGGCGCGTAGACTCCGGGCTCGTGGAGACTAAGACCAACTGGCCCCACGACACCCCCGCCGAGC
>Ga0307377_10005215_pt1 | contig 13992 bp, 12 predicted proteins | sample TR3MG_FD_202535 | JGI IMG/M metagenome (GOLD analysis project Ga0307377, IMG submission 202535) | Soil microbial communities from Risofladan, Vaasa, Finland - TR-3 | ecosystem: Environmental > Terrestrial > Soil > Coastal area > Acid sulfate soil | place: Finland: Risofladan, Vaasa | collected... | reverse complement strand
CGTACTATCTTCCCAGGTAGCGGCGCTTCGATTACTTCTTGAGCCATAATTACGTAGTCTCCTTAACCAATGGTTTCATTACAATTTCCTCTTCGACACAATCCACATACACAGTGTCTCCAGGCAGGAAGTCACCCCGCAGCAGAGCCTCGGAGAGCGGATCCTCAACCAAATTCTGGATGGTACGACGCAAGGGGCGGGCTCCAAAATCAGGGTCATAACCCTTCTTGCCTATAAAATCCTTAGCTTCACCAGTTACTTCCAAGGTGATATTCTTCTCTTGAATGGAAGCGACAACCTGGTTAAGCATCAGGTCGACAATCTGGCGGATATCCTCTTCGCTTAGAGCATGGAATACCACTTGGGCATCGATCCGGTTAAGGAACTCAGGCCGGACTCTTACGTCATTCTTCACCTTCTCGAGAACGCTCTCCTTCATCTTCTCATACTCCGTCTGCTGTTTGCGTTCGCTTTCGATATGGGCAGCAAAACCAAGGGTCATATGACGCTTAATAAGCTCGCTACCGATATTGCTGGTCATGACTATGATGCTATTACGAAAATCAACCCTCCGCCCCTTGGCATCGGTCAAATGACCATCATCGAAAATCTGGAGCAAGATATTGAATACATTAGGATGCGCCTTTTCAATTTCATCGAGAAGAATAGCACAATAGGACTTCCGCCTTACTGCCTCAGTTAATTGACCACCTTCTTCATAACCAATATAACCCGGTGGTGCTCCAACCAAGCGAGCTACATTATGGGGCTCCATAAACTCCGACATGTCAAGCCTGACCAAAGCATCTTCGCTACCAAACATAAACTCGGCCAAAGCCCGTACCAATTCAGTTTTACCCACTCCGGTGGGGCCCAAAAAGATGAAGACACCAATGGGACGCCTCGGGTCTTTTAACCCAGCTCGAGCCCTCCTCACCGCCTTAGCCACGGTATTTATGGCCTCATCCTGGCCAATTATGCGGTGGTGTAGAGCCTCTTCCATTTGTAGAAGGCGACTGGTTTCATCGATAGTCAACTTTATCACAGGTATGCCCGTCCACATGCTGGCTACCTCGGCAATATCCTCCGAAGTAACTACAGGTCGGCCTTGTTCCTTCTTAACTTGCCACTCCTTCTCCATTGTCTCGATTCTCTCCGTTAGCTGAAGCTCACGATCACGCAACTCACCGGAATACTCATACTGTTGAGCTGCGATAGCTGCTTCTTTTTCTTTGCGTACACTTTCCAAGGCTCGCCTTGCCTCAGCTAATCCAATGGGAGCACTACCTCGTTTAATGCGTACTCGAGAACTAGCTTCATCTATCAAATCAATAGCCTTATCAGGCAAAAAACGGTCCGCTATATATCTGGTAGCCAGCGTAGCTGCTGTCTGCAGGGCTTCGTCGCTTATGTCCAACTGGTGAAATTCTTCATATCTGTGTTTAATGCCTCGCAATATTTCCTGGGTTTCCTCCATGGTAGGTTCGGCTACCAAGACAGGTTGAAACCGCCGTTCCAAAGCTGGGTCTTTCTCCACATATTTGCGATAGTCGTCCAAAGTAGCGGCGCCAATACACTGAATCTCGCCACGCGACAACGAAGGCTTCAGGATGTTAGAGGCATCAACCGCACCTTCAGCTGCCCCGGCACCTACAATAGTCTGCATTTCATCAATAAATAAGATGCAATTACCGGCAGTTTTTTCTTCCTCAATAACCCTCTTCAGCCTCTCCTCAAATTCACCACGGTATTTTGTTCCCGCTACCAGGGCACCTATATCTAGTGCAATTATTCTCTTGCCTTGTAATACCTCAGGAACCTCCCCGGCTATTATGCGCTGTGCCAACCCTTCAACAATAGCTGTTTTGCCTACACCTGCTTCACCGATAAGCGCGGGATTATTCTTAGTGCGTCGACTTAGTATCTGAATTACCCGTTCAATCTCCTTGTTACGCCCAACGATGGGGTCAAGCTTATCTGCCCGGGCCAGAGCAGTTAAATCGGTCCCAAGTTGGTCCAGGGTCGGTGTGCGCGTGGCAACGCGACCTGCAGCTCGAGTTCGTATAGATTCCTGTCTCACAACCCGATTGACCTCCTCACGTGTTCGTTCCAGGGTAATGCCCAAACTCTCTAATACACTAAAAGCCACCCCTTCGCTTTCACGCAGTAATCCAAGCAAAAGATGCTCAACACTTATATAGCTGGAATTAAGACGACGTGCCTCGTCCACAGCAAACTCGATGGCTCTCTTTGCCCGACGAGCAAGGTCAACTCCTTCACTGGTGGCTCGATGTTCTCCTTTTCCAATTACAAATTCCACCGCCGCTTGTATCTTGCTCGGCGATACACCTAAATTACTCAAAACTTTGGTCACGGGCCCTGATTCTTCCCCTACTATCCCCAACAAGATATGTTCGGTATCGATGTAATTGTGTCCCAGACGCTGCGCCTCTCCTTGAGCCCGCGTCAGTACTCTACGAGCCCCTTCAGAAAACCTTTCAAATCCTGTACTCATTTCAACCTTTGTCCTAGCTTAAGCTAAAGTATAGAGCATACTACTCTTCTAGTCAACAATCTTGGCTTACTTGAACTAAGGAACAGAATAATAATATAATATCATAAAATTATTCTTTAAGGTTAATGAAATGTGGATCACTGGCGGTAGAGCAAAGGGAACTCGGTTAAAAACCCTACCAAGGCACTCTATTAGACCTACGACCAGTGTAGTGAGACAAGCTATATTCTCTCTTCTGGAGAACAGTAATACCAATTGGCGTCGGGTTCTTGACTTATACGCCGGCAGCGGTGCTCTGGGTATTGAAGCGCTCAGCCGTGGGGCAGAATGGGTTGATTTTGTTGACCACAGGAAAAGCTGCTGTGACGTTATCAGAACCAACCTGGAAAAAATAGGGGAACTACACCGAGCTCATATTTATTGCTGCAGTGTGAGCAAAGCAGTTAACTTCCTTAGCAATGATTATGATATTGTCTTCCTGGACCCACCTTACTCTGACTCTTCTATAAATGGTTCATTTATAAGTATAGCCAAGTCAAATTTGCTAGGAAAAAATTCTACGATCGTGCTTTGCCACGCAAACCGCTTCCCCCTAAATTCCAACTATGACGGACTCCATCTAGTTAAACAACGCCGCTATGGTGATACTTTTATTTTTATATACCAAAAGGAGGTTTGACTATGATCGTAGCAGTTTATCCTGGTACCTTTGACCCTCTTACCTGCGGGCACATGGATATTATTGAACGAGCAGCAGCCCTGGTCGATAAGTTAATCGTCGGCGTCTATGAGCACCCTGCAAAACAGCCGCTTTTTTCTCTGGAGCAAAGGGTAAAGTTAGTGGAAGAGGCGGTAACCGGCCTGTCCAACGTCCATGTTAAAGCTTTTACAGGGCTGGCTGTGGATTTCGTACACGCGGTAGGAGGCAAAGTCATGGTCCGCGGTTTGAGAGCAATCTCCGACTTCGAACGGGAATTTGAAATAGCGCTGATGAACAGAAAACTGGCGCCAGACATTGAGCTACTTTGCTTGATGACTAGCTCTCAATATCAATTTCTTAGCTCCACACTAATCAAGGAAGTAAGTAAGTTAGGAGGTTGTCTTGAAGGTATGGTTCCCGATCATGTGGCTTTAGCTCTCAATGAGAAGTTTTCCATGCCTACTGGGCTCGCCATTAATAAAAGCGAAGTGTAAAATTAAGAGCTGAAAATTAAGGAGGTTATAGAAAGATGGCATATAAAATTACCGAGGAATGCATTAGTTGTGGTGCCTGCGAACCAGAATGCAAAAACGAGGCCATAACTGAGGGAGAGGAAATCTATGTTATTGACCCCAATAAATGCACTGAGTGTGTTGGCTGGTTCGAGACACAAAAATGTGTTGAGGTCTGCCCTGTGGATTGTTGCATTCCCGACCCCGACCACAAGGAAACACGGGAGCAACTTTTAGAAAAGTGGCGCAAGCTACACCCCGGCGAGACCCCAGCCGCCACTTAAAATAAAGTCTGCAAATACTTCAGAGAAAGCTTCCCGCAGTAATTCATGTGCCATGGGCATGTCGAAGGGCGACCCCATTTGACCGTGAGCGCCGCTCGTAATTCGACAAGACTTAGGTGTGAGTCTGACCGAACGCTCACCACGAGCGATTAATAAATATATCTTAGTTAAAAACCATTTGCCGTATGTACCTTGGGAGGTTTTTCAGGTGACTCAAAAACGACATCTCACTGTAGGACCTTATAGCGACATAACAACTACCACATTGGTTAGTTCGGGAAAAATTTTCTATCATCTCTTCTTGAGTAGCGTATTTACTGCGGTGCAGTGAACAGGGGACTAGGCTCCCGTCAGGCATTACGACAAGGAATCTTATTCCTGCCTTACAATTTGGCATGTATCCTTGTTCAAAGAATTTTAAAGTGTCTCGGAGCGTGAGTTCTGGGTTAACCAGGTGAATGCCCTGATTTTTTAATATTATTAGTTCGTTAATGGCCTGGCGTAGAATTTCCAAATCCTCTCCATTGTTGAGGCAATAGTCCTTATTCCCTGTTCTCAGCGCAGTATATGCACTGTACGATATATCTACACCCCACTCAGCGGCCTTTTTTGTCAGGGGCACTATTTCCCTCAGATTGTCTTTAGTTATAGCTGTGTTCAAGATAATATCCTGAAACCCGAGCTTTGCCAGCCGGGGAAGAGTTTGCTCCAAACGTTTATAGAGACCCGGCCGTCGTCGAAATTCGTCATGCCGCTCATCAGGGAAGTCAAGTGATACGGAAAATTGATCCACCCCTGCTTCACGTAATTGCAGATAATTACTCTCGTTCAGCAACGCCCCATTGGTAACAAGTATCATATATTTTACCCCAGATTGCTTGATAGCTTTGACTATGGCTGCTATATCCTTACGTAGAAGTGGCTCACCACCCGAAATTTGCGCTGCAAGCGGCTTCAGGCGTTGAGTTAAGTCTCCATACTCCTCTGGTTTAATCTGCCTTTCATCCTTTATTAACCCCCCAAGATCACAGTGACGGCAATTGCAGTTACAAGAAAGCGTTATCTCATAAGAAACTACTATGGGGCGATTAGTTATATAGTGATGTATTCCCCCTCTGACAAGCTCAATCCCCTGCAATAGAGAAATATTTGCCATTTATTATCTTCCTATTTGAAACCAATTACTGTGCAGTTATCCAGTTTTGAGGAGTATGCTAACCTCATTTTGTTCATAACCTTACCCAATATAGAGCTAGGGTGGAATAAATCTTTTAACGGCTCATACAATTTTAAATATTTCAGTATTGGTAAAAACAGCATAAGCAAGCTTATGGATTCTTTATAAGAGACAGAAGATATATTTTTGAACCCAATATTCTTGAGAACGGTCGTAAGAGTTTTCACGGTGAATTGGTTGATATGCAGCCTCCTTACATTCCACCATCTTTTCCCTAATATTTTCGCCGGTATTCCCTCAATATTTGGAGTGGATGCTACTAATAGCCCCTCAGGTTTGAGTATTCTACGAACTTCTTTCAGAATCATAATTGGGTATGGCACATGCTCTAGAACTTGCCACAGAGTAATTACATCGAAATGGTCTTCAGGAAACTGCAGTTCTTCAAAGGGCTTTGCTTCTACATCCAAGCCAAATTCTCTTCTCGCATATTCTACCGCATCCTGTGATAATTCAATCCCTTTAGTAATATAACCAGCACTAGAGGCATTAAAGAGGAAGAAGCCCTCACCACAGCCGATATCCAGAAGATATGTGCCATTCTTATACTGTTTAATTAGTCCTACTTGTGATTCGGAAGCACGTAAACGGTTTTCCCGAATAATAGAAACATCGACACTTTTCCTTTGGGAGTATGCTTTGTTGATTTCACTTGCTTTGTAGATAGGATTTACATATATGAACTTACAACTCCGACATTTAACATGCCTTCCCCATCTCCCCCCAGGTATCATATACACAGTCTCTACTGCTTTCTGAAAATCATCAGCCTTCATATTAGACTCGAAGAGCACCTCAAAATCATTTTGCCCACAACAGGGACAGTTGCGATATTCAAAAGGCGAATTCATTTTATACAACTCTCAAAGACGTTCAGTTTTTTTATAAGCAGCAGCCACAGCCTCAAGAAGAAGAGACCGAAATCCTCCCTTCTCTAACTGAAGAAGAGCCTCGGTAGTAGTTCCCCCTGGCGAAGTAACCATGTTTCTCAAATCAGCAGGGTGTTTGCCCATCTTCTCAACAGCCCGAATGGAGCCAAATATAGTTTGTATTACCAATTCCTGGGCCGTATCCCGGGGCAAGCCAATATGCACACCAGCATCGACAAGCGCTTCGATGAAGAGAAAAACATAAGCCGGACCGCTGCCGCTTAAAGCAGTAGCCATATTTAGATATTTCTCATCATCAACATAAATTTCTTTACCCAAAGCACCCAGTATAACCCGGGCTAACTCTTTTTGCTTCTGCACAGTCTCAGCAGTCGCCGTCCAGATAGTCATTCCCACGCCAATTTGCGCTGGCATATTGGGCATGGCACGAACAACAAAGGGATGATTTAAACCCTGGCATAAGCTGGACAGATTTGCACCAGCTACTATGGATAGCACTAGCTGTTCGAGTGCTAAACCTTTTAGCTCTCCCATTATCCTCGGTAGATTCTGAGGCTTCACTGCTAGAATAATCAGGTCGACATTTTCCACAGCCCTTCTATTATCAGCTAACGTGTTAACTCCATATTCCCTGCTCAATAATTCGCGCCGCAAGTGATTGACATCGCTAACTACCATATCTTGTGGCGCAGCCACCTTTTTGGTCAAAAGGCATTTGACCATCGACTCCCCCATAGCTCCACCACCAACAAATGCTATCTTCATTACTTTCTTTTCCTTGTTTTTTGTGCTTCTATCATGATGCTATCACAATATTCACTACTCGCTTGGGCACATAAATGATTCTGGTGAGCCTTTTACCATCAGTATAAGCCTGCACTCGCTTCCGACCTAACGCCAACTCTTTAGCCTCGGCTTCGCTTATGGAAACGGGTATAAGCATCTTATCGCGAAGTTTACCATTCACCTGAATGACCAAGGTAATCTCTTCTTCCTGGGCCAGCTCGTCGTCATACTCGGGCCATGCCTGGTTATGAATACTATAAGGACGCCCGCTCCTGGTCCACAACTCTTCGGTGAGATGAGGGGCGGTGGGGGCAAAGAGAAGCAGAAAATAGTTGAGAGCTTCTCGCCATAAGTAATCTGAGACTGTTCCGCTCTCCTTAACCTTAGATAGATAGTTTGTGAATTCCATGAGGCTAGCTAGCATGGTGTTGAAGTGGAATTTCTCCAAATCAGCAGTCACCTTTTTAATGGTCTTATGGGTTATGTGGAGGAATTCTTTCTCCTCCTCAGGATTAACAACATCCCGACCAGTCGGGATATAGTTCGTTGTTACCAAGTTCCACACACGGTTCAGCCAGCGACTGATGCCGACAATACCACTATCATTCCATTCTCCCCCCAGCTCCCAGGGACCAATAAACATGAGATACCCACGAACAGCATCGGCTCCTAATTCAGCCACATATTCGTCGGGGGCAATCACATTGCCCCTAGATTTGCTCATCTTATCACCACGACAAATTATAGTCCCCTGATTGAATAAACGAGTAAAGGGCTCATCGAAGTTGACCAAGCCCATGTCCCTCAATGCCTTGATGAAAAAACGAGCGTAGAAGAGATGCATAACTGCGTGCTCAGCACCTCCAGTATACAAATCCACAGGCAACCAAAACTTCACTTTGGCAGCATCGAATGGGGCATCTCCGGTTTCCGGACTACAATATCTCAAGAAATACCAGGAGGAACACATAAAAGTGTCCATGGTGTCAGTTTCCCTGCGTGCCGGCCCAGAACATTTAGGACAGGTGGTATTGACGAATGACTGGCAGTATTTCAGAGGAGATTCACCGGTAGGTTTAAATTCCGCATCGGGAGGAAGCAAGACAGGCAAATCCTCCTCAGGTACAGGAACTGTGCCACACTTATCACAATAAATTATAGGGATGGGCGCTCCCCAATATCGCTGTCTGGAGATAAGCCAATCGCGAAGGCGATAAATAACCGTCCGCTTCCCCCATCTCTTTTCTTCCAATAGAGCACAAATTGCCTCGTATCCCTGTTCACTGGGTAAACCACTAAACTCCCCAGAATTTACCATTGTACCTGACTCGGTATATGGTTCCGTCAATTCCTCACCTGCCCAATCCGGAGGAGCGATAACGACACGCACAGGTAGCTTGAACTTCCTGGCAAACTCCAGGTCTCGTTCATCATGGGCAGGTACTGCCATCACTGCCCCGGTGCCATAAGTTGGTAATGCATAATCAGTAATCCAGATAGGCACTCTCTCTCCACTTAGGGGATTGACAACGTAGCTTCCCAGAAAAACTCCTGTTTTCTCCCTGCCCAGTGCTACCCGGTCATATTCAGTTTTCCGCCGACACCAAGTAATATATTCTTCTACTTCACCTTTGCGCTCCGGCATAGTCAATTGAGAAACTAAAGGATGCTCTGGAGCCAGGAGGAAGAAAGTCACCCCAAAAATAGTATCCGGGCGGGTAGTAAACACCTTTATCCGTTTTTGCTCTACACCCTCATGCTCCAGCCAGAAGGAAATTTCAGCGCCCTCGCTCTTGCCCACCCAGTTCTTCTGCATTGTCTTTACGCGCTCGGGCCAGTCCAGATGACTATGATCGAGAAGTTCCTCGGCATATTTAGTAATTCTGAAGAACCATTGCTGCAACTCTCTTTTAGTCACTGGCGTGCCGCACCTTTCACAAAAACCCTCCCCTACCACTTGTTCATTAGCCAGCACTGTCTGACATTTAGGACACCAGTTAACAGGCGCCTCAGCCCGATATGCCAAGCCAGCGTGATAAAATTTAAGGAAAAACCACTGCGTCCATTTATAGTAATCCGGCAGGCAAGTAACTACTTCGCGGTTCCAGTCATATATTGCCCCCATGCTCTTGAGCTGCCGACGCATATTCTCTATATTTTGCATCGTCCAATCATAGGGATGAATTCCATGGTTGATGGCAGCATTTTCTGCCGGTAACCCAAAAGCGTCAAAGCCCATAGGATGAAGCACATTATAGCCCTGCATCCTTTTGAATCTTGCATAGACATCTGAGGGTGCCATGGCATACCAATGTCCAATGTGAAGGTCTCCCGAGGTGTAGGGAAACATGGTCAGGGCGTAAAATTTCGGGCGTCTACTATCCTCCCCTACCTCATAAATATGATCAGCCGTCCACCTTTGCTGCCACTTCTTTTCGATTTCCTGAGAATTATATGTCTGAGCCATATTTGTTAAAGTTTAACCTAAGTCATGGTGAATGAAAAGCCCTTCAGCCCTAATACAATGTATATGCCAATGAAATTAAGGAATCCGTCAACATCAAAGCTGTAACTCAAGCTCTTGAAAGGTACAAAGTACAATACAGGAGCAGCTACCTACAGGCAAGAAACGGCAATAAAATATATAGTATTTTGCCGCCATTTCCTATTATTTAAGACAAAATTTCATTGGGTAAGTTTGATGCTTCTCTCCTATCAGAAGCCCTAGAGCGAGTATATGTTATCGGCGTACCCTCATTGAGAGAATGCAAATACCTTCAGCGAGAAGCCCAGAAAATTGCTCATAAAATTTTACATCTAAGATACGCAGACAAGGAAGCCGTAAACGATAGCCCGGGAAAGATAACAAACTCTGCGGTTTCTACTTTTTGAAACTATTCTCAAAAAGATGTCACTCTGCCCCGGAATAAATATTCCATCAAAACCTATGCCCGCTTGCCTGCGGATTTCAGGCAAATACAGGGAACGTTGCTGGCAGCATGTAACTCTTCTAACTGCCCAATGTCAACTTTGGGTGTTTACACTTTCCCTATTCTGAATACTTTTGTGCCACAGGCAGGGCAGACACCCCGTGTCGCTGGCCTGCGGTTCTTGAGTACAACCTGGCTCGGGTTTCTTATCTCCACTTTTTTTCTGCACTTCATACAATAAGCTGTCGCCATCATGTCCTCCTTATAATTTCGTTATGCTTATATTGTTACTACAAGTAGCAAACCTTGTCAATACCTTTCAGGCATCTAAAGCAAAATTTTTGAATTTTTGACTATTTTAGCAGGCCAGACAAGAACTAAAAATTATTTAGAGTCCCGCTGTGAAGTTATACGCGGTATGACGGTTAACATAAACTGGAGAGCAGTTGCAGTGCCGTATTTAGTCGTTTCAGGCATTTCTCCTTTCCCAATACTGCCATAGTCTGAAATAATGGTGGGGCTGCAGTACGCCCTGTAACAGCTATCCTTAACGAACCGAACAATTCTCCTGTACCTAAGTTTAGCTCTGTAGCTAGGGGGCGCAACACGCCCTCAAGCGTAGTGGCATCCCAGGTCTTTATCTCTTCTAATTTTTGCGAAGCAATCGTCATAGCCTTAGCAGCCGATTTAGCATCCCGTTTTCCACTTAAAAGCAAGCCTGTATCATATTGCACATCATCGAGAAAGAAGAAGCTAGCAAGTCGAGGGATATCGGCCAAGGTTTTGGCTCGCTCTTGAATGAGTGACAGAACCCGGCTGACGTAACTATTATTCAATGGGCGTTTTATTGATTCTGGCAAATCTTTATCTAGAAATGGCATGGCTTGCTGGACAAATTCGCCCGGGCTCAGTGCACGCAAATAAACCCCGTTCATCCATTCTAGCTTATCTTTATTAAAGATAGCCGCTGTTTTGCCCACCCTTTCCAGAGAGAAGTGCTTTATCAACTCTTCCCGGGATAATAACTCTGTTCGGTCATCAAGCGACCAGCCCAAAAGCACCAAGAAATTGACCATCGCATCTGGGAGGTATCCCTGCTTTTGATATTCGGTTATAGTGGTAGCACCGTGCCTTTTGGACAGTTTGGCACGGTCAGGTCCCAGAATCATAGGCAAATGAGCAAGTTGCGGAGGTTCCCAGCTTAGAGCTTGGTAGAGCAAAACATGGCGAGGAGTGCTGGAGAGCCACTCATCGGCTCTGAGGACATGTGAGATAGCCATTAAATGGTCATCTACTACATTAGCCAGGTGATATGTGGGATAACCATCGGATTTGAGCAGGATGAAGTCGTCCAAGGTATCGTTCTTAAAAGTTACCGGGCCATGAATTAAGTCGTAGAAAGTGGTTTCGCCTTCAAGAGGTGTTTTAAAGCGAATCACGGGAGTAATACCTGTTGCCTCTAACCGGGTTCTTTCATGTTGTGTTAAATCTCGGCAATGGCGATCATATTTCGGTGGCTGCTTACGTTTTGCCTGTTCCTGGCGCATCGTCTCTAATCGCTCTGGAGAGCAGTAGCATAAATATGTATGACCCTCCTCAAGCAATCTGTGGGCAATTTCATGGTAAATGGGCAATCGTTGCGATTGGAAGTAAGGTTCTTCATCCCAGTTTAATCCCAGCCAGCGTAGGCTATCCAGTATTGCCTCCACTGCGCCCTCTACCCTACGGGCAATGTCAGTATCTTCAATTCGTAAGATAAACTTGCCGCCGTGATGGCGAGCAAAAAGCCAGTTGAATAGAGCAGTCCTGATGTTGCCTAAATGTGGATACCCTGTAGGACTGGGCGCAAAACGAAGTCTAACCGATGTTTCCGCCTCAGACTGCATTGCGCTATATTTTGTGTGACTTAACCTTACTTAGAGAGAGTTTGATGTAGCTTTTTTAATCGCTCCAGATGTTTCCTGAGCCTCTGAGCAAGCTGCTCAACCTGGTTCAATGCATTTTCAGTATCTTCCATCTCCGTGGTTATTTTGAACAAGGTTTCGCTTTGCCGCCCGCTTAGCCCGGCCTCAAAATCAGCCAATCCCTCTACCCCAGCCTCTCCCATTAACTTGGATAAGAGGGTGCTTTCTCTATCCGCTTGCTCTCTGGCCAGTTCCTCATAGGACTTCATGTCATCAGTTTCCTTTCTTTTATATCGAGGATACCAAATTTTAACACACCCCAATCTCTTAAACAAGACAGAGTATTTGCCAGCGTCCGAAGCAAAACCCATCTCAATACAATGGGTTCGGCACTTATCCCCGCTTTCCCCAGAGCAAAGCCATGCCGACAATGGCAACAGCCAGCATGGCAATCGACACTCCCGATAGCGTGATAAAGAAGTTATAGGTGTCGACAAGATAACCGAGTAAGAACGTTATCGCCGGTCCGCCACGGCTGACCACATAATAGAGGCCAAGCACGGTGGAACGTTTCTGCGGCGACACGTGGCTGATGATATAGGACTCCACCACCGGCGCGCCTGCATGCATGACGGTGCCCATGAGTAACAGGACGGCATAAAGGCTCACGCCTAGGGACACGTGATTGAGCAGATAAATCACAGGCCCCGAGATAAGTCCAATGGCGATTATCACCGGAATCCTCCCCAAGCGGTCAGACAGGTGACCTCCCAGAGGGCTACCCCAGATGCCCCCAAAATAGGCGATTGACAGTAGGGCAGCGCCCTGCTGTTCACTAGCGCCAAGCACGTCAACCGTGTAGAGCGGGATCAACGTAAGCGTGGACTGGAACAGCACCCAGCTGGCGGTGCCAACGGCAATAACCGCCGACAGTCGGCGCAGGTCGACCGGCTCAGATGGCTCTATCGCCGAAGTCCTGGCTCCCTTATCCCGGACAGTGCCAGCATAACCCATCTTACCAAGGAGCAGGTAAAATATGATGCCGAAGGACAGAGTTGGGATGGCTATAGCGATAAATGTGCCCCGCCAGCCCAGAGCACTGGCAATGCCTGCCGCGATAAGTGGCGCCAGGAAAAAGCTCGCGGTGCCACCCATCTGATGGATCCCCAGTGTTCTTCCTCGGTGCTCCGGTTTAACCGAGGCGGAGACCAGAGGTGATGCCGAGGGATGGTAACCTCCCCCCACCAGACCCATGACAACCAGCAAAAGTGCCATAACGATATAGTTCGGGGAAAATCCAATCAGCAGACCGGCAACGGCTACTCCGGCCACGCCAATGGTAAGCAAGACCCTGGAGCCTAGGCGGTCAGCGGCCAGGCCCCCGGGAAGCTGGCTGATGCCGTAGGCAATACTATAGGCAGAGACCAATCCGCCTGCCTGGGTGTACGAGAGAAAAAAATCACGGCGGATAAAGGGGAGAAGAGGAGGAAGCAACGCCATCATCAGATGATGGCTAAAGTGAGCCAGTGCAAATAGCGGCAGCAAACCAGTGAGAAATGTAAAAAACTCGCTGCCCTTCTTAATTATTGCTACCTTTCCGGGGTGCTCGCAAACTTAGCCAAAACCAAAACGGGATTATGCACCTTTTATGGCCTGTTGTCAAAAATTAGTTTCTTTCAATAGATTCTATAAGGCTCTCTTGACTGCATTTTCAGAATAAACTACCCGAACAGTCTCCCCAGTGAGTCTCGAGACTTATTCTCTCTGTTCATTTTATCTCGATATTTCTTCGGGTAAACGAACTTTCCCGCTGTCTTGTACGGAAACTCCTATTACCTGAATGGCATGAGGGCAAGTAATATAACAACAAACGCTATTGGCATCAGAACCGGAGGGATATTGGAACCCAAATTACTCAAATATTCATGTAAATTGCCGCTTTGCTCATCTGTGCAAATTTTTGCTGTTTGAGGTATATTGGTTATTACTGTTTGTTACGCTGGGGCAACTGCGATGCCTGACTTTAGAATAGTTTCCGATTTTCATCTTACCGGCGACCAGCCGCAGGCCGTGGACAAACTGGTTGCGGGTTTGAACAAAGGTCACCGAGAACAGACGCTGCTTGGAGTCACTGGCAGTGGCAAAACCTTCACCATGGCCAATATCATCGAGAGAACACAGAGGCCAACTCTGGTCATTTGCCACAACAAAACTTTGGCCGCTCAGCTAGCAAC
>Ga0307377_10005211_pt1 | contig 13997 bp, 24 predicted proteins | sample TR3MG_FD_202535 | JGI IMG/M metagenome (GOLD analysis project Ga0307377, IMG submission 202535) | Soil microbial communities from Risofladan, Vaasa, Finland - TR-3 | ecosystem: Environmental > Terrestrial > Soil > Coastal area > Acid sulfate soil | place: Finland: Risofladan, Vaasa | collected... | reverse complement strand
TCTGGTATGCAACGGTGTCATACACCGCCCTGAGCATCCCCTCTCAGTATTCCGTTCTGACACACCACTGTACCCTGTCCACAGTTTGCGCACTCGAACTGGATGGTCGTGTGCTCAATGCCGAACTTTTTCGCCAAAATCTGTTTCAGTCCGTCCATCACGGTCTGCGACCGGCTCAACGATTGGTCGGTCAGGATCACGTGCGCGCTGAGCGCCACATAGCCGGGGCTCACCGTCCATACGTGCAGGTCATGTACCTCTTCTACCCCTATGACGTGGGCCATCGTTTCCGCCACCCCGGTCGCCGTCAAGCCCTCGGGCATGCCCTCGACCAGGATGTGCACCGATTCACGCAGCACCCGCCCCGATCCGGCCAGGATAATTACCCCAATCAACACGCTGGCCAGGGGGTCGATCATCGTCCAACCGGTCAGGGCGATGACAATGCCGGCAGCGATGACCCCGATGGACGCCAATGCGTCTCCCAGGACGTGCAGGAAGGCGCTGCGCACGTTCAAATCGTGATGGTCGTGCTCCCGCAGTATCAGCGCGACCACCAGGTTGACCACCAGTCCGACCGCAGCCACGACCAGCATCGGGCCCACCAGTACCGGCGCCGGGTGTCGAAACCGTTCCCACGCCTCCCGGAGTATCTCGAAGGCGATCAAGAGCAACGTCGCCCCGTTGCCCAGGGCGGCCAGTACCTGCAGGCGATGGAAGCCGTAGGTGTGGCGATCGTCGGCCGGCAAAGCCGCCAGCCGGATCGCCACGTAGCTCATCCCCAAGGCAAATGCATCCAGAAAGACGTGCGCTGCGTCGGAGAGCAGTGCCAGGCTGCCGGTCCACAGCCCGCCGATCACCTCGGCAACCAGAATCAGGCCGGTCAAGACCAGCGACAGAACGAAGCGACGTTCAGTGTGATGGTGGTTCTTCGTCATTCGCCGTCGAATTCCTCGCTACCTGGTCCCTGCGGGCGCGCAGAATGCAGCGTATTCCCGCAGGAGCGCGCTCTTATATCGCTCTTCTTCCAGGGGTGGGATGTAGTTGCGGGCCTTGACCATGGCCAGCAGTTCGTCACAAACATCGGCCTCTGGCCTGCACCCCATAGCACATAGTTGTTGGAAGATCCGCTTCAACCCCATAACACCGACAACGGAGCCCTTGTCGTCGATGGTTATCCATGTTACCTCGACATCTCCACCACCGCAACAGCCCGCTGTCCGCCACATCATCAGCCCTCTCTCAGACACGGTTCCACCTCCTCAGCTTGCCAGCAATCCACAAGGCATCGGGGCCACACACATCCACGCACTCCCCGCACAGGTCACACTCCCAGACGTGGTCCACACCGGGCCGGGTGAAGATTACGCCCTCGGGGCACTCGTCCACGCAGGCCATACACAGGGTGCACTCGTCAGGCTCAACGCAGTAGGCGCCTTTCTCGTTCTGGTGGATGGCGTCGGGAAGTGTGGCACGATGGCCAGGGCGGCCTTCTTGGGATTGTTCTCGCCGAACAGGTGGAGAGCAGCGTCCAACCCCCGGATGCCGGCTCCGCCCCTCGTCGCCAAGACGATGGCGACCTCGACACCTTCAGCGGCATACTTTGCCAGCGTGCCACCGGCCGCGAACGACTCGTCGTCGGGGTGGGCAAACACGGCCAGCAGCGTCAGCGGTCTCGACATCATTTCAACGACCTCCACGAGTGCAATCCCATCGCGCCAACACCGCTCAGTAGCCCAGCGCCCGGCTGCGGCGGTGCATCCGGGCAGCCAGGACGAGAAAGGCGAGCAGCACCACCGGCAGCAGCGTCAGGTCCAGCCAGGGGTTCAGGTCACCTGTGCCCGGCACGGCGTGATTCATCAAGTCCTGGGCATAGGTCAGCGGCGAAAGGTAGGCCAGTGCCCGCGTCCAAGGGGCCATTTCCCCCAACGGGATAAAGATGCCGCTGATGAACAACAGCAGCCAACGTACCAGCGTACTGGGCATCATGATGCTGCCCACCGCCGTCGCGCTGCTCGTGGGGATTGATCCAAAAAGCAGGCCGAAAAGGGCAGCAGCAGGCCGAACATGACCATCGGCGCTTTCAAGTAGTAGACCCGCACGTCCTTGATCGCCACCGCCCGGGCCTGAGCCAGTTCGTCCAGGATGCGTTGTCTCCAACTGAACGTCATCGCCCACCTCCCCTCATCCACCGTTTGGATTTGTCGTCCGGCGTCTCGTGGCGCACCGTGCCCACCTGCTGACCGGTGATCTCCAGGAACACATCCTCCAGGCTGGGGCTGAGACGGCACAAGAAGTCATCCCCTTCCTGCGCCCGTGCCCGTCGAAAGTGTTCCTTGTCCAGAAAGAGACGCCGCTTCTCCTCCGGCGCGGCCAGGATGGGCGATCCGTCGGCCTGCGTGCGATGACAGCGGATGGCGGCCCACTTTTGCTCCCAGACCGGCGTCACGTCCACGGTCAGGGTAATCTCTGCGTCCGGTATCGCGTGCAGATGTGCCAGCCCCAGCGCGTTTGCCACAGAGCACGGTACGGCCAGGTGGTAGAGGGCGACCGACGCATCTGGCCCCAAGGTATCCGCCCGCTCGAAGGCCAGCGTCGTCCAACGGCTCACCGCCACGTGGTCAGGATGGCCGGAGAGTCCATCGGGCGGCCAGGTGAGGAGTACCTGGGGCAGCAATTCCCGGATGGTCGCCATCACCTGCGCCACCGCCTCTTCCTCGTCCACCTCGGCCAATTCTCCATCAGAGTAGTCCAGCAAGATGGGCGGCGCAACGCCGAGGGCAGAACAGGCGCAACCCAACTCCTGCTCACGCACCGCCCCTAGTTCTTCCGCGTGGCACAGTGGCGGATCGCCACGCGAGCCGGCCTCGCCGCGCGTGGCGGTGAGCGTCTGCACCCGCACGCCGCGCCGGGCCAGCAGGGCCAATGTCCCGCCGCAGCGGAACGTCTCGTCGTCGGGGTGGGCAAAGACAGCCAGTAGCATCAACGGTCTGGTAGATGTCGCTTCACCGGCGCTCGACGGCGTGGACTCGTTCCAGGTCATCCCGGTTCCTCGCGCGAATCGCTCTTACTCCCAATAAACGGCTCGATCAACCGCTGAGTGCAAGCCTCCAGGCAGCAGCGGTTGGCCATGTAGTATACGTACTGGCCTTCCCGCCGGGCCAGCACCACCCCCGCGCGGCGCAGCAGACCCAGGTGATGGGAGATGGTCGGCTGCGTCAATTTGAAGCAGGCCACTATTTCTCCCACGCTCATCTCCCGATGCTTCAACAACTCCAGAATGCTCTGGCGGGTCTCGTCGGCCAGGACTTTGACAAAGTCTTCGTATCGGCAGCAGGTGATCTCACTCACATTCTGGCCAGTCTAGCATTATGACTTGCACCCGTGCCCCGGCGGGCAGACGGTCCACGTCTTCCGGGATGATGGCCAGCCCCTGCGCCCGCACCATCGAGAGCAGGATGCCCGACCCCTGGTCGCCGGTCAGCCGGGCGACATACCCGCCGTCCCGTTCCTCGACCATGACCCGTAGGAAGTGGCGACGGTCGTCCTTGCGCTTGATCTCATCCAGCAGCGTGGCCTCCACTACCGGCTTTTTCAGCTTTGTCTTGCCTAGCATCCTGAGGATAGCCGGACGGGCGAATATCTCGAAGCTGACCATGGCCGAGACGGGATTGCCCGGCAGGCCCAGCAACGGCACCCTGCGTTCTGAGCTTGCCGAAGGGCCGATGTGGCCGAAGGCCAGGGGCTTGCCCGGCTTCATGCGCACCCGCCAAAAGTTCATCTCCCCTTCGGCGGCCAACACCTCCTTCACCACGTCAAAGTCCCCCATCGAGACGCCGCCCGAGGTGAGGAAGAAATCGGCTCCTTGTCCCAACCCGGTCCGGATCCTGTCCGTCAGTTCGTCCACATCGTCGCGGGCGATGCCCAACAGCAGCGGCACACCGCCGCAGCACATCACCTGGGCGGCGTTAGAGTAGCTATTGGCGTTGCGGATCTTGCCCGGCCGCCAGGGGGCGTCTATTTCGATCACCTCGTCGCCGGTGGACAGGATGGCTACTCGCGGCCGACGGTGAACCCAGGTCTCCTTGTGCCCCAGTGCGGCCAGCATTCCCACCTCTTGCGGGCGGATCTCGGTGCCCTGTGGCAGGATGAGTGCACCCTCCTCCACGTCCTCGCCGGCGGCACGGATGTTCTTGTTGTGAGGGTACCGTTTAAAGACCAGGATCTGATCACCGTCGCGCTCGACCTCTTCGAAGGGGATCACCGCCTCGGTGCCGGGTGGGACGGGCGCGCCGGTCATGATGCGCACCGCCGTGCCAGGTTGGATCGGTTCGTCGAGGACGTAACCCGCAGCCAGGTCGGCTACGACACGCAACCGGCGCGGGGTATCCGGTCGAGCGCCGCCGGTGTCATCACAGCGCACGGCGTAGCCATCCATGGCCGTGTTGGTCAGGGGTGGGATGTCCATGTCTGCGAAAACATCCCCTGTCAGCACCCGGCCCAGTGCCTCCAATACGGGCACACGCTCCGGCGGCAGCGGCTCGAAAGCGGCCAGCACGCGATCCAGGGCCTCCTCTACGCCCAGCATAGGGTACGGTTGTACCGCCGGTCGCATGGCTACGAATCCCGTCGGCCGATGGCAGGCATATCCACCGCCAGCATACTCCTCAACTGCGCCCACTGGCCGGCGTACTCCGGCTCCTGGATCACCGGGCAGTCATCCAGCTTCACCTGCCCCAGTGTCAGTTTTATGGCGAATGTGTAGCAGGTCGGCTGCCCACAGACCTTACAGTTGGTCTGCGGGAGCAGCTTGTAGGTCTCTATCAGGCCGGGACGGCGATGCATCTCGTGATCTGGCTCGATCTCCTCCCGCCGTTCCCAGGTGCGGTTGAGCAACTTGATCAGCCCTTCCACCTCCTTGATCGCCGCGTCGCGATCCTGAACGTTGCTGACGGCGATTTGGTAGGGGTGGAAGGCAACGTTGTGCCCGCCTTTTTTCCAGGTGAGAGCAGACGCGGCGGCGTTGTAGACCGCACCGCGCAGGGTGGCGTTCAAGTATGGAAGCACCTCGCGGATGTCGGTCACCAGCCGGGCGATGGCGCTGAATCGTTCTGCCCCCGGCTCACATGGTGGGGTAAACACCTCCAAATCGTACTTGTCAATCAGCATCGTAGTACCTCATACTTTCGTTCTTGTCTCGGCTGGGCCAGCCCCCTGGTTTCTGGACGATTGTCCCTACCTCAAGTTGCCTCAACCAGGTAAGCATCCCCGTCTCGCCAGGTGTGCACCACGTCTCGAAACCCGGCAGATCGCAGATGATCGCTGATCTGCCCCGGCCACAGCCGATGGGAACGCGGCGGGCCGTCGTCGCTCTTGGGGTCAGGCCGCCAGTCCAGGATGGCGATCCGCCCGCTGGCGCGCGTGACCCGCCGTATCTCCGCTGCCAGTTGCTCCGGCGGTTCGACTTCGTGGAAGACGAACGCCGCCCAAACCCAGTCCACGCTGGCCTCCGGCAGGTCAATGGCAGGCAGTTCACCCCGCAGCAGGCGCACCTGTGGCGGAGGGTGGCGTTCGGCCAGCGCGTCGAGCATCTCCTGGCTCGCGTCCAACGCCCACACTGTCCCACTGGGGCCGACAATATCGGCCAGCGGCAGGGTCCAGAAGCCGGGGCCGCAGCCCAGATCGAGCACTGTCTGGCCTGCCTGCAGCCCCAGGCGAGTCAGGAAGTCCGGCGGATTCCACCGTCTCCGGCGCTGCGCGTTCAGCAGCGCATGCCGGTGCTGCGGGTCGAAACGTCGTTCCTCCATACTATTGCCTGCCTCTATGCACATTCACTGAATCTCCTGGCGCAATCTGCTTCACCGTTTTCGCTGAAATGATCGGAGGGCGAAAACCAGGCAGACGTCGTGGACTTTTTCGATGCCCTGCGCCTCACACGTCTGCACGGCCTGCTCTGACCAGGAGCCGGGCGGCATCCAGACGGTGTGTATGCCCAGCCGGGCGCAAGCTTGGACGACCTTCTCCGTCACCGCCGGCGGCACGACAGTCACCACCACCTCGGGCTTCTCCGGCAGCTCGTCCAGTGAGGGGTAACAACGATGCCCGTCAACCTCCTCGTATTTCGGATTGATGGGGTAAACCCGGTATCCGTTCGTCACCAGTGTCTCAAAGACCTCGTAGCCGTACTTTTGCCTGTTCTGCGAAACGCCGACCACGGCGAAGGTCTGGTTATCGCGCAGGATGTCGAAAACGGAACTCATCGTTGACCTCCTGAACATCCGGTCCACGGCCTGACGAGCCCGGCTGTCACTCTCCCCTCCACGTCTCATCTCCGAACACTGGCACCCGGCCGTCGGCCACGCAGTGGTGAGCATAGACGTACATCCCCGCCGACCAGGCCTGGTGCGGATACCCCATCGGCCGGCCGGTCCGGCCGTGGCACCACTCGTTGAACTCCCACTCCTCGTTGACCCCCAGCCGGTTCACCTCGGCCAGTCTCTCCAGTTGTCGTTGTGCCTCTTCCCTTCGCCCCGTCTTTACCAACACAGCCACGTAAAAGCCGCCTACGAAGGGCCAGATGCCGCCGTTGTGGTACTGGTCGGGCAGATTCAGGTTGTTGTTGCGATAATACTCGCGCCAGTCTTTGTTGCCCGGATGGATGACTGGGTGCAGCACCCGCACCGGATACGGCTCGGCGATGCCTACCTGATACAGGTAGTCCAGGATCCGTCGCTCCTGGGCCGGGTTCGCAACCCCGAACAGCACCGCCAGCAGGTTGCCGAACACGTCACAGTAGTCGCCATAGTCGCGAAAGGCTACGTAGGGTAGGAAGAAGGGGCGTTTGACCAGCACCGGGTCCACCTGGCTGAGGGTGTGCTGCCATTCCGTGTGACCCGGGCACGTGGGCCCCCATTCATCGGCACTCTCCGGCCCCACCCACAACACAATGCGCAGCTTGTGCCGCACGTCCGATGCCATCTCGGCGTAGTGCGCCCCGTCCTTCTCCAGCGTGTCGGCCATAGCTGCCGTGGCCCGCAGCGCCGCGTACCACAGCACGTTGTCGTACAGAATGTTGAAGCGGTTGGCCAGCAGGTCGGCCCAGTCGGCAGCCTCGTGCACCTCCAGCAGGCCACAGCCGTTGGAATCCTGGTAGCGCAGCCACAACAGCGCCTGCTCCAACGAGGGCCAGTGTGCCCGCAGGAAGTCGATGTCGTCGGTCATCCGGTGGTTGACGTAGTGGCCGACGATGTACCACAGGTTGGAGTCCACCGAGCCGGCGTTGGTGTGATCCAGCCGCCCCGTCGCCACGCTGACGTTGTTGGGGATGGCTCCCAACTCCGACTGCTGCCCCGCCAGGGTTTGCAGCGATGTACGCAGGCAGGCCTCCTGTCCTGGGGTCGAGATGACTCCCAGGCTGGTGATGACGCTATCTCGGGCCCAGACGTGTGGGTAGCCCTCGGGCGAGGCCATCAGGCCCAGCGGGCTGCACTCTCGCCTCAGTACCTCTTGCGCCTGCTCAAGCGCCGTTTCGATCAATTCGCTCATGACGCTCACCTCCTGATCCACAGGGATTCTCACGGCTCACCGGGTGAGATCGCCTTCGCCTCTTGCCCCCCCACGCACATTGGGGCTGCTCGATACATCTACCCAGCGATCATGCCAACCACAGGGACGGAGAGGGATCCGACAATGGTCTGTGAAACTGGCGATGTCTCTGTGCTTATCCCATCAGGTTTGATCGGGTTGCGCTTCCACCGATGACTCTGCGACGATGCTGCGCACTCTTCCGGCGGTGATAACTTCTGCCACAGCGATGGCCTCGCGGATCTCCAGGTCACTTGCTCCCAGTCTGCGCGCACGGGCAGAGTGGTTCTCAAATCAGTGTTCACACCCCGCAACCAGAGACACGCTGAGTGCAATCAGTTCTTTCGTCTTGCGGTCCAGTGCGCCGTCGGCAAAGACCGCTCGGAAGAATTCGATGAACTTTTTGTTGACGTCGGGGTTTACCTGAAGCAGTGCCATGTTAATCCTCCTCTCTCAGCAGGTTTCGGACAACAGGGCCAGGTGGTCGCCCTCTTCCAGTCTGGCCTCTTCATCCAGGTCGTGAATGGTGTGTGTCCCGCCCAGATTGAGTATAAAGGACCCGACGAGGTCGCGCCTGTCTTTTGTGATGACTTCTCGCACCAGCGCTGGCGATGCCTGGGCCAGGGCGGCGATCACGTCCCGCCAGGTAACGCCGTCCTGTACCTTTATGCTCACCTCTCTCCGGCCAGCCAGAATCCGCGCTGTACCGGTCAGCTCAACGGTCACTTTCTTGCTCATAACTGCCCTCCCCAAAGTTGTAATCCAAGACCCCTATCAAGCCATCAGCCTCATCGCTAGCCTAACAACTCTGCCAATCGCAGGCCACCTTCGACAAATGCGTCCTCCTGTAGACGGGAGCATTCGGGCAGGTGGTGGCCGCCCATCAACAGCCCAAAGGCAAAGGCCATGCAGGTGGCCTCGCCGCACACCTGGCAGTTCAGTTTCGGCAACAGCCGGTATACGTCCAGCGGCCCCAGCAGTTTGCGCCGTTCGTAGCGGGGGGTGATCTCCTCCCGCCGCCGCCAGGTATCGTTGCACAGATCCTTGAACCAGGTGAGCTGGGCCGCCGCGTCCTCGGCCCCGTCCACCTTGGCCATCACCGCCACGTGAGGATAGAAAGTGAGGATGCGCCACTCCCGCTTGATGGTGACAGTTTCGGTCCCAGGGATGTACATCAGATTAGAGATGATGGCGTTCAGGTATGGGAAAACCGCCGAGATGTCATCCGACAACTCGGCGATGACCCGGTTCTTGGCCGGGTCGGCGATGCAATCTAACACGTGCGTGATGGCGAAACTGTGCCACAGCAAACCGTCGTTGCTCATAAATCGCGTCTCCTTGCGACTGCCTCAACACGTCGACTATTCTCGGATCACCGTTGCGGCTGCAAGCCTGCTGCCTCCAAACGACGACGGATGTCCGGCACTGAAACTTTGCCACCCGAAGACAGCAACTCCTCGTCCACAAAGACCAGCGGCACCTGCCCTTGCCCGGCGGACACCAGGGCCACGACCTCGGGAAAGCGATCCATCTCCGGGGAGAAGAGGTCATAGTACTCCACGCCCACTTGCTGGCCGAAGCGGGCTGTCAACTGCTGTCGGGCCCATCCGGCCGCCTCCCGCCAGGCGTCGGTCACGCCGGCGGCGCAGGCCGTGGGCACGCCAAAGATGCGGACGGAAATCTGACGATTCAGGGCCTCTCTCCTCTCAGGGTCTTACACAAACGTAGGTCACGTGGTGCAGGTGTTCCAACCGCCGGCAATCCCGGCAGTGGAGGGCCAACAGGTCGGGCAGTTTCCTCTCGAAACCGCCGTCGTGGTGGCGGGTGACCGCCCGACCGGCGGCGTTCAACTCGGCGACGATGACCACCCCACCGATAGCACAGACACGGAACATCTCCGACAAAACCGCCACGGGATCAGGGGCATGGCACAGGGCGTCAAAAGCCACCACGACCTGGTACGAGTTGTCGGGGAAGTGGAGGCGCGCCGCATCGGCGTAGCGCACCTCCACGCGGTCGGCCAGTTCCCCGACCACCCGTTCCTGGGCGATGCGCACCGCGCTGGAAGCATGGTCCACGGCAGTGACCTGCAAGCCGTGGCGGGCCAGGGTCAGGGCCATACACGCGCAGCCCCCTGTGCCCACGTCCAGCGCGGGGCCGCCGTAGCGCCGGGCGAGGGCCGCTATCTCGGCCCGCACGGGGATCTTGTCATAGTCGGAATGATCGATCTTCAATTGCGCCTGCGCCTCATCACCGGGGTCACTTCAGCAGCATCCCGGCCCCATGTTCGGGCCGCAGCCCATCGGCATAGGCCGAGCCTCGCCACCGCCGCCGCTGCGGATGAACATCGCTGAGCTGATGAGCTGCTGGGTCGCGTCGCTGTGACACGTGGGGCATTCCGGCTTCAGGCCCGCCGTCTTCTGGCTGATGGTGGCCCGCACCTCGAAGGTGTGCCCACACTCCTGGCACTGATAGTCATACATTGGCATTTCTTCTGCCTCCCTTTTGTTGATGATTCTCTACCTCTGCCGACAACTCGCCCGCCACTTCGATGAGCCTCGCCACGATGACGTTCACCTCGGCCATGCAGCCCATCCCCTGCTCCCCCGTGGCCAGCACGCCCACGCGGGGTTCAACGAAATGATACCCCAACTCTCGCAGGCGGCCGATGTTGCCCTGCACGATGGGGTTGGTCCACATCTGAGGGTTCATAGCCGGAGCAAAGACGACCGGCGCCCGCGTGGCCATGATGATCGCCGTCAACAGGTTGTCGGCTAGGCCGCAGGCCACCTTGCCGATGGTGTTGGCCGTGGCCGGAGCCACCAGCACGATGTCCGCCAGACGGGCCAGGTTGACGTGGGCCACCGGCCAACGCCTGTCCCTCTCGAACATATCCACCGCCACCGGATTGCCGGAGGCCGTTTCCAGCATCAGCGGAGTGATAAAGTGCGTCGCCGCCTCGGTCATGACCACCCACACGGCGACCATGTGCCGCCAGCGCAGTTGCCCAATGAGCCCGGGGACGTAATGGGCCGCCACGCCGCCGGTCACGCCGACGAGGACAGTTTTGCCGACCAGCACCTCAGCAACCCCCCGCCCCGGCCAGGCCGCCAAAGTCGAAGCCCAGGAGCTGGCTGATCTCCATGCTGACAGCGGGCAAGAAGGCCTGGGCCTGCTGCTGGGCCTGAACGTAAGCCATGATGACCGGATTGCTCTGCGCCTCCCGCTGCAAACGGCGCAGGGCGTCGATCTCCTCCTGGGTGATGCTGCCGTCGTTCCGCTGCTTGAGCATCAGGGCTTGCTGGCGTTGTTGGAGTTCCGCCAACAGGCGTTGCGCCTCCTCATCCGCCTCCAGCCTCGCCTGGGCCTGCCAGAAGGCGGCGACGGGCGATGAGGCCCGCAGTTTCATGGCAAACTCCCGCGCTACTGCTTCTATTGCTGTATCTAGCATTTATTTTTCTCCTCCCGGCGATGATCAGCATGCAACGAACGACCAACACCTCTCACCGGCCTCAGCAGCAACCGGGGCCGCAACTGGCGGCAAAGTTCAGGCCGATAACCTCCGAGATAAGCCCGGCCACCTCCCGGCACATCACGGCCAACTGCTCCTGCGCTTCCATGTAGTCCCGCATAGCCGGCTGGGCCAACATCGCCTGCTGCAGCCGCCGGAGATCCTCCCGCCCGGCAGCGTTAGCCAGGCCGAACTGGAGTTGCCAGGCCAGGTCCTGCTGCTTCTCCTGGAAGGCGCGGAGGGCCGTCTGGGCCGCCGGATCCCGTCGCATTCGGATCTGCGCTTGATCGAAAGCCTGGTACGCCGGCGTGTCGGCCAGCGCAGCGGCAAACTCTCGCGCCGCCTGCAATGCCTCAGCCTCACTGATTTCTGCTGTTGCTACCGAACTTGCTTGCCACATCTATCTTTCCTCCACGTTAGATTGCCCCCGGCTACCGGGGCCCCGGCTACCGGGGGAGGATGTCAGCCGCCGGCCTGCACCGCTACCGAAGGAAACAGCGACAGGTTCGTATGCGGCAGGAAGAGCGCGGCGGTGTACTCGTCAAAGTAACGAGGCTCGACGGTCAACTCCAGGGTAGTAACGCCGGAGGCCACCTCCAACGCCCGCCGTCGGGCTGTCCCGGAGAGCAACGCCAGGTGTGCCCCGGCCAGTGAACTGTTGCCGATGAACTGAATCTTCTGCCGGGGAATGTCCGGCAGCAGACCGATGCGCACCGCCTGCTCGATATCCAGCGAGCGCCCAAAGTTGCCGGCGATGAGCACCCGTTCCACCTCGTCAAAGTTCAGCTCTACGTTGGACAGCAAGATACGAGAGCCGGCATATAACGCTGCTTTGTCCCGAATCAGGTTCTCGATGTCCGGCTGGCGCAGGGTGATATCACGCCCCACGGCCGTCTCCGGCGCTGGGGCCAGGACGATCTCGGGGTGATACTCGCCCCGCCGTACCCCAGACGATTGTGGGTTGATCTTCCCCGCCCGGTCAATGATCCCGGCGGCCAAGAGGCTCCCCAGGGCCTCGATGAGCCCTGAGCCACAGATGCCACGGGGCTGCTCCTCACCCACTGTCCGGTATTGGATGCCCCTACCTTTCACCCACACCCGCTCAATGGCCCCTGCCGTAGCGTTCATGCCCCACTCCAGCCCACAGCCCTCGAAGGCCGAGCCGGCCGAGCCGGAGCAGGCTATCAGCCACTCCCGGTTGCCCAGCACTGTCTCCCCGTTAGTCCCGATGTCGATCAGGATGGACAGCGGCTCCTCGTCAGCGATGCCCGTGGCCAGCAGGCCAGCCGTGATGTCGCCGCCTACGTAGCCGCTGATAGCGGGCAGCGTATACAGGACCGCCTCCTCGGCGAGAGTCAAGCCGACGTCCTGCGTTCGTACGGTGGGGAAGACGGTGGTGACCGGCACGTAAGGCTCGCGGCGGATGGCCGTGGGATCCAGTCCCAGAAGGAGATGGGCCATGATGGTGTTGCCAGCACAGGCCACAGCCCAGATCTCCTTCCGGGCCATGCCGGCCGCCCCGGTTAACTCGTCGATCAATTCGTTGAGAGTAGCCAACACCGTCTCGTGCAACTCGGTCAGGCCGCCGGGCTTCTCGGCGTGCATCAGGCGGCTGGTCACGTCGGCGCCGAAGAGACGCTGGCCGTTGTACGCCAGGCGCGTGTCCACGGTGTCGCCCGTGTCCAGGTCGACCAGTTCGATTGAGACCGTCGTCGTCCCCACGTCCACGGCCAGGCCCAGGCAGCGACCGCCCACCTCGCCGGGCCCGACTCTGATGACCCAGGGCTCGTTCTCCACCTCGGCCAGGGTCACGGTAACTTGCCAGCCGCCCCGGCGCAGGGCCGATCCCAGTTCCAGCAGAGCGTCCAGGTTGATGTGGAGAGAACGATCAGGAAAGCGAGGACGTAAGGCCCGCTGCAGGCGCTCCCAATCGCTGGCCGTGTCATCTAGCGAAGGGGTCTCAACCTTCAGAGACAGTCTGCGGACTAGAGGATCGAGTTTGCCAGGATCAAGATCCGCCATTGCCGGCTCCCTTTTCTTTACGCGAACGATAATCCTCGATGGCCGCCTGGATGCCCTCCTCGGCCAGCACCGAGCAGTGCATCTTGATCGGCGGCAGGCCATCCAGCGCTTCGGCCACGGTCCTGTTGGTCACCGCCAGCGCTTCCTCAATGGTCTTGCCCTTGACCAGGTCGGTGACCATCGAAGAGGTAGCGATGGCGGCCCCGCAGCCGAAGGTCTTGAACCGGGCATCCACGATGTGGTCGTCCTCGATCTTGAGAAAGATCTTCATCACGTCGCCGCAGACCGGATTGCCCACCGTGCCCATTCCGTCGGCGTCGGGCATATCCCCCATGTTGTGGGGGTTCATAAAGTGTTCCATCACCTTCTGACTGTACTCCATCTCACTTCTTCCTCACATGCGGCCCAGCCTCGGCCGTGAAAGGCTCTTGCTCAGAGAAAGGGGACATGGCCCGCAGCCGCTCGATGATACCCGGCAGTTCGGCCACCACATAGTCCACCTGTTCGACGGTATTATCGCGCCCCAGGCTGAAGCGAACGGAGCCCTGGGCGATGGCCGGCGGCACGCCCATGGCCAGGAGTACGTGCGAGGGCTCCAGCACATCCGACGTGCAGGCCGAGCCGCTGGAGACGGCTACGCCTTTCATATCCAGGCTCAGGATGATGGATTCCCCCTCGATGTACTCGAAGCAGACGTTGAGCGTGCCGGGCAGGGTTTGGGTTGGATGCCCGTTGCGCCGCACACCCTCGACGTGGGCCGCGATCCCTTCCCACAACCGTTCCCGCAGAGCCGCCAGGCGGCGCGCATCATCCTCCATCTCGGCCAGCGCCAGTTCCGCCGCTTTGCCCAGCCCCACGATGCCGGCCACGTTTTCCGTCC
>Ga0307377_10005206_pt1 | contig 14004 bp, 10 predicted proteins | sample TR3MG_FD_202535 | JGI IMG/M metagenome (GOLD analysis project Ga0307377, IMG submission 202535) | Soil microbial communities from Risofladan, Vaasa, Finland - TR-3 | ecosystem: Environmental > Terrestrial > Soil > Coastal area > Acid sulfate soil | place: Finland: Risofladan, Vaasa | collected... | reverse complement strand
GAGCCGGCCGAGATCGCTGCCGCCGCTGGCAGGCACGTCTTCACCGAGAAGCCCATCGCCAACACCGTCGAGGAGGCGGCCGCCATGGTCCGCGCCTGCGAGAAGGCCGGTGTCACCCTCATGGTCGGCCACAGCGCTCGCTACTCCGGCGCCTCCCGCGCCCTGAAGTCCACCCTCGACGCCGGCCGCCTCGGCCGCGTCGTCATGGTCGAGGGCAACACCTCTCACTCCGGCGGCACCCGGCTCTCCGACCAGCAGTGGCGCTGGCGCCGCGAGGAAGCCCCCGGCGGGCCGCTCATGCAGCTCGCCATTCACACCTTCGACACCATGCACTACCTCTTCGGCCCCACCCGCCGCGCCACCGCCCTCTCCGACTCCTCCCTCCTCCCCTCCCAGATCGAAGACGTCTTCGTCTCTCTGCTGGAGTTCGAGTCCGGCCTCCTCGGCTACGTCGGCACCAACTACGTCTCCCCCAGCGTCAACTACCTCCGTGTCTACGGTCGCTCGGGAAACGCCTATGCCGCCGATGGAAAGCTCGCTCTGACTCTGGCCAATGAGCAGGACCCGTGGTCTGCGATCAGCGAAGAGGTGGCTGTCCCTGAGGCTAAGGCCACGGCCGCCGAGATGGCCGAGTTCGCCCGCTCCATCCGCACCGGGACCCCGCCCGAGACCGGCGGCGGAGAGGGGCTCCGCGCCCTCGGCGTCGTCTGGGCCTGCCTCATCTCGGCCGAGCAGAAGCGCCCCGTCGAGGTCAGCGAGGCGCTCGGAGAAGCCGCCTCACTACTCGACTGAGGCCCGGATCGGCGCCCGCTCCGGCGGCTCCCTCACGAGTATAACGGCGGCGACGAGTGCCACCGCGGCGACGCCGGCGAAGACCCGAAACATCCCCATCAACCCGAACGCGCCGGCGGCCACGCCGGAGAGCTTCGAGCCGGCGGCCGCCCCAATCCCGCCGGTCAGGGCCATCCACACTGTCTGGCCGCTGGCGCGCAGCTCCGGCGGCGTGAGCCGGCTGACAAAGGTGATAGACGAGACGGTGACGGTCGTGAACGTGAGGGCATGGAGGAGCTGCACCGCGGCGATGCCGGCCGGGCCGAGTTGGAAGGAGAATGCGAACAGCCGCAGGGCGCAGCCGAAGAGGCCCAGGGTGAAGGTCCATTTGAGGCCGATGCGCCGCACGAGTCCGCCGACGAAGATCATCATCGTCGTTTCCGAGGCGACTGCAATCGCCCAGAAGTAGCCCTTTACGTTATCGGCTATGCCCACCTCGTCGAGGTAGATCGTGAAGTAGAGATAGTAGGCGGACATGGCGCCCATCGCCACCACGGCGCAGGAGGCGAGCGCGACGAACCGCCAGTTGGCGAACGCCTTCACCGCCCGCAGGTCGAAGAAGCCGCGCCGCTCGCCGTGCGACGCCGGCAGCACTCCCACCCACGCTGCCGAGATCAGCCGGAAGATCGTGTAGCTGATGAAGATGGGAAAGAGGCTTGCCGCCGACTGGCCCGCGCCCTTTCCCAGCACGAGGCCGAAGGCGATCAGCGGCACGGCGAATCCAAGCGATCCCCACATGCGCAGCCGCCCGTAATCTCCCCCCCGCCGCTCCACGTTCTCGAGGGCAATGGCATCGGCAATGGCGACTGGGGGAAAGGCGAAGGCGGAGAAGACGATCATCAAGGCCAGCGTGACGCCGAAGCTGCTCGCCTGCGACAGCCAGGGGAAGACGAGGGCGGCGCAGAGCAGGAGCGCCGCGAGCATTCGCCTCCGGTCGCCGAACATGTCGGCGAGCGCACCCCAGAGCGGGGGCGCGAACACGTTGAGGAGCGGCGTCACCGCCGCAAGCGTCCCCAGCTGCGAGTCCGTGAACCCCAGCCGCTTGAAGTAGAGGAAGAGATAGGGTGCGTGTATCCCGATTGGCAGGAACAAGAAGAAGTAGAAGCTTGCGAATCGTCGTTTCAGAGATCGATCCATACCATGACCCAAGTCGCTGACGCCTGACCCTCTCACTTCGGCGGCGGGCGCGCGCATACCCTTTGGGCGACCGCTTTGAGGGTCTCAGGCAGGCGGTCGATTCGAGCTTTGCGCGATGGGCGGAACAGGTATTGCCCAGTTCGCGCAGAATCCCGCCGCCAACATTCTATCGGAGTGAAGCGCATGCGGCGACCAGACATGCTTCAGCCAAGCACCCTTGATGATGCCCTGACGGCCCTCACCAAGCGCGGCACCGTGCCGCTCGCCGGCGCCACCGACCTGATCCCGGCGATGCGCACGGGCGAGATCGCGCCCAGGGTTCTCGTGAACCTGAAGAAGATCCCGGCGCTCTCCGGCCTGACGCGGAGGCGGGGTGCGCTGAGGATCGGCGCGCTGACTCCCGTCGCGGGCTTGCTGAGGGACGGCCTCGTTGCCGAAGGCGCGCCCCTGTTGGCGGAAGTGGCGCGCGACTTCGCCTCTCCGCAGATTCGCAGCCTCGCCACCATCGGCGGAAACCTCTGCAACGCGGCGCCGTCGGCGGACCTGGCACTGCCCCTGCTCGTGCTCGATGCCCGCGTCGAGATTGCGGGCCCCGAGGGCGCCCGCGAAATGCCCATCGACGAGTTCTTTCGGGGCGTCAACAGGACGGCGCTGCGGCGGGGTGAGATTCTCACCGCGATTGCCATCCCGAAGCGCCCGGTGCGAAGCGGCGCGGCCCACGCCAAGCTGGGGGTGCGCCGCGCCATGGACCTCGCCTTCGTCGGGGTGGCGGCTTCGCTGCGGCTGGCGGCGGACAAGAAGAAGTGCCGCGGGGCGCGCATCGCCTTGGGCGCGGTGGCGCCCATCCCCATGCGGGCGCGCAAAGCGGAGGCCGTGCTCGAAGGGAAGGCGCTCACGAACGACCTCATCGACGAAGCGGCGGCCGCGGCCGCGGCCGAGAGTCGTCCCGTGACCGACCTGCGCGCATCGAAGGAATACCGCCGCGAGATGATCGCGGTGTTGGTGCGGCGCGTGCTGCGAGAGGCGCTCCGGCGCGCTCGGAAGGAGCAGTCGAGATGACTACCGAGACGGCCCTGAGATTCCGCGTCAACGGCCGCGCCCACGAGGTGGCGGCCCACCCGTCGGAGCGGCTCATCGACGTGCTGCGCTCCCACCTCGGGCTGACGGGCACGAAGGAGGGATGCAGCACTGGGCAGTGCGGCGCGTGCACGGTGCTCGTGGACGGCCGCCCGGTGGCCTCCTGCATGATGCTCGCCGCCGATGCCGCCGACCGCGACATCACCACCATCGAGGGGATCGCCCCGGCCGGCGAACTCCACCCGCTCCAGCAGGCCTTTCTCGATCACGGCGCGGTGCAGTGCGGCTTCTGCACGCCCGGCATGGTGCTTTCGGCAAAAGCCTTGCTCGACGAGAAGCCGCACCCGAGTGATGAGGAGATCCGGCGCGCGCTGGTCGGCAACCTGTGCCGCTGCACCGGGTACCGGAAGATCCTCGATGCGATCAAGGCCTATGCCGCATCCAAGAGGAGGCCGCAGGCCAAAAGGGCGAAGAAGCGATGAAATTCACAGCCGTCGGAAAGCGAGTGCCCCGTCTCGACGGGCCGGAGAAAGTGACGGGCCGGACGCAATACGGCGCCGACATCACGCTCCCGGATATGGCGTGGGCGGCCATCCTTCGCTCGCCCCACGCCCACGCCCGGATCCTCCGCCTCCGCACGGAGAAGGCGGAGAAGATGCCGGGCGTGCTCGCCGTCGTGACCGGAAAGGACTTCCCTCGGAATGACGTGGAAGGCGTGCCGGTCCTCGCGGGGGAGGCGGTCCGTTATCGAGGCGAGGGGGTGGCCGCGGTTGCGGCGGAGAGCCTGGGGCAGGCGTCGGCCGCGCTCGCCGCCATCGAGGTCCAGTACAAACCCCTGCCCTTCGTGGCCGATGTGCGCCAGGCCGTCGCTCCGGGCGCGCCGAAGATCCATGCCGAGAGCGAGGACCCGGAGCTCTCCAACATCGCCGGTGTATCCAAGGTGAAGCGCGGCGATGTGGAGGCGGGCTTCGCCAAGGCGGACCGAGTTTTCGAGGACACCTTCGAGACGCCTTGGGTGCACCAGGGATTTCTCGAACCACACGTGGCGCTGGGCGAGGTGAATCGGGGCACGGGTCAGGTGACGGTCTGGACGAGCACCCAGGCGCAGTTCAACCAGCGATCGGATATCGCGCAAATGCTCGGCCTGTCGCTGGGCAAAGTGCGCGTGATCGGGCTCCCGGTCGGAGGCGCTTTCGGCGGGAAGATCGCTCTCTGCCTGGAACCGATCGTGGCCGAACTGGCGCGGCGATCCGGACGGCCGGTCAAAGCCGTGGTCAGCCGCAAGGATGATTTCGTCGCCACCCGCCCGTGCGGGTCGGCGGTGATGGAGCTGAAGACGGGCGTGAAGAAGGACGGCACGCTCGTCGCCTTCCAGGCGCGGATGCTGTTCGACACGGGCGCCTATCCCGGGGCCCAGCACGGCACGGCGGCATCCCTGGCTCAGGGGCCCTATCGCATCCCGAATGTCGATGTCACGGCCTACGGCGTCTACACGAATAAGGCGCCGGCCGGGCCGCGCCGGGCCCTGACCTCACCCCACGTCCACTTCGCCCTGGAGAGCCAGCTCGACATCATCGCCGCCGCCTTGGGGATGGACCCGCTGAGGATTCGGCTCAAGAACGCGGCCCGCAAGGGGGATGCCGTCGCCGGGGGGCTGACCATGCCCTATGACGCGGCGGCCAGCGTCATCCGCACGGCCGCCGACCGCGCCGGCTGGTCGCCCCCGCGGGGCGCGGCGCGCGGGAGGGGCGCGAAGGCGCGCGGGCTCGGCATCGCCGGCGGCCACTGGACCGTTTGGGCGGGGGCGTCGAGCGCCTGGGTCCAGGTCAACGAAGACGGAACGATCTCCGTCGTGACCGGGGCCATCAACCTCACCGGGACCAACACCTCCTTCGCTCAGATCGCGGCGGAGTCGTTCGGCCTTCCGGTGTCCCAGGTGATCGCGCACCAGGGCGACACCGAAACCAGCCCCCGCAACGACGGCTCCTGGGGCAGCCGCATCCTCTTCGCCGTGGGCGAGGCTGTGCGGCGGGCGAGCGAGGATGCAAAGCGCCAGCTCGCCGAGGCGCTGGCGGAGGAGCTCGAAGCATCGCCCGATGAGATCGAGGTGAGCGGCGGGCGGGTGCGGGCGAAGGGGAAGTCGCTCACCCTGGCGGAGGCGGCGGAGCGCGCGGGCGAGTATCGAGGCGCCATCATCGGCCGGGGTGCGCTCTCCGACCTCGACTACGGGGTGGCGGTGGCGGCCCAGGTGGCGGAGGTGGAGGTCGACCGCGAGACGGGCCAGGTGGAGCTGAAACGGCTGATCTGCGCGCAGGACGTCGGGTTCGCCATCAACCCCATGAGCGTAGAAGGGCAGATCGAGGGGGCGGTCTCGCAGGGCGTCGGCTATGCCCTCTCCGAAGAGTACGTCTACGATGGAGAGGGCCAGCTCCTGAACGACGACTTCATGGACTTCCGCATGCCGACCTCTCTCGACCATCCCGAGTTCGACGTCGCCCTCATCGAGGAGCGAAAGGACAAAGGACCGTACGGGGCCAAGGGCGTGGGCGAACCGCCGCTCGTCCCGACGGCGGCGGCCATCGCCAACGCCGTCTACGATGCGATCGGCGTGCGTCTCCGCGAGCTGCCCATGACGCCCGAGCGGATCGTCCAGGGAATGCGCCGTGCCTCATGAAGGCGCGCCTGGGGCGGCCGCGGTGGTGCTGGCGGCGGGAGAGGCGCGACGGTTCGGCGGGCCCAAACTCGTCATGCCGTTCGGCGGCTCGACGATTATCGAGTGCGTCATCTCGGCGCTGGCGGGCGCGGGCGCCGCGCCCATCGTGATCGTGACCGGGCCGGGCTCCAAGGAGGTCGCGGCCGCCGTTGAAGAGCACGACGTCCAGGTGGCGATCAACCCCGATCCCGGGGCCGGCATGGCCTCGTCGGTGAAGGCCGGCGTGACGGCGCTTGCCGAGGATGTGCAGAGGTTCATCATCGCTCTCGGCGATCAGCCTCGCATCCGCGCCGAGGACATATCGCGACTGCTGGACGAACAGCACTTATCCGGCAAAGGCATCGCCATCCCCACGCATCAGGGCAAGCGGGGGCACCCGGTGGCGTTCGATGGCCGCTACCGCGCAGAGATCCTCGCGCTGGAGGAGGATCAAACACTGCGCCATGTCGTTCACGCCCACCCCGACGACATCGTCGAGGTGGAGCTTCCCTCCGACGCCTTCGTTCGGGACATCGACACGCGGGAGCAGTACGAGGATGAGATCCGTCGTTCCGAGCAGTAGCCGCGGCGCCTTCGCCCAGATCGCCCGCCTTCAAAAGGAAGGGCGGCGCTCCGTGCTCGTCACTCCGCTCTGGTCGGCCGGCTCCGTGCCGCTGAGCTTTCAGTCCAAGCTCATCCTGCGGGATGACGGCTCCATCATGGGCACGGTCGGTGGTGGGCCGCTCGAAGCGAAGGTGCTCGTCGCCGCGAGAGAGGCGATCGGCGGCGCCGAGGCGCGGGTGCTCGACTTCGAGCTGAGCCAGAGCGAGGCGGTAGAGGGCGGGATGATCTGCGGCGGGCGATGCATGGTTCTGGTCGAGCCGGTCGCGCCCGACCGCGAGGCCGACGTCTTCGCCGCCATCGCGCGAGCGGAAGAGGCGGGAGAGCCGGTCGTGGTCATCACCCTGCTTGCGTCGGAAGCGAAACCCCGAAAGCTCGCCCTGACGGCCGACGGGAAGCTGCTCGGGGAGGCCGATCCCTCCATCGCCTCCGCCCTGCGCGAGGGGGCAGAGCGCGCGCTGGCGGCCCAGCGGCCCGAGATCGTGGAGGAGCCGGTCAGGGCACACTTCGACCCCCTCCTTCCCCGCCCCGGCGCCTACATCTTCGGCGGCGGGCACGTTGCCCTGCCGGTGGCGCACCTGGCCGACCTCGTGGGCTTCCGCGTCGTCGTGATCGACGACCGGGCGGAGTTCGCCAGCCGGGAGCGCTTTCCCCGCGCCGATGACGTCGTCGTCGCGCCGGTCGCCGACGCTTTCCGCCGGCTTGGGGTCGGCGACGATGGATACGTCGTGACCGTCACCCGCGGCCACGCCATGGACGAGGAGGTCGCGGCGGAGGCGCTGCGGACGCCGGCGCGCTACATCGGCATGATCGGGAGCAAGCGGAAGGTGTCGGCGGTGCTGGAGCGCCTGCGAAAGCGGGGCTTCTCGGAGAGCGACCTCGCCCGCATCCACGCTCCCATCGGGATCGACATCCACTCCGAGACGGTGGAGGAGATCGCCGTCAGCATCGTGGCGGAGATGATCGCCGTGCGGCGGGGCCGCCCCTAGCTCATCCCCGGCGGCACGACGACGGGGGTTGCGACGGCCGACTCCAGCTTGATCTCGGGCGGCGTGAGGGAGCGGGATTCGCCCCGGCCGTAGTCTTTCGTCAGCTCGACGCCGCGGTAGTAATGCCCCAGGATCTGGTCATAGGTGTATCCGGCCCTCGACATCCCGAGCGCGCCATGCTGGGAGAGCCCGACGCCGTGCCCGCGCCCCCAACCGATCAGCTCGAAGCCCTTCGATCCCTTCTTCATTTCGAATCGGGGGCTCGGCACTTGGAGCGCAGCGCGGACCTCTGCCGGCGTTCGCAGCCGGACGTTTCGCCTGCTTCCCACGACCTCTATCTCCTTCACGCGCCCGCTGTCCGTCTTCTCCTTCATCACCAAGTCCCGCACATCGCCGGGATCGTTGCCCCAACTGCGCAGGCGCTCGCCGATCTCCGCGGGAGTGACCTGGCGCTGCCAGTGGTAGCACCAGTTATAGCCGTTGAGCGTCCCGGCCGCGGCGTCATAGGGCGACTCGACGGAGCAGAGATAGGGGAAGTTGGCGCGGATGCTCCCCGGCCAGGCCTCGTCCACGGTCTGGGTTACGCCGCCGGCGTTGGCGTGATAGGCGGAGAAGATGGGCCTCCCCCGATAGGTGAGGATTTCACCGCGGGTGGCCTCCACCCCCCGATCGGACAGGGGTCGTTCCGAATCCATGCCATGGTAGACCTGGCAGTGCCCGGTGGCACAGATGTCGAAGCCGTCATTCCGGTGCTTCCGCTCGACATCCCTGACGTAGAAGGCGTAGGTCCGCGAGATCACCGCCTGAACCTGGCAGGCGGCGCCGTCGGCGAACATCTCGTTGGGCACGACCCCTCGCAGGTATTCCTCGATGCCGACGATGTTGATGACCTTCAGCCGATCGCGCCCCTCCAGCTCGATCCTGAGCTTGCCCCGATAGGTGGCGTCGTCGAGGTCGAGCCACTGGTCGTCGCCGGTCGGCCAGAACTCGACCCAGCGGCCGATCCGCACCTGCTGGTCGTCGTGCTCCAGCACAAGCGTGCCGCCGGCGGCGGTGACCTCGACGTCGCCCTCGAAGTTCCCCTTCGAGCGCTCGCCCTCTCCCGACCCCGTGCCTGAGATCGTGACCTGGGTCAGCGCGGTGGAACCGTAATAGAGCCCCACGCGGATCGATTCGTCCGCTTCGGCGAAAGTAACGGCGCCAGCCATTATGGCTGCCGCCAAGATAACCGTCGTCATCCGTGCAAACATCTGGTGAAGCCCCTCCCGCGGTACATCGGCGCCCTTGGCCGGCGCTACATCAGATATTCCACAAGTCGAGGGAATGGATTAATGATCGGGGCGGGGGGGTTCGGCCGCGGGTTGGGCCGCTTTATGGAGTTTCTTGCATTATGGTTAGGAGCACCCATAATGCAAGAAACCCTACAGCGCACGGCGTGAGGCTCACACAGCAGATTCTCTTGCATTACGGTCGTAACCGTAATGCAAGAGAATCCGTAGGCACACCGCGGCGGAGAACGATCACGAGGTTTCCCGCGGCGATCAGCGCCGCTCCCTGCCAGAAGCCGGGGCCGACGGACTCCTGAAGGAGGAGCCGGCCGAGGAGCACGGCGAGGACCGGCGTGAGGTATGTGAGCGGGGGGAGCCTGTAGGCTTCTCCCGCCTGCCGACCGAGCCCGAGGGCGACGAGCCACATGGTGAACCCGCCGCAGTAGAGCAGCAGCCCCATGGCGGCGACGACATACCAGGCGCTGGCGTGGAACGGGCCGAGGGCTCCCAGATAGAGGAGCACCCGGTATCCGCCTGGGGCCCTGAGCTCTCCGCCGAAGGCGAGCGCGACGGCGAGCATCAGGAGGCCGAAGGTCATGGCGGCGAAGGTCTGGACGTCGGCCATGTCCGAAGGCCGCCTGCCCGGCTCGACCGCGACGAACCGGCCGAGATTCGAGTAGACTCCCCAGGCGAAGGCGGCGAAGAGCGCGGCCAGCGCCCCCGGCGCGGAGCGCAGCTCCGCCAGCGCGCCCAGGTCTCCCCGGGTCGCCACGGCCGCGACGCCCAGCAGGCAGAGCAGAAGGCCGAGGACCATCTGGAGCGCCTTCGGCCTGGCCGCGAGGTCCGGTGTATCTTCCCAACCGGAGACGAGCCGTGCCGCGGCCCCGAAGGCCCCTCCCTGGAAGATCACGGTGAAGACAGGGTGGAGGTAATTGATGACGACCGCGTCGGGGAGCGACAGCCTGGCGAAGGCGACGTTGAGCGACCCCGCGTACCCCGCCCATCCGAAAAACCCCATGGCGACGAGGACGAGCCAGCCGCGGGGCGCGAAGTCGCCGAGGCGCGGGAGACGTCCCCGCGCTGCGAGCAGAAAGAACAGCAGCAGCCAGCCGGCGGAGATGGCCCAGAAGGCGACCTCGAGCGGGCGCGGGGACGGCCCTGCGCCCTCCGCCCTGAGAAGCGCCCTGCTGCCAACCGGGCCGACGGCCCAGCCGACGATGGCGCCGAAAGTGAGCAAGCGCGCTCGCCTCAACCGACCGTTCTCCTCGGGGTCGCGAGGGTCAGGACCGGGCCGCCGCCCTCGCCAGCACGGAGGCGATCACCTCCTGCGCCGCGTCGGGGATCGGCGCCGGATGATGCGATGCCAGGATCTCGAGCACGAAGGCATTGGCCTTATCTTCCAGGCTCCGGCATCCCTTTGCCTGCCAGCCGTCGTAGTTATCCCTGTCCAGTATCCGCGGAAGGAAGTGATCCGTGCGGAAGAACTTGGCCGTGTGTTCCGTGGCATAGAACTGGCCCCCGATGCCGACTTCCTCCACGAGATCCAGAGCCAGATGCTCGTCGTCCACGGGAATCCCGCGGAAGAGCATGCGCGCCATGGCGACGATCTCATCGCAGAGCGCGATCATCTCCATCGACGAGGTGAGCCCGGACTCGATATATCCGACGTCGTGGACGAGATTGCCCCGCGAGAGCACGGCCATGAGGATTGACTGCATCGCTTCGAGGCCGGCCTGTGCGTCCACGGTCTTCGCGTCGGAGGTGCCTGCCATTCCCCAGCACGGCAGACGGTAGAAACGCGCCATCTCGGCGAAGGCGGCGTTGGTCAGCGGCAGCTCCGGCCCTCCGTAGACAATGGTGAGGGTCCGCCAGTCCACGACGGAGACGTTCGCCCCGTAGATGAAGGGCGCGCCCGGCGCCGCCAGCTGGTGTATGACGAGCCCGGACAGGCACTCGGCGTTGACGATGGCGCAGGCGCCGGCCAGAGTCGCCGGCGAGCCGGTGCCGGCGCTCATGCCGGAAACGTAGGCCACCGGCAGGCGATGGTCGGCGCAGAACAGGAGCTTGCTCAGCCCCGCGGGGCTGTGTATGAGCGGGGTGATCGGCTCGGCGTAATGGAGAAGGAACGGGTTCTGGCGCAGCTCCGTCTCGCCGCCCCGCACGGCGACTGCCATCTCGTAGATGTCGGCCATGTCCCGTTCGTCGCTGGCGGTGAAGACGATCGGCTTGGAGGAGCCGGCCATCATATCCGCGAACTCGTACACGAACGGGACATGCTCCGGGACATCGCCGGCAACGCCCATCGACATGATGAAATCCATGTGCGGCAGCGCGTCGCAGAGCAGGGCAATCCTCTCCACGTCAGCCCGCCGCGAGCGTCGCCGCTCCCGCCTCTCGGGATCGATGGTGTTCGGCGTGTCGGAGCCCGTGCCGAAGAAAACGCGGTTCGCCTCCAGCGGCATCACGCGCTCCCCCGTGCGGGAGCACACGACGACGCGCTCCGGCGCGCTCCGGATGGCGTGATCGACGAGATCGGCGGGAATGCGAGCGCGCTCGCCCTCGACGCGAGCGCCGGCCTTCTGGAGCAGCTCCCGCGCGCGCTTCTGCTTCACCGCCACCCCGGTCCGCTCGAGGATCTCCAGAGTGGCGAGGTGGATGTCACGGATCTGCTCCTGCGAGAGCACCGTGACGTGCGGCTGGCAATGCGAAGAGTAGTGAAGCACGGCTCTCCTCCCGACGGTGGAGCTGGGGATGCGGACCACGGGTCGAGCGCGTGGTCTAGAAGCTGTTTCATAACCTCCATCTGAGGTTATGAAACAGCAGCACAAGCCGCCAGGCTCCAGCAGGCGCATTTCATGCCAGCGTCTCTAGCGCACAGCCAGGCGAGTGAGGGTTATGAAATGCGCTCTGTGGAAGACGTCACTGGCCGGCGATCTCACCCGATCCCCAGCTTCGCCTTCGTCTCCTCCAGCAGCTTCTTCCCCTCGAGGAAATCCTGCATCTGCCGCTCGCCCGAGATCTCTCGCTCGATGGTGAGCGGCCCTTCGTAGCCGATCTGCTTCAGCTTCGCCAGGAATCGCTCCATCCCGACCTCACCCTCGCCGAGCTTCCGCTCCTCGCCGAGCTGCCCCTCCCCAGGCGGCCAGACGGCGTCCTTGCAGTGGACGCCGCGGATCCACTCCGCCAACACCTCGAGCGCCTCGATCGGGTCTCCCGTTCCATAGGCGATCATGTTGGCAGGATCGAAGTTCACCTTGAGGTTCTCCCGCCCGACGTCGCAGATGAACTGCTTGAGCAATCCTGCGCTTTCTTGTCCGGTTTCGAGGCAGAAGATCATCTCCCGGCGCTGGATGTAGTCACAGATCTCCTGGAGCGCCGACACCAGGGCGCCGTAGGTCGGATCGGCGCGATCCTCGGGGATATACCCGATGTGCGAAGACACGTTCTGCGCTCCCACCTCGTGGGCGAAATCGGCGCATCGCTTCGTGTCCGCGATTCGGGCGGCGCGCGTCGCCTCGGGCAGCAGGCCCACGGTGGCCTGGACGGCGGCCACGTCCGCGTAGCTCTCCCCCTCGTAGACGGCGGCGACGCTCGTGACTCGGATGCCGGAGTCGGCGATCATCTGCTTCAGCTCGCTCCGCTTGGGCTCGGCCACCCACTCGCCGGATGGACTGACGAGCTGCATCGTCGGAAAGCCCGCCTCCCGCGTGCGCCTGAGTTTGTCCGGGAAATCCTCGCCGATACCGAGAAGGACGCCAAGCGGCATACGCTGCATGGTGATCTCACCCCCGCGCAATTGCTTGGCCCTTGTTTCGGCTCCGCACGGGCGTCTTCCTGCCTGTGGACGGGCAGACGGGAGGGAGGGGATAGGCGTGGCCGCGGCCGCCGGAAACCAGTTCCGGCCCCGGAAATCGCTGAGCGAGTAGCTGGAACGTTTCCTCGCTCGGCTCCGGGGCCGGAACTGTCTTTCCGGTCAAGGAGGAGGGGCACTTCTGTGCCGACTATTAGATGACGCGTCTCCCCGAGAAGTTCCACCTCCCCTCGATGAAGTTTGTCCAGCCCGCGGCACACGGGGAACGGCTCCCGGCTGACCTCATATGTTCCCGCGGCTGTGCCCGCGAGCGGACAGGCAACCCGAACTCGATGGGAGAATAGAATGCTGAGCAAAGGAGGGCAAGGTGCCAATCGAGGACTTCGAGCTCAAGCCGGAGCACTTGCGGGACACCTGCGATCCCGATTGCCTGGGGTTCGAGACCACCGCCGATCTGCCCGAACTCCACGGCAGCGTGGGCCAAGACCGGGCGATGGCGGCGATCACCTTCGGCCTGGAGATGGAGAGCAAGGGCTACAACATCTTCGCCGCGGGGCCGAGGGGAACCGGCCGGAACTTCGCCGTGGCGTCGCAGGCGAAGGCCGCCGCCGGCAAGCAGCCGACGCCGGACGACTGGTGCTATGTCTACAATTTCCACGACTCCGGACGGCCCGTCGCCCTCCGACTGCCGCCCGGCATGGGGCCTCAGTTCGCCCTAGATGTGGACGACCTGATAGCCACCTGTCGCCAGGAGATTCCCCGCGCCTTCGAGAGCGAGAGCTACGAGGAGAGAAAAGAGAAGGCGACGGGCGATGTCCAGGCGGAGCGAAACCGCGTCCTCCAGGAGCTGGACGAGCAGGCCCGCTCCGAGGGGTTCATGATCCAGCCGACTCCGATGGGGCTCGTAACGGTCCCGCTGGCCGACGGCAAGCCCATGTCTCGGGAGCAGTTCGAGCAGCTCTCCGAAGAGCGGCGGAGCCAGATCAACGAGAGAACCGAGCAGCTCCGCGGCCGCATGCAAGAGGCCCTGAGCCAGGCGCGCCAGCTCGAGAAGGAGGCCCGGAGCCGCCTCGAAGAGCTGGACCGCGAGGTGGCGATGGGGGCCGTGGGCGATCGCTTCGGCGAGGTCAAGGAGAAGTACGAGAACTACCCGGCCGTCATCACATATCTCGACAACGCCAGCGAGGACGTCGTCGCCCACCAGGCGGAGTTCCGAGGCGCCGAACAGGCAGCCTCCGACGGCCGCGCCGCCGGGGCCGTGCCTGCTCGCTACCGGGTGAACGTGCTCGTGACACAGGACGACGGGGACCGCGCCCCCGTCGTCGAAGAGAACAGCCCGACCTACTACAACCTGCTGGGAAGGCTCGAATACCGCCCCGTTGCCGGCGGCGCCGTCACGGATCACACGCTCATAAAGCCGGGCGCGGTCCACCGGGCAAACGGCGGCTACATCATCTTGCAGGCGATGGACGTCCTGCTCGCCCCCTTCGCCTGGGATGCCCTAAAGCGAGCCCTGCGGAGCCAAGAGGCGACCATCGAGAACATCGGCGAGCAGTGGACTCCCGTCCCGGCGGCGAC
>Ga0307377_10005203_pt1 | contig 14010 bp, 25 predicted proteins | sample TR3MG_FD_202535 | JGI IMG/M metagenome (GOLD analysis project Ga0307377, IMG submission 202535) | Soil microbial communities from Risofladan, Vaasa, Finland - TR-3 | ecosystem: Environmental > Terrestrial > Soil > Coastal area > Acid sulfate soil | place: Finland: Risofladan, Vaasa | collected... | reverse complement strand
TAGAGACATCCGCATTCCATAAAAACATTATTAAACCAGCTTCAAAACTAAAGTATGCAGCGCCTACTATCAGTATAGCCACTATGTACCACATATATTTTGGCATATTTACTCCTCTTATTCATAAGTTCTTCGATTCGGAATTTAAAGGTGCGTGTCAGCCCACGCTTTCTCACCACTTTCGGCCGGTCTGCAGGTGACGCAGCGTAGTGCTTTGGCCGACATCTCACCACTGCGCAGGTGACGCGACCCTTATTAAGTGAAAGGTAGCACTAAAACAAGGTCTCTCCCTTGAGTCACACCACTGCCATCGATCGCTGGCGGACAGGTGTCGCCCTAAAGTTGATTGCGTCAGAGCATCTTTCAGGATGATGCCGCATCAACTACAACTGCGCAAGTATGCAAGCATGGCGGCAAAAAAAATTGTACCCGTGCTTATCACAGTAGACTGACGCGCTGATTTAAAGAACTGTTCCTGAATTCTTTCGGTTGCGAAGTGCGCGCAACAATCGTGTACGTGGCGTTTTACCAAGATTAGCATAACTACCACTACCCTCTGCGATCGCCTTTGCTCGACCAAGTCCACCAAGAAAATTATCTAGTGCTTTCGCTTTAACAGAGTTAAAACCATAGCGTGGTGATACTGCTCCATATACACCTGTAGTTACTATTTGTTTATTAGTAACCCCTGTAAAAGCATTTACAAAAAAATTGATTGTGTAACCTTTAGACATGTTGTTTTCCTTATAATGAATTATTAATAATCTGCACAATGAAGTGCAGGAATGTCTAGGGACCGCCACATATCTATGATGCGTTTCTTATCATCTATAGCAAACTGAACATCATAATAAGCCATAATTTCAGTATTATAGATTTCTTGTTTGATTGCATAATCAGGCCTATAATCGCCTTCTTTACGCATAAATAATTTATAATTAGTAAACCCGTTATTCTTTAACCACATATCGGTAACTTCCCAACCTTGAGCATCACCCGTACGTGCAGTAAGAAATATAATTTGAGTTCCCATTGCAATGGCAGCATTCACTATCTCACGACACCACTCATTTACTGGTGCATATTGGTTAGAGTTCATCCATGCTTTCCAATCAACACTACCACCAACATCAGTATATTGGTCAACATGGTTTGATTGAGATAGAGTACCATCTATATCTACAATAATAGCTCTATTTCCCATCAACAATTTCCCTTGCGATTTCGTTTGCAGCCTGAGGTCTAGAAAAGGACTTGACATATAAGAATCCTTCCGATTCTGTTGGTTCTATAAACTTCTTATACAAATTTTCTATTGCCTTAGAGGCATCTGCAGCATTTTTTATAGTCGGATGATCTTTGCGACGTACAGCGCGTTTATGACATACATCTTTTTTCACATCTAGCCATACACATTCAACCTGTGCTATACCATTTTCATGAGCAATATCTATCCAAATCTTTCGTTGTTCAATATCAAAGTTACAACGATCTATTATTACAGATTTACCACCTTTAAGAGCTATTTCCATCTGTGCTTTACACGCTTTACGATCACCCAATTCATCTTGGTTAATTCGCACCCATCCATCTCTTCTATCCAAAATTCCAGCTATTGTAGATTTTCCTGAAGCAGGAAGACCTACTAGAACTATTACTCTTTGAGAAGCATCAACTCCATTTGTTGCATAGCCCATTACTAATGCGCCAAATCGAGCCCATTCTTTCGGACCCATATTAAGTTCATCCATCATTGTATCTTCTGATACCTTCTCCTCATTCATCTTTACTTTCTTTACGGCTTCAACAACACGGGCTTTCATAGTTTTATCAAAAGATAACCAATGAACTTCTTCTATATCTTTAGGTTTGATTTTATACATAGTGCGATCAACTAAGAATCCATTCGAATCTAGTAAATAGAGTACTTTGCCTTCTACAGCAAAGTGTTCATACTCATACTTTAATTGTAATCCACGTTCTTTACGGTACATCTCATTTTTAATAAAGTCACCGTGTTGGTAATGCTTACACATGGCTATTAAATCATCAGATACACTACTAAACTTAGAGTCACCGGGTAACATAATAGGTTTTATAGCTCCATGTTTATATGTAACAAACAATGGAATAAGGTCTATATCAAAAGAATATTTTACTAAATGAGGTTCAGAATATCCACATAACTCTAGTGTTATTGACTGTATTCCTTTAGCAGATGCAAGCGTTTCTTCTATATTCTTTTTCGCTTGCCCCTTAAAAGCTTGTTTAGTTAATAACAGAAATTCTCCGACTTCACTATCTGAAACAAAAGGTGTACCTTTCGTTTTAGCTGTAGTGAACTCCTTACCAGTAGAATCTAGATACTTATAGAACATTATGTTAACGCCATTCCACTTCTCTGTAACAAGGAATTCTTTAAATCCAGTTAATTCCTTATATTCTCGTGAATCTGACTCATCAATATATGGGTATTCTAACTTTGGCGTTCCAAAGATCAACTGTGGATTAACTGGTTCACTATTTACATGTGTTATGTATAGCGAACCTTGCATATTTCCTTTTTTACGATTTATAAAACCTGCTAAGGTGTTCTGTGGATTAAAAGGATCTGCCTTTTCAAAAGAAGTAGCAAACTTTGCATCAACATGGAATGCGTTAGCTGCCTTACTCTTAAACTTATTAATATCTTTTTTATCGATGCTACCGGTCCGTAAGCACTCAATTTCCTTGAATATAGTATTATGCTTAGCTAGTAATACATCGGTTGTTGCTGTAGAAAAGAAGCATCCATTAATAGTTTTATCATCAGTTATTTTAGCCGATGCATTATATCCTTTCCAATTAACACCATGTTCATCACCCTCACTAGAACTAGTACAATGTATATGCCCTGATAGATATGCTTTCAAACCCTGCATCTGTTCTGCAGTAGCATAACTAACTGGATAATGAGAAATCATGACTGGTGTTTTACGTTTAATACGAGCTTGATGTATTATATTTTTTGCGAAATTCACATAACGTAAATCTACGGCTTCCATGTCTTCTGTTTTTGTAACATGATCTGAATAGCATCCAATTACAAATGAACCTAAAGAGAGCATTTCTCCTTCATCTAAGAGATGAAAGCCCTGTAGTTTTTGACAAATTACACGCATATTACCAATATCCCAATATTTATCGTGATTTCCACGACATATAACTAATATGCCTGGGATATTATTCCGCAACCATTTTAAGGAATCGTATACGAAATCAGCTTTCATATCATGAACTATATCGCCTGTAATAAAAGTGACATCTTCTTCGCAGATATTTTTACTTGCAAAATCTCTTATTCGCTCTATATATCCTTGATATGCAGGACAACCAATAGACCACTTGCGTTGAGACATGTCTTTTTTTATTGAGTTATCTTCTAAGAAAGATAGATGCACATCAGAAATGTGCCATACTTTAGTCATCAAATAGTTCCTTTTTAAAGATCTTGCTTAAATCAGTTTCTCTGATTGTTTGCTTGAGCTCCCAATCATCCATTTTAGACAATTCATCACACAGCATCTGTATGATGGTGTCATGAGTATCGTCTATTAACGATTCACTCTTAGAAAGATTTCTCTTTTCTCGTTTGGCAAGCATCTCTAAAAAGGCAGCTACAATTTTCATTGACTCAGGGTTCTCTTTGTCTTTAGAACCTTTAATTCTTGTTAGTAGCAAATAGTCTTTTCTTAATCTGCTTACCGCATCTAATAGTTCCTTAAAAGTAGGGACATCATTAGATGTGAGTATTATCGATTTCTTTGCCATAATTTATTAGCCAAACCTTCAAATGACATTAGATTATTTCTACCAACTTCAAAGCTTCTAGTAATTCCATCTTGTCCCCCTGGTAAACCTTAAGTTCCCATGTATCAGTGACCAGTTTTGCAAACTTTGCAATTCTTCTAAGTGCGGCTAGTTCGGTGTCTATTCCGTCATCATAGCAATCAACGCAAACCCCATTACAGAAATGCTCCTCTCGCTTACCCATTCAAATTCCTTTTATTTTTTTGTATAATTCTTTGTTTGCAATCCATTTCTCGGCCTTGATCAAAAATCTTATAACCTTTCGCACTTCTTCGGATGAATATAATGAAGGGCAATCTACCTCAACACAGAAGGCGCCTCCGCCATGGTCGTCATATTCTTCGGAATGACATTCCATAGCGCCATCGTGAACAAATCTCTTTGCCGGTTTTCTCACCTTAGCCACTTCAAAATGACCGTATCTCGCTGGCACAACAATCTTATTTTTAATGTAGTCTTTGTTTTTAAGAATTATCTCCACGTTCATCTTTCATTAGGTCTTGAACGGGTAATTTAAACCCGATCGGGTTGCTTGAAAATACGCCTCACCCTCTGGTAAAAATCCGGCGCGTATTGGTCCACGCATAAATCCAAGATTAACCAACTTCAATAAATCTGGGTCGGTTTCGTCACCGCAAAAAATATGCTTCGCTCCGCGTTCAACGGCATGTTGCAATTTCGATTCTTGTTCACTCGACAAATATGGGTCGACTGCCATTCTTACCTCCTAGTAGGATTCATTTGACATTAGGCTCTGAACGCACTTCCATAGTGCGAGCTTTGGTATATTCATCTTTGTATTTTTCAACATGAGCCTCGACCAATTCAAAAATGGCATCCTCATCACCTTCGGGGATTAGTCTTTGACTGACCAACTCGCCACTGGCCTTCCAAATATCCAAATACGCCCTGCCGTCTTGGGGATCATCACGATCCCAATATCTGAACCAATATTTCAAAACTTACCTCCTAAGCAGGATTCAAAAATTATTAGCCTTATAGGTCAATACCAGATGTCTCATTAATAATGATCTGATAGTTTGAAAGTAAGTCAAGTATGATTCCATTTTGACGAACGATCTCCCTAATCAATTGCCGAGTTTCCTCACAAGTTTTTTCAAGATCTTTAGTATTGACAATATTCATATTCAATATCCATTTAAATTTTGAAAACTAGATAGCCCATCCAAAACCCCAAGGCTATCAATCCGATTGAAAACAGCACTTCAAATATCAGGCATAAAATCCAGGTGCTAAAATTCATTCAAAATACCTTAGTGTTTGAAGGCTGCACTTTACCTAACCTGGACCTTTCGGGCTCAGTGGAAAACGGTACATTTAATCTCGATAGCTTAGATAACACGAGAACCTTCATTTGACATTTACCTTAAAAACGGTATATTTCTTATTTTCAATATTAAATTGGATTTCATACCCAAGCTCAACGTTATCTTGCCACCATCCAAGCATCCAAATATCCTTGAGACTCATTTCAAGCAATGTTTTATTAAGCAAAATCATTCAAAATCCTTTAGATTTTAGTCTGATCCAAACCCAACGCCTTTACCACTTTCAAAGTTCTTTTTAAACTTATCACGATGATTGTAAACTTCTTTAATAGTTTCTGCTAAGGGTTTCTTATGAAGTCTACTTCTAATAACTACTTCTAAAAGATGGGCTATACTAAAACCTTTAGCAAACTTCTCTAAAGCTTCTTTGGTATCATCATCAACAGGTTGCTTACTGATAAATTGTACTAAATCTAGTTGTTCTTGAAAACTTGGTGGTTTTAACTGTAATATTAAGTCAAATCTACCTGGACGATCAGCAAGAGCAGATAGTAAATTCTGCGGATAATTAGTTGTTGCTAGTATAAGTGTAGGAAGTTTAAAAGTTACTTGTAGCCCGTCTAATAAATCTAGCATTGCTGAATCTACAGACCTTGAACCTGCATATCCTTCTCGCTCTCCTCCACCAATATCTTCCATAACTAAGATTAATCTTGTACATTTCTTAGTATATTCAGAAAATTTACTTAAGAATTTAGAAACATCAGTTGATTCAATCTCAGCCGTTGGCCACACTAATACCACAGTACCAGGGTCATTATTATATGCCTCTTTACAATACTCTGTAATTGCAGCGGTTTTTCCCATGCCCGGATCTGAGTACATGAGTATTTTTCTTGCCATTGGTTGCTCTAATTCTTTATAGATATCTAAATTATCAAAGAAAGCATCTGATTCAGCCTTAATAGCTTGAGTATTAACTACAGAAGTTAACAACTTTCTATTTCTAAATTCTGTTTTTTTAGTTGTTACTTTATTATTTACTTGTATAAGTGAAAATATACCGGGCTCTAGTTTCTTTTTATATTCTATTTCTGCTTCTGTGTATCTAAACTGGTAAATGCTATTATCATCTTGAAAGCATAAATCAGATTCACTAAAAGTAGTGTCTTTATCTATCTCAGTGAATAACGTTTTCTTTAAAAGCTTAAAATAACCTTTTCCATCATCAGATGTGCTCATTAACATGTACTCCTATAGAGTTTGAAACGGTTACTTAGTTTGTTTATCTTTCTTTGTTTTCTCAAATTATCTATACACCAACTGTTTTGGTCTAAACCTATAGACCTAAAATCTGCAACTCTAATTCTTTTACCATTAGGTAGTTTTTCTACAGTAGAGCTAATAGCTATTTCTGGTGTTATTCTATGAAATAAATACATAGAAGAAGATAAAATACCTGGCTTAATACCATTAATTGTACGAAATTTATTCACTAAAACTCCGAACTTAATAAGTTATGCTTCTCATCCATTATATTGAGTCGATATACTTTCGTATTAACAATCCAATCCTTGGATCCTAGTCCTGAAGATCTCCATTCTCCAAGTTTTCTTAGTGTGCCCTTGTGCAATGTAAACTTGTTGCCCACAAATACAATAGGAGCTTCCGCATGAAAAACCTCTATAGATGAGGATACTAGGCTTAGAGGGTGTATTCTATTAGGTCTACAGAATTTCATGAATATATCTCTATTTTTAATTATTGGTCGGGGGTGTTGTACCCCCGACATGATTGGAATTAGCTATCTGCGTTTAACATATCGGTGAGATGAGAAGGAATAAGGCTTGCATCTATTTTATCGCGAGAATTCGCTAGAGATTGAGCAGCTCGTTCGCCAGCGAGTGCTGATTCACGACTTTCAATATGTTCCTGAACTTTGTAAAAGTCCTCAGAACCCTCAGGGACTGTCTTCAGTAAACGATTGAGTTCTCGAAGTTGTGGATCGCGCTTAGTACCTGTACTTGAAGGTTTGTAAGCTGCTCCACCATTAAGTAACTGAGACTTGCGGAAATGGTTATCAACCATACCACTAACATAACGCTTAATAGCAACCTCATCTTCAAGAGATTTTTTATATTCAACATCTCCACTTAAGATGCCATTAAATACAATTTCTCGTACTTCAATTTTTTGTTGATCCGTTATCACATCACGGACTACTGTTGATCCTTCAGTAAAGGAGTCACCTAGGATCTCCGCTACTGCATTGACTACTGCCTGCACTTGTTTCATGTTTATCCCCTTTAAAAGGAAGTTTATCTTAAACGGTTACATCGAGTAATCGATTCGGTATATTTAAACCGAGTAAAAGAATTCTTTTTTATCTTCAGCGGAAACAATAGTGAGTTTTAGAAATTCTTTTGGAAGAACAGTCCACTCATAATCCACCAATTGAAGCTTTTCTTCCTTAACTAAATCGTTAAGTAGCATTGCTATTTTGGTTGTATGTGTTAGATGGTTTTCATGCAATATTGTTTGCATCAAGTCATCAGAAATAAGTTTTTCATCTCTTAAAAATTGTAAAATCTCTGTTCTGCACTGTAATTTCTTAAATAATTGCTCTAAAAAATCAATCCTTTTTCTCACTATCTTCTCCTTCTTCTATAATGATTACCCAATCTGGCCATGTAGAGATATATGCTTTTGCCCAATCTAGGGCTTTATACTTATCTCCACGAAATTTAAAGCCAATTGGATAGCCTTTTGGGGCGAATAATTGCCATTCATGCTTAGAGACTTTTTTAAGCTTTATATGTACACTGGACATTAAAACCTCCAGTATTCATTGTAGCTTGTCTTAGCGGTTAGCTATTTAACTTAATCTTGTTGAAATATCGATAAGGGTACAGTATCACTACAGATTTCTTCATCTTTGAAATATAGAGATACTTCAAATTCTCCACCATTGTTAATTCCAATGTCGATTTTGAGATGTTCTTTCATCATTTTGAGAATCTTAGTCTCTATCATAAAGGCTCCGGTATGAAATCTGTTATACACTCTACAGGTTTCTTATCATAGCGAATCTCTTCCAATTGAGGAAATACGAGTTTGCCACTATCGGTGTGTCTATCTCTATATTCTACTTGAATAGTAAATGGGAATTGTAATTCACCGGAATCTATTTCTTTTGTTAATTCTGCCAGTCGATCGTGCTTTAGTTTACCAGGACCACAATTACCACAATCGATCAGCGTTCCGTTTTGGGCATATTGTGCTAAATTGAATTGAGCATATAAACCTGTTTGCTTACCTGCCTTTCCTTTTTCAGCACTTATTACGATAAAGTCATCTTCACGTGTAAAAACATGCTTATATGATCCTTTACGATCCGCTTTACCATTTAAGGAGTAAGAGATTGTGGAATCTTTATCGTTACGCAGTACAAATCCTTCCCAACCCACCATTTTTGCAGCTTTAACCATTATGCGCCAATCTTTTATAATTTCGGGCACATTATTAAAGCGTAAAGACTTGAGAATATCGTATCTTTCTTTATATGTTAATTCACCTAGAAATTCACCATTTCGAAACATAATATCAAATGGTGCGATTTCGAATTGACCATTAGTAGCTGATTCAGCATAACGCTTTAGTACTTCAATTGGATCTTTCTTACGAACCAACTTAGCAATTTCACGCGTACTGTCTTTACCGTTTTTAACGAAACAAAATTCAGTAAGAATCATAGTACCAAGTGGCAACTGTAATACACTTTGTTGTACTTCAGGAATAGTAATCATATATTCGGTAATATCTTCCATACCTCTAGAATAGATCTTGCATAAACTACTTTCGGTTTTAACTAAAATTATACAGTGACCATCGCGTTTACGTTGACCGTATGTATCTGGATCTTTTAAAATAGAAGTTGGTACTTTATTATGAGGTTTGGATGGGCAAAATTCTTTTGGTAGATTATCTAATGTAATGGAAACAACCGCTGTATCAGCTATACTATCTAAACTTTCAATATAACCATTTTCCATTTTCTTTGTTAATTTAGCTTCCATTTCTAGAAGTGCTTGTTGAGCTGCAGTAGTAGAATTTGCTTTCCCTGTATTCTTAGGCTCACACTCTTTTTTGGATTCTTGAATTTTATCAGAATCTGTAGTTCCCCACTTAGTAACTAAGAAACTACCTTCTGTATATACTTCAACAAATTTAACTTTGCCAGATTTAGCTCGTTGAAATAGTTTCATTTTGCTCCCCAATATAGCTGTCCAGATTTATAGCAAAAAGCCATACAGAACATTATGTTGTCCCATATTAAATAATGGATTATTGGAAGATAATTAAAGAGAAAATCTTGCACATGTTCTCCTATTTATTTATAATTTAAAAACCTTCTTAATTCTTGTATACTAACAGCAGTACTCCAAGCAATATTACCTTTTGATGTCATAATAACTCCGATCACTTCTTCTTTATCGTTTAAAAGTGGTGATCCAGAAAATCCCAAATCTACATTTACAGTGGTAAATAAACCCTGTACATCTAAAAAGCATCCTTTTTCTGTTATTGCCGGTGCATTGGGAATTCGATTCGGAATTGCTCTAGTTAAAATTCTATATTTAGGCTTATTACAAAGCGGGATAGGAACATTTGTTTGAGTCATTACTCTTACGAAACCTTTTACTCTACCTGAGGTAGCAGTCATGAAAGGTGCTAATGGATAACCAACAGCATAAGCTTTTTCATTTTTCAAAGCTTTATTTGCTAGTTTGAGTGGTTTAGAATTTTTAGGTGCTTGTAGTAAACATAAGTCAGCTGTTGGTGATTTACCGAGTATTTTAACTTTAAATTTTTTACCATCATGAGATGTGGCGTTCATTACAGTACTGCTCTCTCCACATACATGATCATTACTAATCATAACAACATTACCATCAGCATCTGTTGTTATAAAACCAGTTGCCCTACTGCCACCACCGTCCAACATGTATATTGATTCCTCAATATCTTCCATGATCTCATTAGCTCTGTCTCTGCCATGTGCTAATATGTATGTGGGAAACCCCAACATCAATACCAGCATGAGCGGTTTGATAAACATAAATTCTCCAATGGTTAATCTCTTACTATAACTTTACGGTTATTTTCAAGACTTACCACTAGATATTTACTTAATAATTCTACGACTGTAGCTAATGAAACACCATCTAGTATGAGAGTAAAGCTATTCTCATCATGAGTGGTTTCATTAAAGTCTCTATTCTTATCTCGTATGCGGTCATCTTCATAAAATCCCATAAATTCTCCTTTTTTATTGTACCACTCGGAATGTGTGCCTATATATGCCTGGTATAATTTAAGCATGAGCTTCAATGACGATGAAAAAAAGATGTTAAGTGATTTTCAGGCTGAGCATGCGCCGCTTATCCATAAGCAGGCTAATATATTGAAATCTAAAGGAAAAATACCACCTAACATCGATATAGAAGAGCTTCACTCAGAAGGCTTTCATGGACTTATGGATGCTTTCCATAAATACGATCCTGATGTTGCCAGTAGAATGGCAAAAGAAGGTGAAGAAAATCCATTTTTAAAATATGCCGAAAAACGTATTAAATACAAGATGCAAGACTATATGGCCGCTAAGGACGAGATTCCTAAGAATATACGAACTAGAGCTAAAAATTTAGAGCTTCTAGATAAACCAGAAGCCCCATCAGTTACACCCTCTTTATCTACTAATGCTAGCTTAACACCTAAAGAACCAAATAAAGATTAATCTTCAGTTTTACCGTCACCTTCAGTGAAAGTAGATTCAAGATCTCTATTAAATTGAGTTTCAAACCATTCTTTATTGCAGTTACCTAAAACATTTTTAAATAGCTCATCTTTAAATAACTCATGATCTGAAGAGACGATTGTATGTGCTAGCTCGGATTTAAGCTTACACTGTTTATCGTAATTATATTCTGCAGGATTATCTTTAAACACTTGTAATTCTTTAGATAAGAATTCTGGAATTTCAATGCGGAAATGATTGAAAAAATCTTCGATATTCTTGATATCTTCTTGATTAATAACCACTTTATTACTTGTTTCTTCATTATTACTCATGTATACTCCTTTTAAAAAATAAGGTTATCGTTTTTTACGAACTGGTTTTTTCTTTGTTTTTCTAACGGTTCTAGTTCTTTTTATAATACCTTTATCAAGGTCACTCAATCTTTCTTTAGGAGGAACCGTGTCCATTGCAAATTGTACTACCGGATGAATTGTCGGAGTTCCTATCTTATCGATAATGCCGAATTCATAAGCGGCCTTAGGGTCTAATGTGATGTTTTTAGCACTCGTACTACCTTTAATTAAGTCTTGTAGTTCATCATATGTTTTAGAACAATTTTCTGCTAAAACTTCCATAAATACTCTATTCATTCTCATTGTCTCTTCACTTGATTCTTTTTGATCATATGCGTCACCCCAAGATCCAGAGCTTATATTGTGAATCATAATTCTGCTAAATTTACCACACCACCGTATATCGCCATGTGATAAAAGTATGGCACCACAGCTCATTGCCTTACCCATACATATAGTAATAAATCGATTCGGAACGGAATCCATGGTTTCTATCATTTTAGCTAAAGAGTCCACATAGCCACCATAGCTATCTATATAAACAGGTATTACGATGTCTCCACCACTATCAGAGATTCGTAGAACCTGTTCACGAAACTTCTGAGCATGTTTCTCATCGAAATGGTTTACAACTATCTCTCTCTCTTCATCTCGATGCTTACCAGACATATTTACTCCTTGATAATTACAATGGGTTATGAGGATTATACTGATATAAGCAGCATTCGTGGTAATATATAAGATAAGGAGATACTATGATTGAAAGCTTTACACACCTTGTTAAGAGTATATTGGCTGGAGAAGTTGATCTTAAGTCATTAACTAAAAAACAATTAGATGAAGTTGCTCAAGCAATGGCCTTAATGAAGGCAAAATTTGTATCCCCAGATCAACAAAAAAAGAATAAAATGAAAGCTACTGAAACTGCTAACAAAAATGCTATGACTGCAGCTAAATTAAAATCTAAGCCACAAATTGAACAAAAAGTAAAAATTAAACAAGATGAAGAAGCCAAGGTTATTCCTTTTAAAAAGGAAGATGCACCTGATTTAGGTGCTAATGCTGGGGTTGTTAAGACTGATTCTAATGGTCAATGGAAGATTGAAAAGGCTATCAAGCCTGGTAAGCCTTTAGACTATAAAGAGATGAATACCCCAAAGCGTCCACCTGAAGAAGATGCCACCTCTATCGTGTATGGCGGTAAAGAACCTAGAGTGACAGGCAAACAATGGAAGTCTTCTGACTCTAGTAGTATGAATGTTAAGGCTGCTCAGCGACCCGATGCTAGTGAAAAACATCAACGAGTTAAATCAGCTATTAAGCAGGGTAAGATCACTGATAAAGAGATTAAGCCGCAAGAAGAAACCGCATTAGATACCATAAAGCGCAAGCGTCAAAAACCAGTTTAAACCCAATCTAAAGCCTTAGATATAACTGGCAATTCTTTAATAAATACGTCTTTAATAGCACATGCGATATCCATGTGCTCTTTTTGAGTACCATTAGCTGATCTTAATTCAATATAGTGAATCCAACTACGGATAGATCCATTCATATAGAGCTTAGTTTTGGTACCAAGGGGTAGGACAGTACGAGCACATTCTTTAGCTATTTCATTATCTAAAGCCCATGTATAGTCTTCAAATGAGCGTTTCCAGTTTGCTTGTTGAATAGCTAGCCATTTCTGTTGTATTTCTGGCTCTAAATCATCTACAGAATTCTGTCTATTCTTGCTATCTTGTCTACGAGCTACATATAATTCTACACCACTCTCGTCAACAGACGCATACCTCTGGCTGAATTCTTGAAAACTGAATGATCTGTGCCTTAGAATCTGAGGAGAGATCCCTCGCGTGGTTTCTATCTCAATCACCATATTGGCCATTTCAAAAATAGACCAATGGCCATGTTTTGCACAATAAGAGATTAGCCCTGCAATGTTCGAATTCTCTTGCTGATTAGAAGAAACTCTTGCCATATAGGCTATTTTCTCTTCTGCGCCTGGAGTGATAGAGATTAAATTCACTTTCATTAGACATCCTTTAGATAAGTAATTTATACTAACTTTACCATAATTTTTGATTTGATTTTTTGTTATCTTTAAGCTCAATCGCTGATAGAATATAAGTACAATCTTATAGATTGAATGCCGCAATAGGGAGATCAAAAATGGGTTATTATAACAATTCACCTTATATACGTATGGTAACTATTTTTGGTACAAGTCTCCTACTAAAATAAATTAAAATGTAAACACAATATGAGCTGGAACAGATGTTCCTTCTGTGTCGAATAGACTTTAAAATCGGAGTTGTAATTGGAAATAAGTGCAGGAATATTAAGTGACATTACTATTCATTCTAAATATGCAAGATATATGCCAGAATTAAAACGTAGAGAAGTTTGGAATGAAATATGTGACAGAAATATGCAAATGCATGTTAAAAAGTATCCAATACTCGCAAATGAAATATTGAGGATATATAACGACTTTGTAAAAACAAAGAAAATACTACCAAGTATGCGATCGATGCAATTTGGTGGTAAACCGATAGAGATAAGTCCAAATCGTATGTACAACTGCGCATACCTTCCTATTGACGATTTTCGTGCATTCAGTGAATCTATGTTCTTACTATTGGGCGGTACAGGAATCGGGTATTCCGTACAAAAATCGCATATAGAAAGTTTACCACCTATTCGTAAACCAGTACGTAAA
>Ga0307377_10005199_pt1 | contig 14018 bp, 14 predicted proteins | sample TR3MG_FD_202535 | JGI IMG/M metagenome (GOLD analysis project Ga0307377, IMG submission 202535) | Soil microbial communities from Risofladan, Vaasa, Finland - TR-3 | ecosystem: Environmental > Terrestrial > Soil > Coastal area > Acid sulfate soil | place: Finland: Risofladan, Vaasa | collected... | reverse complement strand
GTTCTTGATTAAAAACATCAACAACTTTACGTTCATAATTTCTATACTCACCTGTTCGATGATTTTCAGAATTTCTTAAAAAATGAAATAAGTTTACAAAACTTGAAATCCCTGTAAGTTCTTTAATTCTTTTTTCAGTAACTTTTTTTGCTTTTTCTGAAACTATCCAAGTATCATCATCTGCACGCTCAAATACTTCGGCTAATATATGACTAGTATCATGGTAAGAACCTGTACTTCCTTCGGAATCATTTTGAGCAACACCTTTGGCGTTCATTGCAAGTTTCAAAACTTTTTCATCATCAATGTTATAAACTACTCTACCAGTACCACTACCAATTCTTTGAAGATTTTGACTAGCATATTTCATTCTACCAGCATAAGAATTTATATTTAAAAACTCTGGTAAGAAATTTTGTTTGAATTCATCATAAGTCATATTACGAATATATTATATTCATAAATACATAAATAGTTATAAAAAAAAGACGCAATTAAGATTGCGTCTTTGCTTTATTTTTTGCTTGAATTTCTCGAATCACTTCTTTGACAACAGAACCAATTAAATCTCGGTTTTCATTTAAAACTTTTTTAATTTGTTCTACTGCATACATTTCAATTATTGTTCCCTTAATTGCTTCTTCAAAAACAGCACCAAGATTTTCACTAAGATAACCATTAACTACATTTTTCACGTTTTCAACCAATGCTGCTTCATTTAACTGCATTGGTGCTCCAACAGGTGCAGCATTTGGTGCTGATGTCAGATATTGCGTACCATTATAATTTGCTGTTTGTGCAGGTGGTGTACCTGTTTTTGAATTAGTAAATTGTTGAATGCTTTCAGCAAGAGTTTGTTTTCTTTTATTTTCAAGGTCTACATATAATTGTTCATCTCTTTCAGGAGACATATCAATTTTAGCTGGTCTTTGATTTTGAACAGGTGCTGTCGATACTTCATTAATTGTAAGTTTTTTTGCTTCACCATGTTTTTCAGCAACTTTGTTTTCAACAACTTTGATTAATGTACTCGCTGCTGTTTCCTTTCCTGAATGTAATGATGTGAGCAATCCATTTAAGAATTCATCTCGTGGCGCAACGCCTCTACCAACATTCTCACCTAATTGTGATGGAATCATGTTTCGACTTTGCTTTTCCTTATTGATTTCGTCTCTTATTTTATTTAAGTCAAGTTTGTTTGCCATTATTATAAAATTTTATATTTTTTTATAAATACTTTTTTATTTGAAAAAAGTCATCTTTTTATATGGTATTGTTGGAGATTTCGTCTCCTTAATTTCTGGTTCTGGTTGATTTGCAGTATCCTGTGCCTTTAATCTTAAGTCAGTTTGTGTCTTATTTTTAATATCATTAAAAAATTTATCATCAGCAGGTGCGTTCTGTTTAACAAGACTATCATATAAATAAGGTAATGACCCAACAATTGCTGTATCTGGAATATTTTGTTTAGCTTTATCTTTAGCCAATATTAATTGAAAATCTTGTTTATCATCAATAACCACCAGATAATTACCATGACCTTTTTTATATATACGACTGGCGATATCACGTAATTTAATTACATCATCAGCAGTGATTTTTTTACTATTTTTATTACCTCTTCTAATACTATCCCATTTTTCTTTATCTCGGTCTGTTCTTGATATTTCATCAGGTTGAATTGTTTTATCATATTTATAATCAAAATCTGGTTCTGTTTTTGTTGAAACATAAGCAATAATACTTGTCATATTATCATCTCCACCTTCATGATATCCTGCTGGTATCATAGGTAGACCATTTGCATCATTGAATTTCTTGCCAGTTGGATATATTTTTGATATTTTGTCGATATTAAACATTCTCCAACCCGGTTTCACACCCTCTTGGTCTGACCAATAATCATGACCTTGACTATCCTTACGTGTTGCTCTATTATCAAAATGCCAACTATTTTTTGGATTATCTTGCCACGCTCTCAAAACAGTATTTCCAGCAGCGTTTGTGCCAAGAACATATGGTCTTACTGTTCGATAACCAGTTGCATTTTTTCCTTCTTCATCGTCACCATTATAGTAAAGATAAACCCATTCATGGTTTTGAATGGCTTTAATAATAACATCCTGACCAACACCTTCTGTTAAGAGATGGCGAAAGTTTTTAATATTATTGAATAATATTTTAACTTCGTTTATCATTATAATTATTTAGCTTTATTTGCCAAAGCAACTACCAGCAGCATATTCATTACCAGAATTATATTTATTTTTTACTAATAAACAATTAGTCATTTCAATATCTTTCTTAGTTCCAATTGAACTGCCTTCAGATTCAGGGTCTCTACCTCTATTATCACCGTCAGAAAGTGTATCTGGGTGACTTGCACAATATTCATTACCAGTAGTATAACCAGCACTATTCTTTGCTAATGCACATTTTCTTAAGTCTTCACTATTCACTAATAGGTTACTTATAGTTTCGTCTGCCATTTTATTAATTATTAAATTTTTCTATTATTTATTATAAATACAACTTAATCGTATTTTTTAAAGACAAGTGTGATATATTCTATTAAATGTGGAACAATATCCAGATATTCCATTTCACTCATATCATACCAACCGTAATTAGTATTTTCATCATCAAGTTTAATATCTGTTGGTTCGCCATTATATCTACATGCAAATACATGTTCAATACTATCAACATGTCTTTCAATTGTAAATGATTTAGTAAATTTTTTGATTTCTAAACCAGTTTCTTCAAGAATTTCTCTTTCAATTGCTTGTTGTGGAGTTTCACCTTTATCAATCCTACCACCAATAAGTGCCCATTTAGATGGCATCCAAGGTGCAGTTTCACTTCGCTTTAATAATAAAATTTTATTATCCTTATTTACAACAATAGCAACTGCATTTTTATCTTTTTCCTTTTTTTTATCAGCTTCATTAACCATCTCTTTCAATCGTTCCACATTTTGTGCACTCACTTGATATGGCTTTAATTCAGAATTAGGATTGGTATTAATATCACTTCTAACTTTTTTTCCTGTTTCAACAGCATTTCTTTCTTGATTTAATGTTGTCTCAATAAATGCTTTCATTAGTTGACCACCAGCAAGTGCATGTTGAGTAGAATCCATTCTACCGAAATCATGTAATATCCTTTTCATTGCTTGATAGGTTAAATAACCGTTTTTAAGTATAAAATTAGCTCTTTTTAGACCATTTACACTTGTAGTGGATGCTTTCGCTATCTCAATACCTTTAAGAACGTTTAAAGGTATTTTATATTGTTTATCTTTGAGATATTGGTTCATATGTATCTAATATATTTTTGATTTCATTAATTTCTTTATAATTAATTCTTAATAAATTATAATTATTAGATTTTACAAAATCATTTTTTATTTTATCGTTCCTTTTTAATTCAAAATATGATTTTAGTGCACATTCGTCCGAACAACCATTAAAATTCACTTTTTCATAATGTTGTCTTCCATCAAATTCAATTAAGACATTATTTTCAGGAAGATAAAAATCAAATGAAAGGACACGCCTTTTACCTTTACATTCATTAAATTTTTTTTCTCTCACAAAATTAATTGAATTTATTAATAAATATTCAGCAATTTTATTCTCACCTTTAGATTCATTACAGATTCGACAACCTTGACCAGATAAATGATGTGTTGGTGCTTGTTCAAACTCACCATGTGTTTTACAAATAATTTTAACTTTGGAGTGTGAATTAACATATTTAACTAACGAATAATCATATTTATTCCCGTGTATCTTATTTGCATTAATTTTAAATTCATTAGTATTTGATAAAACCGAATTACCGCATTTTCCACATCCTCTTCCAATCAAATGACTACCAGCTAATTGATTAAAAATCCCATGTATTGGACATATTATTTTCACATAATTAAGTGCTCCGACATAATTAACCTGTGAATAATCATATTTATTTCCATGCACATTAATTGCTTTTTCGATATATTCAGTTTGATTTAACATTTTACTTAAATCATTTTTTTTTCTTCCACATACAGGACACCCCATTCCATTTAAATGATTGTTTGCAATTTGTTCAAATTCACCGTGTGTTTCACAAATAATTCTTATTCTCGACTTACTATTATTATAATTAACTAATGAATAATCATATTCGTTATTATGAATATTAATTGCTCTTTCAATGAATTCATTATTAGTTAACTTTTTCATTTTCTTCTCTCCAATAGATTAATTAGGTTATCAATATCTTTTTTCTCTAATTTATTAATTAAACCAGCTATTTTTTTTATTTTCTTTTCCTTTACATCACCGTCATCACTCTTTGTTGTCATATTATCTTCCGTCTTTTTCACTATTGCATCTTCAACTACTTTACCTTCAGCAATATTTTCTTTAAATTGCTCATCAAGGTTTTTAAATTGCTCGTTAAAATGTTTTTCAATAATTTTAAGAATTTTGTCTGCCCATCCAACACTTACTTTCATTGTTTCTTCACCGATTTCCTTATCGGCACTATATTTTCTATAATCTTGTTGTATTCTTTTAGGATTTTTATAATAAAAACTAAGAAAGTCAACATATCTTTCATTCATTAGGTCAACCAAATCGTTTTCCAATTCAGCTTGTCCTTGATTTTTATCTTCACCTTCCATGAAAGGCATGAGAGTGAAACCAAAACGACCTAACATATCGTATCTAAAAGGTTGTGTTCCTACTTTGGCGTTATAGTCAGAAGTATGTTTTGCTTGAGTATCTGCATTTGCATCAACATCAGGTATATCATTATTCCCTATTAACTCTCCATTTCCATCAATTATTTCGAGTAAATTTATCTTTTTTAATTTCATTATTACATGTTTTCATATAAATACTTCTTAATATCAATATGCACCATCTCCACCATCATCAACATCCAAATATTCATTAGCACTTTCATTAATAGCATTTTCTGCGCTCGTTACGAATGTATCAAATGCTCCTTTTGCTTCAGGAATTTCAGTAAATAATTTGTCCATTGTATATGTTAAATCAAGACTAAATTGTTGTTTAAATTCTTTGAAATATACATCATTTTTCTTTTTTTGTGCTTCTAAGAAAATTTCTCGGTCTGTTTTAGTTCCTAATTCACTGGCTTCTAATGATTCAATCTTTTTCTGATTCTCTTCTTGTATTCTATCAAGTTCTAATTCTAATTCAGTTTTTGGAATACCGACATTATCTTTAACTATTTGCATATAAACACCATTATATGCTGCAACATGATATTCACTACCATCTTTAATTAAAACTAAATCACCATCAATATATTTATCATTTATTGATTTAACTCTACGACTATCACCTTTTGCTTCTAATTCACCATTCAAGAAATTTAATGCATTTTCATATATTTCATAATGAACTTTATAATTATCGTGCATCTTGAATCCATCCCATACAAGTCTTGGGTCATATCCTGTTCTATTCCAGAAATCAACTTCCATTTCTTCCAAATACATTGATTCATCCAAATCGTCAAGGTCAAAACTCTTAAGCGTTAATTCGTCTTTTAATGGACTAAATTCACCTTTAATTAAATCACCAGCATTTTCACCCTTTTTAACAATTTTTACTTGTATTTTCTTAATGACCTGTGGGTCAAATCCAACAAGTATTGTACTAACTCTTTTATTAAATGCATCAAGATATTTTTCATAATTATATGTACCAGTCATATTAGGATTTTCTTGCAAGTCTTCATTACTAATTAATGAAGATGCCATTCTCATTTCGCCAGTTTCTTTGTCTTTAATTTCTTTAGAATCACCATGAGACTTAACATAACCAGTATTAACGTAATAAATTGTACTATCTAATACAGGTTCTTGTGGCATATAATTGATGACAGCTTTCATTTTATCATCAACGTTCTTTGGTTCTTTTTCTGGATTATCAAACCCTAATTCAATTTTATGTTTTTCAAAGAGTTCGTTTGCAATTTTTTCACGTCTTTGGATTACTAATTCCATATGTGCTTGCATTGCTTTTAATTTACCATTTTTATCTTTTCCTCTGTTTTTATATGACTTAATAGTATTTTTCATTTTACTCTTACTTGCAATTTTCTTTAAAGGTATTTGCATGTAACGAATATCTTCAGCATAACTATAATAATAATCAACAAATTCTCTACCTTTACCATGAAGAATTAAGTCCAGACCTTTATCAATAAATTCTTCAATATATTCAGGCATTACTTTTGACTTAATAGTATTACCAGTTAATTTGATTTTTTCTTTCATTCCACCAGTTTTTTTATCTTTAACTAATGAAAGTGTGGCATAATTAATCCTTGCAAGGTTCAAACAAGATTCACTCGTACCATCATCATCAACACTCATATATGGTTTTGCCATTTCAGTTTCATTGAATAATTCAATAAGTGCTGCAATACCTGTTTTACCACCATATTGCCACATTTCTTCATTCAGTCCTTCAGTTGCTCCCTCAACGACTCCTTCATCAGTTACACGAATATTTGTATAGTCAGGTATTTTAAAGTTAACACCATCAGTTACTGCAAGTAAGGCAATACATCCAAATTGAGTAAACCAATGAATAGCATGTCTTAATTCTAATCTTGCAACACTTGTAATTCTCGCAGCACAAACATTATCTGACCAGTTAAAACTAATATGAGAACCTAACGCACCATAAAGTGAGTTATTCAAAATCTTAATAGGTAATTGTTTAACTTTAAACATCGCAATATCTTCAGATGTTAATAAGTTATTAATGTATCTAATATGAACTTCAGGGTCAAGTTGTTTTAATAATCCAACTTCTTCAACATCCAATTTTGCACCCGCACCCATTTTCTTATAGATATTACGTGTAGTTGTCATGTACAACAACATTTTTTGCATAACACCAGTAATATCAAATATTGGAAATACTCCGTGAGTCAATTGAATCATAGGATAAAGTGATGCGTAGTCAATTTTAATAAGTCTTGTGCTATAACCTTTCTTATATGTTCTTGCCAGACCACCACCAAATTTTATGTATTTATCTGGAATTGGAATTGCTAAATCGTTTTCATAACTCCAAGCAGTTAAAAGTAAATTCCAAATACTTGCAGTACCCATTGTACAGATTCTCTGATATGTAGTAGGCACGATTTTAGCAAGCATGAATGATGATTGATTATATAATTCATCAACTTGTTCAGTTTCCCAAAGGTCATCAAGTAAATATTGTTTTACAATTTTTTTACCACCAATAAATGTATTTAAGTTTTTTTCGACACAATTTTCTTTATACCAATTAACAAACTGTTTATCTGCATCAAGAAACTGTTTACGATATAATTTATATTGTTCTGGACTTATTATTTCCTTATTAGCTTGTAATTTATATAAGTTCCTTCCAACTTCTTGATGTTCGTCAGGGAGTTCAATATATTCGTTTATCTCATTAATTAAAAATACTTTATTTTCGTTATAATATCTACCGATATCGTTATCTTCGCCCTTAATATATGTACGGTTTTCTCTTGCAAAGTTTTCGAACTTCGCAATATATTTCAAACCAGTTGACTTTATTTCACTATTAACAGCAGCAGTTCGTTTTGCTGCATGAAGTGTGTCAATAATTGAATACCCCCACATTTCGGTAGCAGTATATTTATCACTTGTATTACCATATTTAACACTTGTATTACCTTTTCTTTTAAGTAACACACCATCTTTAAGACCATTTGGTACTTTAGATAAATCCATCTTAAGAAGACCTGCTCTTCCTAAAATAAAGTCAAAGTCAAATTCTTCAGAATAATGTCCGAGAATAACGGCAGGTCTAACATGGTCAATTAAATTAAAAAAGTCTTGTATTAATTTAATTTCAGCTTCATCATTATCATCCTTATCAACTTCTAAAATAATTTCAAGTCCTCTATTATCCCTACATCCAATAGCAAATACTCTGGCAATTTGGTAACGTAAACCAGTTGTCTCAATATCAAAAGTAAAACGATGAACATCTTTATATTGTTCATAACCTTTATATAATCTTGACTGTGTTGAAATAAGAAATTGCTCATTTGTTTTAACTGAATGGAATAAGTCTCGATTTTTATATACAAGTTTTCCATCATCACTTCGTACAAAATTATCTTGTTCATCTCTTAATTTCTCAAATGGGTCAATACCACCATCCTTAACATAATTAATTATGTCATTATATGACCTATGACTTGTTAACTTATAACAATAACCATCAAGTAATCTTTTTTGATTACCAGTTTTTAATTTAATTATTTTAACACCGTATTTAATTCTTTTACTTTCAATATAAGATTCATCAGAATTTGGATATAATGTTCTACCGAGTCTCGATAAATCTTTCATATACATGAAAGGCTCATATTTAATATGTTCAATTCTTGGTTTTTGATTCGGTTCATGTATTATACATTCTGCGACATTTGTTCTTGAGTCTGTTTCAACATTAACGAGATATTTAATATCATTATTATATCCTTCAAGGAATCCTTTAATTTCACCTAAAACCTTATGTTTATCCATATTATTTTTTAATTAATTGATAAGTTAACTTCTTTGTTTTTGTATTGAATTTGTATTTCAAATTTTCTATAATAAATTCATTAGCATCCATCACTTTTTTTGGATTTTTAGGAAAAATCCCTGACAACCAAAGTGCTGTCACAATATTTTTTGCAGTTACTTTAAAACTACCCTTTTTATTTTTAAGTTCAAAATCCAGATATTGATTTTCAAATTTATCTGGTACATAATATTCCAAAATTCTGGAAAATGCAATCTGAATATCTAATTTCATTTCTTTATTAGTAATATCAATATCATTCATAATAATTTCAAATAAAAAATCTTGAAACGGATTTATATTCCATTTATAATCACTTCCCATATTTTTCCTTAATTTTTTTAACCACTTCGCTGAATACTGATTCACTAACATTCGAAGTATAATCTTCATTATCAATAACTTTTACAATTTCTTTACGCTTACCTTCAATCGCAGAAAATACATAATCATCAATGGTGTCTGGAAATATTAATACATATATGTTAACAGCAGCTTTTTGACCAATTCTATGTAATCTATCACTAACTTGGTCATATTCTCCAACAGAATAAGGAAGTGTCATAATGAATAATTTACTTGCAGCAGTAAGAGTAAGACCATAATTACAAGTCTGAATACTACCGAGAAATCCTTTTAATGGATTATTTGGGTCTTGAAATCTTTTCACGATATCAGCACGTACTTCCAAATCTTTTTCATCACCAGTATGAAGTGCTGTAACATCTCCAAGTATCTTATTTATTTCATAAAGACTGTCTTTAAAATAATCAACAACTACAACCTTTTCACCCGTTTCAAATACGTTTTCGATTAATTCAATAACATGATTAACTTTTACAATTGCAAGATATTGTCTTAAACGAATCATTATTGTTAACGGATTATTATTAGGATGTTCAACGAATTCATTAGCAACACCTGCTTCTATTTCATCATAAATTTTCTGTTCTTGGTCAGTCATTTCCAAAATAATGCGTTGATATGTTTTATCTGGAAGGTCAGTTAATACTTCAAACTTACGTTTTCTATGAGTAAATGGTGCAATCTTATGATATAGTTCTTCGAGTTTCTGTGCCATTGTATCTACACGATATCCCCATCCATCTTCATCACGAGTCATTCCACAATAATATTCTTGAAAATACTTTTTGGTTGCAAAATCAACATCAGATATTTGATTAAGAACAGTATATAGTTCATGTGCACGATTAGGTGCAGGTGTTCCTGATAAGAAAATTTTACTGATTTTTTCGTCTTTAAAAATTTTCTTAGTAAAAGTACTTTTGAAATTTTTAAACGTATTAGATTTTGTATTCTTTAATTTTTGACTTTCATCACAAATAACTGCATTAATATTATTAATTCCTAATTTTTTCCACTTAGTAATGAATTTTTTGTCTTTAGTATTACTTGGATTAAAGAAGTCGTAATTAACAATAATATATTTAGCTTCTTCAATACCACAAATATTTTTCTTCCAATTTATTATATGTGCAGTACTATTAGTAAACTTTTGAACTTCATAATAGAAATTAAATTTTAATGAGTTTGGTGTTATGACAAAAACTCTTTCAAAATTATTCATTTCAACATAAAGAATTGCTGACCCGGTTTTACCCAAACCCATTTCGTGAGAAATTAAAGTGCTGCGTGTAGCGTTCATAAACATACTTGCAACAATCTGATGTGGATATAATTTGATTTCAGGATTTATTAACGCATGCATCTTTTCGCTATAATCAACATAACTATCTTCAAGTTCTTGTTTATATTTAACCCAATGTTCTTTTTTAATATCGAGTTCGGCAACAAATTTACGTTTTTCTTCTTCTTTAACTTCAACAGTTTTTATTTGGTTAATAAAGATTTTGCGTGAGTCTTCATTACCAAAATCAAAATGAATTTTATTCGACCCTTTATATCTCTTAATTAAAAAGAATAATGAAGCCACGCTGACTTCCCAACACATCATACCTGCATTCCACTTTCGAGTTTCTTCAGGTAAATTTTTTATTCTCTGAATTAGTTGGTCATTAATAGGGAATCTAAGATAATACCATTGTCTTTTCCTGATTCTCTCACAATGCACCACAAAAATTATTTCATGCATAATAAATTGTTATTAGGCAAAGATAATTAAATAAATTTAAAAATCAATTAAAATTATTAAAATGTTGGTGCAACCCACCATGTAGTTATTGTAGTAATATCTTGTGTATTATTACTTGGTAATGGAAAATAAGTTGTGTTTAGTGGTGGGGTTGTTCGTGCTTCCCACCATTTATTTGCGGTAGTAATATCTTGTGTATTATTACTTGGTAATGGGGTATACGCTGTATTTGTTGGTGTAACATACCAAGTATTTGTCGTTGTAATGTCTTGTGTATTATTACTTAATATCGGAAAATAAGGAGTGTTAGTAGGTATAACATACCAAATATTTGCTGTTGTTATATCTTGTGAATTTTCAACACTCATTATTATTTTAAATTACAGTTGTTTTTGTGATTCCATCAGAAATCAATATATTAATTTGACCTTGAGTAGGTAACGTTATTTTTCCACAATTCTCACCAAGAAAATCTATAACAAATTCACCTAAATATCTACCAGCTTTTGCTGTTTGAGATAATTTAAATTTATATGTTAGAGTGTATTGAACTTCATCAGGATATTCAGGTCTGTTATTATTAACAACAAGATTACCTGCAACATTAGCAATTCTATAATTACCTGTATCTGCATCAATCATTGAAAATGTAATAGCACAGTTTTCCAACATATCAGCAGTAATATCATATTGCTCCATAGTATGTTGGGTTAACGGATATTTTAATTCAGGCAGCGTGCTGTCTTTCTTAATAAAAAAGTTTTTTATATTAAATGTTGAGTAATCCATTATCCTACGTCATTATTATGGTCATTATCTAATGCCATTAATTTTTCTCTATTAGCTTTTACTATATTAACACGGTTTTTTGCTGTCGCACCAATACCGTCACCAATAAGTCCCATCATAAGTGCTTCGAAATTAGTAAATTCGTGTCCAACAAATTCAACATAAAATCTAAACATAATATATGTAGTTAATATTGTAACTAAATATCTACGCCAATTATCTTTAAGCCAGAATCTCCACTTCCATTTTTTGGGTGTAGATTTGCCCAGACTATCACGACTTGTTGTTTCATTTAGACCGTAAATGACATATCCAATGATTAAAAACCATAGATATCCAAATAATTGTATTTGTGTATACGCACCGAATATTACTTCAAAAAATTCATTCATATTTTCCTGTTTTAATATAAATACTAATTATCTATCTCTTTTACCATTAATTTTTTCTTTATTCGGTACTATTTTTAAAAATTTATTATCTATCTCAAAATCATAATTTCTATCTAATCTCATTTTATATGAATTGATTCCTGATTTAATATAAATACAATTAATTAATGGGTCATAATTTAATTCATTAATGACTAATGGATTTCCATTATCATCATAAACTGTCATTCCAATTAATACACTACGAAATAATATCTCTAAAAAATTTGTTTCTTGTTTTGCCATATTAATACTTTTCATACATTCCATCTACAAGGACAGCATATAACGCTGATTTAAAATCTTCCCATGTTCCTTGTATTAAATTATAATTATTCTCTTCTAAACCTTGTCCAGTAAATCCATTTATTGAAAAAATATAATCAATAATACCGTCATTATTATCACCAAAATCTCTACCAATGATTCCAATTTCAATATATAAATCTATTAATGGTTTAACTGTATTAAAAAGGTCTTCACTATCGTTTCGACTAAGATATTGTAATACAGTATATTTTGCATAATTCCAACGTTGAGTATATGCGACAATATTTTTTAAATGGTGTTTATGCCAACTTTTAGTTAAAAATGCTTGTGCTTGTACTTGCGACATACCTTTGGTCGTCATTAAATAAATTACTGCTGTTGTTGGGTCAGGATAACTATAATATTGGATTGCTAAATCCTTTTCAGTATTTGTTAAAGCAGTCCATCCAGAATAAATTACAATATTTTTAATTGCGAATTTAATAACAGAATAATCATTAGCGAAATTATAACCATAATCATTCCAATATCCAATTGAACTTATATCAACATAATTACTTGGAATAGTGTCACCACTTAAAACAAATGTAAATGCAAGATTTCCATTTAAATCGGCATCATTCCAATTCTGGATATCAATACCTACTGTTTGACCACTTATTTGATATGCTATTATTTTTTTTTCCATCGTTTTAATTTTAAGACACTCTAACAAATTCTAATGATGCATCATCGATACTTAATGTTCCTGATGATTCTTGTGAAAATTGTAATGTTATACTATGTGTTGTTGCTGTTGCAAATGTAATAAACATTGCTCTTGTTGTGTAAATCCATGTTGCAGCATCACCTAATTCATGATTTTGGACATCACCTAAAGTCACACCATCAACTTGGATTCGATTTAACATATCACTATTTGTTACACTTTTATTCATACCATAACTACCAGTAACTCTATATGTACCAGCAGGTACTGTTGCAGTATTAATGGTTAATTTTGTTGCGAAATTCGGAGTAACCAATGTTGTTGTCGTTGTTGTTAATTCTTGTGCATAATGAAATTCTGAACCATATACATGAAACTTAGTGCCACTATTTGCAACTTTCTTAGTTGTAACATCAATAACAGTAAAGTTCTGTTGGTTAACATCAGGAGTAACATTACCTAATCTGGTTGTACCGTTTATACGAGTATTACCAGTAATATTAGCTGTACCACTAACAGTTAGGTTTGAATTAATTACTAACGGTCCTGACATCGTATCACCTACTTTTGCTACTCTCGATGTATCACTTGCATGAATATGGTCTTGTCTTGCATATCTCAAACTTGTTCCAATACTAACACTACCATCCATTAATGGATTAGTATTTGCTGCTTGACCAACAACATAAGCAGTTGTTGCAATTTGAGTAGTACTTGTATTTGCAGCAGCAGTTGGTGCTGTTGGTGCACCTACAAAAGTTGCAATTCCACCAATAGTTGTATTACCAGTAATATTAAGATTATTTCCACAAATACTACCATTAACATTTAATGTGTTAGTGATATCACCCCATAATAAATTAACACCAGTTACTTTCCATCTTCCAGTATCGGTATCCCAATATTGTAATTCTCCTTCTACTGAACCCTGTAAAAATCTACTGTCTTGTACTACAAGCCATTTATTATTGCCGTTATCAGATACAATTGAAAGACCTTTATCTGTCTGTGAAATTGTTTGTGAAGTCGTATTACCAATATTTTGAGTACCACCTACAGTAGTGATAATAACATTGTTA
>Ga0307377_10005198_pt1 | contig 14019 bp, 14 predicted proteins | sample TR3MG_FD_202535 | JGI IMG/M metagenome (GOLD analysis project Ga0307377, IMG submission 202535) | Soil microbial communities from Risofladan, Vaasa, Finland - TR-3 | ecosystem: Environmental > Terrestrial > Soil > Coastal area > Acid sulfate soil | place: Finland: Risofladan, Vaasa | collected... | reverse complement strand
TGCCTCACTTACCGGGCGGCGTCACCGCCGAACAGCTGTGGCAGGGGCGTCTATTGTGGAGGATCGAGTGTTCTTGTTAGAATGCAGAGCCAATTCCACTGGCGCGAGAAAGTATACCACAATGCACTTGTTCATTCGCCGCACTGCCGTCTTCCTGAGTCTCATATTGGCTGCTGCCATCGTCCACGCCGACGAGTTGCAGGATATCAATCGCATGATGAAACAGGGCCAATTGCCGCAGTCCCTGGAGCGTGTGGACAAATACCTGGCCGGCAAGCCGCGCGACGCGCAGGGGCGGTTTCTCAAGGGCCTGATCCTGACTGAGATGCACCGCCCGGACGACGCAATCCAAGTGTTCTTGAAACTGACTAAAGACTATCCCAATCTGCCCGAGCCCTACAACAATCTGGCGGTCCTGTACGCTTCGAAGGGCCAATACGAAAAGGCCCGGGTGGCGCTGGAAGACGCCATCCGCACGCATCCGAGCTATGCGACCGCGCACGAGAATCTGGGCGATATTTACGCCAAACTCGCCAGCCAAGCCTACGACAAGGCGCTGCAACTGGACGCCTCCAACACCGGCGCCAAGACCAAACTGGCGATGATCGACGAGTTGTTCAGCAGCGAAACGCGCACCGCTGGCGCCACGAAGCAAGTGGAGCCGGTCAAAACGGCGCAGGCGGTGCCGGCCACGGCCGGCGCTAAGGCGGAGGTGGTTGCAAAAGCGGAATCTTCCGCTGAAGCCAAGGCGGCCAAGCCCAAGACGGTGGAACCCGAAGCCGCGCGACCCAAGGCGGCCGAGCCCAAAGCGGCCGAGCCCAAAAAAGTAGAAGCCAAAACCGCGCAGCCCAAGACGGCCGCGCCGGCGGCCAAGGCCAGCGGCGGCGCTCATGCCGAAGCAGATGCTGTTCTTGCAGCCGTGCGGGCCTGGGCGGCCGACTGGTCGAGGCAGGATGTATCCGGCTACTTGGCGCATTACGCCAAGGACTTCAAGACGCCCAAAGGCGAGTCGCGCGACGATTGGGAAAAAGGGCGCAGACAGCGCGTCGCCGCGCCGAAGAAAATCGAAGTCGAGGTCCTGTCGCCCAAGGTCAGCATCAGCGGCGAGGACGCCGCGAGCGTGACGTTCCGCCAAGTCTACCGCTCCAACATAATCAAGGCTACGGGAACTAAAACGCTGGTCATGGTCAAAAACAACGGGAAATGGCTAATCCATGAAGAGCGGGTTAACTAATCGATGTTGTTGCGGCGCAGATTTTCAACCAAATTACTGATAGGGGCACTGAGCCTCGCCAGCATTTTCTTCCTTTACCTCGCCCCCGCCAAGGCGGACCAAAGGACCGACGACCAGCTGGGCAGAGTGCTTGAGGAAATCGGGAGCGATCACCTCAATCTCGCGCTCACTCAGGTCGACGCCCTGCTCAAGGCCAAACCCAATTTTCGCCTGGCGTACCTGATCAAAGGCGATTTGCTGCTGGCCCGGGGCCGCGAATTGAAGAACTTCGGTGATGCGTCTCAGGGTTCGAGCGAGCGCGTGGATAATTTCCGCGCTGAAGCCCTGGCCCGGCTATATGCCTACCGCGACCCTCCGTCGCCCAACAAAGTGCCTCGCTACCTGTTGGAACTGCGCCCGGACCAGCGCTACGCCATTGTCGTCGACAACAGGCGCTCGCGCTTGTACCTGTACAAGAACGTAAACGGCCGGCCGCGCTTCGTCGCCGACTATTATGTCAGCACCGGCAAGCGCGACGGGGAGAAAATGCGCGAAGGCGACGAAAAGACGCCCATCGGGGTGTACCACGTCACTGCGAGCCTGCCGCGGAACAAACTCGCCGACATTTACGGCAGCGGCGCTTTTCCCATCAGCTATCCCAACGAGTGGGATCGGCGCAATGGCAGAAACGGCCACGGCATTTGGCTGCACGGCACGCCCAGCGACACCTACAGCCGCGCGCCGCGCGCAAGCAACGGCTGCGTGGTGCTGGCCAATGCCGATCTGGACGCGCTGTCGAAGAAGTTGCAGGTCGGACTCACACCAGTGATCATCAGCGAGAATATCGAATGGCTTTCGCTGGATGAATGGCATGCCCAGCGCAAAGCGCTCAATGCCGAAATCGAGCACTGGCGCCGCGACTGGGAAAGCCGGGACACCGATCGCTATCTAAGCCACTACTCGAAGAAATTTTCCACCGGCCACGAGGACTATGCGGAGTGGGCACGGCACAAGCGCCTGGTCAACCGCGGCAAAACCTGGATCAAGGTGAAGCTGTCTAATTTCAGCATGTTCCGCAATCCTGGTAAGGACGAGTTGGTAATGGTGACCTTCGACCAGGATTACCGCTCGAACAACCTGTCGAATAAGATGGAGAAGCGCCAATACTGGATCAAGGAGGGCGGCAAGTGGCGTATCATCTACGAAGGTGCGGGATAGCTGTAATCCCCGTCCATCGGCGGCGCCATGAAACGCAGAACCCGGGCAGGACCGCATATATTCCGCCTGCTTCCGCCAAGCTGAAAATCAGGCATTCGTCCCACTGAAAGGTCAATGACATGCGCTCTTTCGCGCTTATATTGGGCATCCTGCTCTGGTCGGCGCAGGCATTTGCCGCCAACCCCGTGGTTGAAATGAAGACTACCGCCGGCGATGTGCGCATCGAACTCTACGCGGACAAGGCGCCGAAATCGGTAGCCAACTTCCTGCGCTATGTGAAAGAGCGCTTTTATGACGGCTTGATCTTTCACCGCGTCATCGATGGATTCATGATTCAGGGTGGTGGTTTTTACCCGGACCTCAGGGAAAAAAGGCCTACGCATCCGCCGATCGCAGACGAGGCCGGCAATGGGCTGAAAAATGAGGTCGGCACTATCGCCATGGCGCGCACCTCGGATCCGGACTCGGCGACGGCGCAGTTTTTCATCAACGTGGCGGACAATGCTTTCCTTAACTTTCGCGAAGCCACGCCCGCAGGCTACGGCTACGCCGTGTTCGGCAAGGTGACCCGGGGCATGGATGCGGTGATGCGCATTGCGCGCATGCCCACCGGGCCCGGCGGCCCTTTTGCCAAAGACGTGCCGCGACAACCCGTAATCATCAAATCCGTCACCCTCCTTTCCGACAAATAGCGAGCACATCATGGTCAAATTGCACACCAATCACGGCACCATCACGCTGGAACTCGACGCCGCCAAGGCCCCAAAAACAGTGGAAAACTTTCTCGCCTATGTCAGAAGCGGGCACTACGACAACACCGTGTTCCATCGCGTGATCGACGGCTTCATGATTCAGGGCGGCGGCTTCGAGCCGGGTATGAAGCAGAAGCCGACGCAGGCGCAGATCGAGAACGAGGCGGCAAACGGCCTCAGGAACGAGCGCTACACCATTGCGATGGCGCGCACGTCCGACCCTCATTCAGCCAGTGCCCAGTTCTTCATCAACGTGAAGGACAACAGCTTCCTCAACCACAGCGCGCCGACGCCGCAGGGTTGGGGCTACTGCGTGTTCGGAAAAGTGGTCGAGGGCATGGACGTGGTCGACAAGATCAAGGGCGTGAAAACCGGCAGCCGCGGCGGCCATCAGGACGTGCCCACCGAAGACGTCCTGCTTGAACGCGCCGAAGCGCTGTGAGCGCGGGGGCAGCGCGCTGCGATGCAGCGCGCAGAGTCCGGCGGCCCGTGAACGCTTCTCCCGACGCATTGGGCCATAGCCGCCAGCCCGCTTGAGCACGCTGTTCATCTCCGACCTGCATCTTTGCGCCGGCCGGCCGCAGAGCAACCGCAGCTTCTTCGGCTTTCTCGAGCACGAGGCGCGCGGCGCGCAGGCTCTCTACATTCTAGGCGACCTGTTCGAGTACTGGGTCGGCGACGATGACCTCGCCGACCCCTTCAATGCCACGGTGGTCGCCGCACTCTCGCAACTGGCAGGCAGCGGCGTCCCTACCTATCTGATGCACGGCAACCGTGACTTCGTCATCGGTGAAGCCTTCGCACGCGCCAGCAGGGTGACCCTGCTGCCCGATCCAGCCGTGTTGAGCCTGTACGGACAGAAAACACTTCTGATGCACGGCGACACGCTATGCACGCTCGACAGCGATTACCAAGCGTTCCGGCGTGAAGCACGCAGCGAATCCTGGATTAGCAAGCTTATGCGTCAGCCGCTGGCGCAACGCAAGGCGGCGATCGAAGCCTTGCGCCGGAAAAGCGAGCAAGAAAAGCGCATCAAGCCGGCCGAAATCATGGATGTCTCACCAGCCGAGGTCGAAGCGACGCTGCGGCACCACGGCTATCCGCGGCTGATCCACGGCCACACCCACCGCCCCGCCCGCCATCTGCACATGGTCGACGGGCATGTTTGCGAGCGCTGGGTGCTGGCGGATTGGTATCAGGGCGCCAGCTATCTCACCTGCGATGAATCAGGCTGCCGCGCGGTGCAACTGGGCGAAAGCTGAAAACCCAGGCGTCGCTGCGGTTTGCGGCATCAGCGCCCCAGTCCGCACTCGAGATCGGCCTGAATGTCTCCGAGCGCCTCCAGCCCCACCGCGACGCGCAGCAGCCCCTCGTTAATGCCCGCCGCCTTTCGCGCCTCGGCGCTGATGCGGCCGTGCGTGGTCGTGGCGGGATGGGTGATCGTGGTTTTGGTGTCGCCCAGGTTGGCAGTGATCGAAATCATGCGCGTCGCATCCACCACGCGCCACGCGGCCGCGCGCCCGCCTTTGACCTCGAACGACACCACCGCTCCACCCAGACGCTGCTGCTTTTTCGCGAGTTCATGTTGCGGATGGGACGGCAGGCCCGGATAGTAGACGCGCTCGACAGCGGGATGCGCCTGCAGCCACTGCGCCAGCCGCAGCGCGGACTGTGACTGCGCTTCCATGCGAATACGCAGCGTTTCCAGACCCTTCAGCAGCACCCAGGCATTGAACGGCGACAGACTGGGCCCGGCAGTGCGCAGGAAGCCGTAAATGCCGTCCATCACCGGTCCGCGCGAACCCAGCACCGCCCCGCCGAGTACCCTGCCCTGGCCATCCAGATACTTGGTCGCAGAATGGATCACCAGGTCGGCACCGAGTTGCAGCGGCAACTGCAGGGCCGGCGTGCAAAAGCAATTGTCTACCGCCAGCAAAGCGCCCGCGCGCCGGGACACGGCGGCAAGCGCGGCGATATCGGCGATTTCGGTGAGGGGATTCGACGGTGTTTCCAGAAACAGCAGCTTGGTGTTCCGGCGCAGCGCGCTCTCCCACGCCGCAACGCTGGCGCCGGCAACGAAAGTGGTCTCCACGCCAAATTTTCCCATGATGTTGGAGAATAGCTGCACCGTCGAGCCAAACACGCTGGCCGAGCACAGTACATGGTCGCCCGATTTGAGCGCGGCCATGGCCGTGGCGAGGATTGCGGACATACCCGAGGCGGTGGCAACGCAAGCCTCGGCGCCCTCAAGAGCCGCAAGCCGTTCCTGGAATGCGCTCACCGTGGGGTTGGTGAAGCGCGAATAGATATTGCCCTCTGCACCGCCGGTAAAACGCGCCGCCGCCTGAGCGGCGTTCTCGAACACGAAGCTGGAAGTCAGATACATCGCCTCGGAATGTTCGCCGAACTGGCTGCGGTGTATGCCGGCGCGCAGCGCCAGGGTGTCGAATTCGCTCGTGTCTGCCATGATCGCGTCCGTATAAAAGCAAAAAACCCGCTTAGCTTTGGCTAAGACGGGTTTCCCACGCTTTAGCTGTATTTGTTTGCCGGTTGGTTGACCCTGGACCGGCGGCGCCCGCAAGCTATGCTTCAAATCGGCGCAGTGCTACGTTACTACTGCAGCGCGCAGGTGTCAAATTTGGATTTAATCCGTTTCCACCAGCCCCAGATCCAGTTGGGTGCTTGACGCTTCGTCGGAGGATTCCCCGCGCGCGCAATTGCGGTGATTCTCCACGCTGTCGAGATATTCGCGCGTCACGTCCCCGGTGATGTAGTTGCCGTCGAAGCAGGAGGTTTCGAATTGCGTGAGCCGGGGATTGGCCTCGCGCACTGCGGCCTTGAGCGCGTCCAGGTCCTGGTAGATGAGCGCATCTGCGCCGATTTCGCGCGCAATCTCCTCATTGCTACGGCCGTTGGCGATCAGCTCCTGGCGGGTGGGCATGTCGATGCCGTAGACATTGGGATAGCGCACCGGCGGTGCGGCCGACGCGAAGAACACGCGGTTGGCGCCGGACTCGCGCGCCATCATTACGATCTCGTGGCTGGTAGTGCCGCGCACGATGGAATCGTCTACCAGCATCACGTTCTTACCCTTGAATTCCATCGCCACCGCGTTAAGCTTCTGCCGCACCGATTTCTTGCGCTCCCTCTGTCCGGGCATGATAAAGGTGCGGCCGATATAGCGGTTCTTGACGAAGCCTTCGCGATAGGACAGCCCTAGGTTCAGGGCAAGCTGCATCGCGCTGGGGCGGCTGGAATCGGGTATCGGGATCACCACGTCGATGTCCAGGTGCGCATACTGATTCCTGATCTTCGCCGCGAGCTGCTCGCCCATGTGCAAGCGCGTCTCGTACACCGACACCCCGTCCATGAGCGAATCCGGACGCGCGAGGTAAACGTACTCGAAAATACAGGGATTGAGCGAGGTCTTCCCCGCGCACTGGCGACTGTAGAAATTACCTTCCTCGTCGATGAATACCGCCTCGCCCGGAGCAACGTCGCGAACGATCTGGAAGCCCAGCGTGTCCAGCGCCACCGACTCGGAAGCCACCAGGTACTCGTGGCCGTTGCCGGTGTCGATGCGCCCGATTACCAGCGGGCGTATGCCGTAAGGGTCGCGGAAAGCGAGCAATCCGTAACCGGCGATCATCGCCACCACCGCGTAGGCGCCGCGGCAGCGCCGGTGCACATTGGCCACTGCAGCAAAAATAATCTGCGGATCGAGCTTATAGTTGGTCGACGCCTCCTGCAGTTCGTGCGCCAGCACGTTGAGCAACACTTCGGAATCCGAGTTGGTGTTGATGTGGCGCAGATCCTGGCGGAACATCTCCTGTTTCAGGCTCTCCGAATTCGTGAGGTTGCCGTTGTGGCCGAGCACGATGCCGAAAGGCGAGTTGACATAGAACGGCTGCGATTCGGCGGCGCTGGAAGGCGAGCCCGCAGTTGGATAGCGGCAATGCGCAATGCCCATGTTGCCGGGCAGGGCGCGCATGTTGCGCGTATGAAACACGTCACGCACGAGCCCCCCGCCCTTGTGCATATGGAAGGTTTGCCCCTCGGACGTGGCGATGCCGGCCGCATCCTGGCCGCGATGCTGCAGCACCAGCAGCCCGTCGTAGAGCAACTGGTTCACTGGAGTCCTTGCCACTACACCGAGAATCCCGCACATGATTTCACCTGTAACGGATACGTTGCGCCAAATCTTTAGGCAGCGCCGGCTTAACGGCCAGCACCACTGTTTCAACCGGGCCGGACAGCGCCGCCTCGCGCCAGAAAGGCTCTTTCGGCAAAGCAGTCAATCCTGCGAACATGACCCCGACGAACACGATTACCGCCCCGCGCACAAAACCGAACACGGCGCCTACGGCGCGGTCGGTTAAACCCAGGCCGGCCGCGCGAAACAGCTTCGCCAGCAGCAGTCCGATCAGTCCCGACAGCAGCAGCACGCTGAGAAAAATCACCAAGTAGGCAATGACCGCCCGCAGCATATGCGACAAACTCGCCGGCAGCCACTGCGCCAGTTGCTGCGCGAACAGCCCGGACAGGATCAGGGCCGCCGCCCATCCCGCCAGCGCGGTAATTTCCCTCACCGCTCCCCGAAACGCCGCCAGCAGCACCGAAAGGCCTACGACGCCAATAACAACATAATCAAACCACGTCATCGCCGCGTGACTGCACCCGGCTTGAGACCCATCGAGCTCAACTTGGCACGCACCTTTTCTGCGGCTTCCTTGCTCGCAAAAGGTCCGGCGCGCACGCGCGTCAACTCGCCCTTGCTCGTCTTGACCGGCTCAGCATAGGACTTTACCCCGGCCGCAGACAGCTTGGACCGCAACTGCTTTACATTCCTCTCATCGGAGAAGGCATCGAGCGCCACGACCCAGGCCTGGTCATTTAGCGCGGCCTCTGCCCGCAGCTCTTCGGCCTTGTTAGGCGCCTTGGCGGCCGCGCCCACTGTCGCCGGGGCTGCTTTGCGTGTGGCGGACTCTGCGTTCGCTGCAGGTGCCGACTTGGCCGGCGGGGTTTCGGGCTTGGCCGGCGCGATCGCGGCTTTCTCTTCGGGCAGCGGCACAACAGGCGCGACCGGAAGTGAGGGCACGACGCGGGAACTGAACCCGCTCGAACCCTGATCGGGGATCTGCACGCTCAGCGGTGGCCCAGCCGGACCCGGCTCCTTGTCCAGAACTAAGGGCAGAATGATGACGGCGAAAGTGACCAGGGCGATGGCCCCTACCAGGCGGCGTCGGGCTCGCCGTTTTAGTTGCAGGGCTTCTTCGCTCTCGGCCATCTACGCCTTTGGATACGTTACGAAAATGAGGAGATCAAGGCAGGAAAAGAAAGTTTCCACCGGCCTCCTCTCCCCCTCAAACCCTCCCAAGGCCATGGTCGTCTTCGGCTACGCTGAAACGACCACCAAGAGTGCCCGACGGAAACCTGTCAGGCGCCGCAAGCCTCTTCCCGGGCAGCGATCACACCCGCCACGGTATGGAAGGATCCGAACGCCGCGATTCTATCATTTTCGCTGGCGCTACTACAGGCGGCCGCATAGGCTTCGGCAGGGCTCTCAAACTCGCGCAGCGCGCCCACTCCCGCCTGACGCAGCACCTGCGCCAGCTCTGCCGCCGACGCGCCGCGCGGCGGCGGCAATGTACAGATGAACCATTGGTCCACCTGCTTTGCCAGCGCGCTCACCACACCGGCGATGTCCTTGTCGCGCAGCATGCCGAATACCGCCAAGGTGCTGGAACAAGGCCCCAGATCCGACAGATTTTGCGCGAGAACTGCCGCCGCCTGCGGGTTGTGCGCCACATCGAGCACCAGCGCAGGGCGCCCCGGCAGCAGTTGAAAGCGCCCCGGCAACTCGGCCGCGACCAAACCCTCGCGCATATGGCGCAGTGAAACCGGCAAACGTTCGTGCAGCGACTCCAAGGCCGCCAGCGCGGCGCTCGCATTTTGCAACTGGATCGCACCGTGCAGCCGCGGGTAAGGCAGGCCGGATATCCTTCCCCCCGGCCCCCAGAACGACCATTGTCCGCCCTGCCTGTCGCTGCCGAATTCCCGCCCAATGCGCAGCAAGCGCGCGCCGATTGCCTGCGCGTGCGCTGGCACCGACGCCGGCGGGTCCGGATCGGCGAGCACTGCCGGCACTCCTGCGCGGAAAATACCCGCCTTCTCATGGCCTATAGCCTCACGCGTAGCGCCGAGGTAATCCATGTGATCCAGGCCGACACTGGTGACTATGGCGCAATCGGGATCGAACACGTTCACCGCATCCAGGCGTCCGCCCAGGCCGACTTCGAGCACCAGCACGTCGACGGCGCTGCGCAGGAACAGATCCACTGCGGCGAGCGTGCCGAATTCGAAATAGGTCAGCCGGGTAGCGCCGCCGGCCTCTGTCCTGGCTGCCTCCACTCGTGCGAACGCCGCAGCAAGCGCCGCATCCTCGGCCTCGCGTCCAGCAATGCGCACGCGCTCGTTGTAGCGCAACAGGTGCGGCGAAGTGTAGAGGCCCACGCGGTAGCCCGCGGCCCCGAGAATGGCTTCGAGCATGGCGCAGGTCGAGCCCTTGCCATTGGTGCCGGCGACGGTAATGACAGGCACTGCGGGAACGAGGTCCATCGCGGCGCGCACGCGCTCCACCCGCTCCAGGCCGAGCGCAATGGCCTGCGGATGCTGCTGCTCGATGTAGGCGAGCCAGCCGGCCAAATCCGTGGGGCGATTCGTGGTCACAGCCTATTGGGCTTGAATCAAGCGCCGAGGACCGGAGGACGCAGAGTAAGACCGGAAGGCATCTCCTTGGCTTCTGCGTCCTTTGCGTTAGGCATTCCCGCGCTCGCCGCTGGGTTCATGTGTTCTCGGGCGCGATGCGCAGCAGCAGCGTGATCAACTGCGCCAGCCGGTCGCGCATCTGGCGCCGGTCGACGATCATGTCGATGGCGCCCTTTTCCAGCAGGAATTCGGCGCGCTGAAAGCCTTCAGGCAGCGTCTCGCGCACGGTCTGCTCGATCACACGCGGGCCCGCGAAGCCGATCAGCGCCCTGGGCTCGGCGATGATCACGTCGCCCAGCATGGCGAAGCTCGCCGACACGCCGCCCATGGTAGGATCGGTAAGCACCGATATGAATGGCAGTTTGTGCGCCGCGAGCTGGGTCAATACGGCCGTAGTCTTGGCCATTTGCATCAGCGACAACAGGCCCTCCTGCATGCGCGCGCCGCCGCTGGCGGTAATGCAGACGAAAGGCAGGCTCTGCTCCACGCACAAGCGCACGCCGCGCACGAAACGCTCGCCCACCACCGAGCCCATCGATCCGCCCATGAAATCGAACTCGAATACCGCTGCAACCAGCGGAATGTTCTTGATCGCGCCCTGCATTACCACCAAAGCATCGCTTTCGCCGGTCTGCCGCTGCGCGCCCTCGAGGCGGTCGGCATAACGTTTGCTGTCCTTGAACTTGAGGCTGTCCACCGGCAACACCTCGGCGCCGATCTCGAACCGGCCTTCGGGGTCGAGCAGCATTTCGATGCGCGCCCGCGCCGACAGACGATTGTGGTAGTTGCATTTTGGACAAACGTTGAGGTTTTTCTCCAGGTCGGTAGCGTACAGCACAGCGTCGCAGGACCCGCATTTGATCCACAGCCCCTCGGGCACGGCGCGCTTGCTCGGGCCAATCGAGCGCTTGATCTTGGGCGGCAGCAGTTTCTGCAACCAATTCATCTTGCGTCCAGTGCTGCACGTATGCCTTGCAGGAAGCTGCCCGCGCACGACAGTTGTTCCCCCGCCGGAGCGGCCTCCATCTGCTGGATGATGGCGCTGCCGATAACCACCGCGTCGGCAAATTGCGCCACCGCCTTGGCCGTCGCGGCGTCGCGGATACCGAAGCCCACACCCACCGGCAGCTTGGTCTTGCTGCGAATCCGGGGTATTTTTTCAGCCACTTCGGTCAGATCGATATGCCCGGCTCCGGTGACGCCCTTGAGCGAAACGTAATACACGTAGCCGCTGGCGAGCTCGGCCACCTGCGCGATGCGCGCATCGCTGGAGGTCGGCGCGAGCAGGAATATCAGGTCCATTCCGTGGCTGCGCACCAGACCGGCAAAGGACTCGCACTCTTCCGGGGGATAATCCACCACCAGCACCCCGTCCACGCCGACTTGCTCTGCCTGCTCGACGAAGCGCGCGGCACCCATCGCTTCGATTGGATTGGCATAGCCCATCAGCACCACCGGCGTGGTCTGATTCGTCGTGCGAAATTCGCGCACGAATTCGAGCACCCGGTCCAGCCCTACCCCGTGCCGCAGTGCACGGTCGCTGGCACGCTGGATAACCGGACCATCGGCCATCGGGTCGGAAAACGGCACGCCGAGCTCGATCACGTCGGCGCCGGCTGCGACCAATGCTTGCATCAGCGCCACCGTGATGCCGGGTTCTGGGTCGCCGGCAGTTACGAACGGAATGAGCGCCTTGCGTTGGCTCTTGGCGAGCTGCTCGAATGTGGTCCTGATGCGAGACATTAAGATTTCACCATGGGAAAAAAAGATCTACCGCTGATGCATAGATGGCTGTTGATTGTGCACCAGGATTCAAATCGCCGCGTCCATTCTAGACCGACGGGGTCTGGTCAAAAAGATCTGGAACAGAAGCTATTCCTTCGTCTGCCTTATGTGCCTTGCGTACCCTGCGGTTCCCGCTTCTTTCGCCGCTCCGCGCCTCGGCCAAGCGCTTCTCGACGATACCAAAATAGTCCGGATTGAGCTCGAAACCGACAAAACGCCGTTCGTGCCTGATCGCAGCCACTGCCGAAGTGCCGCTGCCCATGAACGGATCGAGCACGGTGCCGCCGGGAGGACAACTTGCCAGCACCATGCGCTCGACGATTTCCAGCGGCTTTTGCGTCGGATGGTCCTCGCGTTCTCCGTGCTGCCGGTGCAGGCGCGACACGCTCCAGACGTCCTTGGGGTTGTATCCGATCTCGAGCCATTTCTTACCGACGAAAATGGAGCGCGTGCGCGCCTTCTTGGTCTCGGCGTCGTAGGGAATGCGCACCGCGTCGACGTCGAAGTGATAGTCGCGCGATTTGACGAAAAAACCGATGTTGTCGTGCACCGAGGAGAATTTGCGCGTGCTTCCGCCCATGCTCGGGACGCGGCGGTCCCAGATGATTTCGTTGACCATGGTCAGCCGCGTCTTGAGGTAGCTGAAAACCTCCGGGCTGTGCTGCCAGGTGAGAAACACATACAGACTGCCGTTCGCCTTGAGCTTCGGCACCACCGCGTCTATCCAGCGCCGGCTCCAGACGAGGTATTCATGTGCACCTAGACGATCGGAATCGTTGCCGTAGTCCTTGCCCAGGCCATAAGGCGGATCGGCAATGACCAAGTCAACCGACGCATCGGCCACGCGTGCCAACCCCGTCAAGGCGTCCTCGTTGTAGAGCAGCGCGGTCATCTAGAACCGGGTCAGAACTGGATTCCGGATTTCTCGGCAACCGTGTGCATGTCCTTGTCGCCGCGGCCGGACAGATTCACCAGCAGTATCGTGTCTTTCGCCATGCCCGGTGCGATCTTCGCCGCATGCGCCAGCGCGTGGCTGGATTCCAGCGCCGGGATGATGCCCTCGTAGTGGCACAGATCGTGAAAAGCCTTGAGCGCCTCGTCGTCGGTAACGGTGGCGTACTCGGCCCGTCCCGTGTCCTTCAGCCAGGCATGCTCCGGCCCCACTCCGGGGTAGTCGAGTCCGGCGGAAATCGAATGCGTCTCGATGATCTGCCCGTGCGCATCCTGCAACAGATAGGTGCGGTTGCCGTGCAGCACGCCGGGCCGCCCGGCGGTCAGGGACGCAGCGTGTTTGCCGCTGGCAAGGCCCAAGCCCGCCGCTTCCACGCCGATCAGGCGCACGCCGTCGAGCGGGATATAGGGATAGAAAATTCCCATCGCATTGGAACCGCCGCCGACACAGGCGATGACTGCATCGGGCTGGCGTCCGGCAAGCTCCGGCATCTGGTCCAGGCATTCCTCGCCGATCACCGCTTGGAAATCGCGCACCATCATCGGGTAGGGATGCGGCCCGGCGACCGTGCCGATGATGTAATAGGTGTTGTGGATATTCGTCACCCAGTCGCGCATGGCTTCGTTCAAGGCGTCTTTCAACGTCTTCGAACCCGACTCCACCGACACCACGCTGGCTCCGAGGATTTTCATGCGGTGGACGTTCGCCGCCTGGCGCCTAATGTCCTCCGACCCCATATACACCACGCACTCCAGGCCGTAACGGGCCGCGACCGTGGCCGTCGCTACACCGTGCATGCCGGCGCCGGTCTCGGCTATGATGCGCGGCTTGCCCATGCGCCGCGCGAGCATCGCCTGCCCGAGCGTGTTGTTGATCTTGTGGGCACCGGTGTGGTTGAGATCTTCGCGCTTGAGGTAGATTTGCGCCCCGCCGAGCAGACCCGACCAGCGCTTGCAGTGATAGACCGGGCTAGGGCGGCCCACATAGTGCTTGAGGTCATAACGGAACTCGGCGATGAATTCCGGATCGCTGCGATATTTTTCGTAGGCGAGCCTGAGTTCGTCCAGCGCCTGGATCAGGGTCTCGGCAACGAAGATGCCGCCGTAGGGGCCGAAATGCCCGTGGCTGTCTGGCAGATCATGGATTTTCATTTTTCACTCCCGCTATGAAGGCCGCGATTTTCGCGGCGTCCTTGACGCCTTTGCTCGCTTCCACGCCGCTGGACACGTCCACCGCCCAAGGCCTGACTTGGCGCACCGCCGCACCGACGTTATCTGGCGTCAGCCCGCCCGAGAGTATGACCGGCCGGGCCAGATCGCGCGGGATCAGCT